>Ga0209698_10000361_pt1 | contig 51529 bp, 45 predicted proteins | sample LitLauG_LLR_2012_FD_187203 | JGI IMG/M metagenome (GOLD analysis project Ga0209698, IMG submission 187203) | Freshwater sediment microbial communities from Pennsylvania, USA - Little Laurel Run_MetaG_LLR_2012 (SPAdes) (version 2) | ecosystem: Environmental > Aquatic > Freshwater > Creek >...
CCTCCCCCCTGTCCCCCAGCCGCAGCCGGACGTCCGCCGCCCCCGTCCTGATGTCGACGTTCTCCGCGTCGAACGCAGAAAGATCGGCGTCGAGCTTCGCGGCGCCCAGCTCGAGATTCAGCGACCACGCAGGACCCGGATGGAGCTTCATCGTGACCGTGTTTCTTCCCCCGGCCCTGAGCGTGATGTGACGGTTCTCCATGCGGAGCGTCAGGTCCTTGCTGTCGTTTCCCGTACGGCTGTCGATCTCGTACTTCCCTAAATCGGACGTCGTCTCCGCACGGAAGAGGTCCGCACACGTGTCGCGGAGTGCGAACGTCCCCGCACCCGAGACAAAGCTGAGCGACGCGCGGCGGAGCGCCGGATCGTACCGTTCCATGAACGTCTGGCTCGTCATTTCGCGGGGCGCACCCCCGTAGCCCCATTCTTCCCACACTCCGTAAATGATGAGGGCCAGGAGAACCGCTGCCAGGACGGCAAGGAGCGCGCGGATCGCTTTCGCCCCCGTGAGAACGCTGATCCCCCAGAGGACGAAGATCAGAGGCCAGAATTTCCAGAGGGTGCCGATCTGGAGCGTCATGACGTCGAGCTTCGCAAGAAGGATGAGAATGCCCGCGACGATCCAGAGCGTTCCCCAGAAGATCCTCGATGCGTTCAGTGACCGCGGAGTCGTTGTCGTTTCCATTGCCGTGGGATGTTATTTGTTCAGGATGAGAGTGTCGAGTGGCGTTCCGTGCTCGTTGTAGACGTACAGGCTGAACGAACCGGGGGTCACGTCTGCAACCGCCCAGTTGTACTCTTTCAGAGTTTTCTGCGTATACCAGGCGCGGGCCGGATCGTACAGCGGGGCCCCGGCCGTTCCGATGACCATGTGATGGATACCGTTCACGATGTTGTGCTGGTACAGGAGGAGAAACGCCGTAAAAAAATAGCGCACGAATTTCCTTTCTGTCATTTCAAATACACCATCGCCTTCTGCGCAGAGTATCCCGGTGCGGAAAGCCGGTAGAAGTATACGCCGCTTGCGAGCCGTGAAGCGTTGAACGGCACGCTGTAAAAGCCCGCGCTCCGGGGCCCGTCGGCAAGACGCGCCACCTCGCGTCCGAGCAGATCAAAGACCGCGAGCCGCACATCGGCCCCCCGGGGGGTCTGGAACGCGATCGTCGTGACCGGATTGAACGGGTTCGGATAATTCTGCGCAAGCGCGAACTCCGGAGGGACCGGAGGCGCGGGCGGCCCGGCGAGGAGCGTGTCAATATACGGGGCAGCCCAGACGCTCATCACATTCTGGTCCATTCTCATCCACACCGGGTAGACCCTGCCGCCGCGGGCGGCGATCCCGGTATAATCGCCGAAGAAGACGGTGGAATCGGGGACGAACGTCGCAGTGCTCACCCGGAGATCGACGAATGACCGGCCGCCGTCGGATGATCGCGCGACATAGACGTCCGTCCCGTCGTCCTCCGTGTCACGCCTGTCGTAGTAGACGACGTATACATTCCCCGTCAGCGGATCCACACTCATCCAGGGAAAGAAGTGCTCCCGGTCCGTCTGGTCCGTATTCACCTGAACGGCGGGGCCCCATGTGGCGCCGCCGTCGGATGACCGCCGGAGGAAAATCCTCGTGTTCCCGCTGCCGAACCTGATGTCGGACCAGCAGACATAGACGTTCCCCCTGTACGTCGAAGAGCTGACGTCGCATGCCGTCACCGGCATGCCGTTGCACCTGTAAATCCCCGAGATATGCTGGGACCACCCGCCGGGGAGCGAATCGACGAACACATTCCCCTTCCACGACGCTCCGCCGTCCGTGGACCTGCTGCACATGATCCCGAGCGGTCCTCCCCAGCTCAGATACACCTCGCCGCCGGGTCCCACCGCCGGGACTGCCCCCTCGGTGGTGCCGGACGAATCGAGGCAGTCACCGGCCCTCTCGCTCACCCGCAGGGGGGCCGTCCACGTCGTCCCGTGATCCGTGGAGCGCGAGAAGAGTATCCTCGAACTGTCGGCAGGGGCCCTGCTTCCGTACGAATCGAATTGCGTCCAGGCCACGTAGACGTTGTTTCTGAAGGGGGAATTCGTCACATCGACGGCGATATAGTCCTTGTCCTGCTGGCGCGGAGGATTGTACCCGACGATCGCGGAATCCCGCCACGAGAACCCGCCGTCGGAAGAACGGTGAACGCCCAGACGGTCGATAAAGATCGCGCCGGGGACACCGATCAGACCATAATTGGAAAGGTGGCAGTAGTAGAGATTCCCGAGTCCGTCGAACGCAAGGCTCGGATCGCCCCACGTCCCCTGCGGCAACAGGCTCTCCGTCCAGGTCAGGCCTCCATCCAACGAAGCGTATGCGTACCGGACGTTGGCGGAGGCGGCGATGTTCAACGGGTTCACAGGGTTGACGGCAACCGAGACCTCTTCCGGCGCATAGAAATCCTTCGTCTGGACGGGACTTACCCTCACGTTTGAAGGCTGGGCATGCAATGACGCCGCCACGGAGCAGGCACAGGCAATCGTTGTGAACTCGGAGCGCCAGGTCACGAGCGTCGGTCTGCCGGTTTGCTTCATTCACCCCCATCATAAACGAGTCGAAGCGCCTCGTTGTTTCGGACGGGGGGCCGCATATGCGCCCCCGCCCGTTACCGTTGAATATACGACACTCGCCTGAAAAACCCACTATTTGCCGACCCGGAGACGCCCACCCCCGCTTGCGGAACGATAGTCGGCATTGTACATCGCCTCCGCCACGATCGGGGCGTACTGGAACGAGCCCTGCGTCACCGCGCGGACGGCATAGTAAAACTGCATCTGCCTGCTCCCCCCCCTGAATCCGGTATACAGGTTTATCCGGTCGTCGCGTATGTCCATGTAGTCCGCGGTCGCCGGGTTCCTGATGAACGCGTAATTCGTGGCCTCGGTAATGCGCGGGTTCTCGATTTCGAACCCGGCCGGGAGAAGGTCCGTGACAGCGATGTTCTCAATATCGCTCACCGACGAGGTCAGCGTGATCCGGACGACGATGAGGTCATTCTGCCTTATGCCGCCGGCGTTCACCGGGTTCCCGTTTCTGTCCAGGAGCTCCCGCCGGACCTGCAGATTCTTGTCTTCGATCTTCACCGCGCCGTCGGAGCGGATCCCTTCGGTGACGAGGGAATAATAGATTCTCCCGTCCCCCCTGATCGCAATCGTGACGTTTTTGCCGAAGGGCTCGACGTCGATCTTCTGATTCCCCCCCCTGTAGGGGTACTGCTTTGCGCCGACGGTGACCGTCCCTTCGACCTTCGTCGCCGTCGCCATGCGCGCCGCCTTCCCGAACGCGAGGAGCGTGAACGCGTCGTCCTGCGTGCTGTACCACCAGCCGCTGTGGTAGTGCGAGGAGAGGTATTCCATGAGATGCGGGATATTCGGGTTGTTGAGATCGGTCTCGAGAAGCACGTTCAGCATGAGCGCGTTCGCCCGGATGGGCGAGTCAAAATTCCAGCCGGATTCGCGGACCGCCTCCTCGGGCAAAAACTGCGACGGCAAGATCTCGTTGTACGCCCCCCTGTCCCCCGCGATCGCAAACGCGCCGGCAAGGAGGTACTTCGTGTCCGTCGTCAGAAGGGCTTTCTCCCCCCTGTAGAAATCCATCACGGCTTTTTCCGGCGCCCCGCCCACCGCAAGGACGTACAGGGCATAGACCGTGCTCTTGTCGGCGATCCGGCGGACGGTCGTCTGGTTGTTGGAGAACGAATAATAGTCCTGCGTCAGCTTGCTCCGCGCGATCCCCGCCACCGCGGCAAGAGCCGGTTTCACGGTCTGGTCTGAGACTGAGAACCCGGCTTTCCGCGCCTCGAGGAGGAAGTGGGTGGCGTAGACCGTCGCCCACCGGTTGGTCGTCGTCTCCCCCGGCCAGTACGAGAACGAACCGTCGTACAGCTGCATCGAGGTGATCTTCGTTATCGCCTCATTCACAAAATAGATCGGGCTTCCCGTATTGAGCGCCGACGGCGCGAGGACCATGGCGATGTCGCGAAGGTAGATCTGGGGGAACGCCTTCGAGACCGTCTGCTCCAGGCATCCGTGCGGGTAGCCGATCAGGTAGGCAAGTTCCTTCGCGAAATTCGCCACAGGATAGGGACTCAGCGTCACATACGCCCTCCGGCCGTACGCGAGGTAGGCATCGGGAACGTCGTGCGACGCGGAGTCCCCCCCGTCCACAAATCCCGTGACCGCGTCCGACGAAAACGGGGCGGCAGGGCGCACCGGAAGCTCCGTCGACGAGAGCAGGGTCTCGCCGAACGCATCGGTCTTCACTCTGACGGCGGCCTTCCCGACCTGCGCGGCGCCGCGGAGCGCGAAGGTCGTGAACCGCTCCTGGTTTGCCCCGACGTCGAGAGACCCCCCCTTCGACAGGGCAGTCACGGGCCCTTCGGTCTGGAGAGAGAATTCAAGCGTGACGGGCTTTGCGGTCGTGTTGAACGCCGTCACCGGCATGACGATCGAGTCGCCCGGACTGAGGAACCGGGGGAGCGCCGGCGTAATCACGACGGGATCCGAGACTTTCATCGGGAGCTGGGCGGAACCGAACCGATCGCCCTTATATGCGAGGGCCATGAGGCGGAGCTCGCCGTTGAACTCCGGGATGTCGAGCGTCACCTCCGCTTCGCCGCTCCCGTCCGTTTTCAGCAACCCGGACCAGAGCGCGAGCGGCTTGAACCGCTGGACGCCGAGCGGGTTTGCCCGCTTCGCCATTTCCGCCTCGCTTCCCCCCGTGCTGCTCGCCTTCGAAAGCTTCGCCTCCGGAATCAGGTGCTTGAAGAAGTCGAACGTCTCCGTCTCGAGCGTCTTCCGCGCGTAGAAATATCCGTACGGATCGGGCGTCTTGTAGTTCTTCACCTGGCAGATCCCCTCGTCGACCGCGGCGAGCGTGACGTACACGTTCCTCTCGCTCCCGGCGACAACGGTGATCTTCTGCTTCCCGCGGGGGCGTATCCGCTCCGGCGCCCTGATGGCGACGTCGAGCCGGTTCGACTTCCTCTCGACAAAGAGCGGCGCGAATCCGTGACCGGCAAGGAGCGGGATATCTTCATCCCTGATCCGGCGGAACAGGACGGCGGTGACGTAGGCATTCGGAAGGAATTTCTCGTCCACGGGGAGGTCCATCGACGCGGCGTTATTCGTCACGTCGAGGTACCGGTAGCTGAACTCCCTGTTCCTTTCGACGGTGACGAGCATCCGCCCGCTGAAGGGCGTCTGGAAGAGCACCCGCGCCCTGTCACCCGGAGCGTAGACGGGCTTGTCGAACACGATGTCCACGCGGGCCTCGGGGTTCACCTCAAACGACGTCACGTCCGTCGTTCCCCAGCTGTAGGAATAGAAGGAGAACTGGTTGTATCCCGCGTCCCCGTCCTTCGAGACGCGGATGACGTAGTCGCCCGAGCGGGGGGTCATGTAGGTGTAGACGTAGGAAGTATCGGGAAGCCTCACGTGGTCGGTCTTCTCGACGATCTCGATCCGCTCCGAGACGTACCGGAGGGTATTCGTCCCTTCGTGCTGCCGGAGAACGGAGTGCCATTCATGGCGGATCAGCTCTATTTTCGCGGGGAACCCCGCGACCGGTTTGTCTGTGGGGTCCACCGCGACGATCTCCACTTTCTGGGGAGTGTTCGGGCTTACGTAGTACGCGCCCAGGTTCCGTATGCCGATGAAGTAGTCCTTCGGATACACAATCGTCTGGGCAAGCTGGTAGACGGGGCGGCCGGACTCGTCGAACACGGCCACACGCCCTTTCCCCCGGAGGAGGCCGCCCGACGTGAGGTCCGGGGGCAGCGCGAATTCAATTTCCGCCTTCCCCTGCTCGTCGGTTTTCCCCGTATACACTTCGGGATTCGCCGAGGAATTCTTCGCGGCGTCATCGTAAAACCGGAACGCCGGGAATCGTTTCGACACATAGGGGATGGCGTCGAACGACCCCTCGAACTCCCAGTTCCTCCCGGCGGCAGGCGGCCCGAAGAAATTGAGCGCCAGGAGGCTGTAGCGTATCGTCTCGCCGGGGCGCGCGCTCTCCTGCGACGCGTTCAGCGTGAGCCGGAGCCTGTCAGGGACGAAATCTTCCACGCTCACCTTGTAGCTCGAGAGGAAGGTGTTGTTCCCCGTATAGAGCTCGAGCCGGTATTCGCCGGTCGCGGCGGTCGGCTGGGTCTGGTAGGAGGTCTCGAACGAACCCTCGTCGGTCAGCGCATACTGCTGTTCGGACACCACCGTCCCCTGCGGGCTGGAAATCTTCACCTTCACCGGCATGCCGGCGGGGAGCGCCTCGTTCAGGTTGCGCACGATTCCCGATGCAATGATCTTTTCACCGGGGCGGTAAATATTCCGGTCCCCGTACAGGAACGCGTCGTACACCCCCTGGGCGTCCCGTTTCCCTCCGACGTCGAACCTGGAATTCTCGACCCGGTAGTCCGCCAGGTTGATGAAGTTGAAGTCGTTCTCCGCCTCGGCGGTCACGAGCTTCAGGACAAAATCCTTCGCCGTCTTCCGGTAGTCGCCAAACTTCACCTCGCCGTCGCTCCCGGACGTTGCCGAGGCGATGACCTGGTTGTTCGTGGAGACGAGCGTCACGAGCGCGCCCGGCACCGGACGGTTCGTCACGAGGCTCACGACGAACACCATCACCTCGTCCGGGCTCTGCTTCACGATAAGTCCCAGGTCCGAGATCGAGACGAGCTTCGACGTGGTCCGCCACGGCTCGGCGGGATTCGCGATTTCCACGAGATAGAACCCCTTGTACCCGTTGTTCAGAAACGGGTTGAGGTCGATCCCCGACGTCATCTCACGGTTGGAGCCGCCCCCCGTCACGATCGTGTCGACGGCGAGCTGACGCCCGTAGTTTCCCAGCGAGTAACGGAACTTCGACCGCCAGGTTCCGCCGTCTTCGTCGTCGGCGCCGTCGTCCCCCTCCCCGTAGTCATACGAACGCCCCTCGTCGAGGAAGAACACGAGGTTGTTCTGGAACACCTGACTCACACGCACGAAGAGCTTCGGCATGTTGACCGTTCTGACCTCGAGCGTGCGCCGCCCGCCCATGAGCATGTAGATGCCGGAGGAGGAACTGAAACTGAACGACGGGGCGATATTGCCGATCACGACGTCCGCCGGATAATCGTTCTGCGTCTTCCCGCCGAGGACGCTCTCCATCCCCTTTCGTATGAGCAGCCGGAACGAGGTGCCCGGTTCGAACTTCCCCCGTATCGTAAATCCCATGCCGTCGTCCGTCACCGTGAACTCCCGCACGGGGTCGATCGCGATGCTCGATTTCGCGACCGCCGCATCGACCTCCTGGGACGTCGTGACCTTGATCCAGCTCGTGGTGCCGTCAAAGCCGACCTCGTGGCCGTAGATCTTCAGCTCCGCGAGCGGTGGAAGCTGGTACGTGAACGGACGTTCCATCCAGATGCGGGTCGTCGTTTCCGGTGAGACGAGCTTCTCGTCAAACGTGATCGCGATGTTGCGGGCCTTCTCCATCTGGGTCACCGTCCCCACCTCGAGAGCGATGACCCTGTTTTTCTCCTGCGTGACGACGCGCGCGATCTGCTGGGGAGCGTCGTCGACGGTCAGCCTGATGCTCGAGGCGACGTCCTGCGGGTTGACAAGATAGCTGAATTCCAGGTTCGCCCTGATGCCGACCTGCCTCTTCTCGCCGATCCTGTCATAAAAGAACTCGGCGGTCTTCAGCGTAAACCTCGCGGTCGTAAACGCAAATTCCTCTCCCCCCCTGTACGACGTCGCGCGCGCCATCCCCTTCAACAGGCCGGTGTTCACCCTCCCGCTGAACTTCGCATCTCCGGCAAACGGCTGATCGGGGCTGAACACAAGCCGTGCGGTGTCCTGCCAGACAAACTTCCCGGCGATCGCGGGGGTGAAGTCGATGTACGGCGTGTTCGTCCAGAGGTTGACGGAGTCCGGGGGAACCACGCCGCGCGAAAACGTCAGCGTGATGACCGCATCGCGGGGCAGCACGCCCGACGGGAGCTCCGACGTGAGGCGGAGGGCCTGGGAATCCGGTCCGGCGCAGGAGACGAGAATGATCCCCAGGAGAAGGATCAGGACAAGAATATTCGGTGACTTCATCGGGGTTCCCTTCCTGAGAACGTTAGAGGACGTATTTCACTTTGATATGCACGGAGGTTCCCCTCCCCCTGTCGTCGATGCATGTTACGGTGTGCTCTCCCGCCGGGATGGGGATGAAGAGTTTCTCACCGGCTCTTCTTTTGCCGAGATACGTATCGTTCACATACCAGGCGTGTTCGCGCACGTCGACTCCCGAGGTCGCCTGGAGGACGAGCATCTGCTTCCGGGCGACAAAGAAGTACGTCATATCGTCCGACGGGCTGACGATCGACGGGCCGTCGCCGGTAAACAGCCGTGAACAAAGGGGATAGTGCGGCGGCGCGGCGTCATACGGCGTCCCGGATTTGCGCCAGAAATCGAGAAGCTCCGGAGGATATTCCGCCACCGTCACCGTCCTGTACGGGTGATCGGCGACGCAGGAGGGGCAGTACGAGAGCCGCCCGTCGGGGGAGACGAGAACCTCCCGGCAGACGTCGCAGACGCGCCGGGACGTACGGGTTTCCGAGCAGACGTCGTCGATCAGGTTCTCACACCGCGGCCCCGGAGCCAGGCCGCTCCTGGCGCAGACGAGACGCGCGCGGATGTCTCCGGGCTGCGGAAGTATCGTTTTCTGGCTCCCCCGCGAAATCGAATTAAGGATATCGATCAGCAGAGGAGCCGCAGTCTTTCCGCCGACAAGCTCCGGATTCCCTCGCTGATCCACATTGCCGATCCATACGCCCACGGTGTAGTCGGCGGAGTACCCGACCGACCAGGCGTCGCGCCTCCCGTAGCTTGTCCCCGTCTTGAACGCGACGGAGGGGAGATTGAGCGCAAACTCAAAATTGTTGGGGAGGTCCGGGCGGTCGAGGCCGCGCAGGATCTCCGTCACCATCCAGGCGGCCGAGGGTGAGAATATCTGCTTCCCCGTCCCGTCGCTCCCCCGTCCGTCATGGAGGAACCGGGGGGGAGAATACCTGCCCCCCGCGGGAAAACTCGCGTATGCGCCGACGAGTTCTTCGAGCGTCACGCCGCATCCCCCGAGTATCATGCTCAGGCCGAGCCGCGCGCGCTGGTCGCCGAGCGAGGCGAATCCCGCGGCGGCGGTGAACTCCAGAAAACGGCGGAGCCCGGCGTTCCTGAGCATGCGCACCATCGGCACGTTCAGAGAACGGCGGAGTGCGTCATCGGCGTACACGTACCCCGAATACGTCCCGTCGTAATTCTCGGCAAGAAACCCCTCCGCATCATACGGCGTATCGAGCAGGCGCGTTCGCGGCGTGAGTTCCCCCCTGTCCATCTGCATCGCATACAGAAACGGCTTGAGCGTCGAGCCCGGCGAGCGGAGAGCGCGCACCGCATCGACCTGGCCGGAGGCGGCCGCATCGGCAAAGTCCTCGGACCCTGCGTACGCCAGAACGTCGCGCGTCCCGTTTTCCAGGACAAGCACGGCGCAGTTCCTGACCCCCCGCTGCTTCCACGGTCGAAGATGATTGGTAAGAAGCTGTTCCACGGTATGCTGGACGCCGAGGTCGAGCGAGGTCCGCATGTCGCTCCCGTCCGGACAAAGTTCCTTTATGCGGAGAGAAAAGTGAGGCGCCGAGCGCGGGAGAGGATGGCGCACCGCATGCGCGGGGGTGTTCCAGATGACTGTAGAATCTTCCGCGTCGAGGAGCCCCTCGCGGATCCACTCCCCGGCCTGGCGCCTGCGCTCACTCCACAATCGATCCCCCTGCCGATCCGGCTCCAATCCGTTCGGGTCGCCCGGGATGAGGATAAGATCGAAAAGCCGGGCAATGTTGAGACGCTCGAGAGGAGTGTCATAATACAGGAGGGCGGCCGACCTCAGCCCTTCGACGTTCCCCCCGAGGGGCGCGATCGAAAGATAGATTTCGAGAATCTCCTTTTTCGAATACCGGGATTCGATCTGGAGCGCCCTGAAGATTTCTATCGCTTTGTTCAGGTACGTTCTCGCGCCGGGGCGCAGCATGCGGGCGATCTGCATCGTGATCGTCGACGCCCCGGACACGCGGTGGCCGGTGCGTATATTCTGGATCACTGCCCGGGCTATCGCAACAGGGTTTACACCGGGGTGATAATAAAACCACCTGTCCTCGCGGCGGATCAGGATTTCCTTCAGCCTTTGCGGGATCTCATCCGGCGATGTGCGCAGGCGCCACACCCCGTCCCGGGCAAGAAACGCCTGCACGAACTTCCCGTTCCTGTCTTCCACGACGAGCGAGTAGGGCTTCAGAGGGGGGAGGGGGAACAGGAGACAGAGAATCAGAAACGCCAGAGGAAACGCGGCCGCGGCGAGAAGTCCGCGAATTATGATCCGTCGTGGCCGCCGCATAGTTGAAAAACCATGAAAAGATGACATGATCCGGGCGCCAGGGGGAAAAGCCGCGTGGCGGAAACGCGCGGACAGGAAATGCACGACGGGAATATAGAGAAGCGTGCCTCTGAAGTCAAGATAACGGAGCGCGGAAGTCGTATCGGCCCGGGAGACGCCAGTGAGTCTTCCCGATTCAGGGTTGACACCCCCCGGTTTCAGGAGTATATTGCACTGGACGGATTGAGAGGACCTCCATCGATTCGCTTCCCGACGTCCAGCGCCTTTCTCGTTCTTTATCGGAGACAACCATGAAGCAGCAGTGTCATATTTCCTTTGTCTATGGAAGCTGGATAATTCTCCTGTGCGGTCTGGGATTCTCTCTCCTCCGCGGCAACGTTGTCCAGGCGGTCTTCTGGGTCTTCTTCGTAGGCCTGTTCCTCTGGCTTTATGTCAGGTACTTCCCTTCTCTTGCCGGATATATGGGTTATGGATCAGTGGCGGACAGACCGGCGAACAACGTACAGAGTTCGAACGCCAGTGTCATCCTGTACACGGGCGTCGGGTGCCCGTTCTGCCCGATCGTCAAAAAGAGGCTGACCGAGCTTCAGACGAAGATGGGATTCGAGCTTTCTGAGATCGACGTCACGCTCAAACCTGATCTCCTCATCAGGAAAGGAATCCGCGCATTGCCGGTGATCGAGGTGGCGGAAGCTCTCAGGGTGGGGAACGGAACGAGCGAGGAGATTGCAGATTTTATTCTTGCCCATTCAACTGAGGGGAGACTGATATGAGCATGGAAAAAGTCACACTTGGTTCACAGGGCGCAATCGTCTCCAGGATGGGACTCGGGTGCATGGGGATGAGCGAATTTTACGGCGCAAGAAATGACGAGGAATCCGCCGCCACAATACTCCGTGCGATCGATCTCGGGATCACATTCCTGGACACGGCGGACACCTACGGCATCGGCGACAACGAGGAACTCGTGGGGAGGACGATCCGCAACGTGCGCGACAAGGTATTCCTCGCGACAAAATTCGCCAACATTCGGAAGAAGGAGGATCCGAATCACTGGGAAATAAGCGGCAGACAGGAATACGTGAAGGCGGCCTGTGACGCGTCGCTGCGGCGGCTGGGGACGGATCATATCGATTTGTACTACCAGCACCGGGTGGACCCGAACACCCCGATCGAGGAGACGGTCGGGGCGATGGCGGAGCTTGTCAAAGCCGGGAAGGTGAGATATCTCGGTCTGTCGGAGGCCTCGCCGAAGACGATCAGGCGGGCGCACAGGGTGCATCCGATCACCGCTCTTCAGACAGAGTATTCACTCTGGGAGCGGCATGTCGAGAAGGAAATTCTTCCGACGGTCCGGGAACTCGGCATCGGGTTCGTCCCGTACAGCCCCCTGGGCCGGGGGTTCCTCACCGGCGCATTCAAGAGCAGGAGCGACTTCGGCGAGAATGACGTGCGGGGCATGCGCTACCCGCGGTTCGCTGCGGAGAACTTTGACACCAATCAGGCCCTCATGGGACGATTGAAAGCCATCGCGGAGCGCAGGGGACTCACACCGGGGCAAATGGCGCTTGCCTGGGTGCTCGCGAAGGGAAACGACGTGGTGCCGATCCCGGGAACTAAACGGAGGAAGTACCTCGAGGAAAATGCCGGCGCAGCGCCCGTCGCTCTGAGCCCCGAGGAGATCGCGGAACTCGAGGCGGCCCTCCCTCCCGGGGAGATTGCCGGCGAGCGGTATGCAGAAGCAAACATGAAGTCCATCGACAGATGACAGCCTACATCGCGCTCCTGCGCGGCATCAACGTCGGCGGTCACAAGAAGATCGCGATGGCGGACCTTCGCGCCCTCCTGTCCCGCCTGGGATTCGAGGAGCCGCAGTCCCTGCTCCAGAGCGGCAATCTCGCATTCAGGGGGAAACCGCAGCCGATCGCAAAACTCGAACAGCTGCTCGAGTCGGAGATCAAGAAACGCCTTTCCGTCGAAACGATGGTAGTCATCCGGACCGCGAAGGAACTGCAGGCGGTCGTTTTACGCAACCCTTTCCCCAAGGAGGCAGAACAGGATCCCGGCCGCCTCGTCGTCATATTCTTCAGGAGCGCTCCGGCGCCCGAAGATGTACAGTCCCTTCTGAAGTCTCACAAGGGCCCCGAGGTCATCCGCGCGGAAGGGAGGGAAGCGTACATTACATATCCCGACGGGCAGGGGACCTCCCGCCTGACGCTTCCGGTGATCGAGTCGGCGGTCAAGACGAAAGGGACCGGCCGCAACTGGAATACGGTTATGAAACTCGCGGGCGTGACATGACGACAGCTGCCGGGGCTTCCAGTGCCGGAGTCGTGATTACTTCCACCTGAACACGAGGCATGGCAAAAAACACTCCGGCAGAATTTCGCAGCCCCGGGGCATTTCGCTCGTGGCTGAAGAAGAACCATTCCGGGTCATCCGAGCTTATCGTCCGGCTCTACAGGGTCCATGCCGCCGACAAAGGATTGACATATCGCCAGGCACTTGACGAGGCGCTCTGTTTCGGCTGGATCGACGGGGTCAGGCGCAGCCTCGACGGGGACAGCTTTACAACCCGGTTCTCTCCCCGGAGGCCCCGGAGCACCTGGAGCAACATCAACGTCCGGCACGTTCAACGGCTCATCAACGAAGGCCGGATGGAGAGGCCGGGGCTTGCGGCATTCAATGCACGGGAAAAGAAGCGGACAGGCATCTACTCATTTGAACAGCCCCCGTCGAAGCTTCCCCCGGCCATGGGGAATCGATTCCGCGCTCAGAAAAAGGCCTGGGCGCATTTTCAGTCCAGGGCTCCGTGGTACAAGCGAGTGAGCATATTCTGGGTCATGAGCGCCAAGCGGGAGGAAACACGCGAAACGAGGCTCGCCGTTCTCATCGCCTGCTCGGGCCGCGGCGAGCCTATCCCGGTGCTGGCACGAGCGAAGAAATCACCCGCGTAACGTCCCGGTCCCGCGCTCAGACGGAGAACACGGGGGCCGTAATTCCGGATAACGCCGGACCGATCACCATCGAGCTGCACAGGGCACGTACGAACCACCGAACGGGGAGGAACGATGAGCGCGAAGAAGGCATCATGGAAAAAGGGGCCGGGGAAACTCGGCGTGATGACCCCACTCCTGGGAACGTGGAAGGCGGACGCGATGACTCCCATGGGGAAAGTCCGGTGCACGCGCACGTTCGCCCTTGCCCTCGGAGGCAAGTACGTCCGGCTCACGGCACGATGGGAGTTCGGCAAGGGAGCCTATGAGGAGTTCGCGCTGTACGGGGTGAGCGAGGGGACGGTCTCTTTCTGGTCGTTCACCTCAGACGGAAAACACTCGGAAGGAACGATCGCGGACGGGAGCGACATCCACGAACAGGCAATTGCATTCGAAGCGGAGATGCCCGCCGGGCTTGCCCGGATGATATTCTGGCCGCACGAGGATGAAGGATTCTGCTGGGCGGTCGAGGCGAAGACAAAGAAGGGATGGCGACGGTTCACCGATCACCACTATACCGCAGTCGCCGGGGAGTAACCCGGCAACGGCGATTTACCGACGCGAGCGGAATTGCGCATACACATCCTCAGCGATCTTCATAACGAATTCCGGGAGCTTACCGGCTACGGGGCGGAAGCGGACGTGACCGTCCTCGCCGGCGACATTGACACCGGCGAGAAGGGGTTCGCGTGGGCCTGTGCGGCGTTCGAGGAACGCCCGGTGATCTACATCGCCGGCAATCACGAGTACTACGGTCACGCGATGCCGAGTCTGACCAAAAAGCTTCTCCGGAAAAAGAACCCCGGCACCGTCCGGTTCCTGGAGTGCACCGGGGTCACCATACGGGGGATGCGGTTCCTTGGATGCACGCTCTGGTCGGATTTCGAAATCGCCGGCGACTCCGCCGGTTCGATGCAGGCGTCACACGACAGGATGAACGACTACCGGAAAATCAGGGTGAGCCCCCGGTACCGGCGCCTGCAGCCGAAGGACACCGCGAAGAGGAACGCCGCCTCGCGGGAATGGCTCAGGGCAGAGGTCGGGAAGCACCCCTCCCGGACCGTCGTCGTCACACACCACGCACCGAGCGTCCGCTCGCTCAACCCCGATTTCTCGATTGACCCCGTCAGCGGCGCCTACGCGTCCGATCTCGAGGATCTGATCGCGGAAATGCAGCCGCTTCTCTGGATACACGGGCACACGCATTACTGCGTCGATTACTCGATCGGCAAAACGCGGATCATCAGCAACCAGCGCGGCTACCCGCACCTTCCCGTGAGCGGATTCGACCCGGGGTTCGTCGTCGAAGCGGGTCCGCGGGGCCCGGGATAAGCCCGCAGCGGGAGCCTTCCGGAGAGACGGAGCAAGTCGGGGAGAATTTTCGTATTTTTGGTGCGGCCGGAACTCATTACCAGAGGAGCACCGATCAGTTCTTTTCAGCGCATCCGGGATCCCTACGCCGCGCTGCGGTACCCCGCGTACCGCAGGTTCATCAGCGCAACGTTCCTGTTCACCGTGGCATTCTTCATACAGGAAGTCTCGCTCGGCTACGAGCTGTACGTCATCACGCGCGATCCCCTCGCGCTCGGACTGACCGGTCTCGCCACGTTTATCCCGTTCATCGGCCTCTCGCTCTTCGGCGGTCATCTCGCAGACAGGGTGAGCCGGCGGCTCATCATCATCGTGTCCGTCGGCGTCATCACACTCGGCTCGGTTCTTCTTCATTTCTCCGCCCGCCGGGCGGAACTCGGGAACATCCCGGCCACGGCGCTCGTTCCCGTAATTTATGCGACGGTATTCATGATCGGCGTGTGCAGGGCCTTCCAGGCGCCGGCCGCGGCCTCGCTCCGGGCTTTCCTGGTCCCGATCGCCGTGTATGAAAACGCCGCCACGTGGAGCAGCTCGTCATTCCAGGCAGGCGCGATACTCGGTCCCGCGATCGCCGGGTTCCTCTATTTCTGGCTCGGATTTTCCGGCACACTGCTCGTCGTCATCTCCCTCTTTCTTGCGGCGCTGTCGTTTTACTGGCGAACGGGGGACAGCCGCCTGATGAGCGAGCAGCACCGCGCGTCGCTTCTCGCAAGCGTCAGGGAAGGGGTGAGCTTCGTATGGAGGACGAAGGTCATTCTCTACGCGCTCTCACTCGACCTCTTCTCGGTTCTCTTCGGCGGCGTGTTCGCCCTGCTCCCCATCTACGCCCAGGACATACTCAACGTGGGCCCGCGCGGACTCGGGATACTCCGCGCAGCCCCCTCCGCAGGAGCGGTCATCATGCTCATGGTCCTCCAGAGGGTGTCGCCGATGCGCCACGCCTGGCGGACGCTCCTGTCGGCCGTCGCGGGGTTCGGCGCCTCGATCATCGCGTTCGCACTTTCCCCCTGGATGGCCCTCTCCGTCGCCGCGCTGTTCGTAAGCGGCGCGTGCGACAGCATCAGCATCGTCATCCGCCAGACGCTCCTGCAGCTCAGGACCCCTGATGAGATGCGCGGGCGCGTCATGGCCGTCAACGGGATATTCGTGTCATCGTCAAACGAGCTGGGGGCGTTCGAATCGGGGACCACCGCCCGGCTCATGGGGGTCGTCCCGTCCGCGGTGTTCGGAGGTGTCATGACGCTTCTCGTGGTGGGCTGGGTGACGCTCAGGGCGAGGGAACTCTTCAGTGTCCGGTTCGATGAAAGGGGGACCGATGGCTGATACGATCTGTCACGCGACGCAGGGGGGACTCCTGCTCCTTTCCCCGTTCATCGCAAGGCTGCGAAAGAAAGTCTGGGTGTGGGCGATCTTCCTGACGGGGGCCTTCTTCGGCGCGCTCCCGGATCTGTTCGGGGCGTACGGAAATCTCATCCGGGGGGACCGCTGGAGACTTTATGTCTCCGCACATTCCGGCCGCATCGGGGCGATCCTCCGGTACGTCCCCATGTACTGGCTTCACCTGTTTGTCGATTCATTCACGCACGGCGCGGGAAAACGCTGGTGGATCTGGGACGAGAGGCTCTGGATTGAGGTGACGCTCTGGGTGGTCAACCTTGCAGTGATCGCGTGGTTCGTGCGCATATGGAGAAACAACCTCGCGCCGCACGATCAGCGCCCCGCGAGGGAGAGTGAAAGCGGCAAGACCGATAGGGGGAAAGGAGACGGTTGAGGCCTGAAATGGGCTCGGGCCCTTCAGGTCCCACCCGGCCGGCGCGGCGGGTTCCGCCGCGCCGGGGGTTTAATCGCCTGATCTTCCGACGCCGGTCCCGTCCGACGGCAGCGGTGCACTCCGGCGCGACACGCCGCTGCCGTTAAATGCTTCAACGGCAAAGTAATAGCTCTCCCCGGTATTCAGCGCCCGGATTTCAAGCGAATCGGGACGGTCTGCAAACACCTGGTAGGTCTCGTACAGTTTCTCCGGTGCAATCCCCCAGAGGATGTTGTACCCCACCGAGCCCGCAACGGCGTCCCACGTGACGCTCGCGTTCCGGCGATCGGCATGCCGTCGAACGCGGAAATTCCCCGGCGTGCGCGGGGGACGTCCCCCTCCGTTTCCGAAAATCCTGATATCGCTGATCGCAAGGTTCGCCGACGCGACGCGTATGTGTTCGTACCGGATGAATCTCGTCCTGACCGGGGACGGGAGCTCGATGTAGGCGTTCGGCCTGTCCCTCCGCTCTCCGCTCAGGTCGGCCAGCATCATCCATTTCTTCCCGTCGACGGAATGGGAGAGCCTGAACTGCGTCACGACCGTCGAGTCGCGCGCATAGATCCCGGACCTGAAATCGGCAAAGTTCACCTGGACCGCACGAACGGTGTCCAGACGCCCGAGATCCACCGAGATCCATTCGCCGGGCCTGCCGGCGGCCGCGACCCAGAACGTGCGGGGGTTCTCATCGGTGACGTTGGAGGGAGGATATCCATCGAGCGCCGATGAGGACGCGCAGGGTTTGCGGTAGGAGAGAAGCATCCAACCGGCAAACGGCGCATCCCTGTCCCTCCACCTGCCGGCGGGGACGAAATGCGGAAAGTCACCGAACCGGGTATCCGAATACATCTCGCCGTCAGCGTCGAACCCGGCGGGGAACATCGCCACCCGCCGTTCGAAATTGAAATTGACGGCAACCCACGGCGTGCCGGTATTCCAGAAGTTGCCGAAATTGTCGCGGAAGGTGTTCCCGTGTCCCGCGCCCGCCATGAATCCTCCCGGCTTGTAGGAGACCGGATTGTACGGCGCGTACGTGAACGGACCGAGCGGCCCGTCGCCGACGTACGTCCCGTTCGCATACACGTTGTATTCCGTCCCCGGGGCGGCATACTGCAGATAATACTTCCCGTCGTGTTCCGTCATCCAGGAGCCCTCGATATAGGGATGCGTCGTATCGCGGTGATCCTGCCCGAACCTCTCCCAGCCGTGGACATCCGGATGAAGGTAGAGCAGCGGCTTCGCACTGCCGATGTACGTCAACCCCTTCGCATGGTCGAGCTCGATGCCGTAGATCGGATAGAGGTTCGAGGATCCGAAGTACAGATACCATCGGTCGGAGGATTCATCGTGGAAGATGTCCGGGTCCCAGGGACCGAGCGCCCCCGGGAGAGGCGGGAGAAGCGGGTTGAAAAGCTGCAACCGCCCGTCCTGCGGCGTCGTCGTGCAATAGAGCGGCCGGGGATCGAACGTTGACTGGAACAGATAGAGGGTATCACGGACGGAAAGGGCGGCCGGCGCGCACATGTCATCGGCCGGCCAGATCGAGGGGGTCACGAACTCCCAGTGCAGGAGGTCCTTCGAATGCCACCAGCCGGAGGAGTTCGTCACAAAAAGGTAGTACTCCCCCCGGTGGTTGACGATCACCGGGTCGGCGCCGGAGCGGTAGGAGATCCCGGATTTTTTCTCCTCGACACAATACTTGTAGTCGATGTCGACGGGATTGCACCAGGTCCTCTGCCCGGGGGTCTGCGAGCGTGCAAGGGAGATGAGCACCACGAGGCAAAGGGCCGCACCGATGGGCTGTTTCAAGTGTCCCTCCTGACGTTCATCCCCGGGGAAGAGCTCCTTTCACCCTTTCGGGTATCATCGGAAGCTCGAAGACTCTCGCACCTACGGCGTCGTAGATCGCGTTCGCGATGACCGCGCCCATGGTGACAATCACGGGTTCGCCTCCTCCCTGCGGGGGGGAATTTTCATCGTCCACGATATGCGTCTCGATATCCGGGAGCCAGGAAAATCTCGGAATCTCATAGGTCCCGAAGTTCAGATCCGCGATCTCCCCCCCCTTGAAATGGAGCCCCTCGCGCAGAGCGTACCCGAGACCCATCGTGATGCAACCTTCCATCTGGATCGCCGCCCCCTCGGGGTTGATGACGAGGCCCATATCCTGAACGGCGAGGACCTTCTTGACCACGACATTCCCGGTCTGCCTGTCCACCTCGACGCCGGCGATGGCCGCCACATACGTCCCCGCGTCGATCCCGAGCGCAACGCCGAGCCCCCTCCCGCTCGGCGATTTCGCCGGCCTCCAGCCGAATTTTTCCGCCGCCATCCGAAGCACGCCCTTCATTTTTGCGTCCGAGAGGTGGCGCAGGCGGAACTCGACCGGGTCGGCGGCCGCCTTCGCGGCCATGATGTCGATCTGCGATTCCCGCGCAAACGTATTCGTGTTGTTACCGGGGGCGCGCCACGCGCCGGTCGCGAAGGGGTGCGCCCCCGCCGCTCCGACCCAGCCCGCATTGTATGCGGTGGTCCGGTGATTCGGGATCTCGTAGAAATGTTCCGCGCCCCGTTCGCCGGCGAAGTAGACGCCGTACTCCCAGAAACTGATCCCCCCCTTCGCCGTGATCCCGGACCTGATCTTCACGACCGCCGCAGGGCGGAACGTGTCGTAAAAGAACTCCTCGCCCCGCGTCCACGCAACCTGGACCGGGCTCCCGCTCAGACGCGCGAGCCGCGCCGCTTCGACGACCTGCCGGTGGGCGGTCTTCCCGCCGAACCCGCCGCCGACGAACGGCGTGATCACCCTGACGTCTTCCGTCCTGAATCCGAGTTCTTTCGCGACCTCCTCACGCGCGCCGAAGGGCGCCTGGGTCGAGGCCCAGACCGTCGCCTTCTTCCCCTCGATCGTCACGAGGGCCGCATGGGGTTCCATCGGAGCATGCGCGACGTACGCGTTGTAATACGTCTCTTCCAGGACCGAAGCGGACGCCTTCTCTCCGGCGGAGATATCACCCCCCGAAGCGACGACCTTTCCCGCGGGGGCGACGTTAAGGAGGTGGTCGTAAATGGACCGGTCGTCGACGGCAGGCGCCGGGACGTCGAATTTCGCCCTGATCTTCGAGAGCGCGGACGCGGCGACGTCCGGATATTTGTGCAGGACCGCGACCAGGTCGCCGTCCCGGATCACCCGGGCCCCTTCAACGGTCTCCGCCCCGGCCGTGTCCACATCGACGAGCCTGGCTCCGTGGGCGGGAGGACGGAGTATCTTCGCATAGAGCATTCCCGGGAGCCGTATGTCCCCGGCGTACATCGCCCTGCCGGTGACCTTGTCATAGGCGTCCCTCCGCGTGAGGGGCTTGCTCATGAGCTTGAATTCCGCGGGCTTCTTGACGACGACCGGGTCGGTCAGATTCCGCCCGATCTTCTTCCCCTTCGCCAGCGCGCCGTACGCGACGCGGGTCTTCACGTTCGACCTGTCGAACACCACGCCCCCTTCGGTCGCAAGATTGTTCACGGGAATGTTGAGATGCCCGGAGGCCATTTCGACGAGGACTCTCCTCGCCTCGGCGCCCGCGGTCCGGAGGGAGGGCCCGAACGCGCGCGTGCTCAGCGAGCCGAATGTCCCCCGGTCGAACGGACAGAGGTCGGTGTCCCCCATGACCATGTCGACGTCGTCGATGTTGACGTCGAGCTCGTCGGCAAGCATCTGGGCGAGCGACGTGACGATCCCCTGCCCCATCTCGATCTTGCCGGTGTAACAGGAGACGCGGCCGTCCTCGCCGATCTTCAAATACGCATTGAAATCGGCGGGGCCTCTTTGCTGCATCGGCCGTCCGGGGCCCTCCCGGGTGAAGACGGAAAAGTCGCGGACCCTGAAGAACAGGAATATTCCGCTCCCCGCCGTCCGGAGAAACCGCCGGCGGTCCATCGCGAACGCCGCTTCTTCGGCGTCGTTCGTCCAGTACTCGAACTCGTTCATGTCAGAGCCCCCCGTGCATTTCTTTCGCGGCCGCCCGGACCGCCCTGACGATGCGGTTGTGCGCTCCGCACCTGCAGAGGCCGTCCTCCAACCCCCCGATGACATCCGCCGCGGAGGGCCGCGGATTCTTCCGGAGGAATGCGTACGCATTCATGATCATCCCCGGCGTGCAGTACCCGCACTGGAGCGCATCATGCTCCATGAACGCCTTCTGGACGGGATGCAGCGCCCCGCCGGCGGCGAGCCCTTCGATCGTCACCACGTCCCCGCCCCTGATCTCTTTCGCGGCGGTCTGGCAGGAGCGGACGGCTTCGCCATTGACGATCACCGTGCACGCGCCGCAAAAGCTCTCGCCGCAGCCGTATTTTGTGCCGGTCAGGCCGAGGTCCGTCCGGAGGACCCAGAGGAGCAACCGGTCGCTGTCGACCGTGACGACCGCGGGTTTCCCGTTAAGCGTGAACCGAAGGGTTTCCACCATGGAGCGTACTCCTTACGTCATTGCTGCACTGTCATCCAATCCTGAACGATGTCATCGAAATCGCGCCGAGTTCCGTCCTGTCGTTGAAGAACGACACGTTCTCCCCTTCCTCCCTGAGTCCGAGCGCATAGAGAAGCGGGATGTAATGTTCAGGAGTGGGAACGCCCATCTGCACTTCTTTGCCGAGCAGCCGGTAATCGATGAGGCGTTCGCCGTCCCCCCCCGCGATCAGATTCTTCAGCGTTTCGTTCGCCGCCGCGGCCCAGTCGAATCCTTCCTTCGCGTGCCAGTCGACCATGCTGAGGTTGTGCACGATGTTGCCGCTGCCGGCGATAAGAACCCCCTTCCTGCGGAGGGGGGCAAGCTCCTTCGCAAGGTCGTAATGCCAGCGGGGAGGCTTTGTGCTGTCGAGGCTCAGCTCGATCACCGGAACGTCGCCGTCCGGAAATATGTGGCGAAGGACGCTCCAGCATCCGTGATCGAGTCCCCACGCGAAATCCAGTCCGACATCCGTTGAGCGGACGTCCCTCTTCGTCTCATTCGCGAGATCCGGACTTCCGGGGGCGGGATATTGCACCTCGTAGAGCTCCGGGGGGAAGCCGCCGAAATCATGAATCGTCTGCGGTTTTTCCATCGCGGTCACAAACGTTCCCTTCGTCTCCCAGTGCGCCGAAACGCACAGGACGGCTCCCGGTTTCGGGAGCGCTTTGCCGGCCTCACGCCAGCCCCGGGAAAACTCGTTATCCGTGATGGCGTTCATCGGGTTGCCGTGTCCGACGAAGAGGACCGGCATCGGTCCGGCGGCGTCGGGCGAAGATGCCAGGTCCCTAAGACCTGAGCCGATATCAGTGATGTCCATGAGTGGAGTTCACTCCAGTCCGTAGAATTTCCTGCATTCCGATTCCCTTCCCCGGATCACACGTTTCCCTTTCATCGGACCCCGGCTCTCGGTGACCACAGTACATTGATTCTCCCCCTTCCCGCTTTCATAATAGACAACCACCCAGTCGCCTGTCTTGCCGAGTTTGTGCGCCGTCGCCGTGTTTGAGAACATGACCGTGAATTTCCATCCCTTCCGGGAGGCGGCGAGTATCGGGAGCCAGGCTTTTTTCTCCGGGTTGAGGAGTTTCGGGGCGATGAGCTTGAGCCTGCGGGCCGTCGACTTCTCACGATACTCCGCGTCAATATCGAGTATCAGTCGGACCGAGATGAGCGGGGCGGAAGGTCCGGGAGGAGGGTGCTCCTTTTTCGCAGCGTTCAGCTTCTGGAGATCCTCCGGCTTTACTTCTTTCCGGAGCGATTCAAGGAGCTCCACCTCTCCCGATTTTACGAACTCTTCAATCAGGCCCGCGAGCCGCTCCCCCACCCCGGGGATTCCCTTCAGCGCGGCAGCGCCCTTTTCTTTGACCAGTTTCCCGACGGGAGTCCCGGACGACCGCATGGACCCCGCGGCGTTCCTGTAGCTCCGCACGCGAAAGGGATTCTCGTCCAGGGCCGCAAGGTGATCGGCGATCAGGTCAAACAGTCCGGCGATCTGAGCGTTCGTCGGAGGGGATGAAGGCATGGGGTCTCACCCGGCATGGGCTAATGAACCCATAATAGGTATTGACGCCCCGAGATTCAATCCCAGGCGTCTTTTCCCCCCTTTATGCCGTATTTTCCCCCGCCCAGGAAGAAGAGAGCGAGCGCCCCGAACAGAATGAGCGCAGGAAGTTCGATTGCCCACCCTCCCCCCGCCGGATTGATCGTGAATATCTGGGCCCTGTGCGCGAGCATGAGCGCCGCGACCATGTTGATGACGATGAGCGCCGCCCCGATACGGGCCCGGAATCCCAGGATCACCATTGCGGGACCGACGATCTCACCGATATACACGCCGTAGGCGATGAAGCCGGGCAGGCTGAATTGCGCGAGAAGTCCTTTCAGCCAATCCAGGCTACCGTGAAGCTTGAAAATTCCATGTAAAATCAGCACAATTCCAACTGATAACCGCAATACCAGTTTGCCCAGGTCTTCAGATTTTCCCGCTGCCATAGGTAGGTGTCCTTCGAGGTGAGATGAGAGATTGACGGTGCAGTCGACGGACCGTCGCAATGAAATAACAGAGTGGTGATTTGGCGAGTTCCTTCAGAAGCCCCCTCCCCGCCCAATCCGCATGCCGGTCCTTTCAACGCGGAGGCGGCGCTACCGGACCTGCGGGAATTCAAGAGAAAGCGAAGAGGCGCCGTCGGTGACGGACGGAAGAAAGACTGCGAGACGCGAAAGTGCCTTATTGAACGTGTATACGGGGACGCCGGCGCGATGTTCCCGGTTGGACTTCCGGACCTCCTTCCCGTTCAAGCGGACAACCGACGGCTCAAACGCAACCCCGTGAATCTCGACATCATATGTCCGCCGCCTGAGTTTGCCCGCGAACCCGCCCTCGGAAGATCCGATGACGATTTTCAGATGTTCCGCACCATTCGATTCCGACTCCGACTGCGTGAATTTCGTCCGCGCGAATGCTCCGCTCTGATACGCCGTTGTGGTCCCGTCGTCTTCATAGAGAAACCCGGATGCCGGATTCCCTCCCCCGGGGTACACGCCGAGCACAAGCGTGTCAAGTGCCCGCTCGTCCGAATATTCCATGGCCGGGGCCATCGGAATAATGCTCCCCGATCTCACGAAGAGAGGGATCCGTCCGAGGGGGGCAGCAACCACAAGAGCACTTCCCCCGTGCACCACCTCGTCGGTCCAGAAATTCACCCAGTCCCCCTCCGGGAAATTCACCCTCTTCGTCCTCTCCCCCGCGTCGACAACGGGAGAAACGAGAAAATCATCTCCCCACATATACGCAGAGCTCTCGTCCGCAAACCTGGGGTCGTCCGGGTACATCATGACGAGCGGCCGCGCGAGGGGAAGGCCCGACTCGAAGTTCCTGAACGCCATCGTGTAGTTATAGGGGAGAAGCCTGTATCGAAGCCTGAGCATATCCCGGCAGATCCCCTCCGCCTCAGGCCCGAACTGCCATGGCTCCGTCGGAGAACCGTGGACGGACTCCCCCGCCCCGTGGGCCCTGGTGACCGGCGTGAACACGCCGAATTCCATCCACCGGACGTAAAGCTCCGCCGTCGTGGGGTTTCTCGCATATCCCCCGATGTCCGAGTTATGATACGCGAGGCCGGACATCCCCATGTTCAGGAGCATCGGGAGCTGAACGCGGAGGCCGCCGAAGCTCCGGGAGACGTCCCCCGACCACGTTACCGCCCCGTACCTCTGTATCCCCGCAAACCCGGACCTGGTGAGATTGAAGACGCGCCTCCCGGGTCGGAACCTGCTCATCCCCTCGAAGACGGTCTTCGCCCAGAGGAGATTGTAGATATTGTGGATTTTTGCGGCCGGCCCAAGGAAATGCTTCATGTCCGCGGGGTGACGCTCCGGCTCCCCGAGATCGGTCCAGAGTCCCGCGACAAACTTCCCCAGGAACGGGGGATGCTTCTCCCACCACCACTCCCGCGCGGCGGGATTCGTCATGTCGAAGAGGGATGCGCTGCATCCGCCGCACGACCACCACCCGTCGAGCCTGTACGCGCGTCCGAGCGAGTCCATCGCCAGGTAGCCGAGACGCGAGGCCGCTTCGAAGTTGACGGACGTCTCGACGATGTACGGCTCGGTGATCAGGATCGTCTTTATCCCGGTTCCCAGAAAATCGGACATCATCCTTTCGGGATCATGCCAGGCCGTCGTGTCCCAGCAAAGATCGCCCATGCGGGCGAACCACTGAAGATCAAGGACGATCGCGTCGCAGGGGAACGATTTGCCGCGCATCGTGTCGACGATCCCGCGCGCCTCGGTTTCGTTCCGGTACCGGTTCTTCGATTGTATATACCCGAGAGCCCAGCGGGGAGGGAGGGGCTGTCTCCCGGTGAGCCACGTGTACCGTTCGAGCGCGCCGGCCAGGGTCGGCGAGGCCATCAGATAATACGTGAGGCCGCCGCCCTCTGCGGCGTACGTTAGCACGGCGCTGTCCGACGCACCGACGTCGAACCGGCCCCGGTACGCGTTATCGAAGTAGATTGCGTACCCCCGCGTCGACGCGATAAACGGGACATTGATGTTCATCGTCGGGAGCGGCGTCGAGTACCCGCCGGTCTGCGTGTTGTAGCACTCGGATGCTTCCCCGCGCCTGTCGAGCCCGAGACCGCGCTCCCCGGTTCCGTAGAAATGTTCATCCGGCCGGATCGTGAACCGCGCAATGTTCTCCTCATCCCGCACCGCCATTCCCCCCGATGAGGGTTCACGCGTCAGCTCCCGCCCCGAAGAGTCGCAGAACGCAAGCCGGAGAGGAAACTTCCGGCAGATGACGCGGAGCGAAACGGAAGAGACCGTGATCTTCGAATCGGTTTCGTCGACGGTGACCGGGACGGACGCGGATGGCTTCCTGATGACGGCGAACGACGAATCGGCGCCTCTCCCGGGGGACGGGAGAAAGTCGACCCTGAGCAGATCAGGCGCGTAATATGAAAGAGAAACGGATTGCCGGCCGGCGCAAATGGTGACGGCGTCCCCGGTGCGGCGCAGCGCCGTAAAATTGCCGAGGGAGACCTGCGCGGATGCTCGAGGGGGTACGGGAAGAGCCCACGCCGCGGCGGCGAGGCCTGCGATCACCGCGCGCGCAGCCCCTGGTCTGATTCTGTCCGCCGGCACGGGAGGAGATTCAAAAATGATAATTGAGGAGGGGGAGGACTTTCAATCCCGGAGGATTGTTTTCGGCGATATTGAGCAGCCCGATCTGCAGGCCGTGCAGGTTGTCGGCATGGTTGAAAATGCCGATGGCAATGCCGTTCTGCGTATCGTACACGCGGTTATAGACGCCCGCGATCACCCCGCTGGAACTCTGCACCTGCGTTGTGATGACGTTCAGGTCGAGGCCGGAAACGCTCTCCGCCCTCGTGCGAAACCCCGCGACCGTCAGGCCCGAAATCTCCGTACCGCCTTCGACGGCCCCGGCAGTGATCGTCAACCCGAAGATCCCGTTCCTGGAGACAATGGCGGCGCCGGCAACCGTCACTCCCTGAATTCCCTGCACGCCGACCACAGCCAGTCCCGAGACCGTGACGCATTGTATCAGTCCCGGGGAGACGACCGCGAGCCCGCCAACGTTGACGCCGGCAATACCTTTCGTGCCGACGAGCGCGAACCCCCCGATGCTGATCCCGGTGAAGCTTCCAGCCGACACGAGTCCGAGACCGCCGAAGCTGACGCCGGCGACGTCGCCGCTTGATACCGTGCCGAGTCCGCCGAGGGATATCCCCGTCATCCCCGTCCCGGCGATGAGACCCAGCGGCCCGGCCGAAATCCCCGTTATCGAACCGTTGCTGACACAGCCCAGCCCGGCGAAATTCAGGCCCGTGAGGTTGCCGCTCACAACGGTCCCCAGACCGGAGAACGTGACGCCTGCGGCGTCTCCCGAGCTCACAACGGCAAGACCTCCGATGGAAACCCCGTTCAGGCTCCGGGCTCCGAACACGCCACCCACGCCGAACGCCACACCGTTGATCTCATTCCCCCCCGCGGCACCAAGGCCTATTGCGAGACCGTTGATCGCCCCGGTCATGCGCTCCCCCGGAACCCAGAGAGTGAAATTGAGGCCGTTCACCTCCTCCAGACAATCATCGCTCCAGTTGAACCGGAGGCCGTCGTGCCGGGCCGAATTGCCGAAGCTGACGCCGTATCCGCTGACGGGGATATCGAGAGACCAGTGAGAGCAAGGGGAACCTGTTCCTGCGGCAAGAACCGACGGGAACAGAAGGACCGAAAAGAGATACTTTGTGAACGACGGCATGGCGGGCGATCCGGGGTTGCGATTGTGGGGATGCGGGAGTCATGAACAGGGACTCAGATTGACGTTTCCAACCTACCGAACTCCGCGGACAGACACAAGAGATCAGGAAAGTCTTCCGATGGCATCACGGTCAGTCTCCCCGGTCCGCATCGTAGACGAGACCCATCTCCTTCCTCGTTCTGTCGAGGAGCCGGATGAGCCGGAGACTGAAATCGAGCGGAAGCAGCTCGCTCTCTTTTTTCCCTTCACGCAGGCACCGATTCACCTCTTCGGCCTCGTAGTTGTAGCCGTTGCCGATGAAATCAAACGAAATCGTTTCAGTCCTGTTCTCTCCCGCCGTCAGCTCGACAGGGACGGGACAGAACCACATGCGGGGGAGTTTCAGTCTCCCTTCCGTTCCGCAGATGTGCGTCTCGACCGTGGAGTTGACGATGAAGCTCGAATACAGCGTTGCGATGCGCCCGTCGTCGTAGCCGTAGAGCAGCGCGAGGCTCTCGTCAACCCCCGTCTTTCCCATGTGGGAAACGCAGGTTATCCGGTCGGGCTCACCCCAGAGAAGGAGCGTCAGAAACACGGGGTAGATGCCGATATCGAGAAGCGATCCGCCGCCGAGTTCCCTGTTGAATGCCCGGTGCTGCGGATCGAACGTATTGAACACGCCGAAGTCGGAATCGATGTGGCGGACTTCGCCCAGTGCTCCCGAGGCGACGAGCTCGAGGACGCGCCGGATCGACGGGTGAAACCTCGTCCAGAACGCCTCCATGAGGAAGACCCCGTTCTCCCTGGCGGCAGCGATCATCCGGAGCACTTCGCGTTCATTCATCGCGAACGGCTTTTCGCAGATCACCGCCTTCCCCTTCTCCATGCACATCACGGAGTTTGCGCAGTGGTACGGGTGCGGAGTCGCGACGTAGATAACGTCGACGCCGGGGTCGGCGGCGAGCTCTTCATACGACCCGTATGCGGAGGCGATATCGTACCTGCGCGAAAACTCGACGGCTTTCCCTTTCGACCGCGACGCCACGGCGACGAGCGAGGCGTCCCGAACGACCGAAAGACCCTCGGCCATCTTCCCGGCAATCATTCCCGTGCCGAGGATTCCCCATCTGATCTTTTTTTCCATTGACATTGTTCCTTTGGGACCGCGGAAACGTTGCGCGCCGCCGGAGGACCCCGGAGGATGGAGCACCCGCGAGGTGAGCCTCCGTTGCCGTTCATCGGGGAGTGCGCTACAATGTACATGCGGCAGGCGGACGAAGTCAATCCCCGGGAGTCCGGAAGTTCCGGGTCCGATCCGGGTCTTCAAGCGCCCGGGAGAGAACCCCGCGTCGAAACATACAAAAAAAGGGCCCGAAGATCATCATTCGGGCCCGTCGCACTGCCGGAATATTTTGCAGGATCAGGATTGTTCGGCGATCAGCCTGTCGATCATCGCTCCCGTCTCATCGTACGCCCCCTCACCGATATGCACGTAACGGATGATCCCCTTTTTATCAATGAGATATATGACGGGCCAGTACTCCTGGTCGTAAGCTTTCCAGGTCACATAGTCGTTGTCGGTAACCACCGGCCAGGAGACGCCGAGAGATTCCGTCTCCCTCCGGAGCGAGGAGAAATTCCGCTCGCGGTCGAGCTCGGGAGAGTGCACGCCGATGATCTCGAACTTCCCTCCTTCGCGACGTTGGTTCCACCTCTTCATGGCCGGGAGAGTATTGCGACAGTTCGCACAGGCAAACGTCCAGAATTCCAGGAGGACCACCCTGCCGCGGAGATCCCGGAGGCGGAGCGGCGGGGAGTTCAGCCACTCTCCCGGGGAGATTTCGGGGGCCGGCCGGCCTATCCAGCGGGATTGGGCGGGCGCAATTCCCCCCGCAAAGACCGCCGCTACGATGACCGGGACGGCCGCGAGGAGGAATCTCCCCCCCCGGAGGGGCGCCCGGTCCCCCGGAGTTGCGGGGGCCGGCGCGTTCACTTCGGGCCCTCCTTCGCCGCAAAACTCAGCGACGCCGAATTCATGCAGTACCGGAGCCCCGTGGGTTTCGGCCCGTCGTCAAACACGTGACCAAGGTGCGCACCGCACCGGGCGCACATCACTTCGGTCCTCGTCATGAACAGGCTGTTGTCCTTCTCCTCCCGGACGTTTTCCTTCGCCACGGGCGCATAGAAACTCGGCCAGCCGGTCCCGGATTCGAATTTCGTCTCCGAAGTGAACAGGTCGGTCCCGCAGCAGACGCACCTGTAGACCCCCTTCCTGTGATTGTTCCAGTATTCCCCCGTGAACGCCCTCTCGGTCCCCTTTTCGCGCGTCACGTCGTACTGGAGCGGTGTGAGCTGCTTCTTCCATTCCTCGTCCTTCTTCTGCACCGGGTAGGCCATGACATATCCCTGTTGTTCGACTGAATAGAGCCTGAGCGCATTGTCGCCCGCCTCCGCGAGCGACGCGCAGGCGATCACCCACGCGACAAGTCCCCGCAGTCTCATCTGTTCTCCCCCCGCTCTTTTTCGAAATACTGCTGGTGATACTCCTCCGCCTTCCAGAACGTCGAGACCGGGACGATCTCGGTCACGATCGGCCCGCCGAACTTCCCGGTCTTTTCGAGCTCCGATTTGTACGCCCGGGCCTGTTCCTTCTGCGCAGGAGACGCGTAGAAGATCACCGACCGGTACTGCGTGCCGACGTCGGGTCCCTGACGGTTCACCGTCGTCGGGTCGTGGAGCTCAAAGAAGGTCTCGAGAAGCTTCCTGTAGGAGATCCTGGATGGATCATACAGAATTTTCACCACTTCCGCATGCCCCGTCCTGTCCGTGCAGACGTCGGGGTAGGAAGGGTGATCCAATTTCCCCCCCTCGAACCCGACCTCGGTCGAGACGACTCCTTCGACCGTCCTGAACGTGTCCTCGACGTGCCAGAAACACCCGGCGGCAAATGTCGCTGTTTCGAGATTCATGCCATCCGTCCTTTCGTTGAGCGTTGTCGCCCGTTTCCCGCCTTCTCCGGCGGATGACCGGGTCAGGAGAATCAACGAGACCAACGCAACGCCCGCGGCGAGAATGATCTTTCCGCTCACTGCCCCCTCCTCACATTGTGGATTGTTCGTGCTTCGCTTCATCGTTTCGTCCCCCATAATAACACCGTCAGGTCACGAAAGTGTCACGCCGGAGTCAATTCTTTGGACGACCCTCCCGCTTTTTGAGCCGTTCGTGATATGGTTGTGACATCTCAGGCATATATTCCCCCCGGATATGTATTTCTGGCCGGGATTTCATATGTTTTCCCGATCCGGAAGCCGTGACACGGACCCGACAAGAGGGGCAGGGAGATGCAAAAACACGTGCTTATTGTGGAGGACGACAGGGATATCGCGCAGCTTGTGGAGCTGCATCTGAAGGACCTGGGGTGTCTTTGCGACACCGCCCGTGACGGGGAGGCAGGGCTTACGCACGCGCTGAAAAACGGATATGACCTCATCATACTCGATCTGATGCTTCCCGGGCTTGACGGACTCGAGATCTGCCGGGAGATCAGGTCCGAAAAGAACTATACCCCCATCCTCATGCTCACCTCCCGCTCGGACGAGGTCGACCGGGTGCTCGGGCTCGAGACGGGAGCGGATGACTACCTCGCGAAACCATTCAGCATACGGGAGTTCATCGCACGGGTCAGGGCGATATTCAGACGGGTCGAGAACCTGAAAGAGGAGTCGTCCCGCCAGGAAGAGGCGAACGAAATCGTCCGGAGCGCGCTCGCGATTGACAGGGTGAACAGGAAGGTAACGATCAGGGGGAAAAAGATCGAGCTTACGCCCAGGGAATACGATCTCCTCCTCCTGTTCGCGGCCCATCCCGGGCGGACGTACACGCGCGAGCAGCTTCTGAACACCGTGTGGGGTCCGCAGTTCCAGGGATACGACCACACGGTGAATTCGCACATCAACAGGCTGCGGGCGAAGATCGAAGAGGACGTCGCGCACCCGAGGTACATCCTGACCGCCTGGGGGGTCGGATACCGGTTTGCGGAAGGAGACGAACTCTCTGAGGACTGAAATCGCCCGGAGCGGGAAAACTGCCGGGAGACGCTTCGCTAGCCTCTACTGGAGGCTGTCGGCCACGCTCCTCGTCATACTCGCGGTGCTGGCGGTCGTGTACGTGTACGTCACCGCGTTCACCTCGGACATGTATTTTCAGGAGGCGACGCAGCGGCTGAACGCGATGGTGGCCCCGTACATCGCCCGGGAGATCCACCCGCTTGTCGACGGAAAGATCGACCGCGGCGCGCTGAAACGGATGTTCGACGCCGCGATGATCCTGAACCCGAGCGTCGAGGTGTATCTGCTGGATTCGCTCGGCAACGTGATCGCCTACTCGGCCCCGGACAGCGTGATACGACGCCGCGCGGTCGACCTGGCACCGGTGGCGTCGTTTCTCCGGGACGGAGGAAAGACGTTCGTCATGGGGGACGACCCGCGCAGCCCGTCGGGGAGGAAGGCGTTCTCCGCGGCGGCCATCGAGGACGATCACTCCCTCCGGGGATATCTCTACGTGATCCTGGGAGGGGAAGAGTACGACTCGGTCACGCGGTTCCTTCTCGGCAGCTACATACTCCGGCTCGGGGTGCGGGGAATATTCCTGACGCTTATCGGCGCGGCCGTCATCGGCCTCATCGCGTTCCGGCTCATCACGCGGAGCCTCGGGAAGACCATCTCCACGGTGAAGCGCTTCCAGAACGGCGACCTCTCCGCGCGCGTGCCACCGGACTCCAGCCTCGAGGTACGGGAGCTGGGCGAAGCGTTTAACGAGATGGCCGACAAGATCGTCGACCACATCGAAGAGATCAGGACGATGGACAATCTGAGGAGGGACCTCGTTGCCAACGTTTCTCACGATCTCCGTACGCCGCTCGTCTCCATCCACGGATACGTGGAAACGATACTGATGAAGGATGCAACGCTCACCCCGGAAGAGAGACAGAAGTATCTGCGGACCGTTCTCCACGGGACGGAGAGGCTGAAAAGGCTCGTCGAGGAACTCTTCGAGCTCTCGAAGCTCGAGGCAAAGCAGACAACGCCGGTCACGGAGGAGTTCTCGCTCGCGGAGCTCGTCCAGGACGTGGTCAGGGAGCACCAGGTCATGGCAGATGAACACGGGGTCAGACTCCACACCGATTTTTCCCGGGACCTCCCGTTTGTCCTCGCGGATATCGCACTCATCGAGAGGGTCTTCCAGAATCTTCTCGACAACGCAATACGGTTCACGCCCCGCGGGGGGACGGTGACAATCAGTCTCGCACCCGAAGGGAGAAGCGTCGGGGTGCACGTCGCGGACACGGGGGACGGAATCGGGGCGGAGGATCTCCCCTACATATTCGAGAGGTACCGCCGGGGGCCGCAGCGGACCGGGGGGGATAATTCCGGAGCGGGGCTCGGGCTCGCCATCGTAAAGAAGATACTCGAGCTGCACGGGGTGACGATCGCGGTCTCGAGCCGTGTCCATGAGGGGACGGCGTTTTCGTTCCGGCTTCCCGTGGAACACGATGCGTAACCGGATTTGGCCTACCGAAGGCCCGCTTTCATTGAATCAAATTCTGCGGACAGGTCGCGTCCCACCACTTCTCGAAACCCGTGAAGCCAGACCTTCAGGTAGGCCTCGTCAAGCTGTTTTTGATGTACAATTACGCCACGGACGTCTTCGAGATCCCTGGGGCGCCCGGCAACAAGCTTGTGGATGATGAGGTCCTCGGCTGTGGCGAACCGGACAGAAACGTCGAAAATCCGAACGGCGACCGCCCTTCCGATAGCCTGAGCTTCGTACGGCGTAAAAGAGAATATCAGGTCGACGTTGAGGGAGCCCGATTCCTCGAAAAGGACCAGCACGTTGGTCTTCTGTACGAAATGATCCACGTCGGCAGACGAGGGAGTCAGACCGATGTCTTTGCACAGCGCCAACACCCGCCGCAATTCGCTTGTATCGACACCGAGCGTGATATCAATGTCCCGGGTAAGACGAGGTTCCCCATGAAGCATGACGGCCTGGCCCCCGATCACCATGTAGGGTATCCCGGCGCCGTCGAGTGCCCGGGCGATTTTAGAGAGAAGGTTTTGAAACATTGGCGTTCAGCATTGCGGCGAGACGAACAATGTGTTCGACCCCGGAAAAGAGGTCCTCCTTGCCAAAATGTCCGAACACGCGGGCTTCTTCGAGGAGCGCGTTCATGACGTCGAACTTCTGCTCCAGAGAGAGCGGGTGTGCGGCAAGCCAGGCCCTTTTTTCCCGTTCCAGGAATTCACCGTCTTTTACCATACTTCTAAATTACCGAGAATTCGTCGCGTTATCAACAACGGGTTGACTCCCCTCACCTCGGAATGACCTCGAATAACTGTTCCCCCGCGCTGTCCCCGCCGTTCGAAAACTGTATGATACCCCTCGCATCCGCGGTGCGCGTACCGACGATGCGCCGGTTGCAGTAGACCTCGTACTCCCGGTTCGGGGGAAGATCCATCACTTCGTGCGACACCACGTTGACCGACGAGGGGTTCTTTTCCGTCCACCGCCGGCTGCCGGACCATTCACGTATCGACACCTGGATCCGATCCACGCCGGAGCCCGAGAGGGCCATCGCCGGCCGTGCGGAGCTCCCGGCATACCAGAGAAAGCGGTCGCCTTCGGCCGCGACCGCGAAGTCTCCCGGCGAACTCACCCTGAACCCCCCGACGGCAATGGCGTTAAGCGCCCCGTCCAGGTCGATGTCGTATTCGACTCCCCTGAGCCGGTAGCGTATCCGGGTACCGTACAGATCCTTCGCCAGATGGGGATCGAGATAGAGCCTGTTGTACCGGGGCTGAATTCCGTAAATATCCCGGTACAGGCCGGTGATCGCGGAAGCATTCCCCGCGAGTATATCGTCCCCCGCTCCCTGCTGCGTGCCGCGGAGATAGCGCTGAAACGCCAACCCGTCCCGCCTGTACCGGTCGATGACGTTCCTGACGTACCGGAGGGCGACGTCCGGATGGCCGGCGGCATAAGCGCGGACGCCCAGCTCGCCCCACGAGAGAAAAAGATCCCCGTTTTCGTACGTCGGAAACGGGTACTCGTTGCCGTGCGCCGCACCGGGTTCGTACGGGAACATGCAGACCGGCCAGAAGAACAGTCTCTCCTTCTGCATCTGGAGCTGAATCGCGTCGAGGATGATCGACCTGCGCAGCGGGTCATCGCAGATGCCGTACGCGATCGCCATGAAATTCACCGGCGTCACGAGGTTGTTGCCCCAGACGGTCCCGTCCTTCTCCCGCCAGTGGACATACCAGCCGGTCGAGTCCTGCCAGAACCCCCCCTCCGACGTGGACCGGTTGAAGTTCCTCTTCAGACCGGCGGCGAAGGCCCGGTACCCGTCCGCCCGCGAGGAATCACCCATCACAGACTCGAGCTCCGACCACCGGTCGAGCGCATGGTAGAGCTCCGCGTTGACGAACGCGTTTTCCCACGACGCCCAGATCACGTCGAGCCAGTCGCTCCCCTTCTTTTCCCTGTGCGAGCCCGTCATCATTTCCACGAGTGAGTCGCCGTCCGCGTCCCGCTTCAGCATGAAGTCCAGCACCTTCTCGCAGGAGAGCTTGTGGGTCCTGAGCCACGCGAAGTCTCCCGACTGGTCGAACTGGTCCGCGACGTTGATCACAAAATCCGGATTCGAGTCGAGGAGGATCCCCCACTGCGCCTCGTAAAAACCGAGCGAGTCGGCGGTACCCGGCATCGCATCCTCATCGGTGTATGCCCAGCGGGATTTCACCCTGCCGTCGGGGAGTATCGCGTGATCACGGTAATAATCGAGACACTTCGCGTACCCCCGGGTATAGTTCCCGTCGTCGATGGCCACGTTGAACTGGGCGATGTACTGCTCGTGAAGGCAGATCGGTCCGTAGGGGGTGTGCCAGCTGTTCCCCCCGTAATGGCGGGAGTCAATGACGCCAAGACGGGCGATCGTGTTCAGTATCGACGTCACCGCCTCCCCGTCGATCCCCCGGAACGTCCCCCGCCCGAGCTCATCCTGCGCAGATGGAGACGAGATCCGAATCACCTGCCGGTACCTCCCGGCAGGATGTCCCGTCGTCTGCCAGACATCGGTAGACCCCCGGATGAACCGGCGCCTGTGCGTCATCGCGTCGTACCGGTACGCGAGATCGGCCGGAGAAAGCGCGAAGGCGCACGTGAGCGAGGTATCGAGCCGGGAGAGCGTCAACGCGGACGATCCGCCCTCCGCCAGGGACCCGACCTCCAGGCAGGACTCATCGCCGGTCTTCCAGAACGTCAGCCGATCCGTGTGCACCCCGTAGGCGAGCGCGGTGTCATTAAAGAGCCTGAACCAGGCGACACCACCGTTCCCCAGAAGAGCGGCGTCAAATACGTGTATGCTGCCGAAAGCGAATGCCGGAAACGCGTCGCCCTCGATGTTCAACACCCTGGGGAGCACCCTGTCAATCGTCCAGAGGATGGACCCGCCGTCAAGTGCGAACGTCCACGATTCATCGACGAACGTGTCCCCGCTCCCATAACGGATGTTCGCGATCGTCACCGAATCCTCCCCGGCGACGACCCGGAGATTGCCGCGGAGATTGCGCGACGTATACCAGAGGCGCCCGATCCTGATTCCGGAGTATCCCCCCTGTCCCGTCCCGACAAGGGATTTCGACCCGAGCCAGATGCTGTCGAGCCGGCAGCCGCCGTTTAAATTGATCCTGAGGCCCAGCCGGCCGTTTTCCACACGAACCGTCTTTCGCACGACGTCCGTATGTATGGACGGCGCACCGCCGCCGACCGCATCGGAGGTCCCGGCTGCGGCAAAACGGGAGACGCAAAGGATCGCGAAAGGAAGAATCCAGTCTCTTTTCCTGCAGGTCATTTACTTATCCCGGGTTCGTGTCACGCATCAACGGTGAGGAAATTGAACGCGCGCAGCAGACAAATACCGAAGAAGTGTAACGATTACAGGATAAAAGAGCCAGAACGGGACGGTGGAGGGGCGGAATTCGGATTGATGCCTCACTTGTTATCCATCGGAACATTTCATAGATTGGAAACGTAGAATACGATATAAGTTTCCACATCACGAAATGGCCGAATTGCGATATTTTAGCACTATTTCGGACGAATGCGGAAGGTCAAGGAGGAGTCCGAACAATGAGTGAATCTGAAGACCGTGAACTGATACTTGAAGCGTCCGCCCGCAGGTTCATGGAACTGGGGATCTCGAAAGTGACGCTCGACGAGATCGCTTCAGACCTCCGGATGAGCAAAAAGACGATGTACAAGTATTTCCCGAGCAAGGAAGACCTGCTCAAAAACATCATCCACGCAAGAATAAAACGGAACGGAAAACGTTTTACAGATATCATGGAGTCCGGCAGGCCCTTCGGCGAGAAACTGCAGGAGATCTTCCTGTTCGCCGCGAAGGAGTTGAGCGCCCCGAGCAAGCAATTCATCGTGGACCTCCGCCGGTTCGCGCCGGAGCTGTGGGAAGAGGCGGACGAATACCGGAGGAAGACGATTGTCACGAACGTCAGGAACATGATCGAACAGGGGAAGCGGGAAGGGATGATACGGAACGACCTCGAATCCGACCTCTTCGTGCTCGTCTTCCTCAGCGCGGTCCAGAACATCCTGACTCCGCAGACGCTCTCGGAACAACCCTATTCGACGGTGCAGGCCTTCCACGGGATACTGAGAATCTTATTTGAAGGGGCGTTCACGGCGGACGCCCGCGCGACGATAGGCATTGCAGACCAACTTCCTACTGAGTTTTCCAACGAGAGGTAGCAACGTCATGAAATTCTCATCGTATGTTCTCCCTGTGTTCATCCCTCTCCTCGTCCTGAGCGGCTGCAGCGACCCGCACCACGGCATGCTCGACGCCTCCGGTACGCTCGAATCCGTCGACGTCAACGTCGGCGCGAAGGTCCCGGGACAGATCGTCCGCCTTCTCGTCGACCAGGGGAGCAGGGTCCGTGCAGGCGACACGCTCGCGGTCCTCGACCAGTCGACGCTCAGGATGCAGTGGGACCAGGCATCGGCGGGGGTGGATCTCGCCCGCGCCCAGTACCAGATGCTGCAGAACGGCGCACGCGCGGAGGACATTTCGTCCAGTGAAGAATCTCTCCGCCAGACGGAGTCCACGCTCAAGAACGCGACGGACGATTACCAGAGAATGAAGGCGCTCATCGCGTCGCACAGCGTCACGCAGAAGCAGTTCGACGACGCCGAATCGCGCTATGCCGTCGCCCAGGCGCAGTATAACACCGCCAAACAGAATCTCCAGAAAATGCGACGGTTCGCGCGGCCCGAAGAGCTCGCCGCAGCGAAAGCCCGGCTCGAGCAGGCGCAGTCGGGGGCGGACCTGCTCCACGAACAACTGACGGATGCGTGCATCGTCGCCCCCGTCGCCGGCATCGTGACGCACAAGCCGGTGGAAACGGGAGAGCTCATGAGCGCGGGCGCCACCGTCGCGACGATATCGCGCCTCGATACGCTCAACCTGATGATCTATGTCAGCGACACCGACCTCGGCAAGGTGAAGCTCGGAGGGCCCGCCGACGTCGTCGTCGATACGTATCCGGACCGGTCATTCCCGGCCCACGTCGTCTACATTTCGCCCATCGCGGAGTTCACGCCGAAAAACATACAGACGAAAGAGGACAGGACGAAGCTCGTCTTCGGGGTCAAGCTCGAGGTCGACAACCATGAGGGCATCCTCAAGGCGGGAATGCCCGCGGACGCGTACCTCCACTGATGGACGCCCCGGAGAAAAGCGTGGAAGTCATCGGGATCGTTTCGGCGCACAAGAAGTTCGGCGACGTCGTCGCGGTCGACAACCTGTCGCTGGAAGTGCGCAAGGGGGAGATGTTCGCGCTCGTGGGTCCCGACGGGGCGGGAAAGACCACCGTGATCCGGATGCTCTGCGGGGTCACCCGCCCGACGTCCGGGTCCATCCACGTCCTCGGGTATGACGTTACCAGGGAACCCGAAGAGGTCAAGAAACGGATCGGGTACCTCTCGCAGAAATTCAGCCTGTACGGAGACCTGACGATCGACGAGAACATCGAATTCTTCGCCGAGATACACGGCGTCACCGGGTACCTCGAGCGGAGGAACGAACTTCTTGAATTCACCCGGCTGACGCCCTTCAGGGACCGCCTCGCCGACAAGCTCTCGGGCGGGATGAAGCAGAAGCTCGCGCTCGCCTGCACGCTGATCCATACGCCGGAGGTCCTCCTTCTCGACGAGCCGACCACAGGCGTCGACCCGGTCTCACGCAGGGACTTCTGGAAGGTCCTCGCGCACCTCCTCAGGACGGGGATGACGATCGTGATGACCACGCCGTATCTCGACGAGGCGGAGCGGTGCAACCGGGTCACGATGATGAGCGCGGGGAACAACCTCGTCACCGGGACGCCCGCGGCGCTGAAGAAGGTCATGAAGGGGGAAATCGTCGAAGTCGTCTGCGCGGACGTGCGGGGCGCGTTTGCCCGGGTCCGTGCGATGCCGCTCGTGAAGGAAGCCCAGGCGTTCGGCGACCGGATGAACATCCTCGTGGGGAACGCAGGCCGGGACGTCCCCCGCATTCTCGGGAACATGAAGACGGAGCATATCGACGTGCAGTCGTGGCGGGTGGTCCCCCCTTCGCTCGAAAACGTGTTCATCTCGCTCATGTCGGAACAGGCGGCAAAAAGAGGAGACTCCGGACAGGACCCCCTCCCCGCTCCCGGCGTGCTCACCGGGCAGGATATCCAGGGGGGGGGCCGCGCATGAACGGGATCTCGATCGATTCGCGCGACCTGACGAAGCGGTTCGGCGACTTCACCGCGGTCGACAGGGTCTCGTTTGACGTCAAGGAGGGGGAGATTTTCGGATTCCTGGGGGCCAACGGGGCAGGGAAGTCGACAGCGATCCGGATGCTCTGCGGGCTCCTGGAGCCCACCTCAGGAACCGCGCACGTCGGAGGCTTCGATATCAGCAAGGAGCCCGACAGGGTGAAAGCCGTCATCGGGTACATGTCGCAGAAGTTCTCACTGTACGAGGACCTGACGGTCGGAGAGAACATCGATTTCTCCGGCCGCGTGTACGGCATGAGCTGGGACGCGATCCGGGAGAGAAAAAAGTGGGCGCTCGACGTCACGAACCTCGCGGGCAGGGAGAAGAGCCTCACGAAGACGCTCTCCGGCGGCTGGAAGCAGAGGCTCGCGCTGGGATGCGCCGTCCTCCACAGGCCGAAGATCGTCTTTCTCGACGAACCGACGAGCGGCGTGGACCCGGTCATGCGGCGGCGCTTCTGGGAGCTGATCAACAGGCTGTCTGTTGAGGGGGTGACGATACTCGTGACGACCCACTTCCTCGAAGAAGCGGAATACTGCAACGACATCATCATGATCAACGCCGGGAAGATCATCGCCACGGGCAGCCCCGGGGAGCTGAAGCGGAATTACCTGACGACACCGATACTCGAGGTGCAGTGCGGTGAGGTGATCGAGGCGCTCGAAGCGATCGAGAAGGAGCCGTGGGCGCTCGAGACCTCCGTGTTCGGTTCCTATCTCCATGTCAGCGTGCCGGACGAAGCCCTGGCACGGAAGCAGATCGGGGAGGCGCTGACGTCGAAGGGGATACACTGGGATTCCATCGAACGGATCACGCCGTCCCTCGAGGACGTATTCATCTACCTGCTTGACCGCGAATCACAGAAGGCCGCCTGAGCATGTTCCGACGACTCACACCGATCATCAAAAAGGAATTCCTGCAGATCCGTCGCGACAAGCGGGTCCTGGCGATCCTGACCCTCTTCCCGGCGCTCCTGATGCTTCTGAACGGCTACGCGCTCAACTCCGACGTGCAGCACGTCAGGATGGCGGTCTGCGACCAGGAGAAATCGCACGAGAGCAGGGATTTCACGGACGCGTTCGTCACCTCCGGCTATTTCGATTACGTCGCGATGCCCGGATCCACGACGGAAGCGACGGCCATGCTGAACGACGGGGACGTCAAGCTCGCACTGGTGATCCCCCCGGATTTCTCCCACAAGATTCTCTCCGGAGAGCAGGCGGAGATCCAGGTCCTCGTCGACGGGATGGACGCCAATTATGCGACGACGATCGTCGGGTACGTGCAGGCCATATCGCTGGAGTACTCGCGGAACATCATTTTGAAGAACCTCGCAAAGTTCGGCAGGGGAAACTATATCCCCGTCGACTACGAAGCCCGCATCTGGTACAACCCCGAGCTGAAGAGCGCGAAGTTCCTCGTCCCGGGGCTCATCGGGTTCGTCCTCGCCATCACCGCGGTCATCGCCACCTCGCTCTCCATCGTCAAGGAGAAGGAACGGAACACGATCGAGCAGATCGACGTCTCCCCCATCAGCCCGGTGGAGCTCATCGTGGGTAAGATGATCCCGTACGTCCTGATCTCGCTCGTGGCCGCCGCGCTCGTCCTCACCGCGGGCTACTTCCTCTTCGACGTGGCGATCAAGGGGAGCCTGATACTCCTGTTCTTCACGACGCTCCTGTTCATCGTCGCGGCGCTCTCGATAGGACTGTACGTGTCCGCCGTCTCGGAGACGCAGATGGTGGCGTTCCAGCTCGCCGCGCTCCTGGCCACGCTGCCGACGATGATGTTCTCGGGATTCATGTTCCCGATCAGGAGCATGCCCTGGTGGCTGCAGATCATCTCCAACATGACCCCCGCGAAGTTCTACCTCGTCATCCTCCGCGGGATCATCCTGAAGGGCGTGGGGCTCGCATCGTGGTGGCCCCAGGTCGTCTACCTCGCGATATTCACCTCCGTCATGCTCTTCCTGAGCGTGCGCCGGTTCGAGAAGACACTGGACTGACCCCATGAACATCCAGCGGATCGTCGCCCTGCTCCGGAAGGAGTTCACGCAGCTCTCGCGGGACAAGAAGCTCCTCCCGATCATCCTCCTTGCCCCCGTGATCCAGCTCGGGCTCATGGGGTACGCGGTCTCGGTCGAGATCAAAGACATCGGGATCGCGGTGTGCGACCAGGACAAGTCCGCCGAGAGCCGCGCCCTCACGGAGAAGCTCGTGACGTCGGGCTACTTCACCATCGACTACGCGACCGACGATTACAACGACGTCCGCTCGTTCCTCGACGACGGCAAGGTGACGATGGTCATCGTCATCCCTCACCGGTTCGGCGACAGGATCGTCGGGAGGCAGCAGGCGAAGGTCCAGGTCCTTGTCGACGGGAGCGAGGGGAGCACGACGGCGATCGCGATAGGCTACCTGAACCAGATACTCCTCCAGTATTCCACCGGCATACTCGCGGAGGTCGTCGGACCGCAGCATCCGCTCGGGGGGATCGACGCGGAGGTACGGGCCTGGTACAACCCGGACCTCAAGGCCCGCAATTACATGGTGCCGGGGGTCCTCGTGATGATCCTGCTGGCGGGGACGATGAACCTGACGTCGCTGGCGATCGTCCGGGAGAAAGAGATCGGGACGCTCGAGCAGCTCATGGTCACGCCGATCACGTCCACGGAGCTGATGATCGGCAAAATCGTCCCGTTCACCGCCATTTCCGCGGCAAACGCGACGGTCGTCGTCCTGGTGATGGTGTTCGGGTTCGGGATTCCCGTCCGGGGAAGCGTGCCGCTCCTCATCGGCCTTTCGGGGTTCTTCCTCCTGACGTCGCTCGGTCTCGGGCTCTTCCTCTCGACGATCTCGCGCACGCAGCAGCAGGCGATGATGGTGGGCCAGTTCTTCATCCTGCAGCCGATGATGTATCTCTCCGGCTATATATTCCCCGTCGACAACATGCCGAAGATCCTCCAGGCGATCTCGTGGGCGATCCCCATGAGACACTTCCTCTACGTGGTGCGCGCGCTGATGCTCAAGGGGGACGGGCTGCAGAACCTCTGGCTGCAGACGCTCCTCCTTTTTGTCATGGGGGCGGGCGTGCTGATAGGAAGCATACTCAGATTCCACAAAAAGCTCGACTGACAGCGGAAGAACCGTCCCTCCCGGCACTCACTGCGCGTTCAGGGTCATCACAGCGCGGATCAGCCCGTCCACGGCCTTCGCCCCGGCGTCAACCTCCAGCAGAAAGATCCTCGCCGGATCGATCATCAGGCTCCCCGAGAGGTACCCCCTGACCCCCGCCGCACGCCTCTGCGCCAGCGACCGCAGATCGGTGTCCGGCACCAGGACGGAGTCGATGAGCCGCGCGCGTGCCCGGGAGACGATGATCGAATCCCGCATCCCCTCTTCAGGCTTCTCCGTCGCGATCAGCTTTTCCGGGTCATCCCTGAACGCCTCCCTGTAGACCTCCAGCAGCCGCTTCTCTTCCGGGCGCGTCAACCGGAGCGGCCCCGTTCCCCCGGTCCTGATCTTCGAGAGAACGGTCGCTTCGGCAAGCGCCCTCCTGTCCTCGACAGGACTCGAGCCCGCCTTGATCTCGATCTGGAGCGCCGGCCGGGCGGTCAGCCCGCGCGCGACGGCCTGCAGCTTCGGAAACTGGTCGCGTGCAAGCGTATCGACGCCGGGGGCGAACGCGACGAACTGCAGGTCGTCTCCCCCGCCCCCGAAAAGCGCTCCCAGGAGAGCGAACGGCGCGGTCACCATCTTCCAGAGCAGGTTCATCACGACCTTGAGTATGATGGGGAAAAAGCTGAACTCCGGGTCGTCGAGACTGCCGCTGACGGGGATATCCAGATCGATGACCCCCTTCGAATCCTTCAGGAGCGCGACGGCGAGTTTTACGGGGAGCGACGTTGCGTCGGGGCTTTCCACTTTATCCCCGAGCGTGAGCTGGTTCAGGACGATCTTATTCTCCGCGTCGAGGTGACTCGCGTTAAGCCGGTAGCGGAGATTCATCGTGAGTTTTCCCCGCTCGATCTTGTACCCGGCGAACTTGCTGAAATACGGCGTGAACGAGGTCAGCTCGATCCCGTTAAACGCCATCACGACGTCCGTGTACGCAACGTCGCTCAAGGGGTTGACCTGCCCCCTGATCGTCACCGGGGCATACCCGTCGACCCTTCCGGCGAGGTCGACGTCCGCGCGGGCAAGCTGCTTCGATGAGAGCTCCGTGATCGAGCCCTGGAGCTCCTGGATGCCCGTCGTGAAATTCGGACTCAGCGAGAGGTCGGCGAAATTCATCGACCCGTCCACAATGCGGATCCCGCCGATCGTCGTGAGTGAACCGGCCGTCGACGCACCGGCAGAATCGGGTTTACCGACGGTCCCGGGACCGGAGAGTGCGGATGAATCATGCTTCGCCACGGATGAGGCCGAGTCCTCCGACCTGAGGTGCTGGAGGTTCAGCGTGCGGTCCTTCCCGACAATGACCCGGACATACGGTCGCGTGGCGACGATCTCGGCGATCCCCATCGACGCCGGAAACGTCCTGTACTCCACATTTCTGAGATCAAGGCGGTCCCAGCGGACCAGGTCCTCGTGCATGACCGGGTCGCCGATGCGCCCTTTTTCCGACACGATGCTTCCCCTGAACCGGATGTCGGAACCCCGGGAACCGGCCGCGTAGGAGAATTTCCCGCGTAGCCCGTAGCTCCCGCCGAGGATTTCGGCACGGCTGTGCCTGGCAACGTAGGGTTCGAGCGCGGCAAGCGGCGAGCCCGCAAGCGCCATTTCGAGATCGCAGCGGCGCGGCTGAAGGCTGAGGGTCCCGTCCGCGTGCACGTTCCCCCCTCCGTTGAGGACGCCGCTGGCCGAGAGATGCGCCGCACCGGGCGCTCCGTAGATCAGCCCGGAGAGATCGAGGTCGATCCCCGTCACGCTCACCGGGGCATCCGGCGCTGCTGTCCTGTCCGTGAGGACAAATGCGAGGCGCCTCGTCGTGAGCTTTTCGACGGTGACCTGCATGGCGCCCGTCGACGTATCGCCGGGGCGGGGAACCGGCGTAAGGAGATGCTGCAGCGTCAACGTCCCGTCGGCCAGATAATCAGTATGCAGCGACCCGCCGATCACGCGGACCTCCCCGATCACGGCCGTGCTGCGCGGCTCGTCAAGCGCTATCCCGCTGACGTGTACATCCGGCAATGCGACGGGGGGAAGGGAATCCCCCGCGGAAGTGAGAACGAGATCCGCGACGTCAAGACTTCCCGAACGGAGAGTGAACGTCATGCCCCCGGGGGCGTCGTTCAAGGCGTATGCTGCGCGCGCGGAGAACGTCCCTGAAGGCGCGCCGAAACGGAGACGATCCCCCATGAAATCCGTCAGCGTGTGAACGCGCATGCCGGCCAGCTCGATCAGGCCTGCGGAGCGGAGCGGCGAGAGCGAGATATTCCCCCGCCAGTGGAGCTTTTCACTCTGCTTTGTCACCGCCTCGAATTCGTACGTCCCCTCGACCTGCGGTACCGTTGTAAAGTCCTTCAGCGCCAGGTCGAGCGAATCGAGGATCTTCGTCAGGGGCGCCGGCCTGGAGAGATCCTGGTACTGGATCGTCCCCCCCGCGATGAACAGATCGCCGATCTCCAGGGCGCGCGGCGTTTCCCCCGGGGCCGTCGAATCGGCATGCCCCGCCCCGATCAGATCGCTCACGCTCAGTTTCCCGTCCGCAAGGATTCTGACCGCCACATACGGTGTATCGAGATGAAGCTGGGCAAGCCCCCATACATGCCGGAAGACGGAGGTAACCCTGTACCTGACATAAAGCTCTTTGAACGACAAGAGCACCGAACTGTCCCGGTCCAGAAGACGGAAATCGCCGAGCGTCGCGGAGAACGTGAACGGATTCGTCCGCAGCGAACCGAGACGCACGCCCCGGCCCGTCGATTGTTCCAGAGAGGAAACCAGATGCGGTTTCACGACCGCCGGGAGCAGAAGAAACCCGGCAAGCGCGTAGACGATGAGGAGCGCCGAAAGCGTATAGACGAGCTTCTTGAATCTCATGGCGATGATCAACCCGCGTGACTATTATTGCGTACGACGAACTGAGAACGGGGAGGACTCCGCTTCACCCGCGGAAGAGAGAGTCACCTCCCAACCGGCCTTCCCGGAGATATCAGGCACGCGAAACGCTTTCCCAGCCCTACCGTTTAACGACACCGTGACAGCTTCATGCCCCGAACCCCGGGGGAAAAACACGCTAAGTTTCTGATCCGCCGGCCCCGAATATTCCCCGGCGATGCTGTCGCGCGTCATCCGGTATCGGAGCATCCGCCCCCTGTACCGGAGGGTCTGCCCGAACCCTTTGTCCCAGAACTCGTCCGTCACCGTCGGGTCGAGTCGTATCGACCCGTCGGGCACGAACTCCACCCCGAGGAGGAACCGCTGGAAGATCCTTATGTAATTGGCGGGGTACTCGCAGTACGTGTTCGGCCCCGTCGCGACGGAGCCGCCCTTCCCGTCCGGTTCATAGCGCTCGTGCCAGTAGTAGCCGCTGTCGCGGCCGATCCGGCTGACCGTGCGGAGCCCTGCCAGAAGCCCTTCCGCGTCCCCCATGCGCGCACGCGCCCACGCTTCAAGATACCAGACCCGCCCCATCGAGGCAAGGTCGTGGCTGTCGGGATAGTTGAACTCCCACGGTTCGTACTTCTCGGGGTGGGTGGCGATCCCCGTAGGAACGCCGCCGTAATGAAATTTCTCTTCGAGCCGGAGCTGCGGCCAGAGAACGGTCACCTGTTCAGGCGTCGCGACTCCCGTCGCGATTGCAGCCCAGTCCACATCGGTGAGGCCGTGCGCGGACACGTACCCGTGGACCGGGTTAACGTATTCCGCAAAATGTCCCCCCATCCAGAAGTTCGTCACGAAATGAAGCCGGATTTTCTCCGCGAGGCGCCCGAACCGGGCCGCGGTGGAATCATCACCCGCGATCCTGTTGAGCGCCGCCGCCCTTTGGAACGCATCGACGGCGTAGCACTGGGCGACGCCGTCCGACTGGAGCCTCGGAGGTCGCTCGACGTAGTATCCCCCTCCCCGCACGGCTCCCTCTTCCGTCGTCAGCCGCGCGAGATAGTCTGCCGCGAGGTTTACCGACGGCAACTGCGCCCGGAGCCACGCAGAGTCAAGCGTCGCCCGGTAGATGACATCCGCGTTCTGTATGTACGTGGGGCTGCCGAGACATTCGAGGGGATTTCCGGGAACCCAGTGAACGTACAACGCCCCGTTCGCTGAGATGATACCCGGGTACCCTTTCGGGCCGATGTCTTTCCCCGGCATCGCGGGGAATATGCCGATCGGAAGGAGCCCGTCCTCCCTCTGAAATGATTTTACATAGTTCCAGTTCGCCTCGACAACCGGGACCTGGCCGAGCCACAGCAGGGCATCGGTCATCTGATGGCCGTCCAGGGAGGGATACGTGTTGCCGAAGCCTCCCCCGTGGCCGTCGGCATAGACACAGAAGTATCCGAAGAACAGGTTCGGGTTCACCGCCGCGAGCACGTTCTGCACGGCGGCGCGCTCGTACGTCCGCGCGAGAGAGGTGTCCGGAATATCGGGAAGGAACCCCTGCGTGCTGGCCCGGCCGGCGATGAAGGCCGCTGCCAGGACGAACCGGAACAGACGGACCGAATTGATTCGAGTGTTCACCGCGGGCCCCTGGCTCCTTCCTGCTATTCAGCGGGGGACGCTTCTTCGACAACGATCACCCACTTCCTCTTCGCGTCCTTCCGCCAGAGACGCACGTAGTAGCCGCTGGGGTCGTTGGCATTCCTGTCCGTCCTGTACGCCCCGTAGGTGTACCCCATGTCGCCGGCCTGCGACACTTCGGCGCGCATCGGCTCCAGCGATCGGAGGGCCGTCCCCTTCACCAGGTAGGCCAGGATCGCGTCCTTCCCCGTGATCGGCTCACGTCCCTCCCTCATCGCGCATGCATGGGCGTCGAGCAGTTTCTGATACGCCCCGCGCACCCCTCCTTTCGTCACGCCCTCGGAAAACGTCCTGTCTAGAGCAAGAAGCTCGCCCGAAGCGGCCTTCCCACCGGCGCCCGCGACGCGTGTTTTAAACGTCGCATGAGCCGCGGCCACGGTCTCCCGGCCAAAGTACTTTTCCACAATATTCGTCGATCCGGTTCCCACGTCGACCGACACCTTCCAGTTTCCGTCGTCCTGCATTTTCCAGACAGAGAAGTAGAACCCGTACCAGAGCGCGGAATCCTGATTCGCGCTGTCTTTCATCGAGGCCGGTCCCATCGTGTATCCGAGATCGCCCGAAGAAGAGACATCCGCAAGAATCGGTTCCCAGTAGAGTGTCCTGGCAAGCGGACGAGCGGGGGGAGGAGTCTTCGAGGCCGTTTCTTTATAGAGGTGCGGCTTCGGGCCCATCGATACTCCGTCGTCGGCGAAGTATTTCATAAATGAGGCGCGGATCCCCTCCCGAAGGCTCGCGGAGGCAAATTCCCGTTCTATGTTTACCAGCGAGGCAACGGGCCCGGGGAGGGGGGATTTCTGATCTCCGGTTGCGGGAACAATGAGCGCCAGCAGTATGAAACTGACCAAAGGGTTCACGTTCGGCGGCCTCCGGGGTTCGGGTTGGATGGACGATGCTTCCCACAATGTACCATTTTGAGCTTAATGACAAAAGGGCTGTTGCAGCGTGCCCGTCGGCGGGGGCAAGGAGAACAATGGTCGCGAATTTCCGACCCTTTTTGTATATTGGTGCATATAACGGATACGCTTCACTTACAAAACGTCTGTCACCAGAGCCGAGGGAGTCCGGAAATGCCGACTTACGATTACAAATGTGCCGGGTGCGGCGCGACGTACGACATATTCCATAAGGTACGCGAAATCAAGGAAGACGTCGTCTGCCCGCAGTGCAGTTCAAAGGAACACGTGCGGCTAATCTCCGCGCCGAGCGTCAGCGTGAAAGCTTCCGGACGGACGGCGTCCGAATCCATGCCTCCCTGCGGCGACGGATCGTGCTGCGGGGGTTCCTGCAGCATGAATTAGTGCAATGTCATGGCCTACGAACGGGGGGGGAAACCAACCGCCGGAGCGTTCGATCCGACGATGATGGTCCCCCTCACCGGCAACGCGACACCCGGCAAAATCCCCACCGGGGCCAACGAGAAGCTCGAAGCGGTCCCGATACCCATTTGACCTCCCCAGCCTGACAAACATCTCCCTCCTCTTGACAATGAAACATCCGGAAAGTATATTCGTATAGACGAATATAGTTTACCGGAGTCATCAATGAAATCATTTTCCAACGTATTTAAGGCCCTCTCCGACGATTCGCGGCTCCGGATCATCAACCTCCTGTTTTATTCCGGCGAGCTCTGCGTGTGTGATATCCAGGAGGTCATGGGATTCACGCAGACGAAGGTCTCCAGGCACCTGGCCTATCTCCGGAAGGCCGGGCTCGTCGACGACAGGAAGAAAGGGCTCTGGATGCTCTATTCGATTGCCAGGCCGAGGGATGCAGAGCAGAGGAAAATACTCGAATTCCTCTCGAGCCTGCTCTCTTCGAACGAGGTGGCGCGCAGGGACGCGGAGCGGCTCGCGGGGAGAATTCGCAAAGGCTGCTGCGCGACGTTTTCAGTTGTAAACCCGGGATCGGTCCCGGCAATACTCGAACTCAACAGAAACTAGAGGAGAGCATCATGTCCGACAGCGAAATCAAATCAGCGGTGAAGGAGAAGTACGGCGAAATCGCCAGGAATGCCGCCTCATGCTGCGGCCCGTCATGCGGATGCGGAACGGACGAGGGGATCGCCGGGACGATCACCATGAACGATCTGTATGCGGACGCCGACGCGGAGGTCCGCAAGAACGCGGACCTGGGCCTCGGGTGCGGGACGCCCATCGCGTTCGCGGATCTCGAGGAAGGGATGACCGTTCTTGACCTTGGTTCGGGCGCCGGGATCGACGTCTTCCTCGCGGCAAAGAAGGTCGGGAAGACCGGGAGGGCCATCGGCGTCGACATGACCGAGGAGATGATCAGGCGCGCCGAAGAAAACAAGGTCAAGCTCAAGTCCTTGAATACCGAGTTCCGTCTCGGAGAGATCGAGAACCTCCCCGTCGCCTCCGGGTCCGTCGACCGCATACTGAGCAACTGCGTCATCAACCTCGTCCCCGACAAGAGGCTCGCGTTCTCCGAAATGTACAGGGTCCTGAAACCGGGAGGGAAGTTCACGGTTTCGGATATCGTCTCCGTCGGGTCGATTCCCGACGAGGTGCGCAACAACATGACGGAATGGGCCGGATGCGTAGCGGGTGCGCTCGACAGGGACGTCTACCTCGAGATCGCAGTCAACGCCGGATTCAGGGACGTGAATGTGGTTTCGGACAAGTCGTATACGCTCGATCCCTCGGTGCACTTCGGCCTCCACAGCATCACCGTAAGCGGAACCAGATGACGGCGCTCCCGATCCGGAGGGCGCGTCCCGGCGACGCCGGGGAGATCGAGGAACTCCTGAAGGCCTCCGGTCTCCCCGTCGCAGGTGCCAGCGCGCACATCGAACATTTCTTTGTGGCAGTCGAAGGGAATGCCCTTGCCGGCGTGATCGGGCTTGAGGTGTACGGCAAAGACGGGCTGCTTCGATCTCTCGCCGTACGCGGGACGGACAGGTCAAAAGGCATCGGGAGCAGCCTTTATGTCCGGCTCGTCGATGAGGCGCGTACGCTCGGGGTGAAGCGGCTCGTCCTTCTGACGACGACCGCCGAAGAGTACTTCCGCACACGGGGCTTCCGCAGCGTGGGCAGGGACTCCATCACGGGAGCCCTCAGGGAATCCGCCGAGTTCACGGGAGCGTGTCCGGACTCGGCGATTTGCATGGAGATCATCCTCTGATACGCGTTCTCATACTCTGCACGGGGAATTCCTGCAGGAGCCAGATGGCCGCGGGGTTCCTCGCGTCATTCGACAGGCGTCTCGAGGTCCACTCCGCCGGGACATACCCCGCGACACGCGTCCAGCCCATGGCGGTCGCGGTCATGCAGGAGGCGGGAGTGGACATCAGCGCCGCGTTCCCCAAGAGCGTCGATATCTATCTCGATCAGCCATTCGATTACGTCATCACCGTGTGCGACAGCGCAAAGGAGTCCTGTCCGGTCTTCTCCGGGAAGGTGCGGAAGAGGATCCACATGGGCTATGACGATCCTTCCTTCTCCACCGGTTCAGAGGAGAAGAGGTTGACAGAATTCCGCAGGGTGCGGGATGAGATACGGGCGGGATTTGAAACTCTCTACCGGACGGAGATGGCCCCACAACTGGAGGGAACGTAGAGAATGGGTCCGCTCCGCAGCAGGCTTTCATTCCTGGACCGGTACCTGACGCTCTGGATATTTGCCGCGATGGCCGCAGGCGTGCTCTGGGGGTATGCGTTTCCCGGCGTCGTCGGATTCTGGGGCCGGTTCCAGTCGGGCACGACGAATATCCCCATTGCGACAGGCCTCATACTGATGATGTACCCGCCGCTCGCGAAGGTAAAATACGAGGAGCTGGGGGATGTGTTCAGGAATGTAAAGATCCTGGCGCTCTCTCTCGTGCAGAACTGGATCGTGGGGCCGGTGCTGATGTTCGCCCTTGCGATACTCCTTCTCCCTGACCAGCCCGCGTACATGGCCGGACTCATCATCATGGGGCTCGCCCGGTGCATCGCGATGGTGATCGTCTGGAATGAGCTCGCAAAGGGAGACACGGAATACGCTGCGGGGCTCGTGGCGTTCAACTCGGTATTCCAGGTCCTCTTCTTCTCGCTTTACGCCTACCTGTTCCTGACAGTCATCCCCGGCTGGCTCGGGCTCCAGTCGTTCCACGTCGACATCACCATCGGGCAGATCGCGCAAAGCGTGTTTGTGTACCTCGGAATCCCCTTCATTGCAGGCATTCTCTCCCGGTTTGCGCTCATCCGCGCGAAGGGGAAAGAATGGTACCAGAAGACGTTCATACCCCGGATCAGCCCCCTGACGCTCGTCGCACTGCTCTTTACAATACTCGTCATGTTCTCGCTCAGGGGGGATACCATCGTCCGGATCCCCCTTGACGTCATGAGGATCGCGATACCTCTCGCGCTCTATTTCGTGATCATGTTCTTCGTTTCGTTCTTCCTCGGAAGAAAACTGGGGGCCGACTATTCGAAGACCGCAACCCTCTCGTTCACGGCCGCCAGCAACAACTTTGAGCTGGCGATAGCGGTTGCCGTGGCGGTATTCGGCATCAACTCGGGGGAAGCGTTCGCCACGGTGATCGGACCACTAGTCGAGGTCCCCGTCCTTATCGGCCTCGTGAACGTCGCGCTCCGGTTCCGGAAGAGATACTATTCCATGGATACCGGGCTGGCGAAGTAACAGCAGCCGTCTCGCCTGAAAGACGTCGCCCGTTCACGACTTGAAGAACTACACGCCGCTCGACAGCTCCGGACCGTCAGCCGGGAGAAATGCCATGAGGAGAATACCGCCGACAAACGTCCGGGATGACGTCATCGCTTGACCGCGGGGATGACGGGAAGACTCTCGTTTCCGTCCGCGCTCACCGACGCGACGGCGAAGAAGTAGTTGTCCTTCGAATACGGGAGCACCAGCTCCGTACCGGAGGCGAATATCCGTTTTTCCCACACCGGGCTCGTCGTCGCCCGCATCAGGACGCAGTATCCTTTCACGTTCCCGGTGAGAGGGGGCTTCCAGGAAAGCGAAGTGGCGTTCGTAAGACTCTTCACCTCAACATAGAC
>Ga0209698_10000362_pt1 | contig 51271 bp, 41 predicted proteins | sample LitLauG_LLR_2012_FD_187203 | JGI IMG/M metagenome (GOLD analysis project Ga0209698, IMG submission 187203) | Freshwater sediment microbial communities from Pennsylvania, USA - Little Laurel Run_MetaG_LLR_2012 (SPAdes) (version 2) | ecosystem: Environmental > Aquatic > Freshwater > Creek >...
GTGTGTGGCTCCCTACGGTTCCGCGATTCCGCGCCATGACTTCGTCTCGATTGCGACCCGGACGTCCGCCCCGGTTGCCGCCGACGCTTCCGCCGCGATTGCCGGGCGCGTTTCCAACGTGATTGCCGGAAAATCCGCCACGGTTCGGGTAGGCACCGGGCCGGCTTTCATGACTGGCGCCGGATGCATGATTCCCACCCGCCGGATGATTTCCGCCGGAGGGATGACTTGCAGACGGATGATTTGCGGGATGATTTGCGGGATGATTTGCGGGATGATTTGCGGGATGATTTGCGGGATGATTTCCGCCAGACGGGTGACTCGGCGGGCGTCCGTGGCTCTGATTGCTGGCGTGGCTTGGCCTACCCGCATGCTGAGCGGGAGGCCTGGATTCTGATTTGTGCTGTTGCGCCGCAAACACCGGAATCGACATCAATGCCAGGACTAAAATCGACTTGGCTGCGAAGTTGAGGCTACGAATAAGTAAACTCATCACGCTCTCCAGATTCCTGAGATTTCATTTTTGATTTCATGACCCGGGAACGTGGTCGCCCAGAACAGTCCGTGTTCTGAGGCCCTGTGCGTTCCTCGCTGACAGAGTCCAGCGCTCCACCCTTGTTTCTGTCCATTCAACAAAACAACAACCGTTCTTGATAACCCCGCTACGTGAGTTTAGTTGTGCGTCATGTTTCTTTGGTAACACATCCGCTCAAGGGGCACTCGCAGTCACGGCGAGGCGCGCAGAAAGAATCAGACCTGCCGCGGTTGTGCGCCGTACTTCGCGAAGACCGATTGGCTCGAAATAATGCCTTCCAATTTTTGCGGGTTGGCGCGGTTCACTACCGGAACGATGGGATTGGTCTGCACGAAGCGCAACGCGCTGTCGAGCGGGAGATCGGGAAACAGACACGGCAGCGGCAGCGGCGAAATTAACGATCCCAGCGTGTGCTCACCTTTGCCTTCCTTCAGACGGCGCAGGATCAAGTCGCGAGTGACGGCGCTCCATCCGCTTGGCTGCAGGCGGACGGGGAAGGTGTTTTCTGTGGAGTCCTCAATGCGGCGCGCGGCCTCGTCGACATAGTCTGCGGCGCTGAGGATGATCGCGGGCGGCGGAAGCATGGCGTCTTCGACCCGGAGGATGGTCTCCTCGCGTTCTTCTTCGAGCGAGGGGAGGACGAGGCCATCCTGCCGCGTGAGCAGATCGAAGATGGGCGTGGGCAGCATGCTGCGGGAGACGACATAGGCGAAGGTGTTGGCGACGATGACCGGGACGATAATCTCGTAGTTGCCGCTGACTTCGAGCACCATGAAGACGGACGTCATGGGAGCGCGGAGAAATCCGGCGAAGAGTACGCCCATGCCGACCAGGACGTAGGTTCCGCTGGAGGCGGTGAGGTGGGGAAAGAAGATGCGTTCGACCCCGCCGACGGCGCCACCCAGCATGGCTCCAATGAACAGCGTGGGGGCGAACATGCCGCCGGGAGTTCCGCTGACGAACGAGAGAGTGGTGGCGAGAATCTTTAACGCAGCCAGGGTGGCGAACATCTGCCAGAGATACTGGCCGTGCATGGCCTGGTCCATGAAGTCGTAGCCGGCGCCCATCACCTGCGGAGCGCCGAAGTAGCCGATCAGGCCGATGAGGAGTCCGGCCAGCGCGGGCTGAAAATATTGCGTCCAGCGCGGCAGAGCTTTGAGGCGAGGCCGCAGGAAGCCGATGCCTTTGGCGAAGATCACCGCGGCCACACCGCCCGCGATGCCGAGGACGACGTAGGCAATCAGTTCAGCGGGGCGTTTGAATGTGGTAACGGGGATACGGAACAGCGGCTCAGATCCGAGGAACCAGCGTTCGACGACAACGCTGGCGACGGCGGAGAGCACGACGGAGCCGAGAATCCCCGCGCTCCAGCGGCCGATGACTTCTTCGATGACGAAGAGCACGGCGGAAATAGGAGCGTTGAAAGCGGCGGCCAGGCCAGCGGCTGCTCCAACCGGAGCCATCAAGCGCAGCTTTTCGCGGGAGAGTTGCAACTGGCGACCGAGGGCGGAAGCCAGGCTGGCGCCGATCTGCAGCGATGGATCCTCCGGGCCGAGCGAGTGTCCGGCGCCGATGGCGAGCGCGGCGCACAGGAATTTTCCGATCGCGGTGCGGAACGGGATGAAGCCGTTGTAGATGTAAAGCGCGGCCTTGGTCTGATTGACGCCGCTACCACGAATGGCGGGAAAAACATGGAGGACGAGGGCGGCAACCACGAGTCCAGCAAGCGAGGGGATCACGAACAGGCGCCAGGTGTGGGTTTGCGGGAGCGGACCGAGCAGGGCGAGGTGCGTCCAGTCAATGGCCAGCCGGAAGGTGACGACGGCCAGGCCAGAGAAAATTCCGATGAAGACGGAGAGGATCAGGAAAAAGCGGTCCTCGTCGAAGACGTCTTCCACGGCGGCGAACATGCGGCGTGGTCGAAGGAGGATAAAACCGGAGGCGTCCGTAGGTTCGGCGGGAGTCGGCGGCGTTGCGGGGAGATCGGTCATCTTCATCGGTCAGCGATCTCGCGATCGCGGGAGATTAGAAGCAAGGCCTGGTCGGCCCCTTGCGGTTCTCCACAATCTTCGGCAGTTTGCTGTTCGATCTGAAAGACGAGATCCATGATGACGTCGGGCAGGTCGGTTTCTGCAGCGGAACGCAGCCCAGGAATGTCACGCCTGGTGGCGAGCCAGCGGGATTCCAATGTAGCGAGAGCGGGCTGCGATGGAGACGACGGCGCGGCAGGATTGGCGGCGACGGTAAGATTGACTCCTCTTTGCTGGGCGCATGCGCTGAGGCGCGTACCGGCCGTGGCAAAGGCGGTAGCGATGCGGCGGTTGCGTTCCGCATCGGATATGCGCCGCACGAACGGATCGGTGTCGAGGATCAGTTTGGCCGAGGACTGCAGATAACGCAGGGTGGGAACCTGCGGCCTGGCATTAACCGCGATCTGCAGATAGCGCTGCGCGGTGCGGTAACGTCCAGCGCGATAGGCGGCTTGTCCCGCTCCGGCGAGCGCGGCGGGATTGCCGCGATCGAGGAGCAGAACGCGCTCATATTCGGCGAGGGCATCGGGATAGTCCAGAGCCTGGGCGAGGAGATCGGCGACGCGGAGATGAAGCGCAGGGTCGGGCGGCAGGAAAGCCGCTAGGGCGACGAGTTCAGATTGCGCCTGGGCCCGCGCATTCTTCTGCATGAGAAATTCGACGAGTTCCAGGCGCGCGTTGAGCCGGTTGGCCTCGGGATCCGAACTCCAGACGCCATACATGGCGTTGCGGTAGTAGCGAATCGCGTCGTCCAAGGAACCACGCCGGGCGGCCACGCGAGCGAGCGCGAGATTAATGGTGGCGTCCTCCGGTGTGCGCTGCCAGAGCGAGTCCAGGTAGGATTCTGCTTCGTCGAGGCGCCCGGTGTCGCGCAAAGCGCGGCCCAGGCTGAGCTGATACTGGGGATTGGCCCGGTCGCAGGTGAGGGCGCCGCGGAATTCCTCGATGGCGCGGTCGGCGGCGCCGGCACTGAGGTCCGCCATCCCTTGAGCATAGAGCCTGCGGCCCCGGGACTGTTGGTTGGCGTTGAAACGCGTGACCAGATGGCTGACTGCGGCAAAAGCGGCGACTGCGGCCAGAGTCAAGACCAGAAGTACAAAGATAGCAGAGCGCGGGACGATCTTGGTCAGGAACTGGAACATGTATCGCGATCCGATATTACTCTAAATCATGGGCACGCCGACGGTCTCCTGAGAAGACCGATGCAGCCTTTCCGCGAATTCGGTTGCGCGATCGGGCAAGTAACTGATTCGTCCGAACTTCTTTCTTAACCTGTGGGAACTTTCCAGCCCACACAGGTGTCTAGGCCACCAAACGGGGACGGGTCGAAATATCACATTCAAGGAGTTGGTATGAGAATCTGGATGGCTGTGTTTGGCCTCGCTGGTTGCCTTTGCCTGCTCGCATTCGGGCGTCCGTCTGCTTCGAACTCACCTACAAACATGACAGAGGATGACTTTCGGAAACTGGAACAGAACTGGCTGGACGCCGCGGCCGCACCGGACCTGCCGGCGCTACGGAAGATGTTTGCAGACGACTTTATGGGTACTTCGTTCGGCGCCGGCGTGCTGAGTAAGACGGACGTGGTTCCGTCCGATGGATCTACCGCGAACCACATGCCGAAATCCATCTTGCGCGATTCCACCGTGCGCTTCTTCGGCGACACAGCAGTATTGATGGGGGCAGTCGAGATGCAGGCTCCGCAGAAACCGGAGCAAATCCGCATGACGACCGTCTTTCAGAAGCGCGGCGGGGAGTGGCAAGTGATTGCCGTCCACATGTCGAAGGCGGCGGAGTAAGTAACCGCAGCCTACGCGTAAGTTCGAAGAGCAAAACCGCATCGATCATCCACGTCGCTTGTCATCCTGGACGAAGCGAGGGACCTGTGCAACTGGCGCGCGAGTACACCGGTCCTTCGCTGCGCTCAGGATGACAAGTCTCAATAAGAACCACACGATCGACCAGCACCCTTTCGCTAATCCTATCCGTTTGCGGGTTGTCGGATTGCAACACCGCTCGAAGCGCCCCGAGTAGGCCATTCGGACCTTGATCGGGTAAGATACTTCGGCTGCAGGGAGACGTGGCAAGCAACGTCTCTACGGCAGCTTTCACGATGAATCGCGAATATCACAAGGGGTATAGCCAGGAACTGCACCGGGACATGGAGGCACTGGTTTTCGGGCATGCGGGTATGCCTCTGATGGTCTTCCCTACTTCGATGGGGAAGTTTTTCGAGTATGAGGACCGGGGAATGATTGGGGTGCTGGCGCCGAAAATCGAACGCGGCGAGTTGCAGGTGTTTTGCCCGGATGCTGTCGATACCGAGAGTTGGTACAACAAGGGCGTGCATCCGCGGGTGCGGGTTTTGCGACATTTGCAGTACGAGCGCTACCTTCTGCATGAGTTCCTGCCATTTATCCGGTGGAAGAACCCGACGCTGGCGCTGGCCGTGACCGGGTGCAGCTTTGGCGGATATCACACAGTGAATTTTGCTTTGAAGCATCCCGACGTGGTGACGCATTGCGTGAGCATGAGCGGGGCGTTTGATATCCATCAGTTTCTGGATGGGTATTATGACGATGATTGCTACTTCAATAATCCTCCGGACTTTTTGCCGAACATGTCGGATGATTGGTTCTTGAGCCGCTACCGCCAGATGAAGATCGTGCTGGGGTCGGCGGATTGGGATATTTGCCTGGATCAGAACATCAAGTTCTCGGCGATTCTGAATGGGAAGGCAATTCCGCACTGGCTGGACGTTTGGGGGGATAATTCGAAGCATGATTGGCCGCTTTGGCAGAGGATGGCAGGGAAGTATTTTTAGGGACAGTCGTTGGTCGTTAGTCGTTGGACTGATTGAAAATGAGGGCGTGCGATGAGAAGCCTCGCTCAGAAGCGGGATCAGACCGTCAAACTTGTTGATGGGCTCGTCAAAAAGGCCCTCCGTTCGTTGCATCGCGACCTGCCGGGATGGTACAGACGCGAGCAAGAGGTAGTGAGCCTGTTTGCGTTCGGGCACCTCGTGCCCCTGATGCAAAAAAAAGGTATTGATCTGGGCCAGCTCTGCATCGAAGGCCGTGTGCGGCAAGTTGAACCCAAGAGGAACGCTAAATCGCATCGGAAGCGACGTGACCTCGACGAACACGCGCATCGGGATCTCGTGCTCTTTAGCAAACGACACACCAACTATTGGAGTCCACACGATCAGACTGAGAAGGATCCAATCGCCATCATGGAATGGAAGTTGTGGACACCCAGAGGGACTCAAAGTCGTTCGGCAGCTCGATGTGACTACAAGACTGACGTGTTGTGGTTGACGGGAAACGCTGAAATGATGAAGGTTGGCTATGGCGTGTTCGTCGAATTGTCGGATCGGAAGCCGAGAATTGAATGCGCCCGGATAGCCGGAAATAATGTCAACGAAAACTTTTTCGTGATCTAGTCTGTCGGCGATTACCTGGGTACGCAGGGTCCTTCGACTGCGGTTGTCGGTCGCTTTTCGCGAGCAACAATCCTCGCTCAGGATGACAGCGCGTAGGAAATTTAGAAACGGAGATACAGTCGTGAAGAAGATTGGATTGCTGTTTGGGATGGAAAACACGTTTCCGCCCGCCCTGGTGGAGAAGATCAACGGGATGAAGGTCGCGGGCGTGGAGGCGGAGTTTGTGCAGATCGGCGGGATCCGGATGGATGAGCCGAAAAAGTATGACGTGATCATCGACCGGATATCACAGGACATCCAGTTCTATCGTGCGTATTTGAAAAACGCGGCCCTGCACGGGACGATTGTGGTGAACAATCCGTTCTGGTGGACAGCGGACGACAAGTTCTTCAACTACGCGCTGGCTCACAAAATGGGCGTGGCCATTCCGCCGACCGTGATTCTTCCGCACAACAAGCATCCCGAGGGGACGACGGACCGGTCGATGCGGAATCTGATTTTTCCGCTCAACTGGCAGGAATTGTTTGATTACGTTGGATTCCCTGCCTTTCTGAAGCCTTATTCCGGCGGGGGATGGAAGCATGTGTACAAGGTGCACACGCCGGAGGAATTCTTTCATCACTACAACCAGACCGGCGACTTGTGCATGACGCTGCAGCACGGGGTGGAGTTTGACGAGTACTACCGGTGCTACGTGGTGGGGCAGGAGAAAGTGCACATCATGAAGTATGACCCGAAGGCGCCGCATCATGAGCGGTATGTGAAGGGGAATCCGCCGCCGTCGTCGGAGGCGCTGCGGGAGCGGATTGAGAGGGACGCGTTGAGCTTGTGTCGGGCTTTGGGGTACGACCTGAACACTGTGGAGTTTGCGGTTGAGGGTGGGGTACCTTATGCCATTGACTTTCTGAATCCGGCCCCGGATGCGGAGATTACTTCCGTGGGACAGGAGAATTTTGACTGGATTGTGAATGCGGTGGCGGCGATGGCGGTTAAGTTGGCGCAGAGTGGGGACAGGCCTGTGAAGGAGTTGCGGTGGGCAAGGTTCTTGGCGGGGGCGGACGCTCGAGCGATTCGATTATGAAGAAGAAGTCTGGTCGCGGTTCGAGGATGGGCGCAAAGGCGCCCAAGACGGTGGACGAGTATCTGGCGGGGGTGCCGGAGCCTGCTTGCAGCACGTTGAAACATGTTCGCGCGGTCATTCGGTCTGTGGTACCGGCGGAGACCACCGAAGTCATCAGCTACGGAATTCCGATGTTCAAGTACAACGGAATGCTGGTGGGGTACGCGGCGTTTGCCAAGCATTGCAGCCTGTTCCCGACTGGGTCCGGGGTGATCGAGAAGTTCGCGAAAGAACTGAAGGGGTTTCCTACCTCCAGGGGAACCATCCGATTCCCGTCGGACAAGGGTTTTCCGGATGGACTACTGAAGAAAATCGTTAAGACCAGGGTCGCCGAAAACAAAGAGTGGGACTGATCTGACCGCGGACGAAATGCGGCGTGGGCATTGTTATACTGTTATGGCCTTCCGGCGGCGGGTTCGCTGCCGGCGAACAGCAGGTTCCTCCCCTTCGCTTTGCTCTGGGTCGGAATGACAAATTTAGGGCTGGACAGCCGAGGCGGCTGTCCCTACGTGATTCACTATGTCGCCTACTTTTACCATCGGGATTGAAGAGGAATATCAGACCATCGATCCGGAGACTCGAGATCTGCGGTCGCACGTGCAAGCCGAAATCCTGGAAAAGGGCCGGATGATTCTCCAGGAGCGGGTAAAGGCGGAGATGCACCAGTCGGTGGTAGAGGTCGGGACGTCGATCTGCAAGAACATCAAGGAAGCGAAGGCCGAGGTCAAAAAGCTGCGCAGCAATATGGTGCGGCTGGCGCGGGAGAATGGGCTGCGGCTGGCGTCGGCGGCGACGCATCCGTTTGGGGATTGGAGAGTTCAGGAGATTCATCCTGACCAACGCTACAAGAACATCGTCGAAGACCTGCAGCTGGTCGCGCGGGCCAACCTCATATTCGGGCTGCACGTGCACATCGGGATCGACGATCGCGAGACGGCGATTCACATGATGAATCATGCGCGGTATTTTTTGCCGCACATGCTGGCTCTGTCGACCAATTCGCCATTTTGGCTGGGAATGAACACCGGGCTGAAGTCGTATCGCTGCAAGGTGTTCGACAAATTTCCCCGGACGAATATTCCGGATTATTTTCCCAGCTGGGGCGAGTACGAGAACTTCATCAAGCTGCTGATCAAGACCAACTGTATCGATAACGCGAAGAAGATCTGGTGGGACATCCGGCCGCATCCGTTTTTCAACACGATCGAGTTTCGGGTGTGCGACATTCCGATGCGCGCGGATGAGACCATCGCAATCGCGGCGCTGATTCAGGCTACGGTGGCGAAGCTCTACAAACTTTATACGGCGAACCAGGGATTCCGGTTGTACCGGCGCGCGCTGATCATGGAGAACAAGTGGCGGGCGGCGCGCTACGGGCTGGACGGCAAGCTGATTGATTTCGGCAAGCAAACGGAAGTACCGGCGCGGGAATTGGTGCACGAGTATCTGGAGTTCGTCGACGACGTGGTGGATGAACTGGATTCGCGCGAGGAGTTGAATTACATCCACACGATGTTGGAGACGGGCAGTGGCGCCGACCGGCAGTTGCGTGTGTTTGAGAAGACTGGAGACTTGAAGAAAGTAGTCGATTACATCATTGAGGAGACGGAGGCGGGGTTGGCTGAGAGTAACGAACCGGTCGCCGTCAGAAAAATCGGGTAATGAGTATTCCTGTGCAGCCATCTAAAATCCCCATGTCTCGCAAAGGAAGCGAGGCATGGGGCACCCCAAGCATTTCTGGTAGACATACCCTCCGCATTCCATTTGATCCTGAATACACGCCAGGGGCTTTCAATGCGGTGAACGTCTGCCTGCGCGTGCAGGTGAGCGAACAGGTCTGTGTGATCACGGACGAGGCCAGCATCGAGATCGCGGCGGCGATCGTGGCCGAACTGGAGAAACTGGGCGCGCCGTACCGGGCGTGGGTCCTGGAGGATCTGGCGGATCGTCCCTTGAAAGACATGCCGCGCGAAGTTCTGGACGACCTGGAGACGAGCCAGGTTTCGATTTTTGCGGTGCAGGTGCAGACCAACGAATTGCGGTCGCGCATCCAGATGACCGACGTGGTCAACCGGCGGAAGATCCGGCACGCACACATGGTGAACATCAACCGGCAGATCATGCTGGAGGGAATGCGGGCGGATTTTGGGCGCGTGGACCGGCTCAGCCAGAAAGTTGTGGAGATGGTGCGCAAGGCCTCGAAGATTCGGGCGGCAACCGAGGCGGGGACGGATCTGACCGCGGATTTGAATCCCAATTACAAGTGGCTGAAGACCAGCGGGATTATCACGCCGGAGAAATGGGGCAATCTTCCGGGCGGAGAAATTTTCACGACTCCGGGCGAGGTGAATGGGACATTTGTGATAGATGGCGTCGTGGGCGATTATTTGTGCGCGAAGTTTGGCGACCTGCAGGGGAATCCGCTGACCGTGCGCATCAAGGGTAATCGGCTTACCGAGGCGCACTCGGAGAATCGGGAACTGGAGAGTGACTTCTGGCACTACACCCACACGGACAGCAACAGCGATCGCGTGGGCGAGTTCGCCATCGGAACCAACATCGATTTGAAAAGAGTGATTGGGCAGATTCTGCAGGACGAGAAGTATCCCGGAGTGCATATTGCGTTTGGCAATCCGTACGGGGCGCACACCGGGGCGGACTGGGATTCGACCACGCATATTGACGTGGTGGGGCGGAAGTTTAATATCTGGGTGGACGACGAGCAGATCATGCGCGAGGGGAAGTTTCTGGTGGAGGCGTAGGGGCGAAGCAGGCGGCAAACAGCAGGTTCCTCGCTCCGCTCGGAAGGACAAACCTTTAGAATCTTGGCAAACATTTTCTTCGACTTACAATGCAAGGGCAGGATGCCCTCGCGACAGCCGGCGGGACGCCGGCGCTACGATGATTCGGCGCTACCGCTGATTCCCTCCTTATGATTCCTTCGTTGCGCAGGCAATTCAACGACGGCTTTGCTCCCGACAAATATCAGAGATTCCTGCGGCGGATCGACGAGCTGTGTGGGACGCATGTGCAATTTCGACTCTCGGAGACGCCCTGCTTTTTTCCTAAGGAATTGATTGATCGGATGGCGCGCGACGGGCAGGAGTTGATTCGGCAACTGGTCGACAATCCCGCTTATCGCGCGAAGTCGGACGAGGCCGTACCGGCCGAGTTCAAGGTTCCGAACGAGGCTCCTCATCCGATGTTTGTGCAGGTCGACTTCGGGCTGGTTCGGGACGCGCTCGGGAAGTTACAGCCGAAGCTGGTGGAGTTGCAGGCCTTCCCTTCTCTGTATGCGTATCAAGGGCCGCTGGCGGAGGCATACATCGACGTTTATGGTTTGGCGGCTGCGGGGCTCAAGTATTTTCTGAGTGGGCTGGAGATGGCGTCTTACCGCGACCTTTTGCGCCGGGCGATTGTGGGCTCGCATGATCCTGAGAATGTGATCTTGATGGAGATCGATCCCGCACAACAGAAAACTCTTCCAGACTTTTTGCTGACGGAAAAGATGCTGGGCGTGCGGGCGGTCGACATTGTCGACATCAAGAAAGACGGCTCCCGTCTCTACTACGAGCGGGACGGGAAGCGTGTGCCGATCCGGCGGATTTACAACCGGGCGATCGTCGACGAACTCGAGCGGAAGAATGTGAAGCTGGGGTTTGATTGGCGCGACGAACTGGATGTGGAGTGGGCGGGACATCCGAACTGGTATTTTCGCATCAGCAAATTCTCGATTCCCTATCTGAACCATCAGTCGGTGCCGAAGACGTGGTTTCTGGACCGACTGGAGCAGATTCCTCCGGAGCTGGAGAACTACGCGTTGAAGCCCTTGTATTCGTTTGCGGGGCTAGGCGTGGTGATCGCGCCCAAGAAAGAAGACATCATGGCGATTCCGGCGGAGAAGCGTCCTTACTACATTCTGCAGGAGCGGATGCACTTTGAGCCCGTGATAGCGACTCCGTTAGGCGGGACCAAGGCCGAGGTGCGAGTTATGTATATATGGCTCGAGGAACTGACGCCGGTGCTGACGATTATCCGCATGGGGCGGGGTCTGATGATGGGCGTGGATCACAACAAGAATATGGAGTGGGTGGGAGCGTCGGCAGGGTTCTACCTGGAATAGCCCAGAGAGCGTATCTGTGCTCTCAGGGAGCAGCAACCGCGCGGCGTGAACCTGGGAGATGACGCTATTTCAGTTTCACGAACAGCAGCACAAAAATCGCCCAAATGCCGACGGTCATCGGAAACTGCACCAGCATCGCGTCGCGCAACGCGCCGCCCCTGGGCAGGGCAAACGTCAGCAGCATCATGGCAAGAGCGGTGAGTACTCCGACAAGAAATCTGCCTTTAGGGTTCATTGTTTCGTCCTCTTGTTCGGTTGTGGCCGAATCTCGTTTCCAGCCGGAGGCGATTTTACATCGATTTGGCGCAAAGTCTAGGGCCGTGAGAACCGAGGAAAAAAGGCCCTGCCATTCCAGCAGGGCCTTGCCGAGAGTGATCGTGTTGCGTGCCGTCAGGGGCTCACTTCCCAACGTACGTCTTGGGACTGCCAACGCCGGTGCAAAGGTCCCACTTGACTACAGCAAGGTTTGCATCGTAGAAGCTGCAGAAGCCAGTGGTGATGTCGTTGTAGTCTAACGGATAGTTCGTCGCGTTGGCGTAGGTGTTGTAGATGGTGGTGAGCTCGGCGGCGCTCGAAGCGGCAAAGTGACCCGCCCGATTTACGATACCGGCCCAAGTTGGCGAGGAGACACTGGTGCCGCCAAATACATACCAGCAGCACCCGCCGACGGGGTTGTTGTCATAGACCCAGACGCCGGTGTTGGGATTGGCGTCCGAGGAGACATCGGGCACGAGGCGATGGCTCGCCGCCGGTAAAACGCTTTGGTAGGCGGGGCGAGGTTCGTAGAGGCTCAAGCCTCCGCCACCGTCCTCCCACGCCGCTTCGGCGATAAAGTTACCCACGGTGCCGCTATTCGTCCTTCGAGTGGTGGTGCCGCCGACGGAGACGACGTTCGTAGAAGTGTTGGGCCACGACGTTCCAGCCGAATCGCCACTCGAGGCAAAGTAAACGATCCCTGCATGCACGAAATGCGAGTCGGAGCCGGTTTCGGTTGAGAACTCGGAGCCGCCCCAGCTATTGGAGATCTCGCCGCCGCCCGCCGCCGCTACCTGCTTGGTGGCGCAGTCCTCGGCGACCAGGAGATCTGCGAGCGAACTCGATTGCGCTTCCACGAGGAAGATTTTGGCGCCCGGCGACATGGCATGTGCCATGTCGATATCCAACGCCTCCTCTCCTTCCCACCCCGAATCGTTAGCGGGTCTTGCACCGGCACAACCGCCTGTGCCCCCGGCGAAAATGACTTTAAAGTTGGTTGTTGTCACCTTGGGCAGACCGAACTGAGTCGAGAAGGCATTCAGATCCGCCATCGCGGTTGGGTAGTCAAAGGCGTCGACGATTCCGATGGCCTTGCTGCCGCCGGTGGGATTGGTTTTGAAAGTGTTGGGATTGCAGCCGGCGACCTTCGTGACCAGACCATAGATACAGGCAAGCGAAGCTGGAGTCTCAAAGGCATAGCCGGCGAAAGGTGGCCCGGCAGGAGTTAAGCCGGCGCCGACATCGGGCAAGGCAAGTTCATTGGGTATGGCCCCAAATTTCGCCCGGTCTGCGGGCACAAAAATCCGGGTGTTCGTATGCATGCGATACCCGACGTCTTCAGCACGTTCAATACTGGAGTCAGGAATCACCACTCTGCCCTTACGCGCTAAGGACCGCTCCTGCGCGGGCGTGGAAATCGCACTGCCCATGAGCAGCGCGGCGACAGCGGAGAACACAATTACACGTCTCATTTGCACTTCCTCCTGTTTGCGGTAAAGGTCCGCAGGTTTGTTGAAGATTGGCTCCGTCGCCTACCGGGGGGAAGCCTTCTTTGGAAAGGCTATTGGGCGAGAAAAATTTCGCGGGCAATTGTAACCGAAGTTGGGCTTGCAGCGCACGAAATTATGAACAACGATGGCGACAATTTTCCAGCGTCGGAAGCTGGGAAGGGCCGACTGTGAAGGAAATTGCAACAGTGGGCCTAAGCCCGCAGGACGGATCGGTCAGTTGGTCAGCTGATTTTCTTGACTATCCTGGTCTCCAATTCACTTCCGCTGCTGCGTCTCACGAACATTTTGTCGCCGTCAAAACGGACGGTGATGGGGTCGCCGGCCGCGAATTCACCGGGAGCATAACCGTCCGCTGCGTCGGCCGAGTATTCACCCACATAGCAGACGCCGCCCACTTTGACCGCGACGGCCGTTCGGCGGAAACTCCCTGCCGCTTCGCGTAGGATTTCTGCTTCTGCTGCGATCCAATTCTCGATGTCACGGCCGGGAATTCTGCCGTTGCGAATATAGATTTCTTCGGCGCGGCGGCGAATTACGTCTTGCCGGTTCGCATCGGCCTGCGAACTGTGGGACGAAGGATTTGGATGAGTTAGGGTTTCCATAAGATATTCTCCAGCTTCTCGGAGTCCGTCGGCACGAGTGCGAGAGGACGCACGCTGCCTTCTGTTATGGTATTTGCACGAAACCCAAGGCAGAGCGGCGGGCATCTTACGGAAGGACGTAGGTGAGGCAAATTTGGGAAACAAATCAAATCCGGGCGCGGACATTAGAGCGGAAAGCAGCCCCGATTTTGGCCCGGACCCGACGCCCCGTGACATCGCTATGCCCGCTGAAACATTGGGAGTTGACCGGAGTCGGCGGGGGGCCTAACATTACCGCCGAGCAGGGTCGGAAGCGCTCATGATCGGCCAGCAGATATCCCACTATCGTGTCCTCGGCAAACTGGGGGGCGGTGGTATGGGTATCGTTTATGAGGCCGAGGACCTCAAACTCGGGCGACACGTCGCGCTCAAGTTCATCCCAGAGAATCTGGCCGGCGATCCCAAATCGCTGGAGCGGTTCGCCCGCGAGGCGCGGGCGGCGTCGCAGCTCAACCATCCCAATATCTGCACCATTCACGGCATTGAAGACAACAACGGGCATCCCTTCATCGTGATGGAGAAGCTCGACGGCGAGAGCCTGAAGCAGCACATCGCCGGCCATGCGATGGAGGTGGACAAAGTTCTCGACGTGGGAGTGCAGGTGGCGGACGCGTTAGTGGCGTCCCACTCCAAGAACATCGTGCACCGCGACATCAAGCCAGCGAATATTTTTCTGACGCCGAGCGGGCAGGTCAAAGTGCTCGACTTCGGGCTGGCCAAACTCGTACACAATCTGGGAACGGAAGACGACGCCGGCGCGGACAATTCGCTGACGGCGGTGGGGGTAATCCCGGGCACCGCGGTTTACATGTCGCCGGAGCAGGCGCGCAGCGAGACCGTGGATGCGCGCAGCGATCTGTTTTCCTTTGGCGTGGTCATGTACGAGATGGCCACCGGCAAGAAGCCCTTCACGGGAAATAATTCTCTAGTCACATTGGATGCGGTACTGCACTCGAAGCCGGTGCCGCCGCGGGACTTGAATCCGAAGATTCCGATCGAACTCGAAGGCATCATCGGCAAGGCGATGGAGAAGGACCGCAACCATCGCTACCAGAGCGCCGCGGAAATGAAGTCGGACCTGGCGCTGCTGAAGCGCGAGAGCGAGTCGGGACAACTCAAAAGCGGAACCAACACCGCCAAGCTGCGGGCCGCAACCAGGACGTTTGGCCGGAACACGCGGTGGCAGATCTATCTCATGCTGGCCATGGCGGGGCTACTGGTGACCGTGCTCAGCGCGGTGGGCGCGTGGTGGTACAAACAGCGCGACGTGGCCAACGCCGAGAAGCGCAATGCGATCGCAGTGCTGCCGCTGCAGAACATGAACGGGGATTTCAATATTGATTATCTGCGCTTCGCGCTGGCCGACGAGCTTACCAGCGTGCTGACGTATTCGCGAACGCTCGAGGTGCGGCCTTCATCGGTCACGCGCAGGTACGTTGCCCTCGATCTCGATCCCAAAAAGGTGGGGCAGGAATTGCGCGTCGGGCGGCTGCTTTCGGGCTCGTTCCGCAAGCAGGGCGACCAGATCATGGTGACGCTTGAGGCCATCGACGTGCCGACCGACCGGCTGCTGTGGCAGGCCAACGTCACGGCGAAGGCCGACGACATGATCGGACTCCAGGAGCAACTGAGCACGCAGGTGCAGCATGGCTTGTTGCCGATCTTGGGAGGCGCAGCGGGTGCGACGGAGGCGGCGGCGTCGCGGCCAAAGAATCAGCAAGCCTATGACTTCTATCTGCGCAGCGTTGCGGTTCCGCACGATCCCAAACCCAACAAGGAAGCCATCAAGATGCTGGAGTGGGCGGTAGGGATCGATCCGAGTTATGCACCGGCGTGGGAGGCCCTGGGACTGAGGTATTACTTCGACTCGATCTACGGCGGGGGCGGCGAAGAAATGTTCCAGCGGTCCAACGCCGCCTATGAACGGGCGGTGACGCTGGACCCGAATCGGGTGATGGCCGCCAGCAACCTGATCACAAACCGCGTGGAACGCGGAGAACTGGGGCGGGCTTACGACGCTGCAACGGATCTGGTGCGGCGGCGTCAGCAGAGCGCCGATGCTCACTTTGCTTTGAGCTATGTGCTTCGCTATGCCGGGATGCTCGAGCAGTCGACGCAGGAGTGCAACACGGCGCGGTCGCTCGATCCGGGAAACTTTGCTTTTCGATCGTGCGCCTGGTCCTTCCTGGAAATGGGCAAGACCGACCGTGCCATGGACTTCGTCCACCTCGACGCCGGTTCGGAATGGGCGGCGTGGGTGACCCCGTATGTACACGTGGCGGAGGGGAATATGGCTGAGGCTCGCGCCACCGCGAAGAATATGGGGACGGCCAGTTCGTATCACCGCCCGCTGATGGAGGCGTGCACGGCGGCGCAGCGCCCCGCGGACCTGGCCAAAACCGTGCGCGAAGCCGAATCGTCGGTCATGATGGAACCTGACGCCGAGGCCTGGTATCACGTGGGGGCGCTGCTGGCCGCTTGCGGACAGAATGAGCCGGCGCTGCGACTGCTCAAGGCCGCGGTGCAGCAGAATTATTGCGCACACTCGGCGCTTCTGGACGACCCGCTGTTGAAGGATCTGCGGAAAGAGACGGCGTTTAACGAAGTGCTGACGGCCTCAAGCAACTGCGAGGCGGTGCTGAAGGAAGGGCGGCAGTAGGCAGTTGGCAATTGGCCGGTTTCCAGCGTTCGGTTGACAACACTTTAATGAATGATTTTGCCAGGCACCCGTAGAGGCCGCACTCGGCTGAATGGTTTTGGGAAGGGCACGGCTTCAGCCGTGCCCTCGAGATTGAAGAACTCGGGGCTCTAGCCCCTGAAGAGATGCAACAACTCGATCGAGGCACATGCGAAACTTTACTCGGCGTACGTTGCTGAAATCATCGGTTGCTGGTCTGGCCGCACTCAGCATTCCTGCGCCCGCCGGTGGCCTTGATTCCTCTCCGCGCAAGGGACGGATTCACCAATCGGTCTGCCAGTGGTGCTACCGCAACATCTCCATCGACCAGTTGGCGGAGTATGCAGCGAAGATCGGTCTTCGGGGAGTGGATCTGCTCAAGCCGGAGGAGTATGAAATCCCGCGCCGCCACGGCCTGGTGTGCACCATGGGATATGCCGGCGGCGGCGAAATCGGGAAGGCGCTGAATCGGGTCGAGAACCATGCGGCGATTGAGCAGGCATTTCGCACGAATATTCCGCTCGCGGCGAAGGCGGGCGTGCCCAACGTGATCACGTTCTCCGGGAATCGGGGTGACATGTCCGACGACGAAGGCGCGAAGAATACGATCGCCGGACTGAACCGCGTCAAGAAAATCGGGGAAGACCAGGGAGTGACAATCTGCCTCGAGTTGCTCAACAGCAAGCGCGACCATCACGATTACATGTGCGACCACACGGCCTGGGGAGTGCGCGTGATGCAGGAAGTGAACTCGCCCAACGTGAAGCTGCTTTACGACATCTACCACATGCAGATCATGGAAGGCGATCTGATTGCGACCATTCGGGAGAATATCCAATGGATTGGGCACTTTCACACTGGCGGCGTACCGGGGCGGCACGAACTCGACGGCACGCAAGAGGTTCAATGGGACGCTGTGATGCGAGGCATCGCCGACGCCGGGTTCAAGGGTTACGTGGCGCATGAGTTCTTGCCCACGGGCGATCCGCTGGTTTCGCTGAGGAATGCAGCGGATCTGTGTGATGTTTAGTGGAGCCGCCGTCTGGGCGGTTGTCCGGCGCGCGTCCCCGCCCACGTGCGAGGGCGAGACGCCCTCGCGACAGCCGGCAGGATGCCGGCGCTACGGTGCTTTTTGAAAGAATTTGCGTCAAACTGGTGGTAGGCCCCATCCTTGTAACGTGAGAAATCCCGGACCCGTCAGCTTGCCGCGGCCCGCTCGCCGCAGCGTTCCCAAACTACTTCAGCAATTGCCTTCCTTCGGGATCAAGTTCGTCTGCCTCGTCGTGATCCTCGCTCTCACCGCACCGGCTCAAGGTCCGTCTACCGCCGAAGCTCACCCCGGCGCAAGGACTTCGGCACTCCAATCCTTTCCATCCGAATTCCCCATCGATCCTCCCGGCTTGCTCTACCAGGGGGTTCCGGCGGAGATCCCACAAGATGAGGGCTTGGCCGGGTTACATCTCGAATTGCTGCGGCTGGGGACTACGGCGCGGTTGATGCAGGTGGTCGCCCATCCTGACGACGAAGATGGCGGCATGCTCACGCTCGAAGCGCGCGGCCATGGCGTGAGCACGCTGCTGATGACGCTGAATCGCGGCGAGGGTGGCCAGAACAAGATCGGAAGCAATTTGTCGGACGTGCTGGGCGTCCTGCGGGCGCTCGAACTACTGGCGTCCGATCAGCATTACGGAGTGCAGGAGCGCTTTTCGCGCGTGGCCGACTTTGGATTCTCGAAGAGTCCGGAGGAAACATTCGCGAAGTGGGGCGGGCACGACGTGGCTTTGCGAGATATGGTGCGCGTGATTCGCACCTTCCGTCCCGATGTGCTGGTACCGCGGTTTTCCGGGACCGGGCGCGACGGCCACGGGCATCATCAGGCTTCGAGCCTTCTCGCCAGGGAAGCTTTTCGGGCGGCGGCTGACCCTACGCGTTTTCCCGAGCAGATTGCCGAGGGACTCGCACCCTGGCAGGCGAAGAAGCTGTATATCGGAAACGTGTGCGGCTTTGGCGCGATGACATGCCCCGATGCGGACTGGACCTTGAAGTTAAACACGGGGGAGCGCAGCGCCGAGTTGGGCTTGTCTTATGTCCAGTTCGCGATGGAAGGGCTACGGCACCAATTGTCGCAGGGTGCGGCGAACTGGACCGTGGATCCGGGAGATAGGTTTACGTTTTATAGGCTGGCGGACTCGGTGGTGCCTTCCGCGGCGGGCAAGGACGGTCACGAGAAAGATTTCTTCGACGGACTCGACACGACGTTGCCCGGGCTGGGGTCGCGGCTGGGGTCGGAGCAGAGCAAGGTGCCACAACTGCGCCAGCGCCTTGGGGAAATTGAAAAGCAAGTTGCCGAGGCAGCCCAGGCCGCGAAGGGCGATGCCTCTGGAGCCGCTGCGCCCCTGATGAAGGTCGTTGGGGGATTGAACCGGGTTAGCGGGGAGGTGAGTAGTGCCACGCTGAGCCCGGCCGCGAAGCTCGACTTTCTATCCCGGATCGACGAGAAGTTGCGGCAGACGCAGATTGCACTGAATCTGGCCTTGGGCGTGAGCCTCACCGCGGATGTGTCGTCGGATGGAAATCGCGACGTCCACCCACTCAAAGAAGCCGATGCGCTAACCGCAGTTTCGCCTGGCCAGGAGTTTCTTGTCGCGGTGAGGTTTCACAACGGCTCGAAGCAACCGCTGCTCATCGATCAAATCAAACTCGAAGTTCCGGCGGGATGGAACACGATCAGCGGTAAGACAAAACCGGAGACTGTAAAGCCGGGGGAAGATTTGCATGCGGACTTCCGCCTGACGGTGCCGAAGGACACGGCCTACACGCGGCCGTATTGGCATCGGGACAATCCTGAAACTGACAGTCTGAATCAGATCGATAACGAAAAGTATGCGACGCTTCCCTTCCCGCCTCCGGCGCTGCGGGCGCACGTTGAGTATTCGGCGGACGCGGCGGCGGGAACAAAAACGCGGAACGGCATTACCGCCGTCGTGGTCACGCCTTACCTGGACGATACCGGAAAGCTGCGCACTCGTCCGCTGGCGATTGTGCCGGCATTCTCGGTGGAACTGGAGCCAGGAACGCAAGTCATATCAACCCACAACGGATCGACCTCGACGGTGACGGTGGCAGTGACGGGTAATCTCGCCCGTGCGGTGCATGGCGCCCTGCGGCTCGAGCTGCCCCAGGGCTGGCGCTCGGAGCCTGCCGAGTCTGCGGTGGATCTCAAGCGGCGTGGGGAGAAGAAGGAGTTTCAGTTCAAGGTCTTTCCCGCAGGATTGCAGGAAGGGCGAGCGACGGTGCGCGCGGTGCTGGACTCGGAAGGCGAAAAGTACAGTGAAGGTTACACATTGGTCACGCGCGAGGATATAGGCAACTTCTACTATTACCAGCCGGCGCGGCAACATGTGAGCATCGTTGATGTAAAGGCCCCTCACGATCTGAAAGTTGGCTACGTTATGGGCGCGGGCGACGACATCCCCACCGTGCTGAAGCAGGTGGGGATGGACGTCACCGTGATTCCTGCGGAGAAACTACCCACCGAAGACCTCGGCAAGTATGGAACGATCGTGCTGGGCATTCGCGCCTACGACACGCAGAAAGACGTCGTGGCCAATAACAAGAAGCTGCTGGATTTTGTTTCTGCGGGCGGAACTCTGGTGGTGCAGTACAACGCGAGCGCAGGCGATTTTAATAGCGGGAAGTTCACTCCTTATCCCGCGGAATTGAGTCGGGCGCGAGTTTCGCTGGAAGAAGCGCCGGTGGAAATTCTGGCTCCGGACGATTCGGTCTTTCACTCGCCCAACACGATTACGGCGCGCGACTTCGACGGCTGGGTACAGGAGCGCGGGTTGTACTTCATGGGCAAGTGGGATGAGCATTTCACGCCGCTGCTGGCTTGTCATGATCCCGGCGAAGATACGCAGAAGGGCGGGTTGCTGCGGGCTCAGTTCGGCAAGGGAACGTACATCTACACGGGCTATGCCTTCTTCCGCCAGTTACCTGCCGGAGTGCCGGGAGCGGTCCGGTTGTATGTGAATCTGTTGAGCGCAGGGCACGAGAAACAGTAGCTGAAATAGAAGACCTGAACAGCAGGAGCTGTGACAAGTATGCGCTTATGTTTGTCTCTGAATGGAGTATCTCGGTTTGTGGCTTCACGACCTAGCGCGGGTTACTTGAACGCTCACTTGAATATGGTCGAGCGACCAAAGGAAAACGATCACTCCAAGAAGCTTCGGGTTGTTGGTATCGAAACTAGGGAAACGGAAACTCTGCGTCTGGAGTGGCCGATCGTCGACCTCAACGTCGGCGATGTTGTGGAGTTGCGGATTCTGCCTGAAGGGGATGGTGACACGCCCTGCGAAATCCAGAAGTCATCCGAATCTCCAGATAACCTCTTCTCTAACACGGCCCTAGCCAAGGAGTTCATTGAGGTTGCTAGCGAATTCGAAGGTCGGGTCTCAGAACTGGTTCGCAAATGGAAGGGAATCGAGCAAGCCGACGAGCACAAAAAAGTTGCCCTAGCAGTCGGCGCTGTACTGGCAGAGATCGGACAGCGGTTATGGTATCCAGTATTTAGGAGACACAAGGAGCTCGTGCCCGATTCGATGAAAGGTGAGTTGTTGTAGGTAAGGTCATCCGCACGGGACGAATCAGCGGGCCTAAGCGGCTAAAGCCGGCGAATTAGGGGGCGATGGCGGCATGGCTGAAAGCCGTGCCCTTCCCAATCCTGTTATTCGGCAGGTCTCTTAGCGTAGAGACGTAGCTTGGCTACGTCTTTCTTCTTCGTGGTGAGAAGACGTTGCGAGCAACGTCTCTACGAACAATGCAATCTCCATCACAAACTGACACGAGTTCGCCAACTCTCATCCGCGGCATGGGGCTGGGCTCCGCGACTGCGCTGAACATGATTGACATGATCGGCGTTGGGCCGTTCATCACGATGCCGCTGGTGGTGGCCGCAATGGGCGGGCCGCAGGCGTTGCTGGGCTGGGTGGTGGGCGCGCTGCTGGCGGTCTGTGACGGGCTGGTGTCGGCGGAATTGGGCGCGGCGCTGCCGGCATCGGGCGGATCGTATCGCTACTTGCGCGAAATGTACGGGCCGCAGAAATGGGGACGGCTGATTTCGTTCCTGTTTATCTGGCAAGTGTCGTTCTCCGCGCCACTCTCCATCGCGACCGGATGTCTGGGCCTGGCGGGATACGCGGCATATTACTGGCCGGAATTGGATACGGTATACGCGCATCATGACGCCGCCTTGCATATTCCGTGGGCGGGAACGCTGCAGGTAAGCTGGATTGTCACATCCGGAACCGCCGTCGCCGTGGTGATTTGCTTCCTTACCGTTCTGCTGCTTTACCGGCGCATCACGACCATCGGGAAGCTCTCGAAAATATTGTGGTTTGGCGTAATGGGAACGATTGGCTGGATCATCTTCGCCGGCCTGACTCACTTCAACGCCGCGCGCGCCTTTGATTTTCCGCCAGGCGCGTTCACGCCCTCTCACCAATTTTGGACTGGCCTGGGCGGGGCCATGCTCATCGCCACCTACGATTATTGGGGATATTACAACGTTTGCTTCCTGGGGGACGAAATTGAGGACCCAGGAAAGAACATTCCGCGGGCCCTGTTGCTTTCCATTCTGCTGGTGGCCTGTCTATATCTAATGATGAACGTCTGCATCCTGGCGGTGGTGCCCTGGCAGGAGATGCTGAAAGCGGGACAGAACAACAGCGGCCTGTATGTTGTGTCGTTGTTCATGCAGAGAGTTTATGGGGCGTGGGCTGGGCGACTCGTGACTGGACTTGTCATGGCAACAGCGTTTGCGTCGGTGTTTTCGCTAATGCTGGGATATTCGCGGGTGCCTTATGCGGCAGCCAAAGATGGCAACTATTTCAAGGCATTCGCCAAGGTGCATCCGGTGCACCGGTTCCCTCATGTTTCGCTTCTGGCGCTGGGAGTGGTAGCAGCGGCTTTCTGTTTTTTGCGTTTGAAGGATGCCATCGCGGCTCTGGTCGTGATTCGGCTGATCCTGCAGTTTCTGGTGCAGGCCGTAGGGGCGATTCTGCTGAGGATCCGGCGACCGGAGATGCCCCGCCCCTTCCGCATGTGGCTATATCCGTTACCGGCGTTACTGGCGAGCGCGGGGTTTCTCTTCATATTGTTTAATCGGGAGAACTGGCAGAAAGAAATGCGGTATGCGGCGGTGATATTGCTGACCGGGGTGATCATCTATTTGATTCGGGCCTGGAAGGATTCGGAGTGGCCGTTCGGGGTTGCGACCGAGAAGACCGTGGCGTCGTAGGAACAAAAGCAAGAGCTTCACCACCCTTCGGCTTAGTTCAGGGCAGGCTCCGGACACAGAGGGGCGCAGAGGAAGACACAGGGGATGGCAGATCAATTCACAGTTCCCGCGATCGGTGGCGCTGACATACGGCGTGCTGATCCGGCCTGGGCTCCTTTGCGCGAGCCGCTGTTTCGGTCACTGTGGATCGCCGCGGTCGTTTCTTACACCGGAACCTGGATGCAGAACGTGGGCGCAGGCTGGCTGATGACTCAGCTCACGACTTCGCCGCTAATGGTAAGCCTGGTGCAGGCTGCGGCTGCGGTTCCAGTATTCCTTGTCGTGTTACCGGCCGGAGCGCTGGCCGATATGGTCGACCGGCGTCGGCTGTTACTGTTCACCCAAGCTTGGATGGTGATAGCGGCGGCGGCGCTCGGTGTCCTCACTTTGCTGCAGGCGGTGAATCCGTGGGTTCTGCTGGTGTTCACGTTCTTGCTTGGGCTGGGCGCAGTGATGAACGATCCCGCATGGCAAGCCATTACCCCGGAGGTGATTTCCCCGGAGCGCCATGCTTCGGCGGTGGCGTTAAACTCGGCGGGGTTCAATGTGGCGCGGGCGGTGGGTCCGGCGCTCGGCGGATTGGTGGTCGCGGCGGCGGGATCAGGGTGGTCGTTTCTGCTGAACGCAGCTTCGTTCTTCGGCGTCATCCTCTTCCTCTACCAGTGGCGGCGCGCGCCGCATGAGGCACTCCCAACACAAAGGATGTGGGATGCGATCGTTGAGGGATTTCGCCATGTGCGTGCTACGCCGCAGGTCAGATCGGTGTTGATCCGCACTGGGGCCTTCAGCGTGGGCGCAACGTCGCTTCTGGCGCTGCTTCCCGTGGTCTGCCAGCCGCACGGCGCGCAGGGATACGGCTTTCTCCTTACCTGTTTCGGCCTAGGAGCGCTGGCCGGAGCCGCAGTTCTGCCGCGCTTGCGGCTGCGGTACTCCGTGGACGGGCTCGTGGCTGGCGCAACCGTCGTCTTCGCTGCCATGACGTTCCTGGCGGGGCAAACACATATCTTTGAATGGCTGTGTCTGGTATTGTTTACGGCTGGAGCGGCCTGGATTGGCATCCTGGCCTGCTTCAACGTCGTGGCCCAGACCATGTGTCCGTCGTGGATGCGGGGGCGTGCGCTCTCAATGTATCTTTTAGTTTTGCAGGGCGGCATGGCTCTGGGCAGCGCCGTGTGGGGAGCTTTGGCCTCGCGACAAGGCGTTCCGGCGGCGTTGATGTGGTCGGCCCTGGCTATGATCGTGGGACTGACCAGCATCGCCCGCCATCGCTTGACGGCTGCCGAGTTGAAGACGGCTCCGGCCGTGGTTAGAGATTAGACCACAGGGGGAAATGGATGAGGAGAACTTCGGCGGTGGTGGCGTGCGCTTTGCTGGTATTGACGATTGCCGCATCCGCGCAGGCGCCAAAGCCCAAGGAGGAACGTCGGACGGTCACTATGATATTGGACCACACGGTCAGCAATCTTGAGTACGAGTTTATTCCCGCCGCAGAGGCGATGCCGGAAGACAAGTTCGGATTCGCTCCGTCCGACGGTGAGTTCAAGGGGGTACGCACTTTCGGCCAGCAGATCAAGCACGTGGCAGCGGTGAATTACGAACTGGGAGCGGCGATTCTGGAACAGAAGCCGCCGGTCGACATTGGCGCCGAAGCAGGCCCAGCATCGATCACGACGAAAGCGGATATCCTGAAGTACCTCAAAGAATCATTCGTATACGTGCACAAAGCCATCACGGCGATTAACGAGAAGAATGTGGTGGAAACTGTGAGGAGCCCTTTCGGTGAGGGTAAAGTGTCGCGCCTGGGGCTAGCTAGCGCCGTTTCAGCGCATGGTTACGACCACTACGGCCAGATGGTGGAGTACCTGCGCATGAACGGGATCGTGCCTCCGGCAAGCCGTTAAGCGGCGGCGGATTTCGCCTTGGCGGCCGGGATCAGGTTGCTGCAGTGCTGATCGAAGGTAATTGTCGGATCCAAGGCGAATTGGGCCGGGTACGACTCTAGGGCTCGCAGGAAGCCTTGCATCTCCCGCACGACTTGTTCATTCTTCGACATTTGAAACTCACACGCCGACACAATCTTCTTCACGACACATACTCCTGCATCCGAACACGTGCGCACATGAGATGACGCCGCTCCGGAGTTTGCTGCCGGTAATAAACAGCCTCATCGGAGCTCTCGTTTCTCGGGGGAAGGTTGACGTTACCCTTAGTGAGGGCTGTGGATCAATGGCACGTTCGAGCCAAGCGATCCTTAGGACCGCGCTCCACCTGCGGCGATAGATGTGGGAATAAGTTCGGCGGTGAGACGGTTTTTCGAGAGGTGAGCGGCGACGGCCTTGCGAACTTTCGGCGCTGATGCTATGGGGTCTAAGAACATTAGGACCGATGGACCTGCGCCACTGAGGACTGCGCCGAGGACGCCATCCTTCCCCTTCAATTCCTGCAGACATGGCAGCAGGGGACAGAGCGCGGCGCGGTACGACTGATGGATGCGGTCGTCAAGAGCAGCGGAGAGCAGATCGTGCCGACCTTGCGTGAAAGCCGCCAGCAACAGCATGGAGTTCTGAATGTTGGTGACTGCGTCGGCGCGTGAATATTGCGACGGCAGCACCCGCCGGGCTTCTTCGGTAGACAGGCTCTGGCTGGGCACGGCCAGCAGCAGCGGCCACTTCCCTTTCGGGCGAACGCACACGACCTGGGCTTCCGCCTCACCGGACATGCGCGCAACGGTAAGGCCACCCATCCAGCAGGCGGAGGCGTTGTCGGGGTGATGTTCACGCCGCGAGGCTTCGCCGATGATTTGCGCGTCAGTCCAGCGCAGGCGGCCAAAGTGTACTGCGAAAGCAATGCCCGCCAAACGCGCGGCGGCCGAGGAGCCACAACCCTTGCCGATCGGAATGTCGTTGGCGATGCGGAGCGAGAGTGGCACGGGCAGTTGGCCTGAGGCTTTGAGTACCTCGCGGTAGGTCTGCAAGATCAGGTGGTTTTCGAGCGCTCCGCATACTTCCGGATCGCGGCCGGTCGCAATGATGGAAAAGTCCTGGGCGGAACGGGCATCGATCTTAATGTAGAAGTCCATGGCGAGCGCGGCGGCGTCGAACGCGGGGCCGAGGTTGGCCGAGGTGGCAGGAAGGGAGAGGCGGAACGGCTTCGGAGCTTTGACCTTCGATGGCATGGGCAATGGTTCGCAGTTCAGGACTTCTCGGCTTGCTCCAGGGTTCGGATCACCGCGGCCAGCGTAGCATCCAGGATTACGGGCGGACGCCGCAACCGGTTCAGCGTTGCGCTCGCGCCTTCGGCTCCTTGGAACAATTCGCCGCGATGGAACTCGATGGTGAAGTCGGGATCTTTCAGCAGGTTCCCGGTCAGCACGAGGATGACGGTTTCATCCGCCTTCACGAATTCTTTTTGCACCAGCCTCTTCAAACCAGCTAGCGTGACGGCCGACGCGGGTTCGCATCCAATGCCTTCGGCGCCGATCTCGGCCTTGGCCTGAGCGATCTCGACTTCGCTGACCTGCTCGCAGGCCCCGCCCGTGGCTTCAAGAACGTTGACCGCTTTTTTCCACGACGCCGGATTGCCGATTCTAATCGCCGTGGCGCGAGTCTCTGCCTGCACGCTGACCAGACGTTTGCCGTCAGCCTCGCGCAAAGTACGCACCAGAGCATTTGCACCTTCGGCCTGAATGACAGATAGCTTCGGCAAGCGTGAAATCAGCCCCAGGTCGCGCATTTCGAGCAATGCCTTGCCAATCGCGGAACTGTTTCCCAGGTTGCCGCCGGGAACGATGATGTGATCGGGCACATGCCAGTCAAGTTGTTCCAGCAGTTCGAACGCGAGGGTCTTCTGCCCCTCAAGACGAAAAGGATTAATCGAGTTCAACTGATAGACGGGCGCGCGCAACACCAGTTCCTGCAGCAGGCGGAGGCAGCCATCGAAGTCGGTGCGCAACTGGCAGGTAACCGCGCCGTAGTCGAGAGCCTGAGACAGTTTGCTCCACGAAATCTTGCCTTCGGGAACAAGCACCAGGCAACGCATGCCTCCACGCGCAGCGTAGGCTGCCATGGAGGCGGAAGTGTTGCCGGTCGAGGCGCAGGCCACCCAGCGGAATCCTGCGCGCCGGGCAAACGTGGCGGCGACAGTCATACCGGCATCTTTGAAGGAGCTGGTGGGATTCATCCCCTGATGCTTGGCGTAAAGGCGCGGCACGCCCGCGATGCGCGCGCATTGCGGAAGTTCATACAGCGGCGTGTTGCCTTCGCGAAGAGAGATCACTTCCTGATCGTTCTCGATCGCCGGCAACAGGTCGCGGAATCGCCAGACCCCACTCAAGTCGACTGCGCTGAGCGACAGGCGGCGGTTGCGCCAGAGGGACTTGAGATCGTCGGCATCAGGCTTGGCATCTTTCCAGCGAGGATAGGTTATTTCGAGCAGGTCACCGCAATGCGCGCATCGAAAATTCTGGGCAGCGCTGTCGCTGAGATCGCCGCAAGCAATGCAGCGAAAACGGAAGTCGGCTGGTTGCACGACGGGCGCAGAAGTCGAAAGAGGTGGCATGGGCCGAATCTATTTCTCTCCCCGCAGATACTGGTCGGTCTTGTTGATCCAGTCGGCGCGCGGGGGAGCGAATACGTCGAGGTCGACCGTGTCCTCGACTGCCTCGGCCTTGTGCGGCATGTGGGACGGGATGCAGAGCGTTTCCCCGGCATGGACCACGATCTCTTTGCCGTCGATCCAGAACTTCAGCGCGCCTTCGAGAATGTAAGTCAACTGCTCATTATGGTGGCTGTGCTCGGGAACGACGCATCCCTTCTTCAGCAGCACCCGAGCCAGCATGATTTCCTGACCAACAACGAATTGCCGCTGCAGCAGCGGGTTGAGGTCTTCCAGCGAAACGGTGCTCCACGGAATGTACTGGAGCGCAGCCGGACGAGACGCATGTTTCTCGACCGCGCGCTTGGCGCGCGAGTGCGACTTCGCGGTCCGGGTTCGCTGGCTACGGGCCGATTTAGAGCTAGTTTTCTTTGGCATTGAAATTTGTAGTACGGAGATTTGTTTTCGCGCTAACACCTGATTGTAAGGGAAACCCCGAGATTCACAACCCTTTATACACGCCGCCGTCGACCAGCACGGTCTGGCCCGTGACATACGAGGCCCGCTCGGAAGCAAGCCAGACGATCGCTTCAGCAACTTCACGAGGCTCACCCAGGCGCTTGAGGGAAGCGTCGGCAGCCCATCCACCGAAAATCTCTTGCTCTGTTTTACCGGATGCGGATGCGCGCGATTTGGCCAGCTGCTTCAGGCGATCCGTCGCTGTAAAACCCGGGCCCACGTTGTTGACCAGGATTCCGTCCTTACCGAATTCGTTGGCCAGGCTCTTCACCAGGCCAACCACCGCTGCGCGCACCGCGTTCGAGAGCACCAGGTCGGAAACCGGCTGCTTGGTGGTGATTGAGGTGAGGGTGATGATGCGTCCCCAGCGCTTGCGCTGCATATGCGGGATGACTTCACGAGCAAAGTAAACGGTGCTCATGAAGTTCGACTCGAGCGCACGCTGCCAGTCGTCGAGGCTGGCGGCGAGGAAGCCTTTGGCGGGCGGGCCGCCAGCGTTGGTGACGCAGATGTCGACGCCGCCGAACTTGCCGACTACGGAAGCGACGAAGCGGCTGACCGCGTCGACAGCGGTCACATCGAAAGCCTGGACAAGAACTTCCGCATCGTACTGCTTTCTGATTTTCTCGGCGGCAGCTTCGAGCCTCTGCGGATTGCGGGCACACATGGCAATGCGGCACCCTTCGGCGGCGAAGGCTTCGGCGGTGGCCAGGCCAATTCCCTGACTGGACGCGGCTACCAGGGCGACGCGGTTTTTCAGGCCTAGATCCATGACTGGGTCGCGAATTCGGCATTATAAGCGGTGCGTCGTCATCTGATGGTTCAAGGCTGGAAAGAAAGCAGCAGATTTGCGCCTGGGCGCTGGGCTTCGCCCACGCTTGGACCAGCCGAGGCGGCTGTCGCTACATGAGCATTGCAGACTCTTTCGCTTGCCGCAGGCGAATGGCGGCAAGTACTCTGGAAGGGCGAGGTTACCCATGGAACGTCAGAAACGTCGTCCTGAAACCGCCGCCGTGCATGGTGCGGCCGATTTGGACAAGAAGAACGGCCCGGTCAGCACGCCGATCTATCAGACATCCACCTTCGAAGTCACCGACAATGACGAGCAGGAACGTGTGACCTCGACCGACCGCTACTACACGCGGTGGGGGAATCCGACAAATACGGTGGCGGAGGAGACGGTCGCCGCGATTGAAGGCGTCGAGGCGGCGCGCACCTTCGCATCGGGCATGGGCGCGATCACCAGCACGATCCTGGCGCTGCTGAAGGCCGGGGATCACATCGTGGCGCAGCGGGACGTCTATGGCGGAGTGGCGAAATTCCTTTCCCAGTGGCTCCCCAAGCTGGGGATTGAGACCACGTTCGTGGATACGACGGACTATGAGCAACACGCTCGGGCGATCCGGCCGAACACGAGGCTGCTGTATCTGGAGTCGCCGACCAATCCGGCTTTGCGGGTAGTCGATATGAAAAAGGCCGCCACCCTCGGCAAGGAGCACGCGCTGATCAGTATGGTCGACAGCACGTTCGGCACGCCGATAAACCAGCATCCGGCAGAACATGGGATCGACCTGGTGATGCATTCGGGGACGAAGTACTTGAGCGGGCACGCGGACCTGACTTGCGGAGTGGTCGCGGGTCGGAGGGACTTGATCGCGCAAATCAACGACACCCGCACGACGCTGGGCAACTGCATGGACCCGCATGCGGCGTGGCTGCTGATTCGGGGACTGAAGACACTCGCCGTACGCGTGGCTCGGCAGAACGAGAATGCGCTGCGCGTGGCAGAGTTTCTGGAGCAGCACGCGAAGGTGCGGCTGGTGCATTATCCGTTTCTGAAGAGCCATCCACAATACGCAGTTGCGCGCGAGCAGATGAGTGGCGGCGGGGGCATGGTGACGTTTGAGGTTGAGGGCACAGGCGAGGATGCGCGGCGGGCGAGTGAGGCCATGCGACTGTTCACGCTGGCGACGAGCCTGGGTGGAGTGGAGTCGCTGGTATCGATCCCGGTGCTGACGTCCCACGCTATGATCTCGGCTGAGCAGCGGAAGAAAATGGGCGTGACCGAGCAGATGGTGCGGCTGTCGGTGGGGATTGAGAGTGTGGATGATCTAATCGGTGATCTGGAGCATGCGCTGGATGCGGTAGGGACGCGGCAGACCGTGACTGTGGGTTAGACTAGCTTACAGCTTTCCTCTCCGCCGCCGGGCTTCGCCCTGGCGGGACAGCCGAGGCGGCTGTCGCTACATGAGCAAAAAAGCCCGGCCTCGATTGAGGCCGGGCTTTTGATTGTCTGCCGTGCTTGCATCAGAAGATGAACTTCAACCCTAACTGCAGGATACGGGGGAGATGGGAGCCGGAAGAGCGGAAAAGCGGGGTCGCAGAGCCATTTGAGAAGCAACTCGCATCGCCCGCATTGTTGTTTGAGCCACCGTAGCAGCCTATGCTCCGTCCCTGCGCCAAACCGCCGGCGCCCGAATTGCCGCCAGCGGAGTTACCCTCTCCGCCGATCGCATTGAACTCGGTGTGGTTAAACACGTTGAACGCTTCTGCACGAAACTCGAAGTAGGTGGTTTCGGTGATGGAGAACTTCTTCAGCAACGCCATGTCGAAGTTCACCCGTCCGGGATTGGTGAGAATGTTTCGTCCGGCGTCGCCAAAGGTCAACCCCGTAGGAGCAACAAATGCGGCGGGGTTGTATTTCAGAGGCCCGAAGCCTGGCTGTGGCGTATTGACGACGCCAGCTTTGGGATCGGAAGCCAGGTCCGGCCAGGATTGCCCGGTGGCTAGCGGGTTGGCAGTGCCGGCATTGTCCGCTGGGGCAAAACCGGAGCCTCCGCCCTTGTTGTACACGCTGTAGGGAGTGCCGCTCTGAATCAGAGTAATACCGGACCACTGCCAGCCTCCAGCCAACTTGTTGGCCAAACCCTTAGTTCCTCTGAAAAATGGCACATCATAGACGTAGCCCAAGCTGAAGGTTTGCCGCTGGTCGAAGTTGGAACTAGCGCGGAAACTATTCAGGCTGTACGAGTTCAGAAGGCTAAAGTCACCGTTGTCAGAAGAGTCATCAATCGAGTGACCATAGGTGTAGGCGGCATTCAGTTCTAGACCGCCAATGCTGTGCCGAACGAGCCCTTGCAGCGCGTTATAGCTTGAGCCGGCAGCCAGACGCTTAGCCTCAATGCTTCCTATTCCCACGAAGGGAAGATAGGGACTTGAGTTATTGCCGCAGGCAACTGCAAGATTGTTGGCCCAGCCGCCGGTCATGGTCTGGGAGTTCACGGTGGCGGTGGCTTGTCCGCTGGTGGGATCGATAGAGACGGTATTGCAATCGTTCCCAGCAATAGGTTGGCCCTTGTGATATGGATTCTGTGCAGCGGAGACCGGCACCATCTGATTCAGTTCGTAAGAGCGGGTGAGGTGGATGCCGTGGCTTCCCACGTAAGACAGCGTGGCAACAGTACGCCTACCAACATCGTGCTGGACATCAAGATGCCACTGCTGCATGTAGGGCCACACGGCCTTGTCGGGGATGGACCAGAAGGTTAAAGGCGTAGTGCTGGTTGGAGCGACCAGGCTCGCGTATCCCGGAATGTTGGACACCGTACTGGTTTGAGTGAGCTTGTTGAAAGGCTCCAACCCTTCGGTATTGGCTTCGTTGCCGTTGGTATGTTCGTAGAACATTCCATAGCCGCCGCGAATTGCCCACTTGCCGTTGCCAAACGGGTCGAGGGCGAAACCGATGCGAGGCGCGGGATTCCACCAGTGGTTCTTCATGCAGCCGGCGGGTACACCCGGAGTAACACCGCAGTCCACCCATCCGTTTAGAGGATTCCCGGTGACCAACCAATTCCCGGATACGGGATCGAACTGCACACCACTGGCGCCAGCAACGTAGGCGGCCGGATCAAAATTCCACGCCAGGTTGTTCTTTTCCTTGTAGGTACCGAAGAAGCTGAAACGGACTCCCAGATTCAAAGTCAGCCGCGAGGTCACGTGCCAGTCATCCTGAAAATAGGGTTCGACGATGTTGTAGAACTGGTGGGTTTTGAATGCGTTCTGCTGCTGACTAAAGGAACTGATATTGCCGAGAAGAAGATCGGCATAAGCATTTCCGGTCGTATACAGGCTGCCGCTATTTGAGAAGTTCAGAAGACCGTTTATTCCAGTGCCCGGCTGGGGAAGTTCGTTCTTGTGGGCGTTGGCAATGTACGCGCCCATCTGCAGGTTGTGTCCGCCGAGCAACTTGCTGAGATTGTCGCGGTAGGTGAAGGTCGGGTTGGAATTGATGGGCCCGTTCGGGACGTAGCCAGGATCTTCCGCAAAACTGTAAAGACTGTCGGAAAGGTTAACTCCCGGAACCTTCCCGCCACCGCCGTTGGGATAGAGCCCGAAGGTCGCCGGGAAGCCGCTGGGGCGCGCCCATGCACCCCCGAGGGTAGTGGAAATATGGTCAGTGGTATAGCTGACCACGAACTCGTTCAGCAGCGTGGGGCTGACGTTGGCGGTCAGGCGCGCCACCATGCTGATGCCAGGGCCAGCGAAATTGGTTACGACGGTTGGGAAACTGGTGCCGCTTGTCCAAAGCGGCGTTGGATATACCTGGTTCCACGAGTCGTGGACGTAACGAAAACTGGCCCGGACTTTGTCAGTAATGTTGTGGTCGATCTTGAACAGCTCTTCGCGAAATTTTAAATGTTCGCTGGGAGGCAGGTACCACTGGTCCAAAACGCCACTGCCGGCATTCCCGGAGGACAGGTTTGGTTGCGGGATCAGAGCGGTTTCCGCGTTTGCGATGGTGGAGTTCGATATATACGCGCTTAGGTTATTGTTGGGAAATGGCTGGCCTATTGCCAGCGAGCTCGCAGGCGGGGCTCCGTTGATAAGGGCGGGAACGACTGGGCACTCGGAACCAGGACACTGGTCGGAGAAGTCGCCACCACGATCCGACATGGTGGGAACGGCTACGATGCCGCTGAAATAGCTGGTGCCAGGGACCAGTTCGCGCCGCCATTCTTCCGAATAGAAGAAGAATGTTTTCTGCTTGTTCTGATTGTAGACCCCGGGAATATAAACTGGGCCTCCGATGGTAAAGCCGAAATCGTGCTTTTTGTATGGAGGGACGTTGGTAAAGTTAAACTGTTTGGCATTGAAAGCGTCATTACGCAAAAACTCGAACGCATCGCCATGGAAGGCCTTGGTGCCCGACTTGGTCTCGGCTTCAACGGTACCTGAGCCATTCCTGCCGTACTGCGCGCCGTAGTTGGAGGTGAGGACCTTGAACTCGCCGATGGAGTCGACGCTGGGCGTGACGTTCAGCGTGTTGTTGCTGCCGTTGTCGAGGACGTCGCCACCATCGATCTCCCAATTGTTGTATTCGACGCGCCCGCCATTGACGCTGAAGGAATTGTTGGCCGCAACGCCGACGCTGCCTTCATCGGCCCCGGTTTGGTTGCTCACTCCCGGCACCAGGGTGATCAACTGCTTGAAGTCGCGGCCATTGAGCTGGAGCTGGGTGATTTCTTTCCCGCTCACCACGCCGCCCAGATCTGACGATTGAGTTTCAACCTCCGCCACTGCGGAACCTTCGACGACGACTTCAGTATTGATGGCGCCGACCTGCAGTGTGACGTTGAGGCGAGCTTTCTGCGCAACGTCCAGCTTGACCGCCCGGACCTGGTATTTCTTGAAGCCTTCGGACGCGACGGTGACGTCATAGCTTCCGATCGGGAGAGCGGCAAACAGATAGTCGCCACTGGCGTTGGTGGTCGCAGCGCGGCTCAGGCCGTGTTCAGCGTTGGTGACGGTGACTTGGGCGCCGGCAACGGAGGCGCCAGTGGAGTCGGCTACAGTGCCTGTAATCGAAGCGGTGTCCTGGCCCCACGCGGCTCCGCCGAATGTCGCGAGCAACAACGCTACCGCCAGTAATGCTGGATGAGATTTCATGGTCATACTCTCTCCTTGGCGCGGAGTTTAGCCCGCCCTGATTCGGTCGCTTTGGCCGTTATCCGAGCTTGGTGGTTCGCGGCCTGAGCCGCCGCAGCGTTTCAAGCCGAGGCGGAGTATTAAAACGTATGAATAGTGGCTTTATGGGGCATCGACTGTCAAGAAAAAAGCGCGAGGCAATCCGGCCAGATCGGTTCTTTGCTCGAAAAAACCGAATGCGCCCCATTAAAAAACGCCGCCCGCTAGAGCAGGCTGCGGCTCGATTCGCGCACCACCAACTCGGGAGCAACTTTGCGATGCGTGGCGGCGATCTCTCGCTTTTCGAGAACCGCATTGATGCCGTCGACCACAATGCCGACTGCAGAGGCGCCCATCGATTCCATCGGCTGGCGGACTGTGGTCAACGAGGGAGTGTAGAGCGCTGAGGCAGCAACGTCGTCGAAACCAATCACGGAGCATTGGTCGGGGACGCGGATACCTGCCTTGCTCAGGGCGCGGATGGCGCCGAACGCGCTCATGTCGTCGAATGCCAGCAGCGCGGTGAAGGGACGCTTCTGTTTGATCAGTTCTTCGGTCAATTTGTGGCCGGCTTCAAAACTTGAAATAGGATCTCGCGATTCCGGCAGATCCATGATCAGGCGGGGGTCGAGTTCCAATCCGCAGGACTTGGCGTAATAGCGGATGCCACGCCAGCGCGGCGAGCTGTCGGTCAGGGCCTTGGGGCCACGAATGAAGGCGATCTTGCGGTGGCCCAGAGAATAGAGATGCTCGAGCGCGAGGTGACCGCCGACTTCATTGTCTACGATGACGGAACTGATGGAATCGGTCTTCAGTTCGAAGCCGATCAAGGCCGTCGGGATGCTGTTCTTTTCCAGGTCACCCAGAAGATTGATGTCGAGGAAGAGCCAGTTTGCGAGCACGATGAGTGCCTCGATGCGGCGGTCGAGGAGCATTTCGAGGTAGCGCTCGAAGCGCCCGCGTTCGTTATGCACATCGGTGAGGATGGGAAGATACGACGACTGGTAAAGCGTGTTTTCGATGCCGCGAAGGACCAGCGTGCAGTAGGGGTCGGTCATGTCGAAGACCATGACGCCCACGGTGTGGCTGCGCTTGCTGCGCAGGGAGCGGGCAAACTGGTTGGGACGGTAGCCGAGTTTCTGCGCGGCCCGCTCGATGCGCTTCTTGGTGACGGCAGGAATGTAGCGTGCGAGCGGCGCGTTGTTCAACACGATCGACACGGTGGTCGAAGAGAAACCGCTTTCCTTCGCCACATCACGAATGGTCACCATCGCCGGAAACGCGATCGCTTGAATTTACAGCGACCGCTGGCGGACACTACAGCAGAGAGTGGAACGAGTGTCAAGCGCACGGATCACATGGGGATGTGTTCTCTTGGTACTGCTGGCGGCAGCAGCGATCAAGACTTCGGCGTGGCAGGCTGCGCCCGGGGCGGCGAGATCGAGCGATCCGGCGCAGCTTTTTCAGCGCGGACAGGAAGCGCTCAACCGCGGGAATTTGGACGAAGCGGAACGCAGTTTTCGCGCGGTCGTCGCGCTCGATCCAGGCTCGGGCGGGGCTTACGCGAATCTGGGCGTAGTGTACATGCGGCGCAAGCAGTGGACGAAGGCGCTCGAGACGCTGCACAAGGCGGAGCAATTGATGCCGCAAGTGGCGGGGATCCGGCTGAATGTGGGGCTGGCTTATTACCGGCAGAATGAATTCCTTCAGGCGATTCCGGCGTTCGAGTCGGTGCTGCACGATCAGCCGGAATCGGAGCAGCCACGCTATTTACTGGGCCTGTGCTATTTTTTCGCGGAGCGCTGGGCCGATGCCGCTACCACGCTGGAGCCGCTGTGGGTGCAGGAATCGGGGAAGTTGCCGTACCTGTACGTGCTTTCGAATGCCGCCCATCGCGCCGGTCGCGCGGAACTCGACGACCGCGCCACCGCGCAGCTAATCAAGCTGGGCGACGGCTCACCGGAGTACCTTCTGTTCGTCGGCAAGTATCATCTCAATCTCGATCAATTCGATCTCGCTTTGGCCGATTTTCAGGCAGCGGCCAAGGGAAACCCGCAGCTTCCGTTCGTGCACTTCAACCTAGGACTGACCTACCGGAAGAAGCAAGATTACGAACTGGCGCGCAATGAGTTCTTGAAGGATGCCGCCGTCGAGCCGGATCTTGGTTTGAACTATGATGAACTTGGCGACGTGTATTGGCTGATGCAGGACGATCGCAACGCGGAGAAGAGCTATCGCGACGCGCTCCGGCGGGATGCGCGGCTGGTGAACTCGATGCTGGGCCTGGCGAAGATTTACCAGCGGCGGCAAAAGTATGCGGCTGCGCTTGCGGAAGTCGATGTGGCGGAGAAGATCGACCCGGCGCGCCCCGACGTCCACTACCTGAGCGGACGGATCCTGCTGCAGATGGGTCGGAAGGAAGAGGCCAAGAAGGAGTTGGCCGCCGCGGAACGGATCGAGAGCGAACGCCAGAAACAGGCGACGACAGAAGCCGTGCCATCGCCCGAACTGCTGCAGGACGCGCAGTGATACACTTGCCGCTCCAGCGGTTTCCCTCACCAACACGCGAGTTTCGCAATTTTCCAGCAGGAGGCACAAATCATGAAACGGATTCTAAAAATCCTGGCTATCATCGTCGCAGTGCTGCTCGTCATCGTCATCGCGGTGCCGTTCTTCATTGACGCCAACACCTTCCGGCCAAAACTTGAGTCCGAACTGACCGAGGCCCTTGGGCGCGAAGTCAAAGTCGGAAATCTGTCGCTTTCGCTGCTAACGGGCAGCGTGACGGCGGACAACATCTCGATCGCCGACGATCCGGAGTTCAGCAAGACGCCTTTTGTGCAGGCCAAGTCGCTCAAGGTGGGCGTGGAACTGATGCCGTTGATTTTTTCGAAGACGTTGAATGTGACCGAGTTGACCTTGAGCCAACCAGCGATTGATCTGGTGAAATCGGAGAACGGACAGAAGTGGAATTTCTCGAGCCTGGGTGGAAAGAGTGCGGCTAAACCTGCGGCCGAACGGAAGTCGGAGCCCGCGGCAGGCAATCCGAATCTAACCGTGGCGAAGTTAAGCGTTAAAGATGGGCGACTGACACTGTCGCGGGCAAGGTCGTCGGAGAAGCCTCGCGTTTACGACAAGGTTAATGTCGATGTAACAAACTTCTCCTTCGCGTCGTCGTTTCCGTTCAAAGTGACGGCGGACCTGCCGGCGGGCGGGAGCCTGAAGCTTGACGGCAAGGCGGGGCCTATTGACGCCGACAATGCGGCACTGACTCCGCTGGATGGCAAGGTATCGGTGCAGCGGCTGAACCTCGCCGAGTCGGGGTTCATTGATCCGGCGACCGGAATCTCTGGGGTTGCTGACTTGAACGAGACGCTGAGTTCCGACGGACGCGAAGCTAAGACCAACGGTACGCTGAAAGCTACGGACTTGAAGGTAGCTCAGAAGGGCTCTCCGGCGGGCAGGCCGGTAGACTTGACCTATGCGGTGGTCCACAATCTGGCCAAGGAGGAAGGCAGGATCACGCAGGGCGACATAGCAATGGGCAAGGCGGTGGCGCATCTTACGGGAACATACGACGCGCACGGCAAAGTCACGGTGGTCAACATGAAGTTGAACGGGCAAGGCATGCCGGTCGACGATCTGGAAGCGATGTTGCCGGCACTCGGAGTGGTTTTACCCCCGAAGGCAACCCTGAAGGGCGGTGACCTCAACACGAACCTGGACATCACTGGCCCGGTTGACAAACTGGTAACTGCCGGAACCGTTCGCCTGGAAAACTCGACCCTGGCCAACTTCGACATGGGTTCGAAACTCTCCTCCATTGCAGCCCTCGCCGGGAAGAAGACCGGCAACGACACGACGATCCAGAACTTTAGCTCGGATGTGCGAGTCGCCCCGGAAGGAACCCAAGCCAACAACATCAATCTAACGGTTCCATCGATTGGAGTGCTGACGGGTGGAGGCACGGTGAGTCCAGCCAATGAACTGGCGTTCAAGATGAACGCCAGCGTAGAGGGACTTGGAATCCCGTTTGGGATTCAGGGCACGACGGCCGATCCCAAGTTCGTTCCCGACGTGAAAGGGTTTGCCACGGGTGTGTTACAGGGAGTGCTAGGCGGGAAGGGCAATACTCAGCAAAATCCGCTGAGCGGGCTGTCTGGGCTGTTCAAGAAGAAGCCGAAGTAAAAGCGACGTTCGCAGCAGCGACAAAGCCACTCCCGCGCAACGGGGGTGGCTTTTTGTTGGTGTGATCTTCTATTAATAAGAACATTTGTTTTATCATTGAGAAATGGCAGGCATCAGCGACACGATTTCCGAAGGCTTGGGGCGGTATTCGATCGGGGAAAAGCTGCGCACGCTGCGCTTGCGCAAGAGCATGGGTCTGGTGGAACTGGGCAAGCACACGGGACTCTCGGCGGCCCTGCTATCGAAGCTGGAGCGGGGAAAGCTGTTTCCGACGCTTCCCACACTGCTGCGCATCGCGATGGTGTTCGGGGTGGGTCTGGACTACTTCTTCACCGACGATCGCAAGCGGCGGGTTGTCGGGGTCGTGCGACGGCAGGAACGAGTGCGCTTCCCCGAGCGTCCGGGCACACCGGATGTGCCTTATTACTTCGAGTGCCTGGATTATCGCGCCACCGAACGCAAGCTCAGCGCGTATCTGGCCGACTTTCAGGATGTGCCCGCAGCCAAGCAGAAGCCACACCACCACGCGGGCGTGGAATTCCTTTACCTTCTCAAGGGATCGCTGGCGCTGAAGATTGGCAGTGACGAATTTGTGCTGGAGGCTGACGACGCGGTCTACTTCGACTCGGCCGTTCTGCATAGCTACAGCCGGCGAGGCGCCAAGCCGTGTGTGGGCGTCATAGTCACCGTGCCGTAGAAAACCGCGTGTGCGCCGGCCGCAAAGAGCTTGAGCCGCAAAGTGCGCCAAGGAGACAAGCGCAAGGACGCAAAGAGAACCAGCGGTACTGGGTCAGTTCAAACTGACCCAGTACCGAACCAGCACCTTACTGGGGATTGGGCTTCGGGAATGGTAATATGGACGATTCCTTGCGAATGGAATGGGATGGAGTGTGCCCTGAGGCAATTTAGGATGAAACAGGGCCAAAATCCCGGCGTCGAAATTTCCGTCGAAGCCTGATTCCACATAAGAGCGAGGCGGGCAGCCTTTATGTTGCCTCGTGAATCGAAGCTACTGAACCGAAAACCTGCTCATGTTGAGATTCGAGTCGTTGTCATCTACCTTGAGATTGCGTAACCTACACGGCGGACTCCCGGTTTTGTTGGTTTTGATCCTTTTCCTGGGAGTACATCCACCAGCGTCAGCGCAGGCGGGCTTCACCCTGCAGATGACTGCCTTTTCCGGATTGGGCACAGTCAACCCGGGCGGCGAGGCGACCTCGAGTATCACGCTGGGAACGGTCAATAGCTTCAGTGGAACGGTCGACCTCTCGTGCCAAGCGACATCGAAAGAGAATATAACCATTTTCCCGACGTGCGAGGTGAGTCCGGCCTCCGCGGCACCCCCGGCCAGCGCGACGGCCATCGTCAATACGGTGACGAATACGGGAACCGCCACTCCCGGCCTCTACCTGATCACGGTCACAGGCACATCCTCCGGAGCCACGCCTAACACCGTCACCGCGCAAGCGTTCCTGACGGTGCAGTCTGTGGCGCCGGGATTTACTATCACCGTACAGAGTGCTGTAGTGCCGAGCAGCGTGCATGCTGGCAGCGGAGGCCAGGGCATAATCAGCGTGAATCCGCTCAATGGGTACAGCGGACTTGTGACCCTCTCGTGCGGTTCAATCACTCCGCTGGTAACGATTCCTCCGATTTGCTCGTTCATCTATGCGACCGGAGCAAAAGGTGTACAGGTGAACGGAGTTCCCAACACGGCGACGATCAACATCAGCACGTATGGCCCCGTAACCACAGGGTCGCTGGTCCAGAGGAACGGCTTCTCTGCTCTATGGTTGCCCCTGCCTCTGCTGGCGCTGGCGGGCGTGGGAGCAGCGGTGGGTGGAAAACGGTCGCGAAAAGCCTGGGGTGTGCTCGCAATATTCGTGCTGGGAGGGTCGCTATTGCTGGTACCGGGCTGCGGCAAGAACTCGGGTACCACTACCACAACAACGCCGAACGGAGTGACCCCGAACAACAGCTACACTTTCACTCTGGTCGGGGTCGATGCAACCGGAAATGTCTCGAGCAATACCGGCACCGGCACCACGAACTCTACTCCTACCGTCAGCCTGACGGTGGACTGAGCCAGAAGACAATCATGCGGCAGCCCAAGTGTTGCCCGCGCCACGGGCGGATCTTTGACCCTGCGGCCATGCTTGCTGCCCTCCTGCTGGGAGGGGCTTCCCTGGTCTTCCCGGTATCATTTCGAGCTGAGCCGGGTAAAGATAAGCCTAAGATTCCGGCTGTGCGCTGGGATGAGGAGCATCCTGGCTGCACATTTTCGTTCGGCGATGACGGCAGATTTCGCTACGGATTATGGTCGGACGATGTGGGCGTGACGTTGTCGGTCGATTCCCAGGAACTGGAAAAAGTTCATCGGCGACACGAGCCTTTCTTCGCCGTGCTGGTAAACGTTCGCTACCGTGGCCAGGCAGCGTTGGAACTCGATACGGAGAATTTCTCGCTTGAGTTCGTCAAGCATTTTCGAGTTGTGCAGACTCCTCTGGATCCCGAAGCGTTTGCGCAAAAGGTGCAGGACGACGCCGACACCGTGGATTACGAGGCCGCGCGAGAAGCGCAAAAACATCCCCAGCGAAAAGAAGAAAAAGAAGCCTACGTGCGGGCTTTTCAGAAGGATTCGGCGGAACTGCTGGAGTTTGTGAACAAGAACAGCCTGCGGCCCACGCGGCTGGGGCCGGGGAATCCCGAGACCAGCGGCTGGGTCCTGTTCAGCACGAACAGCAAGTGGATCGGCGGATGGAAGAAGCAGGAGGAATTCATCCTGCGGGTTCCGGTGGATGGCAAGATCTTCGAATTCCCTTTCAAGCTACCCCCTAAGCCGGGGGAAGTCCTGCTGCGGAAACGGGAGTGAGAAAGTCGGCGTCGGAATTCAGACCTCATGGTCGACTCAAGGCGCGGCTCAACACTCTGAAGTCTGAGGTTGGGTTTTACGAGGCGGCGCCGCGCGTCTGGCGCTCGATTTCGGCCGCTTGTCGCATCAGGATGTCGCGCAGCGAGACCACACCCTTCAATTCTCTGCCGTCGACAATAGGCAGGTGGCGGAAGCCGAACTCCCGCATGATGAAGAGACACTCGTCGATGCTTTCGTCAGCGGCGACGGCGCGCGGATTCGCAGTCATGACCTCCGACACTGCAGTCGTTCCGGGCGTGCGTCCGACCGCCACGACGCGGTTCATGATGTCACGCTCCGACAGAATGCCCGCCAGTTCCCCGTTGCGCAGGACCGGCACAGCTCCGATATTATGTTCCATCATGAAACGCGCAGCCTCGAGCACGGTGCGAGTGGCTTCGACAGAATATACTCTGCGGTCTTTCACGAGGTCGCGGAGGGTAGTCATTCGATTGCTCCTTATAGCGGCAGAAAAACTGGCGGGTTCGGCCAGCCCCCACGGCCAGCCTGTTGGTGGGAAATACTCTATCACAGACAGGGCTTTCCACCGCGTCTTAGGCTTATCCGGGTAGTGGTGCAGTTTGCGTTTGGTGGTTTCACAGAAATTGGCGTCATCCTAGCGCAGCCGTTTTTCAGGCGCAGCGAAGGACTCGCACGTACTGAAATAGTCCCAGCTTCACGCGAGATCCCTCCGCCGGCTGAACTGCACCGGCGTTCGGGATGACGCCCTCTGAGAAAACATTCCCATCAAAACTGCACCACTACCCTTATCCGTGTGGGACGAGATTGCCTTCTTCGACCAGGAAATCCTGCTCCAGAGCATCCGGGTGAACCGTCGAAACCTGCGAAGAAAGAGGCACTCTTTCAACGCCCGGCCCAGGTTTTGCAGAGGAGACGCGTTTGGAGTACTGCAGCAGAGGCAGGAATGGAATCATAAGCAAGAAAACTACTCCCATCACCCAGAACGCCTCCACAAATGCCAGCATGGCGGCGTGCTGCTGCACCATCCCGTAAACAGCTCCGAGAGCCTTGCGCGCAGCGGTAACGCTGTCGGCGCCTTGCCCGTGGAAGTGAGCGCGCAGTCCTTGCAGGAGCCTTAGCGTCTGCGGATCGCCGGCCCGAACATTGGCGACGAGATGGTTCTGGTGGAGTTGGGTACGCCGGGCCAGGAAGGTGGTCATGATGGCGATGCCGACGCTGCCGCCGATGTTGCGCATCAGATTAAAGATGCTCGTCGCGTTCCCCATCTTCTCCGGCGAGATGCGGGCCATGGCCAGCGTCATCAACGGAATGAAAAGAAAACTCAGGGCGACTCCCTGCAGGACCTGGGCCCAGAGGATGTCCCAAAAACCGGCATAGAGATTGAGGCCGGAGAGATCGAACATGGTGATGGATCCGAGAACCAGACCAACGACGAGTAGTCGCCGCGGATCGACCTTGGTCGTCAAGTGCCCGGCCAGGGGAGTGAACAGCAGCGCGCCAATGCCTCGCGGGGATAGCGCCAGGCCTGAGTTGTAGGCGGGATATCCCATGAGCGTTTGTAGATACAAGGGTAGCAGAACCAGGCTGGCGTAGAGAATGAAGCCAAGCATACCGATGAGAAACACTCCCGCGGCGAAGGAGCGGTTCTTGAGCACGCGCAGATCGACGACGGGGTGGTCGGTCCTCAACTCGTGAATGATCAGAGTAACCAGGCCGATCATACACAGCGCGGTGAAGGTGCGAATGTAGCCGGAGGAAAACCAATCCTTGCGCTGGCCGGTATCCAGGAGCACCTGAAGTGAACCGATCCCGAGGGCGAGAAAACCAATTCCCCAGAGATCAACTCTGCCAGCGCCACGCTTGACGTAATGTGGATCGAACACGAACCGGCTCATCAGGAACAAGGAAAGAATGCCGACGGGGAGATTGAGATAAAAGATCCAACGCCAGTTGTAATTGTCAGTGATCCAGCCGCCGAGGGTGGGCCCAAGAATGGGAGCCAGGAGAATGCCAATGCCGTAGGCTGCCATGGCGTGGCCGTGGCGCTCCTTGGGAAAAGTTTCCAACAGAATCGCCTGAGCCAGGGGTTGCAGGCCGCCGCCCGTCAGGCCCTGAAGGACTCGGAAAATAATCAGTTGTGGCAAAGAGGTCGCCAGGCCGCACAAGAGCGAAGTGAGAGTGAATCCGGCGACGCAGGTCAGCAACAGCCGCTTGCGGCCCATATAGTTCGCCAGCCAGCCGGAAATCGGCAACACTACGGCATTCGAAACCAGATACGACGTGACCACCCATGTGCCTTCTTCGTTGGTCGAGGCCAGGTTGCCGGCGATGTGGGGAATGGAGACGTTGACCACAGTGGTGTCGAGGACTTCCATGAAGGTCGCCAGCATCACAGAGAAAGTGACGACCCACGGGTTCACGACGCGTTGGGCGATGGAGTCCACCGGGGCGAATTGTTGGCAGAGCGATTCCGCGCTACAAACTCTTCACTATCGGGGAGGGGCTGGACTCCCGCCGTGACAGGGGTCACACGGGAACGTGATGGAGTTAGTTGAATCCTGCAGCCGGGAGGTGCTGAGACGACCTGGCGGCCTGGTCAAGGGCCGCCAATGAAGGGGTTCCCGACCTCGCGGGATCAGAAACGAATCTGCGGCCCAAAGATCACGCGAAGGTTGCTGTGGCTGCCATGATCGAAATAGACTTCGTCGGCGATCTCGACGCGTAGACCGAGAGGGCTCGGAGTTTGGGGTTTTCTGGGTGAGGGGGCGAAGGCTACCGTTCCACTACGTCTTCCAGGGTTTGGAAGAAGGCTGGATAAGAGATTGCAGCTGATTCCGAGCCTCGAATGAGCGTTTCACCGCGAGCGCGCAAAGCAGCCACGGCGAAGGCCATGGCGATGCGGTGATCACCGAAGGAATCAAGCTCCGCGCCGCGGAGAATCTGCCCTCCGGAAATTGTCAGCCCGTCTTCTCGCTCTTCGACGTGCGCTCCCATGAGGCGGAGATTCGCGGCAACGGCGGCAATACGGTCGGACTCTTTTACGCGCAGTTCTTTCGCGTCGCGCACTTCGATACCCTGCTCGGTGTAAGGTGCGATCGCGGCCAGCACAGGGATTTCGTCGATGAGTGCGGCGGAGTCCCCGCCCGCGATCGTGAGGCCCATCAATTTGCCGCCTTCAATTTGGAGGGATCCGACCAGTTCGCCGTGAATCTCCTCGAGTTGCTTGACCGAGGTGCGGAGCCCCATTTGCATGAGGATGTCGAGCAGGCGCGCGCGTGTGGGATTCATCAGGAGATTTGAGATCGTCAATTGCGAGCCAGGAAAGAGCGCTGCCGCACACAGAAAAAATGCGGCACTGGAGAGATCGCCGGGAATACGGGCTTCGATACCGCGCAAGCGTTGGCCCCCGCGGATGCGCACCTCGTTCCCAATCACAGCTCTGCCGTTGCGGTCGAGCTGTGCGCCAAACGCGCGCAGTGCCACTTCGCCGTGATCGCGGGTTCGCAGAGGCTCTACGATTCGAGTCTCGGCGTCGGCGAACAATCCTGCAAACAACAAACAGGTCTTCACCTGCGCGCTCGCCACGGGCATTTGGTAGTCGATAGCCTTCAACGACGCGCCTGAAATGCGCAGGGGAGGCTTCCCTTCCCGCGACTCGATTCGCGCGCCCATGGCGGAGAGCGGCTTGATGACGCGCTCCATGGGACGGCGTGACAGTGATTCGTCGCCCATCATTTCGCTTGTAAACTTCTGGCCGGCTACGATGCCGCTGAGCATGCGCATGGTGGAACCGGAGTTACCGCAGTCGAGCGGGCTGTCGGGAGAGGTCAGTGACAGGCCGCGGCCCTGTACTTCGATGACGTTACCCGAGCTTGCCTTGCGCTCCCACGTGACGCCGAGTGAACGCATGCAGCCGAGTGTGCTGGCGCAGTCGGCGCCAGTCGAATAGTTTTCGAGGCGAGATGGCCCTTCCGCGATTCCCGCCAGCATGGCGTAACGATGGGAAATGGATTTGTCGCCGGGCAGTTGAACGCTGCCACGAACGTTGCGCGCCGGGCGCACTATGACCTGGGACTTGGATTTCATTCTGAGATCAATATAGCGGATAGGCGAGGGACCGTTGTTGATTGATGATTCTTGATTGTCGATTGAGAGGCCCAAGGGTCGCATTCGCGGCGGGCACAATGGGTTTTCAATCAACAATCAGCAATCATCAATCAGCAATTGTTACGCCAGTGCCTTCGCTTCAGCGGCAGCCTCTTTCAAGATGTTGGCCGGGACCTCTTTCATGGTCGCTCCAAATTCAAACATAGGCGTCTCAGTACCGCGGCCCCAGCGCGCAACTTCCCAATGGGCACGGACAAATTTCACTCCGGGATGAGCGGTCAGATTCAGCAGCAGCGGCGACTCGCCGCAATAAAACTTCTGTGGAAACGCCGCGATGGATTTTGCGTCCCAGGTCGCGCCATCTGCCGAGCCGTAGATGCTAATGTCGAGCGATTCCTGCTCGATAATCTTCGTGATACCGAGTGTCACAAGAAACACCCGGCTGGTGGCGCCGCTGACGTCCACGGCGGGACCATCGCCCTTGGCGCTGGCCATGGTTTTCGCGGGAACCAGAACTGCATCTGTCATTGTCATTGCGAAAGGATTCTAACAAATCTGGATTGGAATAAACCCAGACAAAGGTGCCTGCTTTTTAGGCGCGCAGTATCTGTCTCTTATACGATGGCGACAACTCCCGCAGCCGGGAAACGGTCTCAGGTACCAGGGCAAGAGCGAAATCTATGTCTGCTGCGGTCGTCTGCTTGCCGAGACTAAAGCGGATACTGGCGTGCGCCCGATCTGGCCGCAAGCCCATACTCACGAGGACGTGCGACGGCTCAATTGCACCCGACGAACAGGCAGACCCGGCAGAAACGGCGAGGCCCTTCAGGTCCAGTGAGATGACGAGAGCTTCGCCTTCGATGTGGTCGAAATAAATGTTCGTCGTGTTCGGCACTCGCGGCGCGCCGTCGCCGTTCACCCCGGCTTCGTGAACCATTGCGAGGATGCCCTGCTGCAAGCGGTCGCGCAACGCTGCGATTCTCTGGTCATCGCCTCGATCGAGGCCTTCCTTGGCCAGTTGCGCGGCCTTGCCGAGAGCCACGATTCCCGGAACATTCTCAGTACCGGCCCGGCGTGAGCGTTCATGGCGTCCGCCATAAAACAGCGGCCGGATTTGGGTTCCCTTCCGCACATAGAGCGCTCCTACACCCTGGGGAGCATGGATCTTGTGGCCGGAAATCGAAAGGGCGTGGCACCCGATTTGCTGCACGTTGATCGTGACCTTGGCTGCGGTCTGCACAGCGTCGGAATGAAAAAAGACACCCGCCTCAGCCGCAATTTTGCCAATCTCCTCGACCGGCTGCAGGACCCCGGTCTCGTTGTTCGCCATCATGATAGAGATCAGCTTTGTGTTCGGGCGCAGAGCGCGGCGAACGTCAGCGGGATCGATCACGCCATGACCATCCACCGGCAGGGCCGTCACTTCACAGCCGATCTCCTCGGCATGCCTGCAGGCGTGTATCACCGCGTCATGTTCGATGTTCGACGTAATCAGGTGATCGCCTGGCGCGACCAGGCCAAAGATCGCCAGATTGTCGGCTTCGGTGCCGCCACTGGTGAAAACGATCTCTGACGCGTGGCTGCCGAGCAGCGCCGCCACCGACTCGCGCGCACCTTCGACCGCTGCCCGGGCCTCCTGGCCCTGATGGTGGATCGACGACGCGTTACCGAAGCGCTCCCCGAAATAGGGGCGCATGGCCTCAAACACCTCGGGCAGGATCGGGGTGGTGGCGTTGTTGTCGAGGTAGACTCTGTGCATATGCGATTTTATCTTATCCGAGGGCCGTCGTAGAGACGTAGCTTGCTACGTCTCTGCCGAAAGCAGTCCGGACGATGGCTCGAGAGAGACGCTGCAAGCAACATCTCTACTACCGGTTGTCGCGGCGGGCGAGCAGCGCCCTGCCTGGACAGCCGAGGCGGCTGTCCCCACGCAGTCCTTGCCAAAAGCTCTAGCGGTTGTCGATCGGCACGTACTTTGCGGGATATTCCGGGCCCAGATAATCTGCGCGGGGACGGATCAGGCGGTTGTCGTCAAGTTGCTCAATCACGTGAGCGGCCCAGCCGCTGATGCGGGACACGGCAAAGATCGGGGTGAATAGATCCACGTCGATGCCGAGCGTGTGATAGGTGGACGCCGAGTAGAAGTCGACATTGGCGTTCAGTTTCTTGTCAGCCTTCACGAATTCTTCGATTTTGTGGGAAAAGTCGAACCACTTGGCCTGTCCACTGGAGTTACCCAGCTCGCGGGACATGGCGCGCAGGTGCGTAGCGCGCGGATCTTCGGTGTGGTAAACGCGATGGCCAAAGCCGGGAATCTTTTTCTTCTGCGCCAACATACCCTTGACGTATTCGACGGGATCGGCGCCGGAGGAGTCGATCGCTTCGAGAATACGGAAAACCGCTTCGTTCGCGCCCCCGTGCAAGGGTCCCTTTAGAGCGCCGATGGCGGAGGTGATCGCGGAGTGCATGTCGGACAGGGTCGCGGCGGTGACGCGAGCCGCGAAGGTTGAGGCATTCAGCTCATGGTCAGCGTGCAGGATCAGTGCGATGTCGAGGGCTCGCTCGGCCGTGGCGCTGGGATTCTTACCGTTCAACATCAGCAGAAAGTTCGCAGCATGCGAGAGCGAACGGTCGGGCTCGACTACGGGATGCCCCTTGCGGATCCGATCATAGGCCGCGACGATCATGGCGATTTGCGAGGTCAGTCGAATTGCCTTGTCGACATTGGGGGCGTGATCGTTACTCTTCTCTTGAGGATCGTAGAAAGACAGCGCCGAGACCGCAGTACGCAACACATCCATGGGCAACACATGACGCGGGGCCGTGCGCAGGAGGGTAATGATGGACGCGTCCAGCTTGCGCTCCTCCGCCAGGCGATCGTGCAACTCACGCAACTCGCGGTGAGTGGGCAGCTTACCGAACCACAGTAGGTAGCAGGTCTCTTCGAAATTCGACTGGTGCGCGAGTTCGTGGATGTCGATGCCGCGATAGGCCAGGACACCGCGATCTCCGTTGATGTGGCAGATCCGGGAAGTGGTGGCGACGACGCCCTCAAGTCCTTTAGGGGCGGGAGTTGTGGTAACGCTCGACATTTATATTTCGCCTGGAGAGGCTGGATTTTCGTTGCCGGACGGCGCGACCCGCGGCGCCCGGGTGCAATCATTCCTTATACCTGAAATCTAGATGACTTTCCAAGAGCCTGACGGTACTTGTCGGACTTTGACACAGGGTCTTCACATTAGTTTCGATGCCGGACTCAGGCAGGCCAGATGCCCAGCGCGGTCTTGCTTAGGATCTGCTGCCGCACGTTCTCCTGCAAAGGAAGTGCGCGGAATTCGTCCAGGTTCCTCTTGATGTCGGGCACGCCCGGCCCGGGCCAGTCCGTGCCGAACAGCGTCTTATCCGCGATTTCTTCGAGGCGAGGGAAATACTTGAGCAGCGTTTTGGGCGGAATGCCGCTGATGTCGAGGTAGACGTTGGGGTGGCGGCGCACCAGAAAAAATGCAGTCTGCATCCACAGCGGCCGCCCACCGTGGGCCAGCAAGATCTTGAGCTTGGGGAAGTCGACCGCGACGTCGTCAACATAGATCGGATCGCCGTATTTATTACGGGCGCCTGGAAAAATGGAGGTTCCCGTGTGAAACATCACCGGCACACAATTGGCCTCTGCCGCGCGGTAGATGATCTCGAGTTCCTTGGCGCCGCTGAGATAGTCATTGGGAAAAAGCAACTGGTGCGGCGGATGAATCTTGATCATCTTCAGTCCGAGCCGCAGGATCTGCTCGACATCGGCCAGGACGTTGGTGGTGTGCCGAGGATGCAGGCTGCCGCAGGAGAGCAGCCGCTTCGAATCCTCTTTCACATAGTCCGCGACGAACTGATTCACGCCGCTGGTAAAGCCGATCACCTCGGGCGCCACATAGTTAATCAGCATGGCGCGGTCAATACCGCTTGTGTCCAGAAACTTGAGAAAAGCCTTGGGTGAGCGGCAGAACTCGACGATCTGGTCGAAATTCGGCCTCTTCTGTTTCATGAGCTCCAGCGCGTGCGGCTTGAACATCTCCATCGGCTGGATATGGATGTGGCAGTCGGTGATCAAAGTGATCGGGGTCCGGTCTCTCCGGCCGGAATTCTATCAGCTGTCATCGGATTAGCCAGAATTCGCCGAGCCGTGGCTTAAGCCGCCGGACAAGGCACAAAGGACGACCAATCGATGGCCTGCTGAAATTGCTCGTCCGGTTGAAAGGTCGTTTTGAAGGTAAAGGCGAACTGCGTTAGCCCGTGCTTTTCGAGGTGGGCAAGACGTTTCCTCGCCTCGTCGATCCCGGGACGATGTCCAGCGGGCACCCACCACAGAGCGGTATACACGCCTATGAACTTCTCGAACCAGTCTTGCCGCTGCCGAAGTAGTTCCGCGTGAGCAGTTTGATAAACGTAATGTCGGAGTGCCTCAATCGTCTCCCAGACCGACATGTTCATGAGAATTCGGTCATCGTGCTCATAAGGGCGAAAGTATGTAGCGTTTCCTTCAGACGTTTGCAGGCGCCAAACAAATCCTGGACTGCGATCCGCGAGAGCGTTAATTTCGTCCAGCCGTGCGACAAATCCTGCCATTAACGGGTCCTCGATCGGGGCTCTCACGCGCCCAATGTTGACCTGAGCCAGGTGGTAACGAGTCATGACTTGCCTCCTCCAATGAAACGAATTCGATCAGCATTGACCGGGCATTTGGGCGGCCGCCAACACCGCCCTCTTTGTAAAGACGCGAATCATCTCCCGGCGATATTCGGGCGTCTGCGCGGATGTGGTCAGGGGCTTGGCGGTTTTCGCTGCCAAGTCTCCAGCAGCTTCGGCGAGACTTTCGTCGATTACTTTGCCGACGAGGAGTTCGCCTGCTTCCTTCACCAGCACGGGCGCGGGATTTACCGCCGTGATGCCGATGTGGGCATCGGCCACGTGGCCGTTTGTGCGCTTCAGGGCAACGGCGACGCCTGCTAGTGGGTAATCGATCGATCCGCGAACCCGCAGTTTGCGGTACACGCCGCGGTAGCCGGCAGTGGACGCGGGTAGAAACAGACGGGTGACAATCTCGTTCGGCTGCAGCCTGCGATAGTTGTCGCCCAGGCCAGTGTAGAACTCGCGCAGTGGCACGCGGCGCACTCCGGCGGCGGTGGCGATTTCGATCTCGGCGTTCAGGCAGAGCAGCGCCGGCGGCGTGTCCCCGGAGAATGCGGCCCAGCACTTGGTTCCACCCGGCGCAACGTGGCAGAGATCGCCGTCTTTCTTGATGCAAAAGCCGCATCCTTTGCGCCAGGTCAGCGACTGGTTGTACCAGAGACAGCGCGTATCGAGACAGATGTTGCCGCCGATGGTCCCCATGTTGCGCAACACTGGCGAGGCAACCGTGGCCGCGGCTTCCGCCAGGACGGCATAGCGTTCGCGCAGGAACGTTGAGCGTTCGATGGAGCCCAGCGTGGTTAGGGCGCCGATTTCGACGCCACCGTCGGGGAGCGAGTTTATCCCTCGCAACGCGGTGATTCCGGACAGATCGAGAACGTACTCTGGCTCGAACAGCTTCTGCCGCATCGATGGAATCAGGTCTGTGCCCCCGGCCAGCACGCGAATGTTCCCCGCATACTTTCCAAGACAGCCGATGGCTTCCTCACTCGAGCGCGGCCGCAGGAGTTTGAACTCGGGCAAGCTCAATCGGCGCCCCCAGCAGGCGCTTCACGCCGCGATGGATCCAGGGCATGGCGCTGCGGCCCTTTGCCTTTGAAGCAAAGAGATCCGCCGTGTTCGCGAAAACGAATGGGCGCAGCCGGGTCAACACCCTCGGTCAGGTCCAAGGCTTTGGCATTCTCTTTGACGCGCAGGGCAGCCAGGACTCGATCCGGGGTGAATGGCGACTCATGCAGGCGCACTCCGACTGCATCGTAAATGGCATTTGCGATTGCCGGGATGGTTGCCGCCAGCGATCCCTCGCTGCACTCCTTCGCGCCGAAGGGGCCTTCGGGATCGATGCTTTCGACGATGATGGGCTCGACCGCAGGCGACTCCACCGACGACGGGCTGCGATATTCCAGCAACCCCGGATTCATCAGCATGCCGTCCTTCCAGATCATTTCTTCCGTAAGCGCTTGCCCCATGCCCATCCACACCGAGCCGATGATCTGCCCTTCGACGGACACCGGGTTCAGAGCGCGGCCACAGTCGTGGGCGGCCCAAACTTTGTGCACCGTGACTTCGCCGGTTTCGTCATCGACACTGACCTCAGCAACCTGCGCGGAGTAGGAGTAGGCGGGCGACGGCCCAACGCCTCCGCCCTTGTGCTTGCCG
>Ga0209698_10000363_pt1 | contig 51217 bp, 45 predicted proteins | sample LitLauG_LLR_2012_FD_187203 | JGI IMG/M metagenome (GOLD analysis project Ga0209698, IMG submission 187203) | Freshwater sediment microbial communities from Pennsylvania, USA - Little Laurel Run_MetaG_LLR_2012 (SPAdes) (version 2) | ecosystem: Environmental > Aquatic > Freshwater > Creek >...
ACCGCGCAGGTGGCGCTTGCTCTTGGTCGTCTTCTTGGTCAGGATGTGGCGCTTGAACGCCTGGCCACGCTTGATCGAGCCGCTGGCGCGAATCTTGAACCGCTTCGCCGCGCTCTTCTTGGTCTTCATCTTAGGCATAGCTTGCCTTCTCTCTTCTCTTCGTATATGCCGCTGGGCGCCCGACCCGCGCCGGGACTTCCGTAGCCTGCAGCACTTGGCATTCGCACCCCGCCGCCGCAGCGGCCGGGCGCAAATCGGGTCACGGACCGGCGCGCGCCGGCCGGCCGATCATTTCTTCTTGCGTGGCGACAGCACCATCACCATCTGCCGCCCTTCGAGCCTGGGCATGGCCTCGACCTGGCTGAGCGCGTCGAGGTCGGCCTTGACGCGCTCGAGCACCTTCATGCCCAGGTCCTGGTGCGCCATCTCGCGCCCGCGAAAGCGCATCGTCACCTTCGCCTTGTCGCCTTCTTCGAGGAACTCGGTGAGCTTGCGGATCTTGGTCAGGTAGTCGTTCTCGTCGGTGGCCGGACGGAACTTGATTTCCTTGACCTGGATCTGCCGCTGCTTCTGCTTGGCTTCGTGCGCCCGCTTCTGTTCCTGGTAGCGGAACTTGCCGTAGTCCATGAGCCGCGCGACCGGCGGCTCGGCCGTCGGGGCGATTTCGACCAGGTCGAGATTGCCCTCTTCGGCCATGCGCATGGCATCGGCCGTGCGCACCACACCCAACTGCTCACCTTCCACTCCGACCAGGCGGATCTCGGGTGCCGAGATCTCGCCGTTGATGCGATGCGAACGTTCGTTTGCGATGGCTCTACGCTCCGAAAATTTAATCTGAACGGCCGCTCGCGCCCACGTCGGATCGCTGCAGCACGTCGCGCTGCAGGTGATCGACGAATCCGGCGATGCTCATGACCCCGAGGTCTGCACCGCCGCGCGCGCGCACGGCCACCGTACCGCCCTGCACTTCCTTTTCACCCACGACAAGAATATAGGGGATCTTCTGCAAGGCAAGACTGCGGATTTTATAGGCAATTTTCTCGTTCCGCAAATCGGCTCGCCCCCTAAGACCTTGTTTTTTCAGGTTTTGCAAGACTTCCGCGGCATAGCCTGCCGAACCTTCCGAAACGCAGGCCACGGCGAACTGCTCGGGCGCCAGCCAGGGCGGCAATGCACCGGAATAGTGCTCGATCAGGATGCCGATGAAACGCTCCAGCGACCCGACGATGGCGCGGTGCAGCATCACGGGTACCCGGCGCGTATTGTCTTCGGCCACATATTCGGCCCCCAGTCGACCCGGCATCGCAAAATCGACCTGCATGGTGCCGCATTGCCAGGAGCGGCCGATCGAGTCCTTGAGGTGGTATTCGATCTTCGGCCCATAGAACGCGCCCTCGCCCGGGCTGATCTGGAAGGTGCAGCCGGAGCGCCGCAGCGACTCCTGCAGCGCCTCCTCGGCGCGGTCCCAGGATTCCTCGGCGCCGATGCGCTGCGGCGGCCGGGTCGCCACCTTGTAGGCGATGTCCGAGAAACCGAAATCGCGATAGACCCGCTGCAGCAGCGCCGTGTAGGCGACGCATTCGCCGAGGATCTGTTCCTCGGTGCAGAAGATGTGGCCGTCGTCCTGGGTGAAGCCGCGCACGCGCATGATGCCGTGCAGCGCGCCGGAAGGTTCGTTGCGATGGCACTGGCCGAACTCGCCGTAGCGCAGCGGCAGGTCGCGGTACGAGCGCAGGTCTGACTTGTAGATCTGCAGGTGGCCGGGGCAGTTCATCGGCTTGATCGCGTACTGCCGGTTCTCCGACTCGGTGGTGAACATGTTGTCGCGGAAATTCTCCCAGTGGCCGGTCTTCTCCCACAGGCTGCGGTCGAGGATCTGCGGTGCCTTGACCTCCTGGTAGCCGTTGTCCTGGTAGACATGGCGCATGTACTGCTCGACCTGCTGCCACAGCGCCCACCCCTTCGGATGCCAGAAGATCAGGCCCGGCGCCTCGTCCTGCTGGTGGAACAGGTCCAGTTCGCGGCCCAGCCGCCGGTGGTCGCGTTTCTCGGCCTCGGCCAGCATGTGCAGGTAGGCGTCCTGCTCGTCCTTGCGCGCCCAGGCCGTGCCGTAGATCCGCTGCAGCATCTCGTTGCGGCTGTCGCCGCGCCAGTAGGCCCCGGCGACCTTCATCAGCTTGAAGACCTTCAGGCGGCCGGTCGAGGGCACGTGGGGGCCGACGCACAGGTCGACGAAGGCCCCTTCGCGATACAGCGAGATCTCCTCGTCCTCGGGGATGCCGGCGATGATCTGCGCCTTGTAGTGTTCGCCGATCGATTCGAAATAGGCGATCGCGTCGGCCCGCGCCCAGACCTCGCGCCGCACCGGCTCGTCGCGCGCCGCCAGCTCGCCCATCTTGCGCTCAAGCGCCTGCAGGTCCTCGGGCGTGAAGGGCCGCTTGTAGGCGATGTCGTAGTAGAACCCGTTCTCGATCACCGGACCGATGGTGACCTGGGCCTCGGGGAACAATTCCTTCACGGCGTAGGCCAGCAGGTGGGCGGTGGAATGGCGGATCACCTCCACGCCGTCGGGATCGCGGTCGGTGATCACGGCCAGGCGCGCGTCGCGCTCGATGCGGTACGAGGTGTCGACCAGCCGGCCGTCGACCCGGGCGGCGAGCGCGGCCTTGGCCAGCCCCGGGCCGATGGCGGCGGCAACCTCGGCGACGGTCACGCCGGGCTCGAACGATCGCGCGGAACCGTCGGGAAGGCTGATTGCAATCATGGCCACCTCATCCGGCGGCCGGAAACCGCTACGGGCAGTCGGGCCGGCCAGCCTCGTTGACACGTCATTCTGACGAAAAAAAAGCGCGGACGAGCCGCGCCTTCCTTTGACTGCCGCTTCCGGCCAGCGAACGGTCCGGCTGCGGATCCCCTGGTGCCGTCGATGGCGGGCTGCACGGCCAAGCCGCCGCGTCCGCGCCGAGGGCAACCATGGTAGGCGCGATTGGACTCGAACCAACGACCCCCACCATGTCAAGGTGGTGCTCTAACCAGCTGAGCTACGCGCCTCCTGCAAACCCGTAATCATACATGATGGCCGATTTTCCCCGCCAATTCGGGTGATTGAACCTCTTTCGTCATTACTGTGTCATAGCGGTTACATGTAACGGTAAGAAGTCTTACATAACATTCACGGCGTTCCCTCAGAAGCAGGGGTAGCAAAGATGAAACAATCTTCTAGCTCGAGGCAGGAATCGACCGCCAAGAATCACGACGCCGAGGTCTTTGCGTCCGGCGACACGGCCGCGTCGACCTTGCGTGTCGGCCTGGCGCGCAGCCCGGCAGACCTGCACGCCGCGCAGCGCCTGCGCTACCAGGTCTTCGCCGAGGAAATGGGCGCGCGCCTTCATGGTGCAGCCAACGGTCTCGATCAGGACGAATTCGACCTGTACTGCGACCACCTGCTGGTGCGCGACTGCGTCAGCGGCGATGTGGTCGGCACCTATCGCATCCTGCCGCCGCACCGCCGCGAGCAGATCGGGCGCCTGTATTCCGCCGCCGAGTTCGACCTGACCCAGCTTGACGATCTGCGCCACTCGCTGATCGAGGTCGGCCGCTCGTGCGTGCATCCCGACCACCGGACCGGCGCGGCCATCCTGCTGCTGTGGGCCGGTCTGGCGCAGTACATGCGCCGCGGCCAGTATCGCCACCTCATCGGTTGTGCCAGCGCCTCGCTCGCCGACGGCGGTTCGCAGGCCGCCGGGCTGCGCGACAAGCTGCAGGGCTACCTGAGCGACCCGGCGCACCGCGTCTCGCCGCACCTGCCCTTCCCCCACGAGCGGCTGGCGCGGCCGGGATCGATCGAGATGCCGCCGCTCATCAAGGGCTACCTGCGTCTGGGCGCGAAGGTATGCGGTGAACCTGCCTGGGACACCGACTTCAACACGGCGGACTTCCTCATCTGGCTGTCGCTGGAAAACCTGCAGCCGCGCTACGCCCGCCATTTCGACCTGCTCGCCGCGCAGGCCGAGCTGGCCACCGTCTGAAGCGAACATGACGAAACAGTCCCATCTGTCCAGCGCACGCGTGCGGCAACCCTGGTGGCTGCGCCTGCTGCGCTTCGGGCGCAAGGCGCTGCCCAGGCGTCTGCCGGACGAGCGCATCTACCTCGCGCCGTTCTGATCGCCGGGCGCGGCGGCGTCCGGCCGCGGCGGCCGCGGCGGCGCTACTTGCGCCGCGCCACCACCACACCCTTGACCTCGGCCAGCTGCGCCAGCGCGCGGCGCAGCGCCGCGGCATCGGCCACTTCGATGGTGAACTGCATCTGCGCCTGCTCGCGCTGGGTAACGGTGTTGACGCCGATCACGTTGAGCTTCTCGCGGGCGTAGACCTCGCCGATATCGCGCAGCAGGCCCTGGCGATCGGCGGCAAGCACTACCACCTCGACCGGGAACGACACCTCGCGGCCGGGCCGGGGCCGCTCCCAGTCGACCTCGATCAGGCGCTCGGGCTGGCGCGCCATCAGCGTGCGCGCGTTGGCACAGCCGGCGCGGTGGACCGAGATGCCCCGACCGCGGGTGACGAAGCCGATGATCGGATCGGGCGGGATCGGCCGGCAGCAGCGGGCCAGGCTGGTCAGCAGCGCATCGACGCCAACCACCAGCACCGTGCCGCGGCCCGGTGCACTGGGCGGCGCCGTCTCCGGCGCCAGGACCGGCTCGGCTTCCTCGGTCGCCTGGCCGCCGTCCAGCGCCTGTTCGATGCTGCGCAGGCTGAATTCGTCGCCGACCGCGGCGGCGCACAGTTCCTCGGCGTCGCCATAGCCCAGGCGCCGCGCCAGGTCCTCCAGACCCACCGCGGTGCGGCCGAGCCGCTGCAATTCGCGCAGGATGAGGTCGCGCCCCGCGGCCACCGAGAGCGCGTGCTCCTGGGCGTGGAACCACTGGCGCACCTTGGTGCGCGAGCGCGGACTGGCCAGGAAGCCGAGCTCCGGGTTGATCCAGTCGCGGCTCGGGCCGCCGCTGCGCGCGCTGAGGATCTCGACCGTCTGGCCGGTGCGCAGCGGCGTGTTCAGCGCGACCAGCGCGCCATCGACCCGGGCGCCACGGCAGCGATGCCCCAGTTCGGTATGGACGTGGTAGGCGAAATCGACCGCGGTCGCGCCCGCCGGCAGTTCCACGACACGGCCCTGCGGCGTCAAGGCATAGACGCGGTCGGCCTCGCCGGGCGCATCGGCCGGCTCGACATCGCGCTGCCAGTCGAGCAGGCGGCGCAGCCAGGCGACCTTCTGGGCCTCGGCCCGGGCGGCCGGCGCCGCATCGCCGGCCTCCTTGTAACGCCAGTGCGCGGCGACGCCGAGCTCGGCCTCCTCGTGCATCTGGCGGGTACGGATCTGGATCTCCAGCGGCTGGCCGTCGTCGTCGCGCACCACCGTGTGCAGCGACTGGTAGCCGTTGGCCTTGGGGCGGGCGATGTAGTCGTCGTATTCGCCCTCGACCGCCTGCCAGCGCTGGTGGACCTGGGCCAGCACCTCGTAGCACAGGGCGATGCGCTCGACGACGACGCGCACCGCACGCTGGTCGAGGATGCGTTCGAATCCCAGGTCCTTGGCGCGCATCTTCGCCGCGATGCTGGCGATGTGCTTGGGGCGCCCGCTGACCTGCGCGGCGACGCCGGCGCCGCGCAGCAGCGCCTCGATCTGCGCGACGGCGCGGCGCACGCCCGCCTCGCGCTGCTCGCGATTCTCGGCCAGCAGCCCGGCGACGCGCTCGAAATCGCGCGGCTCGAGGGCGCGCAGGGCGAGATCCTCGAGTTCCGACTTGAACTGCCAGATCCCCAGGCGATTGGCCAGGGGGGCATACAGGCTGCGCGTCTCGCGCGCATAGTCGCCCGCATCCTTGTGCTGCGCCTCGAGGTAACGCAGGGTCTGGACCCGCGAGGCCAGGCGCAGGACGACGACCCGCAGATCGTTGACCATGGCCAGCAACATGCGGCGCAGGGCCTCGTCCTGCGCCGCATGCACGCCGCCTTGCGCGGCGGCGGCCGGCTGGGCCCGCATGCGCGTACGCACCGCATCGGACAGGTGGCGCAGCTGGCGCAGGTCGGCGACCAGCTGGGCCACGCTCGGACCGAAGTGGCTGCGCAGCCAGCGGTCGGCGTCGCGCACCACCTCGTGCGCCGCGAAGAGGTAGGCCGCAGCGAGCAGGTCGGCATCGGGCCGGATGGCGCGTACGATCTCGACCAGGGCCCGTGCATGATCGGCCAGCGCCTCGCCAGCCTCGGTGGTGCGGGCCGCGTACAGCGGCAGGATCAGTTCGCGGGCCTGTTCCGGATCGATCGGCAGTGCGGCGGCGGCCGCGGACTCCTTGCCTGGTGCAGTCGCCATGTCGTGGGAGGACGGAAGATGGCCGCGCGGCGTCATCGCGTGGCGCTAGCGCCGGAACGCCGCCGTACGCGCGGGCGCCATGGCAGGCATCGCCAGCGCACGGCCGGCGCAGCGCGATAATCGCTGCGCGGCAGCGGCAACGCCTGGCCTGTTATGCATCGGGTGGGCGCGCAGCACGACCGTCATTCTACGCAGGAGACCCCGTGCTGCCCAGTCTGCGCCGCCTGCTTTATCCCCGGTCGGCGGTCGCGCGCCGGCCCGAAATTCCCGACGCGCTCTGGCTCGACCAATTGCAGGCCATGCCCTGGCTGCGGCTCGACGAGACCGAGCGCGGCGCGCTGCGCGACGCCTGCGCCGGATTCCTTGGCGGCAAGTCGATCACCGGCGCGGCGGGCCTGGAGATCACCACGGCCATGCAGTTGCACATCGCCGCCCAGGCCTGCGTGCCCATCCTGCGCCTGGGTCTGCACTGGTATCGCGGCTGGAGCGGCATCGTGGTCTACCCGGCAACCTTTCGCGTGCGCCGGGTCGTGCCGGACGCCGATGGACTGGTGCAGGAGGTCGACGCCGAGCTGGCCGGCGAAGCCTGGGATGGCGGCCCGGTCGTGCTCAGCTGGGCCGACGCAAGCGGCGATGCGCCCTTCGGCGGCAATGTGGTGATCCACGAATTCGCCCACAAGATCGATCTGCTCGACGGCGAGCCCGATGGCATTCCGCCCTTCGATGCCCGCCTGCACGCCGGCCTCGATCGCGCAACGTGGGCGCAAACCCTGGAGGATGCGTACGAGCGCTTCTGCGCCGAGCTCGACCTGGTCGACGCGGCGATTCCGCCCGATGTCGACCCTGAATCGGCCGCCGCAGAGCCGTACTACGCCCACCTGCCGCTCGATCCCTATGCCGGCACCGATCCCGGCGAGTTCTTCGCCGTATCTAGCGAGGCGTTTTTCCTGCGGCCGGCGCCGCTGGCCGCGGCCTTTCCGGCCTGGCACGACCTGCTGCAGCGCTTCTATCGGCCCGGAGCGTAACCGGACGACAGCGGATCTCGCCTTGGCCGCTGAATCGATCAGCAGGCCAGCAGGAAATCGCGCACCAGCGCGATCTGCGCCGGATCGAAGAACATCGGCGCGTGGCCGACGCCCGGTATGACGTGCACGGTCGGCTTCGGACCGCGCGCCGCCATCTGCGCCGCGGTGTCGGCCGTCAGCAGGTCGGAGTTTGCGCCGCGCAGCAGCAGCGTCGGGCAGCGGATGGCGTCATACAGGGCCCAGAGCACGCGCTCGCCGCCGCCGAGCGATTCCGCGGTCATCGTCTTGAACGGCACGCTGATCGCCGGATCGTAGTGGAAGATCCAGCCGTCGCCGTCGCGCTTCAGGACCGACGCGGTGATCTCGCGCCATTCGTCGTCGTCGCGCATGCCGAAGCCCGGCGCGATCGACTTGGTGTATTCGACCGCTTCCTCCACGCTGGCAAAGCGCTTGGGCGCGCCGACATAGGCGCCGATCCGCTCCAGGGCGAGCGGATCGAGGTGCGGCCCGACGTCGTTGAGTACCAGGCGCGCAACCGGCGAATCGGCCAGTCCGGCCAGCCCCATGCCGATCAGGCCGCCCATCGACGTGCCGACCCAGGCGACGCGCGGCACGCCCAGCCGGGCGATCAGGGTCACCATGTCGGAGACGTATTGCGGCGCGGCGTAGAGCCTGGGGTCGCGCAGGAAGTCGCTGCGGCCGCGGCCGGCCACGTCGGGGCACACGACGCGGAATGCCTCGCTCAGCGCGCGGGCCAGCCGGTCGAAATCGCGGCCGGTGCGGGACAGGCCATGCACGCAGATCAGCACGCGCTCGTTGGCCGGATCGCCCCACTCGGTGTATCGCATGGTGTGCAAGCCGGCCGGGCTGATGCACTGGACGGCGCCAAGGCGCGGTGTTTCCTGCAGATTCGGTTTCATGCCGGATCCTTCCCGGTGGGTCGCCGCGCCATTGTAGGAGCCTGCGTCGCGGTCGTGGGGCCACCGGCCGGCTGGTCATTCCAGTAGTGCGGATGATCGACGCGCCAGCGCTCGAGGCGCGTCGCCCCCCCGGCCCACAAGCGCCACTGCGCGGCGCCGCTCTCGTCGGAGCGCACCACTTCGATCGAACGTGCACGGTAGCGCTGCAGCACGTCGTCATGCGGATGGCCGAAGTGGTTGCGATACCCCAGCTGCATCGAGGCCCAGCGCGGCCGCGTCGCATCGAGCAGGGCCGGGCTCGAGGAGCTGCGGCTGCCGTGATGCGGCGCGACCAGCAGATCGAGCGGCGCAAGTCCGGCGAGCGGCACCGCTGCGACCATCTGGCGCTCCTGGCGCGCCGGGACGTCGCCGGTGAGCAGCACGGAGCGTCCGCCCAGCCGCGCCAACACGACGCAACTGCGCGCGTTGGTGCTGGCGCGCGGCTGCGCGTAGAGCTCGGCGGGCGGACCGAGCACGTCGAGCGCCAGCGCGCCCAGCTCGATGTGCTGTCCGGCGACGCAGCGCTCGACCGCCCCGGCGCCATCGAGCAGCCGGTGCCCGGGTTCGATCGAGGTGAGCAGGCGCTGCACCGGCATGGCGTGCAGGAGCGACGACGCCCCTCCGGCGTGGTCGATGTCCGGGTGCGATACGACCAGCAGATCGATCTGGCGGATGCCGCGGCCGCGCAGGTAAGGCACGAGCACCCGCCCGCCGGCGTCGGAATCGGCACCGTAACGCGGACCGGTATCGAAGACGACGACGTGTTCGGCGGTCTCCAGCACCAGGCTCATGCCCTGGCCGACATCCAGCGCACAGACCCGCAGCTCGTCGTGCGCCGGCCGGTCGAGCGGCCAGCAAAACAGCGGCAATAGCCAGCAGACACCGACCCAGCGCAAGGGCCAGCCCGGCGGCGCTAGCAACATGGCACAGGCCAGCCCGGCACAGGCGTACACCCACCACGGCGGCGCCGGCAGGCTGAACCAGGACCAGGCGGGTTGGCTCAGGGCCTGCAGCAGGACCGCCAGCATTCGAAAGAGGAATTCGGCCGCGTCCAGCAGCGGGATGCCGGCCAGCGCGGTGCCGGACCCGCAGGCCAGCAGGCCCGCGCCGATCAGGGCCAGCGGCGCGACGAGGTAGCTCACCAGGGGAATGGCCACCGCATTGGCCAGCGGCGCGACCACCGAGACCTGGCCGAAGATTGCGAGCGTGAGCGGCATCTGTCCGATCGTGATCGCGCCCTGCACGCGCAGGCCTTCGCGCAGGCGCCCCCGCCACCCGCCGCCGGCGTCGAGCCGTCCGCTCAGCGCGAAAAAGATACAGGCCACGGCCCCGAACGAAAGCCAGAAGCCGGCCGCCAGCACAGCCCAGGGATCGAGCAGGCAGACCAGCGTCGCCGCCGCGGCCAGCACGAGCCCGGGCGCCAGCCGCGTGCGCCCGCATTGCGCCAGGGCAAACGTACCGAGCATGAGCAGCGTGCGTTGCGCTGGGACACCCCACCCGGCCAGCAGGCAGTAGGAGAATCCGCCGCCGATCGCCGCCACCGCGCGCACCAGCGGCAGGCCGGCCAGGCGCAGCAGCAGCGGGCTGCGTCGCCACAGCGCCGCCGCGAGCAGGGCGACCGCCCCGGCGATCATCGTGATGTGCAGCCCCGAGATGCTGACCAGGTGCGAGATGCCGGTACGGTTGAACAAGGCCCAGTCCTGCTCGCTGATCGGGCCCTGGTCGCCCATCACCAGGGCGACGATCACGTTGCCGTAGCGCCGCTCGCGCAGCGCCTCCTGCAGCGCGGTACGCAAGCGGGCGCGCGCTCGGTCGACCAGGGGATTGAAGCGCAGCACGCATTCGTCGACCAGGCGCGGCAAGGCGTCAAGACGGCCGGCCCGCACGGTGCCTTGCGCGCGGATGTCCTGCTCCAGCATCCAGGCCTCGGCGTCGAAGCCACCGGGATTGAGGCTGCCGTGCGGCCGGCGCAGGCGCACGGTCAGGGCCCAGCGCTGCGCCGGCAGAACCTCGCGTTCGGGTGCATACCACGAGAGCGCAATGCGCGGCGGCACGCGTATCGCCGGGTCGGCTACGCTTTCGACGTCCAGCGCGAAGCGGACCCCGCCTTCGAAGCTGGCCGGCAGGCTGGCCACGACGCCTTGCACGCGCACGTCGCGACCTTCATCGGCGGCCGCAAGGGTCTCATCCATGCGCAGCCGCGCCCGGGCGCCGGCGTAGTCGTAGCCGGCGCAATGCGCACAGAGGACCGCCAGCAATGCCGCGCAGCGCGCCTGGCCTTGGCGCCCGGCCCACACGGCGCCGAGACCGGCGGTGGCACCGGCCAGGCCCAGCGCGAGCACGATGGCGCTAGCCGGCAGGACGCTGGACTGCTGCAGGACGACGTCTCCCGCGACGAAGCCGACCAGCGCCGCGGTCAGCCAGGGCCGGACAATGTGTGGTTCGGGCGGTGGCTCGGGCGACCGCGCGGGCGGCGGTGCGTGGTGTGGTGCGTGGGGTGGACCCGACGGCGGCACGGCCGCGCCGTCCGCCTTGTCGACCATGGCGACCATAGCGACCATGGCGACCATGGCGACCATGCCGCCGGCCGGGCCGGCCGGCCCGGGTGAGGAAGAGCGCGGCGGGCTCAGAGCGCGGCCAGGCGGGGCAGCGCGGCCAGGGTGTTGGACCGCGCCTGGAGCGCCAGTTCGGCGGGGGCCATGCCGCGCAGCGCGGCGATCTGGGCGGCGATCCGCGGCAATTCGGCCGGTTCGTTGCGCAGCACGCGGCCGCCGTCGCGCAACCATTGCGGCGGGATGTCCGGGGCGTCGGTCTCGAGGACCAGGGCGCCGGGCTCGATCTCGGCGGCCAGGCGCCGGATGCGCCGCGAGCCGTCATAGGTCGAGGCACCGCCGAAGCCCAGGCGCAGTCCGAGTTCGACGAAGCCCCGGGCCTGCACCTCGGAGCCGTTGAACGCGTGCGCGATGCCGCCGGCGACGCCGACGCGGCGCAGGTGATAGAGCAGGCGGTCGGCCGACCGGCGCACGTGCAGGATGACCGGCAGCGAATATTGCCGGGCGATGAGCAGCTGCTGGCGATAGAACGATTCCTGCAGCGCGGGATCGGGCGCGCCGGGCAGCAGGTCCAGGCCGATCTCGCCGATGGCGACGAAGCGCGGATCGCCCTGGGCCGCTGCCACCGCTGCGCGCAGGGCGTCGAGATCTGCGGCGCCGGCGTTCGCCACGGCCAGCGGATGGATCCCCAGGGCATATGCCACGGCGTAGCGCTGGGCCAGCGCGCGCACCCGCTCGAAGCCGGCGACGTCGACCGCCGGCAGGACCAGCATGCGCACGCCGGCCGCCGCGGCGCGCTCGAACACGGCGTCGCGATCGGCATCGAACTCGGCCGCGTCGAGGTGGCAGTGCGTGTCGATCCACATGCGGCGAGTCTAGAGCAGCGCCCCGCCCGCCGCCGTCCGCGAACGGTAGAGTCCATACGCGGACCGACCCGCCGAGTCGGGTTCCCGGCCGCCGCCGGCGCCGCCGCACGCCGACTCAGGCCAGCCGCAGGATCCGGTCGCAGCGCGCCGCGAGGTCGTTGTCGTGCGTGACGATGACGATGGCCGTGCCGCCCTGGCGCGCAAGCGCGAGGAACTGGTCGAATACCGCGTGCGCGGTCTCGCGATCGAGATTGCCGGTCGGTTCGTCGGCCAGCACGCAGGCCGGCCGGGTCACGATGGCCCGCGCGATCGCGGTGCGCTGGCGCTCGCCGCCCGACAATTCGGCGGGGTAGTGCTGCACGCGCTGGGCCAGCCCGACCGCGGCGAGCGCGTCGCGCGCCCGCGCCCGGCATTCGTCGGCCGGCAGCCGGCGGATGGCCAGCGGCATGGCGACATTGTCGAGCGCCGAGAACTCGGGCAGCAGGTGATGGAACTGGTACACGAAGCCCAGCGCCTCGTTGCGCAGCTTGCCGCGCGCCACGTCGTCGAGGCGGGCCACGTCGCGCCCGGCGATGTGGACGCTGCCGGCGTCCACCGCATCGAGGCCGCCCAGGCAGTGCAGCAGCGTGCTCTTGCCCGACCCGGAGGCCCCGACCACGGCGAGGATCTCGCCGGCGTGCACGCTCAGGTCGATGCCGCGCAGGACCTGCACGAAGAGGCCGTCCTCGCGATAGGCCTTGTGGACGCCGCGCGCCTCGAGCACCGCGGCGCGGGCCGAAGCGGCCGTCGCGTCAGTCATAGCGCAGGGCCTGCGCCGGCTGCACCCGCGAGGCGCGCCAGCTCGGGTACAGCGTCGCCACCAGCGACAGCACGAGGGAGATCAAGGTGATGGGCACGATGTCGCCCAGCTGCGGATCGGACGGCAGGGAATTGATGAAGTACAGCGAGGGATCGAGGAAGTGCACCCCGAACAGGCTTTCGATCGCCGGCACGATGCGCTCCAGGTTCCCGGCCAGCAGCACGCCGCCCAGGGTGCCCAGCAACGTGCCGATCACGCCGATCAGCGCGCCCTGGACGACGAAGATGGCCATGATGCTGCGCGGGCTCGCGCCCAGCGTGCGCAGGATGGCGATCGCCGACTGCTTCTCGGTGACGGTCATCACCAGGGTCGACATGACGTTGAACGCCGCGACCGCGACGATCATCGTCAGGATGATCAGCATCATGCGCTTTTCCACCTTCACCGCCGCGAACCAGGTCTTGTTCTGCGTCGTCCAGTCGCGCGCCCACAGGCCCTCGCCCAGGGACTGCGACAGGCGATGCGCCACCTCGGGGGCGCGCTGCATGTCGACCAGGCGCAGGCGCACGGCGTTGGGCCCGTCCTGGCGGAACACGCGCTGGGCATCGGCCAGGTGGATCATGGCCAGCGCGCTGTCGTATTCGTAATGGCCCGATTCGAACGTCGCCAGCACCTGGAACTGCTTGACCCGCGGCAGCACGCCGGCCGGCGTGAAGCTGCCCTGCGGCGCGACCAGGGTGACCTTGTCGCCGGGCGACAGCTGCAGCGCGCGGGCCAGGTCGACGCCCAGCACGATGCCGTAGCCGCCGTCGGTCAGGGCGGTGATCGGCGCGCCCTGCAGGTGGCGCAGGACCTCGGAGACCTTGGGCTCGAGCAGCGGATCGACGCCCAGGATGAGCGCGCCGCGCACCGCGCCGTTGCGCACGAACATGGCCTGCGACTCGAGCACCGGCGCCGCCGCGACCACCTCGGGGTCGGTCGCGGCGCGCTGCGCCACCGCGCGCCAGTCGGCCAGGATACCGCTGCCGCCCTCGATCTCGATGTGCGGCAGCACCGAGAGCATGCGGTCGCGCACCTCGTGCTGAAAGCCGTTCATGACGCTGAGCACCACGATGAGGGCCATCACGCCCAGCGCGATGCCGGCCATCGAGATCGCCGAGATGAAGGAGATGAAGGTATTGCGCCGCCGGGCGCGCCGGCCCGCGCGCGTGTAACGCAGGCCGATCAGCAGTTCGTAAGGGAGTTTCAAGGAGGTCCCGCGGGATCGTTCGTGCCCGATTCTATCGAAGCGGCGGCGCCGGGCCGGCGCCGCCGGCGCCGCCGCGGCCTCAGATGAGCTGCAGGTCGCGCGGCCGCGCCCCCGGAAAGACCTGATCGAGGTCGCGCGCCGACAGACCGAACTGGCGCGCGAACAGGCCGCCCAGCACGCCGCGCACCTCGTTGAGCACCGGCAGGTCGCGCTTCTGGAACAGGTTGGCCTCGGTGATCTCCAGCTGCTCGCCGGCGACGCGGCCGCCGCGGACCGATCCGCCCAGCACGAGGTAGGCGGTGCCGTGGCCGTGGTCGGTGCCGTGGTTGCCGTTCTCGCGCGTCGTGCGTCCGAACTCGCTCAGCACCACGACCGTGGTGTCGGACCAGCGCGGGCCCATCTCGGCCGCGAAGGCGGCCAGGCCGCGGCCCAGTTCCTCGAGGCGGTTGGCCAGCGCACCGCGTGCCGCGCCCTGCCCCACGTGGGTATCCCAGCCGCCGACGTCGACGAAGCCCAGGTCGAAGCCGTCGCGCATCAGCTTGCCCATGCGGCGGGCATCGCGCTCGTAGCCCTTGCTGGTGATCGCACCGCGCGCCGCCGTCTCCATCTCGTCGGCCAGGTCGCGCAGGATCTCCTCGCGCACCGCGAAGCCCTCGCCGACCGGCGCCGAGTACGGCGTCGGCGCATACATCGCCGCGATCAGCCCGCGCTGGCGGGCGTCGAGCGCCGGCTTGCCGACCGATTGCATGGCCACGTTGCCGATCTGCAGCCGGCCCTGCATGATCAGGGGCAGCTGGTCGGTGAAGGCGATCGGCCGCACGCCGCTCACCACGCCGGCCAGGCGGTTCAGGAAGCCCGAAGAGTAGTCCTGGATCGCACCGATCGGCTGGCCGCGCTCGATGCTGTCCTGGGTCTCGAAGTGGCTGCGCGACGTGTCCTCCGTCCCGGCGAAGGCGACGAAGGCGAGCTGGCGCTTCTCGTAGAACGGCAGCAGCGATTCGCGCAGGGCCGGATGCAGGCCCCAGGCGGCGTCGAGCGGCAGCGCGCCGCCGTCGGCGCCGGGCCGGGCGATGGCGATCGTCGGGCGCACCCGGTAGTAGAAGTCGGAGGACACCGGCACGAGGACGCTGGCCGTGTCCAGGCCACCGCGCAGGAATACCACCAGCAGCTTCGAACCGGCCTGCGGCGCGGCCATGACGCGCCAGGACGAGCTGAGCAGCGGCAACACCGCCAGGCGGCGCAGCGCGGCGCGCCGGGCGCGATCGGCCGAACCCGTGAGCGCCCCGCCATCGATCGACTTCTCCTCCATGTTCGCTCCTCCTGTCGCTGCGGCAGTGCGCCCGTCGCGGCGCCCTCGGCCGCATCAGCGCAGCATGAACTCGGGTGAACTCAGCAGCAGCAGGTTCCATTCCTGCGGCGATACGGCCTGCTCGAGCGCCTGACGCGTTGCCGGCGCCAGGCGCGCCTGCAGGCTCTCGTAGTAGTACGCATTGGCCAGCTGCGGAAAGGCCGGCTTCTCGGCGGGATTCGGGCCGTCCGACTTGAACAGTCCGGCGCTGCCCGAGCCGATCGCCTTGGCGATCTCGAAGCGTATGGCCAGCTGGCCCGGGGCGTCCCAGGCGGCGGCCGACAGCGGGTAGCCGTCAGGCGTGACCCGGTTGTACGGCATCTCGCCCAGCCGGTTGAGCCAGTTCACCATCGGACCTACGTTGACGATGGGCTTGCGGTCATAGGCCAGCCGCACCGCCGACACCACGTAGTGCACCGGATCCTTGAATGAGCGATGCAGCGAGGCGGCGAATTCGGGGCGCGCGAAGGTCAGGCGCAGCACGGCCGCGATGTCGCCGTCGCTGCGCCGGAACTCGGCGGCCATGGCCGCGACCAGCGCGCCGTCGGGTCCTTCGCCGACCAGGAAGCGCGCCAGCTTGCGGCAGACGTGGCGCGCCGTCGACGGATGGCGGCTCAGCAGGTCGAGGGCCTCGTCGAGCTCGGCGACGCCGCGGCCACGGATGGCCTGGCCCAGCAGCTGCTTGTCGCCGTAGTCGTGGCGGTTCGGGTGGAACTCGAACAGTCCGTCGCGCCGGTACTGACCGGCGAGTTCGCGCCTGAGCTTCGGCGCATCGGCGTGCGCCGGATCATTGTGGTTGACGCCGAAGCCGGTGAGCACGCGCGCCAGCTCCTGGACGTCGCGCTGGGCATAGCCGCCGTCCACGCCCAGGGTGTGCAGCTCGAGCAGCTCGCGGGCGTAGTTCTCGTTGACGTGGTTCAGCGCGTTCTGCGCGTTGTCCAGGTAGGCCAGCATGGCCGGATGGCGCGCGCTCGCCCCGAGCAGGTCGCGAAAGCGGCCCAGCGCATTGCGGCGCAGGCCGCCTTCGTAGTCGCCGAGCATGGCGCGGATCATGTGCTTGCCCTGGTGCACGCTGAAGTGGTTGCTCCAGAACCAGGTCATCTGCTCCTGCAGCTGGCGCGGCGAATACAGCGCGTGCAGCAGCTGGCGCGCCGCGGCCTCGCGTCCGAGCCGGTTCAGCTCGAGCTGGTAATCGTGCTGCGCCGCCTTCTTCGCCTCGTCGTCGGCCAGCGCATCGGCCGCCTTGCGCTGGCTCTCCAGGCCGAAGACCAGCTCGGCCAGGGGCGTGCGCTCGATGGCCATGGCGCCGATCTGCGCCTCGATCTCGTCGGGCAGCGCGGCACGCGGATCGGCCTGGAGCTGATCGTCGATCCAGCGCGCCGCGCCCAGGGTGCGCAGCCGGTCGAATTCCGCCGGCGTGGCGCCCCAGGTGATGCGATCGAGCAGCCCGGCCGGATCGGCGCCGGCCGCGGTGTCGAATGGACTGCCGGACGTGCCGCCGGACGCTCGGCTGGATGCACCGCCGGATGTGCCAACAAACGCGCCGCCGGACGCGCCGGCGGACGCACTGCCGGCCGGCGCACTGGCCTGGCGCGCGCCGGCGCAGGCGCCCAGCAAAGCGCCGGTACCGGCCAGGCGGGCGGCTTGCAGCAGGAAGCGACGGCGTGCCGGCGGGAGCGGATTCATATGCCGACAATAACGAATCGCGGCCGGCTCGGACCGACCGATACGCGGTGCATTGCGTATCCAAATGCAACCTTCGTGCCGCGCCGACACGTCCGGTTGCAAACGACCGGGTCGCGTCGGCTGCGCAACGCGCCGGCGCGCCATCCTGGCGCGCGGCCGGTCGAGCCGCGGCAGTACACTGTCCACGATGGAGCGGACAAATGCGCGCACCTTGCTGGTCCCCGGCGCCTTGCTGCCGGCCGGCCAGGCCGCCGAAATCCTCGCGGCAGTGCGCCTGCCGCAGCTCGCCGGCCGCCTGGCCAGCGCGCGCTGGCAAGCGACCCACCATGCCACCGGTCGCTGCCTGGGCGCGGCGCACTGGTCCTGGCTGGCCCACACGCTCGGCGTCGCTGCCGACCCGCCGGTCACCGCACCCTATGCCTGGCGCGCCCTGGGCGACGCCGCGCGCTGCGCCGACGAAGCGGCGTCGGCGTGGATCGCGCACTGCGACCCGGTGCATATCGTCGTGGCGCGTGATCACTTGCGGGCCGCCGACCTGGGCGACGAACCGCTGACCGATGGCGAGTGCAGCGCCTTGCTCGCGCTGGCCAATGAAGCGGCGCGGGCCAGCGGCGGCGCGACGGGCCCGGGCGGCGCCCCGGCGCTGAGCTTCGCGGTGCGGGACGGCCAGTGGTTCGTGCAGGCGCCGGCCGAGCTGTCGATCCAGACCTGGCCGCTCGACGCCGTGCTCGGCCGGTCGATCCAGGCTTGCCTGCCCGCTGGCAGCGACGCGCGCGCCTGGCGGCGGCTGGAAAACGAGATCCAGATGATGTGGCATGCCAGCGCGGTGAGCGAAGCCCGCGAGGCCCGCGGGGCCCGCGCCGCCAATGCCCTCTGGCTGCATGGCGGCGGCAGCTGGCAGGCCCTCGCCGGGCGCGGCATCAAGGCGGCCGACCCGCTGGGCGCCGCGCCTTACGAGCGCGGGCAGGCGGTCCTGCACGGCTGGCTTGAGGCCGGCGCGGCGCAGCCGGCGGCACGTCCGGCCCCTGCACGCATCCTGGCCCTGCACGAGGGACTGTTCGCCGCGCATGCGCAGCGCGCCTGGGACCGCTGGCTGGGCGGTCTGGCCCAGCTCGAAGCGCGGATCGAAGACGAGGCCGGACGGGCCATGCGCGACGGCGCCACGACGTTCGAGCTCGTCCTGTGCGGCGCGCGCGAGGCGCGGCGCTACCGTCTCGCCGCACGCCCGCCCGGCGGCGGCCGCGCGGCACTGGGCCGCTGGCTGCGCCGGATTGTCCGACCGGGCGGCGCACCGCGCGGCCCCGGCCCGCTGGGCTGCCTGGTCGAGAACGAGGCCGCGGCCGGCGCCGCGCCGCCTGCCCGATGAGCGCGCGCTTCAGCGTGCGCGATTTCGATCCGGCCGCGGCACAGCGCCTGGCCCATCTGGGCGTGCCGCCGGCGCTGGCCCGCGCTCTGGCCGCGCGCGGCCTCAGCGTTGCCGCCGACCTCGAGCTGTCGACCCGGCAGATCCAGCCGCCCGACAGCATGGCCCAGCTCGATCAGGCCGCCGAACTGCTCGCCGACGCCATCGAGCAGGACCGGCGCATGCTGGTCATCGCCGACTACGACTGCGACGGCGCAACCGCCTGCGCTGTCGCCGTACGCGGCCTGCGCGCGCTGGGCGCGAAGCACGTCGACTTCCTGGTGCCCAATCGCTTCGAGTACGGCTACGGCCTGACCCCGGAGCTGGCCGAGCTCGCCGCCCGCCGCCAGCCTGACCTGCTGATCACGGTCGACAACGGCATCGCCAGCGTCGACGGCGTCGCCCGTGCCGCCGAGCTTGGCATGGATGTGCTGATCACCGATCACCATCTGCCGGGCGAGCGGCTGCCGGCGGCCCGCGCGATCGTCAATCCCAACCAGCCCGGCTGCGCTTTCCCTTCCAAGCACCTGGCCGGCGTCGGCGTGATGTTCTACGTGCTGGTGCAGCTGCGCGCGGCGCTGCGCCGCCGTGGCCGCTACACGCCGGCCGATCAGCCGCGCCTGGACAAGCTGCTCGACCTCGTCGCGCTGGGCACGGTGGCCGACCTGGTGCGGCTCGATCGCAACAACCGCATCCTGGTGCAGGCCGGCCTGGAACGCATGCGCCAGGGCTTGGCGCAGCCCGGCATCCAGGCGCTGTTCCGCGTCGCCGGCCGCGACGTGCGCGGCGCCCGTGCCGCCGACCTCGGCTACGCCCTGGGGCCGCGCATCAACGCCGCCGGCCGGCTCACCGACATGACCCTGGGCATCGCCTGCCTGCTGAGCGACGACCCGGTCCAGGCGCTGCAGCTGGCGCAGCGGCTCGACGAGCTCAACCGCGAGCGGCGCCAGATCGAGGCCGACATGCAGGCCCAGGCGCAGATCGACCTCGAGGACTTCGACCGCGACGCGCTCGGCGATCTGGGCCGCCGGCGCACCATCACGATCTTCCGCGAAGGATGGCACCCCGGCGTGGTCGGACTCATCGCCTCGCGCGTCAAGGAACGCCACCACCGCCCGACGATCGCCTTCGCCGCGGCCGATGCAACCACGCTGCGCGGTTCCGGCCGCTCGATCGAGGGCGTGCACCTGCGCGACACGCTCGACCGGGTGACCAAGATCGACCCGTCCCTGGTGGCGCGCTTCGGCGGCCACGCCATGGCGGCCGGGCTGACCATCCCGCGCGACGCGCTGGCGCGCTTCGGCGTGGCGTTCGAACAGGCGGCGTGCGAAGGCGGCGACGCGGCACTCTATGCCCGCCGCCTCGCGGTCGACGGACCGCTCGAACCGTCCGAGATCACAGCGGGCCTGGTCGAGGCCACCCAGCGCATCGTCTGGGGCCAGGGTTTCGCCGAGCCGCTGTTCGCCAACGATTTCGAGGTGCTCGACCAGCGCATCGTCAAGGACACCCACCTCAAGCTCACCCTGGGCCTGGCCGGGCGCAAGTGGCCGGCGATCTGGTTTCGCCGCACCCAGGCCCTGCCCGACCGCGCCCACCTGGCCTACCGCCCGACCTTCGACGACTACCGCGGCGACCGGCACATCTCCCTGATCATCGAGGACGCCGCCAACGACTGACCCGGGCGCGGCGCCGCACGCCGGTATAATCCGCTGCCAAGGAAGCGCGGGCCGTTCGCGGATTCCCCTCAAGACGGGTCCCCATGGAAGCGGGTTTCCCGCCTTGCGGAATCCTTTCCTGGCGGAGTCCCATCCCGGCAGATCCTCCCGCGTTTCGATCGCCAGCCGTGCAGCGATCGGCGCCCGCGACCCCGAACCCCACGAAAGCCCAGCCATGGACGCCGAACAACTGAACCAGATCGCCGCGACCCTGGCCGATCTCGATGCCCGACTGAACGAGCTGCGGAGGTATCTTTGACGTCGATGCCAAGGAAGCGCGGCTGCAGGAGGTCGCCCGCGAGCTCGAGGCACCGGGCGTCTGGAGCGACCAGAAGCGCTCGCAGGAGCTCGGCCGGGAAAAGAAGCTGCTCGAGGACGTCGTCACGCGCATGCACCGGCTGGGCAGCGACCTGGCCGACACCGCCGAGCTGTTCGACCTGACCCGCGCCGAGGGCGACGAGGCCACGCTGCAGTCGATCGGCGCCGACGTCGCCGCGCTGGCGCGCCAGGTCGGCGATCTCGAATTCCAGCGCATGTTCAACAATCCGCTGGATCCGAACAACTGCTTCCTCGACGTGCAGGCCGGCTCGGGCGGCACCGAGGCCCAGGACTGGGCCTCGATGCTCGAGCGCATGTACCTGCGCTATGCCGAGCGCAAGGATTTCAAGGCCGAACTGCTCGAGGAATCGGCCGGCGAAGTCGCCGGCATCAAGAGCGCGACGATCAAGATCACCGGGCCCTACGCCTTCGGCATGCTGCGCACCGAGACCGGCGTGCACCGCCTGGTACGCAAGTCGCCGTTCGACTCGAACGCGCGCCGGCACACCTCGTTCGCCAGCGTCTTCGTCTACCCCGAAGTCGACGATTCGGTGCACGTCGAGATCAACCCGGCGGACCTGCGCATCGACGTGTTCCGCGCCTCCGGTGCCGGCGGCCAGCACGTCAACAAGACCGAGTCGGCGGTCCGCATCACCCACCTGCCGACCAACGTGGTGGTGCAGAGCCAGAACGACCGCTCGCAGCATCGCAACCGGGCCGAGTGCATGGCCATGCTCAAGTCGCGCCTGTACGAACTCGAGATGCGCAAGCGACTGGCGCAGCAGAACGAGCTGGAGGCCTCCAAGACCGACATCGGCTGGGGCCACCAGATCCGCTCCTACGTGCTCGACCAGTCGCGCATCAAGGACCTGCGCACCAACGTCGAGATCGGCAATACCCAGGCCGTGCTCGACGGCGACCTCGACGATTTCATCTCCGCCAGCCTCAAGCAGGGCGTCTGACGCGCCCGGCCCCGCGCGACCGCGCGCGCCGCACCAAGGATTATCGTGACCCAGGATCCCCTGCCGCCCGACGAGAACCAGATCATCGCCGAACGGCGCGCCAAGCTCGCCGCGCTGCGCGCGCAAGGTCCGGCCTATCCGAACGACTTCCGCCGCAGCCACCTGGCCGCCGATCTGCATGCCGAATTCGACGGCGCCGACAACGAGCGCTTCGAGCGCGATCCGGTCGAGGTCGCGGTGGCCGGCCGGCTCATGCTCAAGCGCCTCATGGGTAAGTCGAGCTTCGCCACGGTGCAGGACGGCACGGGCCGCATCCAGTTCTTCATCACCAACGACGACGCCGGCGCTCCGGCCCACGAGGCCTTCCGCCACTGGGACATCGGCGACATCGTCGCGGCGCGCGGCACGCTCTTCAAGACCCGCACCGGCGAGCTGTCGGTGCGCTGCCGCGAACTGCGGCTGCTTGCCAAGGCGCTGCGCCCGCTGCCCGACAAGTTCCACGGGCTGGCCGACCAGGAACAGCGCTACCGCCAGCGCTACGTCGACCTGATCGTCAACGAATCGACCCGGCGCACCTTCGAGATCCGGGCCCGCGCCATCGCCGGCGTGCGCCGCTTCCTGCTCGAGCACCGCTTCCTCGAGGTCGAGACGCCGATGCTGCATGCCATCCCCGGCGGGGCCTCGGCGCGGCCGTTCGCGACCCACCATCACGCGCTCGACATGGACATGTTCCTGCGCATCGCGCCGGAGCTGTTCCTCAAGCGCCTGGTGGTCGGCGGCATGGAGCGGGTGTTCGAGATCAACCGCAATTTCCGCAACGAAGGCATCAGTCCGCGGCACAACCCGGAATTCACGATGCTCGAGTTCTACGCGGCGTACCACGACGTGCACTGGATGATGGATTTCACCGAACAACTGCTGCGCGAGGTGGCGCGCGCCAGCGTCGGTTCCACCCGGCTGCCCTACCAGGGCGCGACCATCGATCTGGAGCCGCCCTTCGCCCGGCTGCGCGTGGTCGAGGCGATCGGCCTGCACGCGCCGGATTACGCCGCGCAACCGCTCGACGACGCGGCCTGGCTGCGCGCCGAACTGCAGCGGCTGGGCGCGCCGGCCGACGCGCAGTCCGGCCTGGGCGCACTGCAGCTGGCGCTGTTCGAGGAGGTCGCCGAGGCCCGCCTGTTGCAGCCGACCTTCCTCGTCGACTATCCGGCCGAGGTTTCGCCGCTGGCCCGCGCCTCCGACGCCGATCCGCAGGTCACCGAGCGCTTCGAGCTGTTCATGGCCGGGCGCGAGACGGCCAACGGCTTCTCCGAGCTCAACGACCCCGAGGACCAGGCCGAGCGCTTCCAGCGCCAGGTCGCGGCCAAGGCGGCCGGCGACGAGGAGGCGATGTACTACGACGCCGACTACATCCGTGCGCTCGAATACGGCATGCCGCCGACCGCCGGCTGCGGCGTCGGGATCGATCGCCTGGTGATGCTGCTCGCCGACGCGCCGAACATCCGCGACGTCATCCTGTTCCCGCACATGCGGCCGCAGTGAGATGGCGCCGCCAGCGCTGCGGGCCCGGCTGCAGGCACTGCAGGCGCTGGTGCAGGGGCGCGCCCAGGGGGCCGGCGACCCGGATGCGGTTGCGTTGCAGCTCGACGGGCGCTGCTGCGGCAGCATCGATCCACCGCTGGCCGCGCGGCTCGCCGCCGCGGTTCCCGGCCTGCTGCTCGAGGCCGAAGTGCTGCGCCCGCGCGCCGGCCCCTGCGGCCCGGCCGGCTGCAGCGCGCTGCTCGAGGCGGCCGCCCGCTGGCTGGTGCGCGACGGCGTGGTGCCCGGCTGGCGCGATGAACGGCTCGATGTCATGGCGGACGACGGCGCGCTGCTCGCGACGGTCGACCGGTGCGCCGTGCGGGCGCTGGGCATCACCACGCGCTCGGTGCGCTTGAACGGCTACGCCGCGCCAGACCGGCTGCACGTCGCCCGCCGCTCGCCGCGCAAGCGCGTCGATCCGGGGCAGTGGGACAATCTCGCCGGCGGCCTGGTCGGCGCCGGCGAAGGCTTGCGCGAGGCCATCGTGCGCGAAACGCTCGAAGAGGCCGGTCTCGTCATCGATCCGGCGCAGCTGGTCGACGGCGGTGCCTGGCGCGTCTGCCGCCGCCTCGGAGACGGGCTGCTCAGCGATGTCGTGCACGTCTTCGACCTCGATCTGGCCGCCGATACGGTGCCGGTCAATCGCGACGGCGAGGTCGAACGCTTCGATGTCTGGGATCTCGGGCGGGTGCTGTCGGCCATCGAGGACGGCGCGTTCACCGTCGAAGCCTCGCTCGCGCTGCTCGATACGCTGCAGCGTCGCGCCGCGGCCTAGGAGCGTGCGCGGTCGAAGCCCCTGAGCTCCCCTCGCCCGCGAAGCGGGAGGGGCCGGGGGTGAGGGAGCAGCGCAACGGTTTGTGCTTCAGCGCACACCCTCACCCCGGCCCTCTCCCACTCGCGTGGGAGAGGGGGAAAATGATCCTGCGCGACCGGCAAATCATCCGCCGCGCACGTTCCTGGTACAAGCGGCGCGGCGGCTCAGAGCGCGTCGCCGCGCGTCTCGCGCTCGCGGCCTTCGCGCCCGGTACGGCTGCGTGAGTCGTTGGGGCCGCGTACCGCACCCGTCGCCGTACTCGCACCCGTACCCGCACCCATACCTGCACCCGAACCTGTACCTGTACCCGTACCTGTACCTGTACCTGTACCCGGACCCGGACCCGGACCCGGACCCGGCGCGTCGCGTGCCGCGTTCACGGCCGGCGCCGCCGCGGCCTCGCCCGGCGCGGCCAGCGGCGTCCAGCGCTCCGGAGCGCCGAACCAGAGACGATCACGATAGTGGCGCTGCCAGTAGTCGACCGCCACGAACGACACCGCGCCCACGCTTAGCGCCTGCGCCAGTTCGGCCAGCGTCCGGCGCCGGCCGCTGTCGACCGTGGCGATCTGGGGTGCGAAGACCCAGCCGCGCTGGTCCGCGGCGGCGACATCGCACCAGGTCCAGTCGACCAGGCAGCCGTGGATGTGCAGCGGCGTGCCGGCACCCAGCTGGGCGACCAGCGGATAGCGCGGGTCGGGCCCGGCGCGAACCGTCAGGCTGTCGAGCGCCATGGCGTCCTGCGCGCCGGCCAGACGCGCCAGCAGCAAGGTCGAACCCAGCACCAACAACCGTTTGCCCTTGGCGCGCCGCACGCCCCCTCCCCGGCCTGTAGCCGGCGGCCGCGCAGCGGCCGCTGTCCGATCCATCGGCCATGGTACGCGCGCCCTGCGCCTGGTGCGCTGGCGGTGGCCCTGACCAACGCCGTGCGCCCTGTGCGCTGGCGGCGGGCCTGACCAACGCCGTGCGTCCGGTGCGCTCCCGGTGGGCCTGATCAACGCCCCGGGCACGGCGGGCCGGCGGACCGTCGCGCGCTTGCCGCCGATCCGGATTCCCGGTCAAATCGGCATCTTCGTGCCCGAGGCCGCCATGAGCATCCGACCGACGATCGATTTCCTCCTGCACGACTGGCTGCAGGTCGAGGCCCTGCAGCACCGCGCACGCTTCGCCGACCACAGCCGCGAGACCTTCGCCGCGGTGCTCGATACCTGCGAGCGCATCGCGCGCGACAAGTTCGCGCCGTTCAATCGCCTGGTCGACACCGAGGAGCCGCGCTTCGACGGCGAGCGCGTCATCCTGCCGCGCGCGACGCACGAGGCGCACCAGGCCTTCGTCGCCTCGGGCATGCTGGCCGCGGCGCAGGATTACGAGCTCGGCGGCATGCAGCTGCCCTATACCGTCGAGGCGGCGGCCAACAGCTTCTTCGCGATGGCTTCGGTGAGCATCGGCGGCGGCCTGCTCACGGTGGGCAATGCCAGCCTGCTGATGGCGCACGGCACGCCGCTGCAGCAGCGCGTGTTCGCGCACAACGAATTCGCCGGCCGCTACTCGGGCACCATGTGCCTTTCGGAGCCGCAGGCCGGCTCGTCGCTCAGCGACGTGGCGACCCGGGCGCTGCCCGATGGCCCCGACCATGGCGCCGACCCGCTGGGCCCGCGCTACCGGCTGCGCGGCAACAAGATGTGGATCTCGGCCGGCGAACACGAGCTGAACGAGAACATCATCCACCTGGTGCTGGCCAAGATCCCCGACGAGCACGGCGCGCTGGTCCCCGGCACGCGTGGCATCTCCTTGTTCATCGTGCCCAAGAAGCTGGTCGACGCCGAGGGTCGGCTCACCGGCGAGCGCAACGACGTCGCGCTGGCCGGCCTCAACCACAAGTGCGGCTGGCGTGGCACCACCAACACGCTGCTCAATTTCGGCGAAGGCCGCTACCGGCCGCGCGGCGCGCCCGGCGCCATCGGCTACTTGGTGGGCCGGCCGGGCGAGGGCCTGCGCTGCATGTTCCACATGATGAACGAGGCGCGCATCGGCGTTGGCATGGCCGCGGCGATGCTGGGCATGGCCGGCTACGTGGCCTCGCTGGACTACGCGCGTACCCGCCCGCAGGGCCGGCCGCTCGGCCCGCGCGGCAAGGACCCGGCGCAGGCCCAGGTGCCGATCATCGAGCACGCCGACGTCAAGCGCATGCTCCTGGCGCAGAAGGCCTACGCCGAGGGCGCGCTGGCGCTGGCGCTCTACTGCGCGCGGCTGGTCGACGAGCAGCACACCGGTACGGCGGACGCGGCCGACGAGGCGCGCCTGCTGCTCGAGGTGCTGACGCCGATCGCCAAGAGCTGGCCCAGCGAATGGTGCCTAGAAGCCAATTCGCTGGCCATCCAGGTCCATGGCGGCTACGGCTACACGCGCGATTTTCCTGTCGAGCAGTACTGGCGCGACAACCGGCTCAACATGATCCACGAGGGCACGCACGGCATCCAGGCGATGGATCTGCTCGGGCGCAAGGTGCTGATGGAGGACGGACGCGGCCTGCAAGCCCTGGGCCGCCGCGTCCGCGCCACGATCGAGCGGGCGGCGCGCGAGCCCGCGCTCGCCGGGCCCGGCGCGGCGCTCGGCGAGGCGCTCGAGCGGATCGGCCGCGCCACCCGCGCGGCGTGGTCCACCGGCGTCCCCGGCGAGGCGCTCGCCAACGCCGTGCCGTACATGCAGGCCTTCGGCCACACCGTGCTGGCCTGGATCTGGCTCGACCTGGGCCTCACGGTGCTGGGCCCGGGCCAGGACGCGAGCCGGCCCGCGTCGGTTGGCCGGCTCGCCGCCATGCGCTACTTCTTCCACTACGAATTGCCCAAGATCGGCGCCTGGCTGCAGGTTGTCGAAACCCGCGACCAGACCTGCGCGGCCATGCCCATCGACGCGTTCTGAATCGCGGCTTGGCGCGGTCTGGCGGCCCTCGCCCGGCGGCAAACGACCGTGCGGCCGGCAGGCCGTCGGCGTGTACCGGCGCGTTCGATCGCATGGCGGGCGTTCGGCGGCCGGATGCGAGCCCTGCGGCTCGCAATCGATTGCGCTCTTGCTGCACGCCCGTGCAACCTAACCTAGACCCTGCGCGTCAGATGGACGTAAGAATCGGCGCCAAGACTGCCGGATCGCGCCTGACGGCGCGGGACACCCGCTACCCGATAGACGGGAGCCCCATCGCCGGGGCGTATCATCATCCACCTTTCCGTAGCGCTGCATCGGCCCGCCCGATCCGAGGACCTGACCTGCGTGTGGCGTGCAATGCGAAGGATCGCCAGCCATGAACGCGCACATCGACCCGCTTGAAGGGACCGTTCCGGCGTTTGTCCAGCATCGCAAACTCCTGGACTGGGTGCGCGAGATCGCCGCGCTCGCCCAGCCGCAGCGCGTCGTCTGGTGCGACGGCTCGCCGGAGGAAAACGAGCGCCTGTGCGAGCAGATGGTGCGGGCCGGTACGCTGCGCCGGCTCAATCCGGCGCTGCGGCCCAATTCGTATCTGGCCCGCTCCGATCCGGACGACGTCGCCCGGGTCGAGGATCGCACCTTCATCTGCAGTGCCGGCGCCGCCGACGCCGGCCCGACCAACAACTGGATGGCGCCGGCCCAGATGCGCGACACCCTGCGCGGGCTGTTTCGCGGCTGCATGCGCGGCCGCACGATGTACGTCATCGCGTTCTCGATGGGTCCGCTGGGCAGTCCGATCGCCCAGATCGGCGTCGAGCTGACCGACAGCCCCTACGTCGTGGCCAGCATGCGCATCATGACGCGCATGGGCCGGCGCGTCTTCGAGCTGCTCGGCCGGGACGGCGCATTTGTTCCCTGCGTGCATTCGGTCGGTGCGCCGCTCGCCGCCGGTGCGCCCGACGTGCCCTGGCCATGCAATCCGGTCAAGTACATCGCCCATTTCCCCGAGACCCGCGAGATCTGGAGCTACGGTTCGGGTTACGGCGGCAATGCGCTGCTGGGCAAGAAATGCCTGGCCCTGCGCATCGCCTCGAGCATGGGCCGGGCGGCGGCGCACGACGCCGAGCCGGGCTGGTTGGCCGAGCACATGCTGATCCTCGGCGTCACCTCGCCCGAGGGCCGCAAGGCGCACATCGCGGCGGCCTTCCCTTCGGCCTGCGGCAAGACCAACTTCGCCATGCTGATCCCGCCGCCGTCCTTTGCCGGCTGGAAGATCACCACGATCGGCGAGGACATCGCCTGGATCAAGCCCGGGCCCGACGGCCGCCTGCGCGCGATCAATCCCGAGGCCGGCTTCTTCGGCGTGGCACCCGGCACCGGCGCGACGACCAACCCCAATGCGGTCGCGATGCTGCATGCCAACGTGCTCTACACCAATGTCGCGCTGACCGAGGACGGCGACGTCTGGTGGGAAGGCCTGGGGCCGGCCCCGGCGCGGGCGATCGACTGGCGCGGCGAGGAATGGACGCCGGGTTGCGGCCGCAAGGCGGCGCACCCGAATTCGCGCTTCACCGTCGCCGCGACGCAGTGCCCGTCGATCGATCCGTCCTGGGACGATCCGGCCGGCGTACCGATCGATGCCTTCGTGTTCGGCGGCCGCCGCTCGAATACCGTGCCCCTGGTGACCCAGGCGCGGAGCTGGACCGAAGGTGTGTACATGGCCGCCACGATGGGCTCCGAAACCACCGCGGCGCAGGCCGGGGCGCAGGGCGTGCTGCGGCGCGACCCCTTTGCCATGCTGCCCTTCACGGGCTATCACATGGGCGATTATTTCGCGCACTGGCTGCGGCTGGGCGAGCGGCTGGCGGCGCGCGGCGTCGCGGCGCCGGCGATCTTCTGCGTGAACTGGTTCCGAACCGACGCCCAAGGGCGCTTCGTCTGGCCCGGCTACGGCGAGAACATGCGCGTGCTCGAATGGATCGTCGGCCGCGTCGCGGGCCGCGCGCAGGGCGCCGAGAACCTGTTCGGCATCACGCCACGCTACGAGGACCTGCGCTGGGACGGCCTGGAGTTCGATCGCGCCGCGTTCGAGCGCATCAACGCGGTCGATCCCGCGGAGTGGCGGCGCGAACTCGAATCGCACCGCGAGTTCTTCGATCGCCTGAAGGATCGGCTGCCGGTCGCCCTTGAAACGACCCGCCGCGCGCTCGCCGCGCGCCTAGACTGAGGCCGCGCCGGCGGCCAGCCGCCGCCGCTCAGCTCTCGTCGATCCAGGCCATCTGGATGGCCTCGAGGATCTTCTCGTTGCTGCGTTCCGGCGGATCGGCGAAGCCCTCGAGGGCACAGACCCAGCGGTGCAGGTCGGTGTAGCGCAGCGTGCGCGGGTCGACGTCCGGGTGCGCCTCGGCCAGCGCCTCGGCGATCGCCAGACTATCGGTCCAGTGCAGCGCCGGCCTGCTCACGTCTTGCCTTCCTTCACCTGGTTGATCGAGTAGCGCGGGATCTCCACGACCAGGTCGGCGCCGGCCACGATGGCCTGGCACGACAGGCGCGACAGCGGCGTCAGGCCCCAGGCCTTGTCGAGCAAGTCGTCCTCGTCCTCTTCGGAGGGCGCCATCGAGGCGTAGCCCTCGCGCACGATGACGTGGCAGGTGGTGCAGGCGCAGGACAGCTCGCAGGCGTGCTCGACCGGGATGCCGGCCTCGAGCAGCGCCCGGCAGATGCTTTGGCCGTGGTGCGCGGCGACCGTCGCCCCGTCCGGGCAGATCTCCTCGTGCGGCAGGACGCGGATCCGCGGCATGGTCGCGTCAGTCGGCCGGCCGGCGGGCCGCCGCCTGCGTCGCCAGGACCTCGTCGACGCCGCGCCCGGCCAGTGCGGCGCGGATCGAGCGGTTCATGCGGCGCATGGCCAGCTCTTCGGTGGCATCGCCCAGGGCGACCGCCGCCGCGGCGATGGCATCGGCCCGATCGCCCGCGGCGACCCGGGCCAGGGCCTCGATCGCCGCCTCGACGCGTTCGCGCTCCGCGTCCTCGAGCAGGTCACCGTCGCTGGCCAGCGCGCTGCGCGCGGCCTCGATGACGCGCTGCGCCTCGACCTGCTGCTCGCGCAGCATGCGCGCCTCGCGGTCGGCCCCGGCGGCGCTGATCGAATCGCCCAGCATGCGCGTGATGTCGTCGTCGGTGAGCCCGTACGACGGCTTGACCTCGACCGCCGCCTCGACCCCGCTGGTCAGTTCGCGCGCGCCGACCGAGAGCAGTCCGTCGGCGTCGACCTGGAAACGCACGCGGATGCGGGCCGCGCCGGCGGCCATCGGCGGGATGCCGCGCAGCTCGAAGCGCGCCAGCGAGCGGCAGTGGTCGACCAGCTCGCGCTCGCCCTGCACGATGTGCAGCGCCAGGGCGCCCTGGCCGTCCTTGAAGGTGGTGAAATCCTGTGCGCGGGCGACCGGTATCGTGCTGTTGCGCGGGATGATCTTCTCGACCAGCCCGCCCATGGTCTCGAGGCCCAGCGAAAGCGGAATGACGTCGAGCAGCAGCCAGTCATCGTCGCCGGCGCGGTTGCCGGCCAGCAGATTGGCCTGCATCGCCGCGCCCAGCGCCACCACCTGGTCCGGGTCCAGGTCGACCAGCGGCGGCCGGCCGAAGGTTTCGGCCACGGCCTGGCGCAGGTGCGGCATGCGCGTCGATCCGCCGACCAGGACCACCCCTTCGATCTGGGCGGCGGTGCAGCCGGCGTCGGCCAGCGTACGGCGCGTGGCCTCGATGGTCTTGTGCACCAGGTGCGCGGTCAGGCCGACGAAGGTCTCGCGACTGATGCTCAGATTGACCCAGCGGCCGTCGCAAAGGCGGGCCTGGATCGTCGCCTGGGCCTGCGTCGACAGCCGCTCCTTGGCCGCGCGGGCGCGCACTGAGAGCAGCCGCGCATCCTCGGGTCCCAGGCGCGACAAGCCGGCCTGCTCGAGGATCCAGCAGTACACCCGATGATCGAAGTCGTCGCCGCCCAGCGCCGTATCGCCGCCTGTGGCCAGCACCTCGAAGCGGCCCTTGCTCAGGCGCAGCACCGAGACGTCGAAGGTGCCGCCGCCCAGGTCGAACACCGCGAACACGCCTTCGGCGCGATGGTCCAGGCCATAGGCGATCGCCGCCGCGGTCGGTTCGTTGAGCAGGCGCAACACCGGGATGCCGGCCAGGCGCGCCGCATCGCGCGTCGCCTGGCGCTGCGCGTCGTCGAAATACGCCGGCACGGTGATCACGGCACCGGCCAGCGCGCCGCCCAGCGCCTCTTCGGCGCGCCGCCGCAGGGCGTCGAGGATCTCGGCCGAAACCTCGACCGGGCTTTTGACGCCGGCCGCGGTGCGCAGCTGCAGCATGCCGGGTGCATCGACGAAATCGTAGGGCAGGTTCTCGGCATGGGCGACGTCGCGCAGCCCGCGGCCCATGAAGCGCTTGACCGAGCTGATCGTATTGCGCGGGTCGCGTGCGATCTCGCCCAGCGCATCGGCACCGACCAGCGGCGCGCCGTCGGCGCGATAGCGCACCACCGAGGGCAGCAGCGCCTGGCCGGCGGCGTCGGGCAGCACGACGGCGACGCCGCTTCGCACGGTTGCCACCAGCGAATTGGTCGTGCCCAGATCTATGCCCACCGCCAGCCGATGCTGGTGCGGTGCGGTCGATTGTCCGGGTTCGGCGATCTGCAGCAGGGCCATGGCGTGGGATCGCGACCGGCAACGCGCCTAGGCGTGCGCGCCTTCACCGGCCGGGGACCCCGCAACCGCCCGTTCGCATTCGGCAAGCAGCTTGTCGAGAAACATCAGGGCACGGACCTCGGCAGCCGCGCCGGGAAAGTCGTGATCCGTGTCGAGCAGGCCGGCAAGCCGCCGCAGGCGCTGGGCGCGCTGCGCCGCCACCGTGGCGCCGAGCGCCGCCACCGCGGCGCCATCGCCACCGGCGCGCGCCTCGTCGAGGGCTTCGCGCCAGAACATCTGCTGCTCGAGGAAAGCCGGGTCGAGCGGTGCCGCGCCCTCGCCTTCGACCGCCACGCCGTTGCGGCGGCACAGGTAGGCCGCGCGGGCCGTATCGGAACGCAGCACCTGGTAGGCCTCGTTGGCGTGGCTCGCCAGCTGCATCGCGGCGCGCCGTTCGCCGGCACCGGCGCGCACATGCCGGTCGGGATGGACCAGCGCCAGCACCTCGCCGTACGCGCCGCTCAGGCGATCCGGATCGATGGCAAAACGCGGTTCCAGGCCGAACAGGGAGAAGTATTCCGGGATCGATGCGGACACGTGCGCGGACGTCAGACCCGGAAGGACTCGCCGCAACCGCAGCGGTCCTTCTCATTGGGGTTGTTGAAGCGGAAACCTTCGCTCAGACCCTCGCGCACGTAGTCGAGTTCGGTGCCGTCGAGGTAGGCCAGGCTGCGCGGATCGACCAGCACGGTCACGCCGTTGCTCTGGAACGGCACGTCGGCCGGATCGGCCGCGTCGGCGAATTCAAGCTTGTACGCCATGCCGGAACAGCCCGTGGTATGCACCGCCAGGCGCACGCCGACCCCCTTGCCGCGCCGGCTCAGGAAGGCGGCGACATGCTGCGCCGCCCGCTCGGTCAGGGTCACTGCCATGTTCGTTTCCTCGATCGATGGAAGGAATCAGGCCGGCGCGCCCAGGGCGGCCGGCGCCGCGGCCGGTTCGGTCTCGGCGCGGGCGCCGTCGCGCTTCTTGCGGTAGTCCTCGATGGCCGCCTTGATCGCGTCCTCGGCGAGGATCGAGCAATGGATCTTCACCGGCGGCAGCGCCAGTTCGTCGGCGATCTGCGTGTTGCGGATCTGCATGGCCTGGTCGAGCGTCTTGCCCTTGACCCACTCGGTCACCAGCGAACTCGACGCGATCGCCGAACCGCAGCCGTAGGTCTTGAAGCGCGCGTCCTCGATCACGCCCTGCCCGTTGACCCGGATCTGCAGCTTCATGACATCGCCGCAGGCCGGCGCACCGACCATGCCGGTCCCGACCGACTCGTCGTTGCGATCGAACGACCCGACATTGCGCGGGTTCTCGTAGTGCTCGACAACTTTCTCACTGTAGGCCATGCAACCTCTCCCTGGTTCTTTCTTGTCGTCGCCTGCCGTGCGCGCCGCCCCATCCGTCGTGGCAAGCGCCGCCTAATGCGCGGCCCATTGCACCGTGCTCAGGTCGACGCCCTCGAGGTGCATCTCCCAGAGCGGCGACATGGAGCGCAGCTTGGCGACCTTCTCGGCAAGCAGCCGGACCGCGAAATCGATCTCCTCGGCGGTCGTGAATCGGCCGACCGTGAAGCGTATGGAACTGTGCGCCAGCTCGTCGCTGCGACCGAGCGCGCGCAGGACGTAGGACGGCTCGAGGCTGGCCGAGGTGCAGGCCGAGCCCGAGGAAACCGCGATGTCCTTGATCGCCATGATGAGCGATTCGCCCTCGACGAAGTTGAAGCTGACGTTCAGGTTGTGGGCCACCCGGCGCTCGGCATGGCCGTTGAGATAGACCTCTTCGATCCGGCCCAGGCCCGCCCAGAGCCGGTCGCGCAGCCCGCGGATGCGCTCGCTCTCGGCGCCCATCTCGGCGCGCGCGATGCGGAAGGCCTCGCCCATGCCGACGATCTGGTGCGCCGGCAGCGTGCCCGAGCGCAGGCCGCGCTCGTGGCCGCCGCCGTGCATCTGCGCTTCGAGGCGCACGCGCGGCTTGCGCCGCACGTACAGCGCACCGACGCCCTTGGGTCCGTAGGTCTTGTGCGCCGAGAACGACATGAGATCGACCGGCAGTGCGGCAAGGTCGATCGCCACCTTGCCGCTGGCCTGCGCCGCATCGACGTGCAGCAGGACGCCGCGGGCCCGGCACAGGCGGCCGATCTCGGCGATATCCTGGATGACGCCGATCTCGTTGTTGACCAGCATCACCGAGGCGAGCAGCGTGTCGGGCCGCAGGCTGGCCGCGAAGGCCTCGAGGTCTAGCAGGCCGTCAGGCTGCACTTCCAGGTAGGTGACCTCGAAGCCTTCGCGCTCGAGCTCGCGCATCGTGTCGAGGGTCGCCTTGTGCTCGGTCTTGACCGTGACCAGGTGGCGGCCCTTGTCGCGATAGAAATGCGCCGCGCCCTTGAGCGCCAGGTTGATCGACTCGGTCGCGCCCGAGGTCCAGATGACCTCGCGCGGGTCGGCGTTGACCAGCGCGGCGACCTCGCCGCGCGCCTGCTCGACCGCGGCCTCGGCCTCCCAGCCGAAGGAATGGCTGCGCGACGCCGGATTGCCGAAGCTGCCGCGCAAGAACGGCAGCATCTTGTCGAGGACGCGCGGATCCACCGGCGTGGTGGCCGAATAGTCGAGGTAGATGGGCAGTTTCATGGGTGCAGGTGGGGATCAGCCGACCGTGGTGCTTTCATCGAGTTGCGGGCGTCCGGCCGGAGCACGCGGCGCAGCCGGCGGCGCCGCCACCGGACGCACGTTCGTGGACTGCTGCTCGACCAGGCTGGCCAGCGATACCGAATCGAGGTAGTCGACCATGTGCCGGTTCAGACCGGCCCACAATTCGTGGGTCATGCAGCGATGGTCATTATCGCAATTGGAGCGGCCCTGGCAGTTGGTGGCGTCCAGCGGTTCGTCGACGGCGAAGATGATATCGGCGACCGAGATATCGGCCGCGCCCTTGCCCAGGCGATAGCCGCCGCCGGGGCCGCGAGTGCTCTCGACCAGGCCGTGGCGGCGCAATTTCGCGAACAGCTGTTCCAGGTAGGACAGGGAGATGGTCTGGCGCTGGCTGATGCCGGCAAGCGTGACCGGCCCCTTGTGGTGGCGCATGCCCAGATCGATCATCGCCGTGACGGCGAATCGGCCCTTGGTAGTCAATCGCATACGTAATTCCTTTCCCAGATGGGCAGGGCTACCACGTCGCCGTCCGACAATACGGGCGTGCATGTTGTCCGCTTGTGGGGGCAGCATGCCGCCCGCTACGGACCCGAGGCAACCCGACGTATGCAGAAAGCGTACATTAACCTACGGATTTAGTCAACTATAGCCTACCCGCTGGTATGGCTACCCGACCCCGGCCAAGCACGGTGGAAGGCGATGGCGGGCGTCGCAGCCCGGTCGCACAAGGCCCGCGGCGCGGGCGCGCCGTGGCCAATTCGAGCCGCGGCGCATGTGCCGGCGAGCGCTCGAACGCCGGAGCGGCGCGCCGGCACGTGGCAACGCGCCGGCGCCCGCATCGCCACCCGGATCAGGCGGCGGCGTACATCGTCGCGCGTTTGCGGACGACTTCGATCAGCCCCTGGCAGGCGTCCTCGACGTAATCGAGCACGGTATTGAAACCCTCCGGCCCGCCGTAGTAGGGATCGGGCACCGTGGCCGCGTCATGTTCGCCGGCAAAGCGCATCAGCAGGTGCAGCTTGTGCTTGTGCGCCCGCGGGCATTGCTGCTGCAGCAAGGCGAGGTTTTCCCAGTCCATCGCAAGAATGAGATCGAAATCGCGATAGTCGTCCTGCGTGACCTGCCGCGCCCGCAAGTCGGAGATGTCGACACCGCGGCGCTTGGCCGCGGCCTGCGCGCGAGGATCCGGGGCCTCGCCGACGTGATACGCGTGCGTACCCGCCGACTCGACCTGGACGCTCGAATCGAGCCCGGCGTCGGTCACCATCCTGCGGAACACCCCCTGCGCGGTCGGCGACCGGCAGATGTTCCCCATGCAAACGAACAGAACTTTTGTCATATAAGTCGCGCCTTTCGTGTGCGGGGCAGCGCTTTGCGCCCCATCTTCACGGTGGCCGGCTTTGCCGCCCCCGGTCTCTCCTCTCATGATCCGCATTCCTTTACCGTACCTTCCATCCAGGCTTGCCGTTCCAACTACACCAAAAGACTCTCAATCCGCCGATAAGTTCACGCAATCGACCGTACGGACGCGATCGGGGCGGCGCAACCGGTTGCCGGCGCCGCCCAGCAGACGCCTACGCACAGCCGCGTCATGCCGCTTTGCCCAGTGCGCCAGGGCCCGATCCGCCGATTTCATCCCCGGCCAGGCCGAACACCCGGGAGCGCAGGAGCGCCAGCTGGTCGCGCGCCTGTGCGGCCTTCTCGAACTGCAGGTTCTTGGCGAAATCGAGCATCTGCTTCTCCAGGCGCTTGATCTCGCGCCCGAGCTGACGCTCGGTCATCGACAGGTAGCCGGGCAGTTCCTCGGCCGCGCGCTGCCCGGCCGAGGCGTCGTTCGCGCCGACCACGCCGTCGATGAGTTCGCGCACATCCTTGAAAACCCCGCGCGGCACGATGCCGTGCTGCACATTGAAGGCGGCCTGCCGGCCGCGGCGCCGGTCGGTCTCGTCGATCGCCCGGCGCATCGACTCGGTGATCGTGTCGGCGTACAGGATGGCCGTGCCGTCGAGATGGCGCGCCGCACGGCCGATGGTCTGGATGAGCGAACGCTCCGAGCGCAGGAACCCTTCCTTGTCGGCATCGAGGATCGCCACCAGCCCGACCTCCGGGAGATCGAGGCCTTCGCGCAGCAGATTGATGCCGACCAGCACGTCGAACACGCCGGCGCGCAGGTCGCGCAGGATCTCGACCCGTTCGACGGTGTCGACATCGGAGTGCAGGTAGCGCACCTTGACCGCGTGGTCGGCCAGGAAGGCCGTGAGGTCTTCGGCCATGCGCTTGGTCAGCGTGGTGATCAGCACGCGCTGGCCGCGGCCGACCCGCAGCGCGATCTCGGAGAGCACGTCGTCGACCTGGTTGCGCGCCGGCCGCACCTCGATGATCGGGTCGACCAGGCCGGTCGGCCGCACCAGCTGCTCGATGACGTGCGCCGAACGCGCGAGCTCGTAGGCCGCCGGGGTCGCCGAGACGAAGATGGCGCGCTTCATCTTGGCCTCGAATTCGTCGAAGCGCAGCGGCCGGTTGTCCAGTGCCGACGGCAGCCGAAAGCCATATTCGACCAGCGTTTCCTTGCGCGAGCGGTCGCCCTTGTACATGGCGCCCAGCTGCGGGATGGTGACGTGCGACTCGTCGATGATCATCAGCGCGTCGGGCGGCAGGTAGTCGATGAGCGTGGGCGGCGGTTCGCCCGGCGCGGCCCCGGAAAGGTGCCGGGTGTAGTTCTCGATGCCCTTGCAGAAGCCGATCTCGCCGAGCATTTCGAGGTCGAAGCGCGTGCGCTGCTCCAGGCGCTGGGCCTCGACGAGCTTGCCCGCCTGGTAGAGCTGGGCCGCACGCTCGCGCAGTTCGGCGCGGATGGTCTCGATCGCGCGCAGCACGGTGTGGCGCGGCGTGACGTAATGCGACGACGGGTAGACGGTGAAGCGCGGCACGCTCTGGCGCACCCGCCCGGTGAGCGGATCGAACAGCTGGATGGATTCGACCGTGTCGTCGAGCAGCTCGATGCGCACGGCGAGTTCGGCGTGTTCGGCCGGGAACACATCGATCGTGTCGCCGCGCACGCGAAAACTGCCGCGCACGAATTCCGCCTCGTTGCGCTGGTACTGCATGGAGACCAGGCGCGCGATCACCTCGCGCTGCCCGATAGGGTCCTTGTGGCGCAGGACCAGCACCATGGCGTGGTAGTCGCTGGGGTTGCCGATGCCGTAGATCGCCGAAACCGTGCCGACGATGATGGTATCGCGCCGTTCGAGCAGCGACTTGGTGGCCGACAGGCGCATCTGCTCGATGTGCTCGTTGATCGCGCTGTCCTTTTCGATGAACAGGTCGCGCGCCGGCACGTAGGCCTCGGGCTGGTAATAATCGTAATAGGAGACGAAATACTCCACCGCGTTGTGCGGGAAGAACTCGCGCATCTCGGAATACAGTTGCGCCGCCAGGGTCTTGTTGTGCGCCAGCACCAGGGTGGGAACGCCGATGCGGGCAATGACGTTGGCCATGGTGTAGGTCTTGCCCGAGCCGGTCACGCCCAGCAAGGTCTGCGCCACGAGGCCGTCCTGCAACCCTTCGGCCAGGCGATCGATCGCCTCCGGCTGGTCTCCAGCCGGCGGATACGGCTGGTGCAGCCGGAATGGCGTAAGGGCGGGCGGCGTGGCCATGGGTGATGGGTAGGCTGGGCGTCGTTAGCGTGCACCGTTTTGAGGAGCACATCGCGCCAGGTGCCGGCAAGGTGTCTGGGCCGGCGTCAAACAAGGTAATTCAGCGCGATGCGGCAGTGCAACGCGCAATCCTAGCATCGGCGGCCGGAAAAGCCTAGCCCCGGAAATAGATTATCGACCATATTTCATATACATATCAAATACTTAAAATTGGAATTCGGTGAACACCGACGGCTCTCCCGGGGTCCCGGATCGGACAAAAAAAAGCTTGCAAAATGGGGCCGGTTTTGCTTTATGTAAAATGTTCCGCACCCGGACGGCCCGTCACGCACGGATCGCGTGCGATCTGGCGGATCCGGTCATCCTATCCACCGATGCCTTGCCGCGGCGCGCGATGCGCGGGCACGGCCCAGTCGACCCATGACCACCGCCTCGCTTTTTTCCGCTTTCGAACTCGCGCCGGCAGACCCGATACTCGGCCTGAACGAGGCGTTCAACACCGATCCGCGCGCCGACAAGGTCAACCTGGGCGTCGGCGTCTACCTGGGCGAAGATGGCAAGATTCCCCTGCTCGAATCGGTCCGCTTGGCCGAGGCCGCTCGCTTGCAGAACCCCGGCCCGCGCGGCTATCTGCCGATCGACGGCTTGGCGGCCTATGACCAGAACGTGCAGAAGCTCCTCTTCGGGGCTGATTCGGACCTCATCGCGCGTGGCCGCCTCGTCACCGCGCAGGCGCTCGGCGGCACCGGTGCCCTGACCCTGGGCGCCGACCTGCTCAGGAGGGTGCTGCCGCAGGCCAAGGTATATATCAGCGACCCGAGTTGGGAGAACCACCGCGCCCTGTTCGAAGCGGCCGGCTACGCGGTGCAAAACTACCCCTATTACGATGCGCCGACGCACGGCCTGGACTTCGCCGGCATGCGCGGCGCGCTGCGCGACGCGCCGTCCGGCAGCATCGTCGTGCTGCACGCCTGCTGCCACAACCCGACCGGCGTCGACCTGACGCCCGAGCAATGGCAGCAGATCGTGGCGGTTGTCACCGAGCGCCGCCACGTGCCGTTCCTGGATTTCGCCTACCAGGGCTTTGCCGAAGGCATCGAGGCCGACGGCGCGGCGCTGCGCGCCTTCGCTGCCAGCGGCACCGACTTCCTCGTCGCCAGCTCGTTTTCCAAGTCGTTCTCGCTGTACGGCGAGCGGGTGGGCGCGCTCACAGTGGTCACGCATGACGCCGACGAATCGCGCCGCGTGCTCAGCCAGCTCAAGCGCGTGATCCGCACCAACTACTCGAATCCGCCGACCCACGGCGGCGCGCTCGTCGCGGCGGTGCTGGGCAGCGCCGAGCTGCGTGCGCGCTGGGAAGCCGAACTGGCGGGCATGCGCGATCGCATCAAGGAGATGCGCCAGGCGCTCGTGCAGTCGCTCGAGCAGCGCCTGCCGGGGCGCGAATTCGACTTCGTGCGCCACCAGCGCGGCATGTTCTCGTATTCGGGGCTGAACGCGGCGCAGGTCGAGCGGCTGCGCGGCGACTTCGGCATCTACGCGGTCGGCACCGGGCGCGTGTGCGTCGCCGCGCTCAACCGGGGCAACGTCGAGAAGGTGGCGGCAGCCATCGCCGCCGTATCGGCCGCCTGAGATCGGCGGCCGGCCGGCCTCTTTTCGCGGCCTCCCCGGCTTCCGTAGCACCTCCGTCCCCGATATAATCGCGGGCTGTTCCTCGATAGCTCAGTTGGTAGAGCATCGGACTGTTAATCCGCAGGTCCCTGGTTCGAGTCCAGGTCGAGGAGCCAGGATCCAAGGGGCGCGACAGGTTGGCACCTGCTTCGCGCCCTGTTCATTTATCGACTCGCGTCGCGCCGACTTCGATGAGCGATAGGCGGGGCAAGTTCGAGACCTTCGCGTATGGCAAGGATCCGGCCGCGCAGGGCGACCTGTACCTGCCCGAACGCGATCGGCCCGCGGTCGTTTGCCTGTTGCATGGCGGCTTCTGGCGCATGCCCTACGGCCGGGATCAACTTGCCGCGCACGCGGTGGATCTTGCCCGGCGCGGTTACGCCGCGTGGAACCTGGGCTATCGGCGACTCGGGGTTGCCGGCGCCGGCTGGCCCGGCACGTTCGACGATGTGTCGGCGGGGATCGACTTTCTGCGCAGCTTGCAGACGCGCGGGATCACGCTGGATCTGGATCGGGTCGCCGTCATCGGACATTCCGCCGGCGGGCATCTGGCCCTGTGGGCGGCAGGACAGCAGGCGCAGCGACGTCGCCAGGCACTGGACTGTCGCGTCGCGATCGCGGCCGTTTGCGCACTTGCGCCCGTCGCGGACCTCGAACTCGCCTGTGCACTCGGGCTTTCGGACAACGTAACGGAACGATTGCTCGGTGGCCTGCCGGCGAATGTTCCCCATGTCTACGCGCAGGCGTCACCCATCCGCTTGCTCCCGTTCGGTATCCCACAACTGGTCGTGCATGGAGAGATGGACGATGTCGTTCCCATCGGCATGACAAGAAATTACGTGCAGCGCGCAGGCCAGTCGGGAGACCATGTCGACGCGGCCCTGCTGCCGAGCAGCGGTCATTTTGAGCATCTTGACGCGCAAAGCGAACCCTGGGCGATCGTCACGGCATGGCTGGATCGCGTCATGGGCTAGTTCATTTCAAACATCGTCGGAATGTTTTCCGCCCGGACCCTATCCTGGTAGCTTCGCCCCTGGCGGCACCTGCCATTCCCGGGTCGATCGCCGGTCGCCCGGGCTTCGGAACCTGCCCAGGGCCAAGCGCGGAACCATGCGATTCGATGCCCGCCCGACGATCTACCGCCAATCGTCGTCCGGCATGATGCGCTTCATGAACTCGTCGAACATGGGCACCGTGAACGCGGTGTCGCCGTGGTTCGGACTCCAGATCATTCCCTTGGCGATCAACGAGCTTCGCGTCGGCGCCAGCGAGGAGACGCTCGCGCCGAAGAAGGTCGCGATATCGCCGGAACGGTCGGGGCCGGGCCCCAGTTCGGCCATCGCCCTCAGGTATTTCTTCTCCCTCGGACTGAGCCGGTCGAATCGCACGCGGTAGAAGCTCTCGTCGAGCGCCGCGATCGCCGTCACCGAGGCCTGCTCGACCGCCTCGATGCCGATCGGCGACCGCGCCGCGGCCATCCACGTATGGCTGCCCCATTGCTGCAGGAAATAGGCGTAGCGCTGCGTGACCTGCAGGATGCGCTCCAGCGCCTCGGGCGTGATCTGCACGCCGTTGTCCGCCAGCGGCTTCTCGATGGCGAGCCGGGCCGCCTCGGGCGGCAAAGGGCCTATGGTCGGGAAATCGAACAATCGTTCGGCATACGACTTGGCCTCGCCCATGCGGCCGCGCAACTGCGGCAGGCCCGCGCCGACCAGCACCACCGGCAGGCGGCGCTGTTCCATGCGGTGCATGGCGGTGATCAGTGCCGCCAGCTGCGGCTCCTCGACATATTGCAGTTCGTCGATGAAGATCGCCAGCGCCGTACCGGCCGAACGCGCGGCCAGGCCGACCTGCTCCATCAAGGCCTGCAGGTCATGCTCCAGGTCGCCGTTGTCGGCCAGGCCGGGCTCGGGCTCGTAGTCGAAGCCGACCTCGATGTCGCGATACGTGATCTTGAGCGTGCGCGCGAATCCGGCCAGTGCGCGCAGCCCGCGAATGGCGTATTCCGTTGCCGCGTGGATCTGGCTCAGGCGCAGCAAGGACTGGCGCAGCTGCGGCGCCAGGATCGCCGGCAGCGAGCGGCCTTCCGGGGCCTCGATCCGTACCGTATGGATGCCGGCCGCTTCGGCGTCCTCGCGGATTCGATCGAGCAGCACCGTCTTGCCGACGCCGCGCAAGCCGACCAGCATGGCACTTTTGGCCGGCCGCCCGATCCGCGCCCGCTCGAGCGCGATGCGCAGGGTCTCGCGCAGTTCGTCGCGACCGGCGAGCTCCGGCGGTGGCGTGCCAGCGCCCGGGGCGAAAGGATTGCGTATCGGATCCATGCCAGGAATTCTATACCTATATTTGGCTAATTACTAAAATTTAGTAACTTACCAAATATCACTATAAATTAGCGATCCGACAGTCCGTAGTTATCTATTCTATGGAATTTAATTCATAAAAATCATTTACTTGGGATATACCGCCACAGCGGTTTCGTATACCTGCGCTCCTGCCCGGTCCCCGTGGCCGCACCCTCCGGCCACGAAGGACAGCATCGGAGGACCGAACCGCAGCGCGCGGCGCTTCGACGCCGCGCGCGCCCGATCCTCGATCCGGCCCAACTCGCTACTTCAATTGCCCGCGGATCTCGCCACCCTTGTTGTCGGCGCTGTGCACATTCACATAGAGCTCACCCGCCTTGAAGGCCTTGAGCTGCTCGGCGTCGAGCTTGCTGCCTGCCGGTACCTTGAAGGTATTGCCATCCTTGTTCAGCTTGACGATCACCGGACCGTTCTTGCCCGGTGCCGCCATGTGGATGTGCGCCATCGTGCCCTCGATGCCCTTGGTGCTGACGCTGCCCGAGACCGTGCCGTCATCGGCGATCGTGATCATGCCCTCGCCCATCGCCGCGGTCTTCACCGGCGGCACTTCGCTGTCGCCGCTCAGCATGACCTTGACGTCCGCCGCATGCGCTAGGCCGGCGAAACACGTACCGGCGACCCAGGCCGCCAGCAGCAGCGGCCGTTTGTTCCATCCGAACATTTCGATCTCCCTTGGAAAGTCGTTGTCGGCGCCCTGGCCTGCCATGGGCCGGCGTCCGCGCGAATGATCCCTGCGGGCGCAGGACGATGCAACCCCGCGTATGGATCAAATGGCCATGCGTAACGATGGCCGCGTTGGCGTCGATGCCATGGACGAAGGCGCCGCTGCCGGCCTACCGCAGGCGCGACGCCGTGTGCGGCGAAACGCGCTACTGCGCGGTGTATTCCGCGCGCAGCTCGTCGACTTGCCGGGCGATGCGTTCGCAAGCAGTGCGACATCCGGAGTATCAATTTTTTCTCGCACAACTGCGCCAGCCGGTCGTCGCGCAGCGCGACTCGCGTCGACGAAAATGCGGCGCGCGCCGCATCCGCAAAATCAGGCGAGCAGCCTCGGCCGGATGCGCTGCGACACCCTGCAAGGCCATTTTTTCCGCAAGCGGGTTGCCCCGGTCGAGATCGCGGCGCTGCTCGAATACGACCGCGAATTGCCGCCGGCTGCCTGATGCGGCGCGGCCGGAAGGTCGCACCGGGTCGTTCCAGCTTTCTGATCGAGAACGGGTCCCATTCCCTATATCCGTACCGCGTTTTTGGGTATAGATTTCTTATTACATCTTCAGATTAACACCAAAATCCGCCATTACCTTAAGATATAGATCTATTCCTTAAGTTTTTTGGTTCGATCTGAAGCGGCAGAAACCTATATTTTGGGAGGGGGTCATGTCCAAGGAATTGCACGCGGCATTTCGCTGGTTGGTGGTGATGGCTTGCGTTTTTTCACCCTTCCTCATCGTGTTGGCCGCGCTCCTGATGATGCCGGCCGGACTGCAGGCCATGAGCTATACCGATCCGATGGACTGGATCTGGATGACGCTGCTGGGCGGCATGATGATTGGCATCTACCATTTCCTGGCCATCTACATCAAGCAAAAGCACGACACGCTGAACGACTTCCAGCATCTGGACCACGATCACGACGGCTACATCTGCCGCGAAGACGTGCGCGAGTGGCCGGAACTCGTGCGCACCTTCGACCGCTTCGACGCCGACCATGACGGGCGGCTCTCGCGGGTCGAATTCGAGGCTTTCGAGCACTCGTTCGCGCACAGCTGATCGGCGCCGGTGGCCGCCGCGGGCCACGGTAGGAAGCTGTCCCGCCGGCATCACGATGGCCGCCGAGCGGCGGTAGGATGGCGATACACCCGAGCGCGCGAATCGCCATCCCGATGCCCCGCCCCATCACCGCCGCGTCACCGGCCAAGCTGCTGCTCGCCGCGGCGTTGCTGGCCGGGCTATTGGCAGCGCTGCTGCTTGCCGCGGTACTGACCTTCCGGACCCTGCAAGCCACATCGCGGCAGACCGCGGTGGCGGTGGCGGTGTCCGTGGCGGCGGCGCCGGACTACGCCCCGGATGCACCGGCTGCCGCGCAGCGCCTCGGCGCCGCGGTGCGCCTGCGCACCGTCGCGCAGGACGACCGGCGCGGCGAGCGCGATGTCGCTGCGCTCGCGCCCTACGCTGAGCTGCACGCGCTGCTGCAGCGCAGCTTTCCGACGGCCCATCGCCTGCTCGAGCGCGAAGTCGTCAACGGCGCCAGCCTGCTCTACACCTGGCGCGGCAGCGATCCATCGCTTGCGCCAGCCATGTTGCTGGCGCATCAGGACGTGGTGCCGGTCGCACCGGGCACGCAGGGCGAGTGGCAGCAGGAGCCGTTCAGCGGCATGCTGGCCGACGGATTCCTCTGGGGTCGCGGCGCCTGGGACGACAAGGGCAACCTGATGGCCATGCTCGAGGCCGTCGAGGCGCTCGCCGCGGCCGACTATCGGCCGCGCCGCACGCTTTACCTGGGTTTCGGGCACGACGAGGAAACCGGCGGTGCGCAAGGCGCCCAGCAGATCGCAGCACTGCTGCGCGCGCGCAAGGTGCACCTGGCCTATGTGCTCGACGAGGGCCTGCTCGTTACCGAGGGCATCATCCCCGGCGTCGCGGCGCCGGTGGCGCTGGTCGGCACGGCCGAGAAGGGCTATCTGACCATGGCCGTGCATGCCCAGGCGCAGGCCGGCCACTCGTCGATGCCGCCCGAGCGCACCGCGATCGGCGCGTTGAGCCGTGCTCTGGTGCGCCTCGAGGCAGCGCGACCGCCGCCGCGGCTGCAGGGCGTTCCGCGCCAGATGCTCGAGACCCTGGCACCCGAAATGCCCTGGCCAAAGCGTCTCTTGTTCGCGAATCTGTGGCTTTTCGCGCCGCTGGTCGGCAGCGAGCTCGACAAGTCGCCGTCGGGCCGCGCCACGCTGCGCACCACCGTGGCCCCGACGATCCTGCAGGCCGGCGAAAAGGAAAACGTGCTGCCGGGCCACGCCGAGGCCCAGGTCAATTTCCGACTACTGCCCGGAGACACCATCGAGCAGGTGGTCGAGCGCAGCCGCCAGGCGATCGACGATGCGGACATACGGCTGGACGTCGGCGCCCAGGCCTGGAATCCCTCGCCGGTCTCGAGCGTCGAGGACCCGGCGTACCGCCAGCTGGCCCAGGCGATCCGCGAGACCTTCGCCGATGCGGTGGTCGCCCCGGGCCTCATGCTGGGCGCGACCGATTCGCGGCGCTACGAAGACCTCGCGGCGCAGGTCTATCGGTTCACCCCGGTGCGCGCCGGCCCGCAGGACCTGGCCCGCTTTCACGGCAGCAACGAGCGCATCTCGGTGGCCAACTACGCCGAGATGATCCGTTTCTACCACCGCCTGATCGAGCTCAGCACGGCGAACTGAAGGCGGCGCCCGCCCGGCCGCCGAGCCACCAAGGCGCCCGTCGTGCGGTCCAGCCTCACGTCGCCAGCAGGACCATGCTGAGCACGCTCGCCACCAGGCCGATGGCCAGGCTGTAGAGGACGCCGACGGCCGAGCCGCGCAGCAGGGTCGGACCCCAGCGGCCGCCGTAGACACGCCGCAGCGCCCAGTAGCCATAGGCCACGAACCAGACCGGCAGCAGCGACGCGAAGGCTTCGGGCAAGGCCAGGAAGACGAAGGAGATCAGGAACCAGAAGCTGTGCAGATGCAGGGCGAACACCAGGTGCTCGCCGTAATACATCTTCCGATTGCCATAGACCAGGGCCAGCAAGGCGGCGAAGGCCGGCAGCAGCAGGAACATCGAGTACGACAGGCTATGCCGGAAGCGCTCGGCGAAGCGCTCGACGACGTGGGTCGGATCGCTACGCAGGTTGGCGATGGCGCGCGCCGGCAGGCGTTTCCACCAGACGCAATCGGCCGCCTTCTCGCTGCCGCACATCTCGCGCAGCACCCTGGCCAGCGTGGCATCGAGGCCTGGGCCGGCCCGGTGGACGCGGATATCGACCCGCCCCGGGCTCTCCTGCACGTCGACCGGGTCTGAGCCAATGAGGTCCTCGACCCGAAACTCGTCCTTGTCCGCGGCGCCGGCGGCGCCGGGCACCGTGGCCGCGGCGTCGGCCGCGCGATCGGGCCGCGCGACCACGACCTCGACCGGATGCCCGATCCACTGGCTGACGGCAAAGAACAGGAAGCTCGCAGTCAGGTACAGGCGCAGCGGGATCACGTAGCGCTGGCGCCGGCCGGCCAGGAACTCGCGCGTCAGCCGCCCCGGCTGCAAGGCCAGCAGCGCCAGCGTGCGCCAGAGCTTGCCCTCGAGGGCAACATAATGCGAGACGATCTCATGGCCGAACTCGAGGATCGACAGGACATGCAGCGCGGTCGACTGGCCGCAATAGGGACAGAAATTGCCCGGCGCCGGCGTGCCGCAATTGCGGCACAGCCCGGATCCGTGCTTCGCTGCGCCGCCGTGCGGCAGTGGGTCGCGCATCGGGCTAGGCTTCCTGCAGCAAGCCCGCCAGGACCTGCAGGCCGCGGTCGACCTGCGCGGCATCGGCGTGACTGAAGTTCAGGCGCAGCGTGCCGCTTGCCGCCGGCAGCTGCGGAAAGAAGAGCTCGCCCGGCATGAAGGCCAGGTTGCGCGCCAGCGCCGGGGCCAGCAGGGCCCGCGTGTCGATGCGCTGGCGCAGCGCCAACCAGAAAAAGAGCCCGCCGGGCGGCGCCTGCCAGGTGGCCAGGCCATCGAGGTGCCGGCGCAGCCCGGCGGCGAACAGGTCGCGCTTGGCGCGGTAGGTCTGCACCAGGCGCTCCAGGCGCTGCGCCCGCCCGGCATTGCGCAGCTGCTCGAGCACCAGCCACTGGCTGATGCGGCTGCTGTGCAGGTCGGCGGCCTGCTTGAGCCGGGTCAGCAGCGGCACGAGCACCGGCGCGGCAGCGAGAAATCCCAGCCGCAGGCCCGGTGCCAGGCTCTTGGAGAACGAGCCCTGGTAGACCCACGGCACCCGGCGCAGGAGGGCGCAGACCGGCGTGCGCTCGACCGCTTCGTAGGCCAGGTCACGGTAGGGATCGTCCTCGAACAGCGGCACATCGCGCTCGTCGCAGGCCTGCGCCAGGGCGGCGCGCTGCGCCGCGTCCAGGCAGCGTCCGGTCGGATTCTGGAAGGTCGGTATCGCATAGGCCAGCACCGGGCGGGGCGCGCCCGGCACCGGCTCGCCGCCATCGATCCACGGCGCGAGATCCTGGAAACGCGCGCCGAACAGCCGGAACACCTGCAGCGCGGCCAGATAGGTCGGCGTCTCGACCGCCACCGGCGCGCCGTCGTCGACGAAGAGCTTGGCCACCAGGTCGATGCCCTGCTGCGACCCCGACAGGATAAGGACCTGTTCAGCGTCGCAGGCCAGGCCGCTGGCGCGCAGGTCTTGCGCCACCTGGTCGCGCAGCGCCCACTCGCCTTCGCTCTGGCCGTATTGCAGCCATTCGGGCGGCAGGCCGCGCAGATCGAGTGCCGGAAAACTTTCCGGCGCAGGCAGGCCGCCGGCGAAGGAAATCATGCCCGGGCGATCGATCACCGCGAGGATCTCGCGGATCGGCGAGGCGTGCAGGTCCGCCGTGCGGGCCGCAAGGCGCGGTGTGCCGGGGGCCGTTGGATCGGATGCATTCATGACGGGCTCCTTGCGGGCGGTGGTCTGGCGTCACGGGTGCGCAATCATCGCACCCGAGCAGCGCATTCCGTGCATCGCATCCGCGCAGCGCATCAGCCCAGCGCGCGCATCGTGGCTCCGCCTTGCGCCGGCTGCCCGTCCCGCCTTGCGCACCGGTCCGGCGACGGCGCGGCTTTTGGCGGGCGCGCGCGGCCGCCGCGCCAGGCCGGCGGCACGCCACCACGGTCATCGACAATCTGGTAAGGCCCTGAACCCGTGGGGTATATTTGCGCGTCCGCGGCGTCCACCGAACGTCCTCTTCCGGAGAGCCTGCCATGAGTCTGACCGACTTCCTGCGCAAGCAGTTCATCGATGTCATCGACTGGGTGGAATCCGAGCCCGGGCTGCTGGCCTACCGCTTCCCCATGCAGGACCGCGAGATCCAGTCGGGCGCCATGCTCACGGTGCGCGAGTCGCAACTGGCCGTGTTCATCAATGAAGGCAAGGTGGCCGACACCTTCAAGCCGGGTCTGTACAAGCTCACCACCAACACCCTGCCCATCCTCACCTACCTGCGCAACTGGGACAAGGCCTTCGAGTCGCCGTTCAAGTCGGACGTCTATTTCTTCACCACGCGCGAGCAACTCGACCAGCGCTGGGGCACCGCGCAGCCGATCACGCTGCGCGACAAGGATTACGGGCCGCTGCGCATCCGGGCCTACGGCAACTACTCGTACCGCATCCAGAACATCGAACCGTTCTGGCAGCGCCTGTCGGGCACCTTCGAGCGCTTCACCGTCGAGGATCTCGACGGCCAGCTGCGCGCCCGCATCCTGTCCGAGATGGCGGCCTTCCTGGGCGGCAGCGCAGTCGCCTTCGTCGACATGGCGGCCAACCAGGCGCAGTTTTCGGCCAAGCTCAAGGAGGTGCTCGCCGCGCCGTTCGCCGAGTACGGCCTCGAGCTGCGCAGCTTCCAGGTCGAATCGGTTTCGCTGCCCGAGGAACTGCAGGAGCGCCTGGACAAGGCCTCGTCGATGCGCATCGTCGGCGACCTGAACAAGTACGCCCAGTTCCAGACCGCCGAGGCGATCCCGGTCGCCGCGGCCAATGCCGGCGGCGTCGCGGGCGCCGGGGCCGGCATCGGCGCCGGGCTGGCCATCGGCCAGGCGATGGCCGGACAGCTGGGCGGCGCAGCCGCTGGCGGCGCGGCGGCCGCGGCGGCCGCGGCCGACCCGCTCGCCCTGCTCGACCGGCTGCATGAATTGGTCGGCAAGGGCGTGATCACGCAGGCCGAGTACGACGCCAAGAAGGCGCAACTGCTCGACCAGATCCGCTGATCGCGCCGCACCGAAACCGCGCCCGACGCTTCCGGTGCCGACGCTCGATTCCCGCCTCACCTGCCCGTCCTGCGGCGCGCCCCTGCCCTGGCACAGCGCCGCGCCGTACACGGTGTGCGCAAGCTGCCGCTCGCTGCTCGTGCGGCGCGATGCGCAGGTCGAGAACATCGGCCGGGTGGCCCAGGTCCCGGATGATTTCAGCCCCTTCCAGCTGGGCACGGTCGGCACCTTCGAGCAGCATCGCTTCGCCCTGGTCGGCCGGCTGCGCAAGACCTGGGACGACGGCAGCTGGAACGAATGGTGCGCCGCCTTCGACGACGGCCGCTTCGGCTGGCTCGCCGAGGCCCAGGGCGACCTGGTGATGACCTTCGCCGCCGGCCCGGCCGGCGTCGCCCCGGACGGCGTGCAAGGCCTCGTCGCCGGCAGCACCTGGATGATCGGCAAGGATCCCTACGTCGTCACCGACGTCAAGCAGGTCAGCTGTTCCGGCGCCGAAGGCGAGCTGGCGCGCGGCGGGCTCGACACCGGACCCATGACCAGCATCGATCTGCGCGGCCCGCAATTGCGATTTGCCACCTGGGAGGTCGCCGGGGCGCGCGCCCAGCTCTTCGTCGGCCGCTTCGTCGCGTTCGAGGAGTGCCGCTTCACCCAGTTGCGCACGCTGGAGGGCTGGGGCGGAGCGAGCGGTCGCCCGACATGAAGGCCGGCCCTTGAGCGCCACGCCGCCAAAGCCGCCGACGCCGCCCGCGCCGCCGACCCCGCCCGCACCATCCACGCCACCGCGCCCGCCCGGCGCGCCGGCCGCGCCCGCCGCCGGCATCCCGCTTGCGCCGGGCGGCGGCGCGCCGCCGGGCCGGCCGGCCGGCCTGCGCAGCGTCGCCTGCCCGGGCTGCGGCGCGCCCATTCCGCTGCGCGCGCTGGGCCAGAGCGTGGTCGTGTCCTGTCCGACCTGCCAGTCGGTGATCGACGTCACCCGGCCGGAGATCCGCCTGATCCAGAAGTTCCAGAAGGAGGCGCGCCGCCTCGTGCTGCCGCTGGGCACGCGCGGCACGCTGCGCGGCCAGCAACTGGAGGTGATCGGCGCCATGGGCCGGGTTGCCGGCGGCTACGCCTGGGAGGAATACCTGCTCTTCAATCCCTACCTGGGATTTCGCTGGCTGGTCTGCGACCAGGGCAACTGGAATTTCGGCCGCGCCGTCAAGGACAGCGCCCACCTCGAAGGTCATACGCCGTTCTACGAGGGCCGCAGCTACCGCTGGGCGCAGGGCGGACGCGCCACGGTGGCCTGGGTGATCGGCGAGTTCCACTGGCGGGTCATGGTCGGCGAGGAGGCCGACACCGCGGACTACGTCGCCGTTCCCTTCCTGCTGTCGCGCGAGCAGACCGACGCCGAGATCACCTGGACCCATCTCGCCTACCTCGAACCGGAGGAGGTCGCGGCAGCCTTCCAGGTGCGGGTCGGGCGGCCGACCGAGGCCGCGGTCAACCAGCCCAATCCGCACCGCGCCGCGCTGGGCGCGCTGCGCGGCTCGATCTGGATCGCGATCGGCTGCGCCGTCCTCATCCAGTTCGCCACCATGCTGTTCGCCCGCAACCAGGCGCTGCCGGTCGGCAACTACGAGCTGGCGCGCGAGCCGGGCACCGAAGAGCAGGTCTTCGGCCCGTTCACGCTGCGTTCCGGGCACTCGCTCAACCGGCTCATCGCGCGCGCCGACCTGCAGAACAGCTGGATCGATCTGCAATGCGCGCTGGTCAACGACACGACCGGCGAGGTCTACCGCTTCAGCAACGCATTCGAGTACTACAGCGGGCTCGACAGCGACGGCTCGTGGAGCGAGGGCGAGCGCAGCGGCGAGTCGCTGCTGGTCGGCGTGCCCTCGGGTACGTATCACCTCGTGGTGTCGGGCAGCGGCGGGCGCGAAGGCGGCCAGCCGCTGCACGAGACCGTCTCGCTGGTGCTGCGCCACGATGTGGCCTCGTGGCGCAATTTCTGGATCGCGCTGGCGATGATCCTGGCCTATCCGGGCTGGTTGTTCCTGCGCGCCATGCAATTCGAGCAGCAGCGCTGGGACAGCGACGGTCCGGCGCCTTCCCTGACGGCACGCGTGCGCGCCCGCGATCCGGGGAACCGGCCATGAACCTGGGCTGGCGTCGCACCGTGTTCACCGTCATCAGTGCCATCGCCCTGCTCTACCTGGCGATCGCCAACGCGCGCGGCTACGTACCCTTCGCCGGCACGACGCAGCACGGCTCGCGCGGCTCGACCATCCTCTTCCACAAGTAGCAGGCATCGCGATCCTGCGCAACCCGTCCCGCGGAGCAAGGAGCAGACCATGATAGGCAACAGCTGGGGACCGCTCGAGAACTCGATCCTGTTCTCGCTCATCGGCATCGTGATCTATGCCGTCGGCTTCATCATCCTCGACCGCATCACGCCCTACCACCTGTGGCGCGAGATCAACGAAAAGCAGAATTCGGCACTGGCGATCCTGGTCGGCTCGATGGCCATCGGGCTGGCGCTGATCATCGCGGCGGCGATCCATGGCTAGCGCCGTGTGAGGACGCTGCTGCTGTTCTCCGCGCTGGTCGTCGCCAGCTGCGGACTG
>Ga0209698_10000364_pt1 | contig 51118 bp, 42 predicted proteins | sample LitLauG_LLR_2012_FD_187203 | JGI IMG/M metagenome (GOLD analysis project Ga0209698, IMG submission 187203) | Freshwater sediment microbial communities from Pennsylvania, USA - Little Laurel Run_MetaG_LLR_2012 (SPAdes) (version 2) | ecosystem: Environmental > Aquatic > Freshwater > Creek >...
TTCTCGACTGCTGCCACCCGTAGGTGTCTGGACCGTGTCTCAGTTCCAGTGTGGCTGGTCGTCCTCTCAGACCAGCTACCCGTCTTAGCCTTGGTGAGCCGTTACCTCACCAACTAGCTGATAGGCCGCGGGTTCATCGTGAAGCGTCAGGCCTTGCGGTCCCCAACTTTGATAATCGGATGATGCCACCCAACTATCACATCCGGCATTAGCTCGCCTTTCAGCAAGTTATTCCAGACTTCACGGCAGATTGCCCACGTGTTACGCACCCTTGCGCCGCTCCGACTTGAAAATATTGCTACCTTCAAATCAGCGCTCGACTTGCATGTCTTATCCACGCCGCCAGCGTTCGTTCTGAGCCAGAATCAAACTCTCCGTTAAAAAACGTTAGTTTAATTCCTGTCCGATGATTATTCGGACGAATTACAATATTAAAACTCTTCAAAGACAATCACTAACGATTGCCCATGAAGGGGCTCTCACTTATCGCACAATTCAATTTTCAATGAGCAACGGGTGTTTCCACCCAAAAATATTTGCCAGCCATTGCCAGCTTGACTTCCCCATTTAGGGGACAAAAAACCCGAGGGCCGAATTCTTTTCGTTCAACTCGGCCACTCAGACGTTTTAATCGCAGAATTTATTTTATCCGCGCCGCCCGGGCTGTCAACGGTCGTTTAACCGATCCAGCCGTAACGAACTCAGACAGATTAGCCGAGTTGCGAAGTCGCGCAAGTGTTTTTTTAAAAAAAATTCATCTGTGAAAAACTGCTTCTTTCTTAGGAAAAACCATGATTATTGCCGACCCACCGCCCCAGCCTTTAAAAAATGTTTTCAAACGTCGTGATTTTCACCCCTCATTTCACCTTCCGGTTCAACACCACGGGCATTTGCGTTGGTGAGTTTGCCCAAACCAATTCCGCGTTTGTCCCCAGATTCATCCTCCGCGTCGACTCCTGCAATCGCCAATACCTTCAATGGTTTTTGTTGGCCGCCCGTCACTACGGCAACTTTTCGCACAGCGAAATTCTCGATGCCGATTGACTTTATCCGCGCGAAGCGTGAGAAATTAACCCCACAGGCATGAGAGAATCTTCGTTTGTTCAAGTCGCAGGCCGCTCCGGCGTCCATTTTCAAGGCCGATGGCTTGCGTTTTTTTCGGGTTGCGATTATTTCCGTCTGGCCAACCACCCAAAAATTCTCCAGGCCGCGCGAACCGGCATAAACAATTCCGGATTGAACGTTTCTGCCTCGCGTCTGACCACGGGCGATCGCGAGATTTATCAAACGCTGGAAGCGACACTGACTAATTTTTTTGACGCTGAGAGCGCGCTGCTGGTGCCCACCGGTTATGTCACCAACCTCATCGCCGCCCAAGCGCTGGCCGGAGAATTTTCGCACGTGTTGGTGGATGCGCGGGCGCATCCGGCCTTGCTCGACGCCGCGTTTTTCCTGGCTTGTCCGGTGCTAAAGTTTCGGCACCGCGATGTGACGGATTTCCACCGCGTGCTGGCGCGCTGCGGTCGCGGCACGCGCCCGCTGGTGTTGACCGACGGGATGTTTTCGCACGACGGCTCGACCGCCCCGTTGCGAGACTATTTGCAGGCCCTGCCGCGCGGCGGACGGATCCTGGTGGACGACGCGCACGGCGCGGGCGTCCTCGGCCAAAGCGGCAAGGGGACACTCGAAGCGGAGGGCGTGAGCCGGATGCGGGTGATCCAGTGCCTGACCTTGAGCAAGGCTTTCGGCGCGTACGGCGGCGCCATTCTCGGCCCAACAGCCTTGCGAAATAAAATCCTCTCCCGCAGCCGGTTGTTCGCCGCCTCCACGCCGGTGCCACCGCCGCTGGCGCACGCAGCGTTGGGTGCGATTAAACTCCTGGGCTCCGATCCTTTGTTGCGCGCGCGACTGCACGCCAACTCGGCGCGTGTGAAGTCGGCATTGCGCGCGGCGGGATTCCCCGTCAACAACGCGCCGGGGCCAATCGTTTCCTTTTGTTTTGAACGGGAAAAGTCGGCGGCGAATTTGAAACGGAAACTCCTGGCTGCCGGAATTTTTCCGCCGTTCTTGAAATATGCCGGTGGCCCCGAGCAGGGTTACTTCCGCTTTGTCATTTCCAGCGAGCACAGCCGCAAACAATTGGAAACCCTCGTGGCGGTTCTTAAATCCGTGGCGGCTGAAGCCTGCCTTCTCCCGGCGAGTGACCCGGCCTAAATTTTCGCGGCCACGCGCAGCCCGAATTTACCGGGAGCGCTGGCGAACGAGAGCATTCCCTTGGCAGCCGTCACGCCGCTGAACGGATCGTTGGTGGTCAACAAATTGCCGTCCAGGTCCAAATAATCCGCCAGTTCAGCCAGATGCGCCGCCGCGCTGATAAGCACGCTGGTTTCGATCATGCAGCCGATCATCGTCTGCAACCCGGCCTGGCGCGCGGCCCGCAGCGCCTCGAACGCCGCACTCGCACCACCGGTCTTGACGAGTTTGACGTTTACACCGTGAAAACCGCCGACACACCGCGCGAGATCGCCGGCGTTGCGATAGGATTCATCGGCAAACAACGGCAGCGGCGAACGCGCTTTGAGCCACGCCCAGTCCGCCGGCGGCGTCTCGCGCGGCATGGGCTGCTCGATGAACTCAATGGGGCCGGCCTGAGCCAATTGCTCGATCATCTGCAATGCTTGCTCCTTGGTGGCCCAGCCCTCGTTGGCATCCAGCCGGACGAGTTTGGTGGGCGCGACGGCACGCAGCGCCGCCAGATTTTCCTGATCCCGCTCGGCGCCAACTTTGAGTTTGAGCACCGGATAATCCACCGCCGACAAGACTTTTTGACGGATCACTTCCGGCGTGTCCAGACCGATGCTAAACGAAGTCCGGTGATGATTATCTTGAAATCCCAAACCGAAATAATCGTGCAGTGGCTGGCGGGCGCGTTGGGCCGCACCATCCAGCAGCGCCAAATTGAAGGCGCAATGGGCGGATTTCTCCCCGGGAGCGACGCCGAGGACGTGGTTCATGCTGCCGGGTAAATCGGCGAAGGACAGCTGGCGGGCATCCACCCGCTCGCAGAATGCCAGCACACCAGCCGGAGTTTCGCCGTAAACCCGTGACGGCGCTGCCTCGCCCAAACCGACCACGCCCTCGTCATCCGTCAGTTCGACAAGCACGACGGGATGCGACCGCGCCGCCTTGCGGCTGGCGATCGCCCACGGGTGCGCCAGACTCAAATCATAGGGCCAGAATTTTATTTTCATTGCTCCGCCAATTTCGGTCCAGGCTAAAAAAATCAGCCGGCTCCGGCCGGCCAACCGGCCCGCCTATTTCGCGAAACCCTGCTGCTGGAGCCAGAAAAAGCAGTCGCGCGTCCAGGGGTGCCATTTGGCGGGATTGTAGTCATGGCTGCCCAGCCCCATGCCGTGCCCGCCTTTTTGATAAACGTGCAAGTCCAGCGGCACGCCGGCGGCGCGCAGCGCATCGGCGAACCGCATGGTGTTTTCCATCGGCACGGCCTTGTCCTCGAACGTGGTCCACAGAAAACACGGCGGGGTTTCCCGGGTAACATGGAGTTCGTTGGAGAGTTCGCGGATCAACGCCGGTGGCGGATTGGTGCCGAGCAAATTGTCACGCGACCCGTGGTGCGTGGCGTCGCCCATGGTGATGACCGCGTAACAAAGAATCCCCAAATCCGGCCGCGAACTTTCGCGTTCGATCGGATCGCTGGCCGCGGCGTTGCCGGAATCGTAGTGCGTCACCAGCGTCGCCGCCAGATGACCGCCGGCCGAGGATCCCATGATGCCGATGCGGTGCGGATCGAGTTTCCAGTCGGCCGCCTTGGCGCGGACAAGGCGGACGGCGCGCGCGGCGTCCTGCAACATCACCGGGTGGCGGTAGCCGTGGGAGCCAAGTCGGTACTTGAGCACGAAGGCTGAGATGCCGAGCTCATTGAGCCAGAGCGCATAGTCCCGCCCCTCGTGCGGCGCCAGCGCTCCGTAACCCCCGCCCGGACAAATGACCATCGCCGCGCCCGTGGCCTGATCCGGCGCGGCAAAAAACGGCGTGAGCGTGGGAATGTCGTGCTCGGCGTGGCCCAGCTCACCGGGCGCACCCTCGGGCCACAGCGGAAACGAATTGGTGGTTTGAGCGTTCATGGTTGGGAGCCAAGCCAGCAGCGCAAGCGCGGCGACGAATTTTTTCATGGAACCAGAAACATAGCGGCGGAAGAATTTTTCGCCATCAAAATCAACCGAAAAATCGCTTTCCATTTGCGAGGCCGGTGCGGGCGCGCGTATGCTGTCGCAACATTCGATATGTTCAACCGACTTTTTGGCCAGAAACCGCCCCCCAAGGGCGGACCGCTGATCCCGGAGCCGTCCACGGCTTCGCCGCTGGAGCCATCCAGCCCGGTCAGTAATCGGCAGGCGCAAACGTACTCCAAGGTCTTTCGCTGGCGTCTGCCGGACGGCCAGACCGCGGCACCCAGTTCCGTCGAGGTGATCGGTTCATTCAACCATTGGCAACGCGTGCCGATGCAACGCGACGGCACGCTGGACGCCTGGCATGTGACGGTTCATCACATTCCCGGCAATCGCACGCATCACTACATGCTGCTGCTGGACGGCAAGCCGGCCCACGATAAAAACTGCGACGGACTAGCGGTGCCACAGGGGCCGCAGGAAGAGCAGTTTGCCATTCAGACCGCCCGCGGCCCGCGTGTGTTCATGATCTTCGCGCAAACCAAGTAGCCGCCAACCGTGCCGTTTACAGTGGGCCTCCTCGGACACCGAACGCTGCGGAGTGATGCGCACGGCTCCCCGCGAACGAGCGCACCAACGCGGAAAAGTAGGCCTACCGCTCCAAAGCTGCCGCGCGGGCGGAAAGTACTTTCTGCGACGGTTTGTAGTTGGCGATGAACTCGCGGTAAAAATCCCCGAACGTCCCAGTCGCCAGCGCCGCGCGCGCGTCGGCCAGCACCTTCAAGAACAGATGCGAGTTGTGGACGCTCACCATGCGCAGGCCGAGAATTTCGTTCACGTTCAGGAGATGCCGCAGATAGGCCCGCGTGAAGTGCCGGCAGGCGAAGCATTCGCAGCCTTCCTCGATTGGTGAGAAATCCATTTTATACGCCCCGCCTTTGAGGCCAAAGGCACCGCGCCGCGTGATTGCCGTGCCATTGCGCGCCACGCGCGTCGGCAACACGCAATCGAACATGTCCACGCCGCGCGCGATCAGCTCCACCATCTGCGCCGGTGTGCCCAAGCCCATCGCATAACGCGCCTTGCGCGCGGGCAGGTGCGGCTCGGCGAGTTCGATGGCTTTCATCATTTCGGGCTCCGGCTCGCCGACGCTCACGCCGCCGATGGCGTAGCCGTCAAATTCCATTTCCACCAATGCCTTCGCACATTCCTCGCGCAACGCCGCGTTGCTGCCGCCCTGGACGATGCCAAAAACCAACTGGCCCTGGCCACGCGGTTGTTCGCGACATTCGCGCGCCCAGCGAATCGTGCGCTCGACCGCCAGGCGCTGCTCCTTGGCGGGCGCGTCGTGTGGCGGACACTCGTCAAAGACCATCGCGATGTCCGAGCCGAGCGTGCGCTGAATTTCCATCGCCTCCTTTGGTCCGAGAAACAGCGGCGAACCGTCGAGGTGCGAACGGAACTCCACGCCGTGAGGTTTAATTTTCCGGATTTTGGCGAGGCTGAACACCTGGAACCCGCCGCTGTCGGTCAGGATCGGTTTCTCCCAGTTCATGAAGCGATGCAATCCACCGGCGGTGCGGATGACATCGAGGCCGGGCCGAATGTTGAGGTGGTAGGTGTTCCCAAGAATGATCTGCGTGCCCATTTCGAGCAACTCGCGCGGATCGAGCGCCTTTACGCTGGCTTGCGTGCCGACCGGCATAAACACGGGCGTTTCCACCACGCCGTGCGCCGTCGTCAGCCGGCCCAGCCGCGCTTTTGTTTGGGAATCGTTTTTTAAGAGTTCAAACATTGTGAGAAGATTTAACGCATAGCCCACCGTGGGCAAAGGTGCAAGGCCCGGAAGGCGGTCCGGCTAATTTTGTCACTGCGCTGTGGGATAGTGCGCAGCAGGTTTTTCCGCAGCGCACCGGCGCGCTCATTCCTCTGCCGCAGCATCCTCTGCCGCGGCTTCGGCGGCGATTTCCTGGTTGGCGTAGTGGACGCCCAGATTATGCTGCGCGGTCTTGTCGCCCTGGCGGGCGGCGCGCAAAAACCATTTGACCGCTTCCCGCATGTCCTGGGGCACGCCGCGCCCGGTCTGGTAGCACAGGCCGAGGTTGCATTGGGCGGGGGCGACTTCCTGCTCGGCGGAGAGGCGATACCATTTGGCGGCCTCCTCGTAATTTTGCGGGACCACCTGGCCCTGCTCGTAAAACGCGCCGAGATTGAATTGCGCCTGCGGTTCGCCCTTTTCGGCAGCGGCGTGATACCACTTCACGGCTTCGGCGTAATTCTGCGCCACACCTTCGCCTTTTTCGTACAGCACGCCGAGATTGAATTGCGCCGCCGGATCGCCCTGTTCCGCCGCCTCGCGATACCATTTGGCGGCCTCGCCGTATTCCTGCGGCACGCCCAGCCCGTTCTGATAACAGAACCCCAGGTAGCATTGCGAGACGGGATTGTTTTGTTCGGCGGCGCGGCGGAACCACTTCACCGCCTCGTGATTGTCCTGCTGAACGCCGTGGCCGTTCTGATAACAGACCGCCAGATAGCATTGCGCCTCGGCGTCGCCTTCGTGGGCGGCCTGGCGCACTTCATCCAAACTGTTCCAGGTGCGGCGGCTCATGTGGTCGAACCTGCTCCCGCAGAGCGGTTCCTACAGGCTGGAGTCGAAGATAAACGACGGCGGAGAGAACACAAGTTCCGTTTGGCGAAACCCGGGAGCGTCCAGCCGCCCGGCAAAATGGTGGGCGCTGAGGGATTCGAACCCCCGACCACCTCGGTGTAAACGAGATGCGCTAACCACTGCGCCAAGCGCCCCGCCAAGCCGGAACCATAACTGAGTTGAAAAAAAATGCCAATTCTAAGATTCCCCCTAAAATCGCTTCAGACTGTCCCTTTGGCGGGGTCGGCGGCGTACCCGTTGGTTTTGCAGGCGATGCGGACATCTTGCAGGTTCAGAACTTCGGCGCCATTCCACGCCGGCCAGTTCCTTGGGCAATTGCTTCAGTCCCACCGGATAGATGACGCGGGTACGATTCGCAAAAGAGCCAATCCAGAAATAGCTGCCCAAGGCTTCAACCGGGCTTCATCTTACGGCACATCCCGTTCCCGTTCCCGCCATGCCTGCTTGAGCGGGCCGCAGTTCAGGGAGAAGCCAGCCGGTAAAAAATAGCGGTGTTGGTGGGAAGGACCATGACCGGCGGGGCGGAGTTGGTCAGATCAATCCATGTGGCCGCGAGGCCGCGATTGAGCGCGGCGGATTGCGCCTGCAGATGACAGACGATGTTGCCAGGCCAGGAGAGTTTCAGACCGCCGTTGGTTTGCGTCAGGGAAATCTTCAGCGGCGCGGTTTGATTGTAGATGCGCACGTAATCCACCTGCATTTCCGCCGGGAAGACCGTGCCGGCGTTGATGGCGTTCATGGTGGGATTGCCGAGGTAGTTGCCGCCAATCGCGAGGTTCATGATGATGAAGAAAGGCTGATCGAACGGGAACGGATAGCTTTGGCCGGAGAGGGACGTGCCCCAACTGGTCTGCGACTGGTACAGGTGGCCGTCCACGTAAAACAATAGCGCGTTGGTGTTCCAGTCCAGCGTGAAGGCGTGGAAGTTGGTGGCCGAGTCGCCGGGCAAAAAATTGTAGTAGCCGGTTTCGTCGGTGCCGGAGTGCAGGCTGCCCTGGACGGTGCCAAGATTGCTTCCGTTGTTTTCCACCACGTCAATTTCACCGCAGCCGGGCCAGCTGACGCTGGTGATGTTGGTGCCGAGCAGCCACAGTGCCGGCCAGCAACCGACGCCGGCGGGCAGTCTTGCGCGCCATTCCAAACGGCCATACTTGAAGGAAAACAATCCCTGCGACTTGACGCGGGCGGAGGTGTAGTTCTGTCCGCCCAGGGATTCCTTCCGCGCGGCAATGTGGAGCAGTCCGCCGGCCAGGTAAACATTGGTCACCCGGTTGGTGTAGTATTCCAGTTCGTTGTTGCCCCAACCACAGTTGGGACAACCGGTGCCAAGGTCGTAAGTCCAGACCGCCGGATTCATGGCACCGCCGTTGAACTCGTCACTCCAGACAATGTTCCAATTGCCGTACGGGGCGCCCCCGGTCTGGCTCAGGTTGACATCGTCGAAATACACCGAGCCGGCGGAATTCGCCGCATCGCCTTGGAACACGAGTTGGTAGCGGACAAAGTAAGTTCCCGCCGGGGCAGTCAGCGTCGCGGAGGTGTTGGTGATCTGGAATGAGTTTGGATTGTATTGGTTGGTGACCGGCAGATCAACCCAGGCACTTTTCGGAAACGCTCCGGACTGAAGGCCGTTGGTCGTGATCAAACTTGAACGGTAGAGCGCGAGCACGTTCGTCCCGCTGGCATCGCGGAATGAGACTTCAATCCAAGCCGCGTTCTGGCCGGTGAGCGCGTCGCCGGCCGCCGTGTACGCCCAGCCATCCGCCGCATAAACCGCGCCCGGGCCGGAAATGTAATCTTGAAAAATGCCGCTGTAATTGATGGCACCGCTAAAGCCCTGATAGACCTTGAAGTAGTTGGTGCCGCTGTGCGCCGGTCCGCCGGTTTCGTTGTAGTTGTTGGGGCCGTAAAGAGTCCAACCGACCAGATTTTGATTCTGACCTGCGGCGTCCAACTCGAAGCCGGGATTCATCAAGAGACTTGCCGCTTGTGCCGAAACCGGAATCATCGCAGCCAGCAGTCCCAGCAGAATCAACCCGCCGTAAAGTGAATATCGTCTCACAATCGGTCGCCTCGGCCGCTTTTGCGGCGTCGAGAGTAAAGTGGATTGCCCAGGTTCATGGGTTGCCGGTCGTTTTGGCGTTCATGGCCGCCGCCTTTCTATCGTAAGTCAGGCCGAATCCAAAGGCAAACAGCGGCAGGTTGGGATTCGTTTCTGCCGCGTGACTGACAAGTTGGGAATTATCGCGCGGCCAGTGGCGCGGAAGCTTGCCGGTGGGTTTGGCATCGCCGAACAGCACGTCGGCCACACCCTGACCTTCCGTGCCGGGCAGCCACGCGGCCACAAACGCGTCGCTCTGATCCAGCGCCGCGCCGAGCACCAGCGGCCGGCCGGAATACAGCACCGTCACGACGGGAGCACCCGCCGCCTTGGCCTTCGCGATCAACGCCGTGTCCGCTGCTGCCAGATTCAAATCCGCTCGGTCGCCTTTCATTTCGGCATACGGCATTTCTCCGACCACCACGATGAGGGCGTCCGCGCCCCCCAGGTTTTCCCCGTCTGGTGAAAAGACCACTTGGGTTCCCGTGGAAACGGTTTTGCGAATCGCCGCCAGCAGCGTGGTGCCGCCGTGCGTGACCGCGCCGGAGTCGCCCTGCCAGGAAATGGTCCAGCCGCCGCATTGCCGGCCGAGATCGTCCGCCGCGGGGCCGACGACGACGAGCCGTTTCAGTTCCTTGGAAAGCGGCAGGGCGTGTTTTTCGTTTTTGAGCAGGACGAGCGATTCGCGGACGCATTGCCGCGCGACTTGCCGGTGCTCGCTGGAGCCAATTGCCGCGAGCAGGGCCGGCTCGGCGAACGGATGCTCGAACAACCCGCACTCGACTTTCGCCTGGAGAATTCTCCGAGCGGCGTCATCAATGCGGGCTTGCGGCACGCGGCCTTCAGCGACCAGATCTTCCAGGTCTTGAATGAACTCGACGTAATTGTTTTTTTGCCCGGGCCCGTTGGGGATCATCACCATGTCCAGCCCGGCGTTGATCGCCAGTTCAATGTCCTTTTTGTAATCGGGCGAAAGCTGGTCAATCGCGGCCCAGTCCGAGACGAGAAAACCCTTGAAGCCCAGTTCGCCTTTGAGCAGGTCGGCGAGCAGCCGCCGGTTGCCGTGCATTTTCTGGCCGTTCCAGCTGCTGTAGGAAACCATGATGGTCTTGGTGCCCGCCTCGACGGCCGCCCGGTACGGCGCCAGAAAACGCGACCGCAATGTGGCCTCATCGCAAATGGTGTTGCCCTGGTCGGTGCCGTTCTGGGTGCCGCCGTCGGCCAGAAAATGTTTGGCGCACGCCAGCACGGTGACGCCGTTGGCGAGCTGGGTTTGGAACCCGCGCACCTGCGCCGCGCCCAGTTCGGACACCAGTTCCGGCGAATCGCTGAAACTTTCGTACGAACGCCCCCAGCGGATGTCCTGCGCCACCGCGAGGCACGGCGCAAAGGCCCAGTGGATTCCCGTGCCGGCAATTTCCTCGGCAGTGACCCGCGCCGCCCGCTCCAGCAACTTTGCATCGCGCGTGGCGCCGAGACCGATGTTGTGCGGGAAAATGACCGCGCCATCAATGTTGTTGTGGCCGTGGACGGCATCAATCCCGTAAATCAGCGGGATGCCCAGGCGCGTTTTCAGCGCCTGCATCTGAAGTTCGCGCACGGTGCGCAGCCAGGTGGCGGGGAGGTTGTCCGCCGGGTCGGAATTGCCGCCACTGAGCATCGAGCCGAGACAATACTTCTGCACGTCGGCCGGGTCTTTCAGCGCCGCCAGATCCACCTGGACCATCTGGCCGATTTTTTCGTCCAAGGTCATTTTCGACATTAGCGATTCGACTTGACCGGCGAGGGCGGGCAAGACCGGCCAAGGCAGTGCCAGCCCCCAGCAAAGCCCGAGCACCACCCGGCGGAGTCCGCGGGTTGGAGCATTTCCCAGACTGAAATGACTCCTGAAACAGGAGCGCGACAAAAACGATGGGCGGCTGCAAGTCTTTGTTGCAAAACAATTAAAAATTAATTTCATATTAAATTAAAAACCTGTTGACATATAGCTCTTGTTGTAATACTTTTGATTACATTCAAAGTCAACCAAAAAAAGAACCTTTGAAAAGTAAAATTGTACTGCGAACTAAATCAATAAATTAAATGTGTCCTATGAATACAATTGCAACATGCCCCGCTCACGCTTCTCTTAAAACGCGAGTTCTGCTGGCCATGAGCACTCTCAGCCTCCTGGCCGCCGGCCCGCTCAACGCGCCGGCCCAAACGACCGTGACCGTCAATCCCCATCAGCCTTGGATCGGCTTCATGAATGTGTTCGGCCTGAACGGCGATGGAACACCAAACTATGGAGCATTTCAATTTAATTCATCATGGGGTCCCAAAGACCTGCGCGCCAATTTCGATGCCACCGGCACGAATTACGTCACGCTCACCGGATGCACGAATGTTTGGGAGATCTCAGACACTTACTGGGTTCAAGCCAATCACGTTTCCCCCAACAAATGGATGGATGCTTCATTCTACGTTGAGAACAACAACATTGCCGGACAGTACGTGACCTTTACCGGCGTTTGTTTGAGTAATAACTTGGCCGGAAATGCCACGTCGCTGGCCTTCATCAAGGATTTCACGCCGAATTACAGCGCCAACACGCCGGTAACCGTCGCGCTTGTTCCTGGCCAACCGTTCACGCTGTCCCTGCAAACCACGGCCGGCGACCACATTCAATGGGGTTTTGAAACCCAGGGGCCGGATGTGAATCCGACGAATCTGGTGAATTCAGGCAGTATCGTCATTGCGACGGATAACACGAATGTCTCCTTGTTGCCACTGGCCAGCCTGGCCTTGATCGAGGGGCAAAAGGCGACCTTTGCGGTTACCAACGTTGGCGACCCCGCCACCAGTTATCAGTGGACTTACTCTCCCGACTCATTTTCGCTCTATCCATTAAGCGACGGCCTGCAAGGCTCCGGCTCCACCATTTACGGATCTGCGACCAGCACTTTGATCGTATCCAATGTCACCCTCGGAGACATCGGCTATTACATTGCGACTGTGGCGAACAATTTCGGCACGGCTCAGGAAAGCGCCTCGCTGGGGGTGCAACCCAAATCGCCGCAGATCAAGACCAACATGCTGGTGGATCCCGGGTTCGAAGGAAACGCTTTCTCCCCTTCTTCGGCTTCCGGCTGGTACGGTTACAATGGCGTTGAATTTCAAAGCACCAACAATTTTTATCCTTTCAGCCCCACTCCCGTTGCGGTTCACGATGGGACCAACTGCCTGCATACCTACAGCTCTGGCGCGGGCAGCTATAATGGTGCTTTCCAAGATCGCCCGGCCGTTCCGGGAACCGTTTATACCGCGAACGCCTGGTTTCTCACGCCTTCAGCCGATCCAATCACGGATGTGGGCGCATGTTACCTGGAAGTTCAATTTCGGAATGCCGGCGGGACGGTGCTCAGGGATTACAAATCGGCGTCCATTACCACCAACAGCCCTTTGGACACTTGGATTAACCTGACACCGACGAATATTTATGCGGGTGATTTCACGACCTTGCTGGGCACCTCGCCTTACATGATCGCGCCGCCGGGCTCGGCCACGGTCCGTTTCCAGATCACCCATTTTGCCGGGGCCACGGGAGGTTCCGTTTATGAGGACACCACCGACCTGCGCTTGCGCTCTCCGGTGGCCTCGACGGTGGTCAGTGGTCACAATGTGCAGATCGGCTTCCCGACCGTTTACGGACCGATCTACGATGTGCTTTACAAGACCAACTTGACGGACACCACCTGGAAATTGCTCAAGTCGGTGACCGGTGATGCCACGCCGGCAAGCGTGACCGACCCGGTTGGTTCCAAGTCCCGGTTTTATAACATCAACACTGAATAGCCTCCACTCACAGCCGCCTCCGGTTTCCGGGCTTCCGGACCGGAGCTGAAAAATGATATGAAAAATACAAATCGGCGCGCGGCTGCAGGCTCCGCCTTTACGCTCATAGAGTTGCTGGTAGTCATCGCCATTATTGCGATTCTGGCCGCCATGTTGTTGCCCGCCTTGAGCAAAGCCAAGGTCAAGGCTCAGGGCATCGTGTGCATCAATAACCTCAAGCAACTCACCTTGGGATGGGTGATGTACTCCGGGGACAACGGCGACAAAATCGTCCGCAATGGCCAGGTGCCCGACCAGACTGCCACCTCTACTGATCCGCTGCTGCAACCCGGAGGAGCCAAGTCGCAATGGTGTCCCGGGAACATGCAGACCGCCACCGCCACCGGCGCCGATTTCATCCAGGCCGGTTTGATGTTTCCTTACAACAACAACATCAATATTTACCGTTGTCCGGCGGATCGCAGCACCTACGACACGTCCGTCCACGCCACGGGCGGCGGCGGACAACCGCGGGTGCGGAGCATGTCCATGAATTGCTGGATGAACGCGATCACCAGTTGGAACACCTCGCGCAATTACACGGGCACGACCGCGCTGCGGGATTTTCGAAAGCAGGCGGATTTGAACGGCATTGGTTCGTCAACGGCTTGGGTGTTCATTGACGAGAATCCCTGGGGCATCAACGACGGCTTCTTCGTTTGCGACCCCAACGTGCAGGTCTGGGTGGACATTCCGGCGACGTATCACAACGGTGCCGGCGGCATCTCCTATGCTGACGGACACGCGGAAATCAAAAAATGGAGAGACTCCCATGTGCTCAACATGACCTCAATCCCACCGTCCAGCGGCACGCAGCAGGATGCCAGCACTGGCGATCTGCTCTGGCTGCAGCAAAGGAGTTCCCTGCATTAAAACACCGGACACCTTTGCGCCTGATTCAAAACAGCCGGAAACCGGAAACAAACTGCGGCATCAATAGTAACAAAACCGGCAGGCGAGAATCTTGGCGCCCCCGTTGATGGAAAACGGACAGGTCCAACAACTCAAATATTTGTGAAACTATCTACTATACCGAAGCGCGAAGGGACCGCAACAACTCGGCCGGGGGCGGTTTCTGGAACAGTGGATGTTTTCGTTTCCTGCCTCGCTCTCGCGTTGGCCACGCTGTCGGCAACGGCCCAGAATCCGGTTGCGGCAGAATTGCGCACCGCGGCCCAGGTGCGCGGTCTGACTCCGCAGCAGGCTGCCGGGCGGCTCCCCGTGAGGTTAAAAGGGGTGGTGACCTTTTACGACGAGGGGCTTTACTCCCGATTTGTGCAGGATGAAACGGCCGGCATTTACTTTCGTGAAATGACCAACATGCCGGCGCTGGTTGCCGGGCAAGGAGTCGAGATCGCGGGAGTTACCAGTCCGGGCGAATACGCACCGATTATTATCCCGACTTCGGTGACGGCGCTTGGCGACGGAAGTCTGCCCGCCGCCAAACCGGTGTCCGTCGAGGAGTTGGTCAGCGGACGCGAGGACAGCCAGTTCGTGGAAATCAACGGCATCGTCCGCTCCGTCAAATTTGAGGAGGAAACCAAACAGTATTTGGTTGACGTGGTCATGGGCGGGGAGCGCTTCACGGCCTACGCCAGGCAGTTGCCCGTGGCGCAGCCGGAGGAACTCGTGGACAGCACCGTCAAAGTGCGCGGGGTCTGTTCCACCTTGTTCAACCGGCAGCGGCAGTTGTTCGGCTTTCGATTGCTGGTGGCACGCGCGGCCGATTTGGTGGTCGAGAACCCCGCGCCAGCCGATCCATTTAACTCGCCGACCCAAAGCCTCAACAGCCTGCTCCAGTTCACACCGCAGGGCACTTTCAGCCATCGCGTGAAACTCAGCGGCATAGTCGTTTACTACGAGCCGGGCAGCGCTGTTTTCATTCAGGATGAGAATGAAGGGGTGTATTGTCAGACCCGGCTGCGCTCGCCGCTCAAGGCGGGCGACCGGGTCGAAGTGCTGGGCTTCCCAGCCAAGGGCGAATACACGCCCGTCCTCCAGGACGCCATTTATCGCCAGGTGGGGGACGGTGCCGCCCCCTCGGCGGCGGCATTGGAACTCGATGACCTTCTGAGCGGAACGCACGACTGCCGGCTGGTCCAGATCAGTGCCAAGTTACTGGAGCGCACCCAGCGCGGTCGGGAACAATTCCTGGTGCTGGAAAAGGACGGTTTTATTTTTGACGCCTTCCTCGGGCAGGACGCCAAAGGAGCCGGCTTCGACCCCTTGCAAAACGGCAGTAAAGTGTTGGCCACCGGCATCTGCCTGATCGAGCGCGGCAGCAGTTGGCGGGCGGGTGAAGGCTGGCGGGCCAAATCGTTCCGCCTCCTCCTCCGCTCGCCCGGTGATGTCGTCGTCCAAAAAGCCCCGGCACCGTGGGCGCGGTGGAACATTCTGAACATTGTCGGCGTGCTCGTCGTGATCATCCTCGCCGCTCTGCTGTGGATTTCGGTGCTTCACCGGCGCATTGACGAACATCGCCGCGCGAATAGCGGCGCGAAAAATCAATAAACAAAAAAGAAAAAAGAAAGATACCATCATTAAATCACTCATTAAAAACCTCGTCGCGTGCTCCATGCTGGCAGCCTCCGTCCGCGTCAACGCCATTCAAGTCGGAGTGGATCCGTCTAAAAGTTGGATCGGCTACATGAACGTGTTTGAACTTCCGGCCAATGGTGGAGGCTATGATTTTGGAAGCAGCTGGGGCACGGCTGATCTGGACGCCAGCTTTTCCGGAACGACCCTGACGCTGACGCCCAACACCAGCATTGACCGGGACGTGCCGAACGATCCGTATTGGTGGGTGGGGGGCGCGGGCGGCGCACCCAACAAAACCATGGACGCCAGCATGTACGTGGAAGACGACACGTTGGCCGGACAGACGGTGACTTTTGCGGGCAACACCTCGGCCAACACGCTCGTCAGCCCCTACACTTGCGTTGCTTTCATCAAGGACTTCACTCCCGGTTATTCCTTGAATGGTTCGGTGACCTTGCCGGTGGTTGGCGGTCAAGGATTCTCGATCACGCTCGCCACGGCTCCGGGCGATCATATCCAGTACGGGTTTGAAACCATCGGCCCGGATGCACGGCTGGCCTCGGTCTCGACGCTTGGCTCTGTGATCATTGTGCCAGTTACCCTGCTGACCAACGGGGTTGCCTGCTCAATCGCGGCCGGCACGCAGGTTAGTTGGGTGGCGAGCAGCGCCAATTCTTATGAGCCGCAAAAATCGGCGGACAATTCCGTTTGGACAGATTTCGGGACGGTTCTCTCCGGCAACAGCGTAACCTCGCGGTTCGACACGGCCACCGCGCCGCACTACCGGGTGCTGGAATTGGTCCCCGGCAGCGCCGACAATGTCCTGCTGAATCCCGGATTCGAAGTGCCCGCCGCCAACGCCATCGGCGCGGCGAACTGGAACATCGCGGTCCTTCCCAATGCCGGAGCCAGCATGTGGGTCACCAACCAGTATGGCGCGATCAGCGCGCACAGCGGCACGAACTTTCTGTTCATCGAATCCGCCACGGCGGCCAGCGGCGCGGTCTCCGCGCCCAACACGGATGTCCGCAGTGACTTTATTCCTGTCACCGCCGGCACCACCTACAACCTGTCCTTCTATGCCGCCAATCCGGTCAAAACTGGAGGCGCCAATCCGCAGTACGACATTTTTTTCTACAACGCGGCGAACGGGGCCGTCGGGGGTCCTGTCTTCACCAGCTTTGCCAGTGTCGGCTCTTCCTGGACGCAGGTGAGCACCACCGTGACGCCGCCGGCGGGCGCCACGCAGTTGACCATCGGATGGATCCAAGCCGCCGGAGCCGGCAATGGCGAAGACTGGGTTACATTGATTGACGACGTGTCGCTTTCGACCGGACCTGCCGCGCCTGGCTCGACCAACGTGCTTGCCGCCGCCGTCCAGCCCGGGGTTCAAGTCAGTTGGGCCTCGTCCAACGGTTCCACCTACCAGGTGCAATCCGCCGCCGGCTTGCGCGCCAGCCCGGCGTGGTCTGCGTTCGGCGGCACGGTGACCGGCAACGGCACCACCAACTCGGTCAATGATTCGGCCGCTGCCGTGCAAAAGTATTATCGTGTGCTCCAGTTGCCTTGAGCTAGGCGACCGCCCCCGACCCGGACTCAAGCTCCTTGTTTCTCGCGGCTGGCTCAGGACGCGGTGCGAGGGCGTGAGTTGGGGTTCAAATCTGTGCCGGACAAATGAAAATAAGTTACAAAATTCAAAAAATAGCATTGACACGCTGGCCGCGGTGTAGTAAAAAATCTGACAAAGCATCTGTCCCAAATAAATTTGGCGTGCTGTAGATAGAAAAATCGAAAAGTTAGAACTCAACAAATCAAACTATGAAACATCTCCTAAACGCTACTCTCGCTCTCGGCGCATTGCTGGGTGCAGCGGTCAACCTAAACGCCCAAACCGTCACCGTGGATCCGACCACTTTGACCTTGGGCTACATGAACGTTTTCAACATCACCGGCGCTCCGGGATTAGGCCTGGCTGCTGCAGTGCCGGGCACGGTGGGTGGCACTGGCGGTTGGGGTTTACCTGACTTGCGCTCGTCTTTTACCGGAAGCACCGTCACCCTGCAGGCCAATACTGTTGGAGATCCGAACCCCTATTGGTATGTCGGCGGCGGCGGGCCGGGCGCGATTGGTAACAAAATCATGGACGCCAATCTGTATAACGATTCACTCAATAGTTCTCCGAGCACGACCCTGACGTTTACCGGCAACGTGCTGTTGGACAACTTGGCGGGCCAAGTGAACGCAATTGGAGAAGGCTGGACGGCCGTGGCGTTCATCAAGGACTTTGCGCCCGACTATTCCTCGTTCACCCAAACGACAGCGGCACTGACTCCCGGCATTTTTAGCATCAGCCAGACGACCTCGGCAAATGCCGGAGACCATATTCAATACGGTTTCGAGGTGATCGGACCTGATGTTTGGGCTGGCGATCCTCTAACCCTGAATTCGATCGTCGTCGCTCCGGTGCCTGAACCTTCCAGTCTGGCCCTTCTGGGCCTCGGCATGCTGGGCTTCTTCGGGTTCCGCCGCGGCCGCGCCGCGTGAGCCACCAAGTTCCTCCTTTTTAAACTACTCAAAACCACCCGCGCCGGAGCCGGTCCCGCGCGGGTGGTTTTTGATTTTTTTACTTGGCTGTTTGGTGCAGGCTTGCGCGAAGCGGAAGTTGCCGCAGAATGGCCCGAGGCTTCCGTGCGGCGAATTCCGCGCAATCGTCTTGAAATGAAATTTCCCGGCAAACCTGGGCTTCCTGCGATGCGAGGAATTGGGGCCGTGTGGTTGACGGCGGTTCTCGTGGCGGGATCGCTGCGCGCGCAAACCGCGGCGTCGCCCGAGCTGACCACCGCCGCGCAAGTCCGGCAACTGACTTCCGCCCAGGCGGAACAGCACTGGCCCGTCAAGCTGCGCGGCGTCATCACGGTTTTCTATCAGCGCAACCCGGCCGCCACGTTTCGCTTCATTCAGGACGACACGGCCGGCATCTACCTTTTTCTGGGGGACCTCACCAACAGCCTGCCGTTGAGCGCCGGCCAGTTGGTCGAGATCGAAGGCGTCACCGGCAAAGGCGAATTTGCCCCGGTGGTGGTCATGCGGCGCTTCACGATCCTGGGAGAAGGCGAACTGCCCCGGCCGAAAAAAGTTTCATTTGAAGACCTTGCCTCCGGCCAGGAGGACAGTCAGTTCGTCGAGTTTAGCGGCATTGTGCGCTCGCTGCGCTTCGACGCGGACCTGCAATACTTCGTCCTGCAAATTGCCGGCGGCGGCGGGCGGCTCACGACGTACGTGACCAAACTGCCGGCGGGAATCCGCCAGGAGGATCTGCTGGACAGCGCGGTGCGGGTCCGCGGTGTGTGCGCGACGCGCTTCAACCAACTGCGACAGCTTTTCGATGTGCGCATTGTTGCGCCGCGCCCGGCAGATGTGACGGTGGAAATTCCCGCGCCCGCCGATCCGTTTGCCATCCCGGCGCAGGCCATCGAGGATTTGCTGCAATTCTCGCCGCAGAGCCGCTTCGGTCACCGGGTCAAGGTCGCCGGCACCGTGGTGGGCCGGCCGGATGACACCACGCTGTACCTCGAGGATGAAACCGAGGGGCTGCACGTGGAAACCCAGCAATCGGGCGTGCTGCTTCCGGGTGACCAGATTGAGGTGCTGGGTTTTCCGGCCAAGGGCGATTACACCCCGATGCTCCAAGACGCCAGCTTTCGGAAAACTGGTTCCGGGCCGTTGCCCAAACCCGACGCGGTCACCGCCGATGAAGCGCTGAAAGGCACGCACGATTGCCGGTTGGTGCGCCTCGAGGCCACCGTGCTTGACCGGGCGCGGCACAGTCCGGAACCCTTCCTCGTGCTGCAATCCGGCGGCTTCATTTTTCACGCTTACCTTCCGCATAAGGAGCCCAGCACCGACTTTGCCTACCTGCAAAACGGCAGCCGGGTCGCCGTCACGGGCGTTTGTCTGATTGAACCGGGCGGCGAATGGCACGTCGGTCCCGACTGGCGGGCGAAGTCGTTCCGGCTCCTGCTGCGCTCGGCGGGGGACATTTTCCTGCTCGCGGAACCGCCCTGGTGGGACTTGCAGAAAATGCTCCGGGTGCTGGCGGTGCTCGCGGCGGTGGTGCTGCTGGCCTTCGTCTGGGTCGTGGTCCTGCGCCGGCGCGTGCGCCAGCAGACCGAGATCATCCGCCAAAAACTCGACGCCGAGGCGGCGATCAAGCAGCGTTACGAGGACCTGTTTGAAAATGCCAACGACGTGGTGTTCACCCTCGATTTGGCGGGCAGTCTGACGTCCATTAACGCCGCCGGGGAGCAGTTGCTGGAACACGGGCGCGCCGAAATTCTGGGCAAGGAATTTGTAAAGTTCGTCGCCGAGGAGCAGCGCGCCGCCGCCGGCCAATGGCTGGATCAGGTGGTGCAGGGCGTGGAAACCGCGCCGGCGGAATGGGACGTGGTCAATCGCTTCGGCCAGCGCGTCCGGCTGGAAATCAGCACCCGCATTGTCGGCCAGGGCGCGGCGCGGGAAGTGGAAGGCATCGGCCGCGACATCACGGAACGCAACCGGCTCGAAAAGGAGATTTTGGAAATCAGCGCCCTGGAGCAAACGCGCATCGGCCACGACCTGCACGACGGCGTGTGCCAGCACCTGGCCGGCATCGCTTACCGCCTGGACACGCTCGCGGAGGAGCTGGAAAAAAAAGGCCTGCCCGAAGCCGCGGAAACCGAACGCATCGGCCGGCTGGTCAACGACGCCACCAACCAGACCCGGCGGGTGGCGCGGGGCTTGTTTCCGGTGCGGCTGGAAACCGAGGGGCTGGTTTCCGCGCTGGAGGAACTCGCCGTCAACGCCGCCGCGTGGTTCAAAATTTCCTGCCGCTTCGTCTGCAAAGATCCGCCGCCGGAAATGGATCGTGGCGCCGCCATTCATTTGTATTACATCGCGCAGGAAGCGGTGGTCAATGCCGCCCGGCACGGCCAGGGCTCGCAGGTGGTGGTGACGCTCCAGCGCGCGCAGGATCGCTTCCTGCTGACCGTGCAGGATGACGGCCGGGGATTTGTGAGCGACGGTCAGGGCCGCTCGGGCATGGGCATCCGCATTATGCGCTATCGCGCCCGGATCATTGACGCCCGATTAGACTTGAAAAGCGAACCCGGGAAGGGCACTCAGATGACGTGCATCTTTTTTCCCGCGCCGAAGCCGGCTTTGACGAGGCTCTGACATGACCGAAAAAGCGGCCAGGTCCAATTCCACCGCGGCGGCGAAACCCGCCGAAGCGAGCCGCATTTTCATCGTGGACGACCACGCGATGTTTCGCGAGGGCCTGCGCCAGCTCATCGAACGCGATGCGGATTTTTCCGTCTGCGGCGACGCCGCCAGTGCCGCCGAGGCGCTGCCCGCGCTCGCCAAATTAAAACCCGATTTGGTCATCGTGGACATTTCACTCTCCGGCGGCAGTGGGCTGGACCTTATCAAAGCCATCCGGGAACAGCAGGAAGAAGTGCCCGTGCTCGTGGTTTCGATGCACGAAGAAACGCTCTACGCCGAGCGCGCGCTCCGGGCCGGGGCGATGGGTTACGTGATGAAACAGGAACCCGGCAAAACCGTGAAAGCCGCCATCCGCAAAGTGCTCGCCGGCCACATGCACCTGAGCGAAGCGATGGCCACCAACGTCTTCGCCCGGTACATGCGCGGCGGCGCGGACGCTCCGCCGTCTTCGCCCATCGAAACTCTCAGCGACCGCGAACTCGAAGTCTTCCGCCGGCTGGGCCAGGGCCAGAGCATCCGCCAGATCGCCGAGGAACTCGAACTCACCATCCCGACCGTCAACACCTTCCGCAACCGCATCAAGGAAAAACTCAAGCTCAAGAGTTCCACGGAGGTGATGCTCAACGCCATCCAGTGGGTGCAGGATTCCGCGAGCTGAGTTTCAATGACCCACCTTTGACTTACGCCGCGCCGCGCTTTTTTCGAGACCGTGGAGCGAGCTGTTTTGCCGGGTTCCAATTTTTGGGCGGCGCGGTCCGGCTCGACCATTTGCACCCGGACTGGGTCCAGTTTTTTCGCCACTGGTCGTACGTGAAGCCGCCATCGTCATCGCTCACTCCGAACTGAAAGCCGCAACTCGGGCAAATCTCATAGGAGCCGCCGCCGCTTTCGCCGCGCGGCGGTTCGGCCAGACCTGGAAATTGGCAGACGGGACAGGTGTGTTTCATTTTATTTCCAAGTTTTAAGGTTCACCTCGCGGCCGGGTTGCCGCTCGAAATAACCGTGGCTGCCGGGTTTGAAAAAGGTCTTGGTCGTGCCGTTGCGGTTGTACGAGGCAAAGGTGCCGCTTTTCGAATCGAAGATGCGCAGCACGCCTTCCTCGTCCACCTTGGCGGGCAGCCCTTCCGCCCTGGCGCGCTGAAGAAACTCCCAGGACATCCGTGCGTAATCCTCCGCGTCCTTGGCGTGGAAATCACCACCGTGCCGTGCAAAATGGTCTGGCAGCGTCTCCAGGTTGCCCCAGATCTTCCGGGTCGGCGGCGCGGCTTTTGTGTCCAGGGAGTTTTTCGGTGGCACCACCGACTTTCCCGCAGAATCTTTTTTGGATTCCAGCCGCGCGACGGACACGGCGGTTCCAGAGGCGGTGAATGAATTTGTCGCGAGCCGCACCCGCGCGCTGCCGACCACCATGGTGTAAGTCACTCCCGGCTGCAAACCGGTGAGGGTGGCGGTGTGCTGCGTGGACGGCGTCTTGTCGATGAGAATTTTTGCGGGCGGTGAAACTTCAACCCGCGTGCCGGCGGCTACGTCCGTCACCCAGTGCACGACCGCATTGGTCGTGGCCGACTCAATCGTCGGCGTGCCGACAAGCTCAACGCCAAAAGCAGACGGCAGCCACAAAAGCAAAACGACGCTGAAAACAAGTCGGCGCATGGCGCGAATTTGAACGGAAAGCCGGCTGGAAAGCGAGTTCAAATCAGCCGGTTGGCACCGGCCCGGCGGTCTTATTTCGCCGCCGGAATCCCAGAAGCGTCCCGACCCCGCCGCCGGCGGCGGACGGCAGCAAATGCTTGAGGTAATTCTCCGCCACCGTCGCCTCGTGCTGCGCCCATTGCCCGCCGCGCTTCACCTCCTCCTGGGCGCGCGTGGTGTCAATCCCCGCGTATTTTCCGTAGGCCAACAAGGCGAGCAACAGTGCCACCACCAACATGATCAGCCGCGTCATTTTCCGAAAAAACCAGCCGATGCAAAATCCGGCGACATAGCTCGCGCCCAACCGGACATAGGCTGGAAAAGGTCTGGCCCAATTCCACTGCCCGCCCGTCGGATTGGCGGGCGCGGCGGTTTGCGCGGCCGGCGGGGAATTACCAGGCTTGCTGGGCGGAGGCGCGGTTTTGAGGTCGGAAATCCAAATCCCCAGGCCGACCAAAACGGCGCCGAGCGCGGCGAGCACGGATTTGGCACGCCAAGGTCCATCCGCCGCCCAGCTGGTCAGGGCGCGGCGAGTTTTTTGTTCATTTGCATTCATAAACTCTTTTCGAGAACCCTTGAAAGTCGCCGGTCCCCCTGGCCCATAACATTGACTGGAGGCTGGCTGCCGGAGTTGCGTAGCCAGCAAAGCTCCAAGCGGCGCGCGGCAGAAAATTCGTCAAGCAGGCCAGGGCGTTTTGATTTCGAGCGACCGGCACCGCTTGATTCTGGTTTCCCATTTCTCAATCCTGCACCAGCTTGTAGCGGAGCTTCACGGCGTTGACGACGTTTGGATTCGGCCCCGTCTCGCCGAGCACCTGCAACAGGCCGGTCAAGCCCCATTTTTTGAAGCCATAGACGCCCGGCAGAATGCGCGTCTCGGAACGGTTCTGACTCGTCCGGCGCACGGTGGCGTCTTGGGCGAATTTTTCTTCCAGCGCGGCGGCGGAGAGATTCGTCCAATCCGATTGCTCCAGTTCGAGCAGCCGGGCGTCGAGAATCATGAGCGCGTTCAAGTCGTTTTCAAAAACAAATTGAAACACGTCGCCATGCAGCTCCCGCACTTTATCGGCGGTGGCAATGTCGGGCACCGGCACCACTTTGCCGGTCGCCAGATTCAGGCACGCGCCATGGAAAGGAATCTCGCGCTCCATCACCGGACCGAAAGCAGGTGCCGCGCTGCCGGACTGCGTGACGACTTTCTTGAGCGGGATGTCGCAGTCTGGGATGGAGTCGAGGAAACGTGGATTTTCCGCGATCTTTAGCAACAATTCGCCGGAGGGCTGAACGACCAATTCACCCAACTTGACCGAGCCTTCCATTTCCGTCGCGGTCGCTCGGTAATTGCAGCGCAGCAGGAATCTCCCGGCGTCGATTTTTTCGACCTTGAAATCCACGCTGACTGAATCGCGTTTGTGTTGGATGTGCAGATGCGCGGTGCCGTCTTTGAAAACATCGAGCTTTGCACCCACTCCATCTTTTTCTCCCTCGAATGTTCCGGTCGGAACCAAACCGGCAATGGCTTTGGCTGGAACGCTTGCCCGTGATTGCGCAACCTGCACAAGTTTGTAGCGCACCTTCACACCCTTGCCGGAGTATTCGAGCACTTGCAGGATGCCTTTGCCGCCTTCGTGAGTTTCAAAGATCCAGGTCGCGGGTGTCTTTCGTTGCTCGTCGGTCTTGCGATTCGGGTCAAGGTCCTGCCACGTCTCGCGCTTGGTCATTTCCAGCGTCGCGATGACTTGCTCGGGCGTGAGTTTGTCCCAGGCATCGTTGTCCACGGACTTCGCTTTGAGGTTCACGCCTTTGAGCGATTGGCTCGGCTCGGTGATGGCATCCATCCCCTTGTGCTCCAGCCAGGCGACGGCTTTCAACACATTCTCGGCGATGTCATTCGACTCGCTAAATTTTTCCGGCTCCGCGACGACCTTGCCGGAATCGAAATCAATCGCGCCATCCACCTCGCGCTCGATTACCGGGCCGAAGCAGAGCTTCGCAGACGACGCCCAATTGTGATTTGCGATTACGGTGGCCAGCGCGTCCGGGTCCATCGCCGTTGCGAGCGAAATTTCGAGCTGACGCTGCTCTAGCGTGCCGTCGTCGTGCGGCAGAAAGACGCGACCCTGGCGAAGATCGTATTCCTTGCCGTTCACCTTCAGATGATCGGGATCGATGGATTCGCGCAAGTAACCAAACGTCCATTGCTCAGTGAGTTTCAACGCGCCGTTGTCCATCCAATCGAGCGAGTGGGTGTTGTGCGAACTGGAGTCCCAAGTGCCGACGGCCTTAGGCGCGAAAAACACATAATGCACGTCCACGTCGTCATGCACCACGAGCGCCGTGCCCGCGTTGCGCCCGATGGTCGCAGCCTTGGGAAATGGGCTGCGCTGCATCACGCCAGCGTTGTCCACCCGCACCAAGTCGGGGATGCCACGGAAGTCTTGGAGGAGAAAAAAGATCGCGAAGAAAATCCATACGAGCGTCTGAATCCCACCGAACCACAGCGCATGCTTTCCGCAAGATGTGCGCTGCACGCCGATCGCGAGCGTCATGCCGAGCAGCGCCGTGATGAGAATGCCCCAGTCCCACGGCGCAGCGGATTGTCCCGACAGGGTCAGCATCCATACGCCGGCGGCAAAGAGCCCGCTCGAATACGCGATGCAGCAGGCAACGATCGAGCGCGGAGTATTCGGAGGCGATGGCTGCAAAGCGCACGGTCTGTCCGCAGTTCGATTCACCGCACGCCAGACGGCGCGGATGATGAGCCAGTCGAGGAATGCCAGCAATGGAACTGACGGGAGAATAATCCACAAATAGTCTGCCCAATTCGGTTGAGCCAACGGAACCCCGGCAGCGATGCTGGCCTGATCGAGTTTAATTTTCGTCAGAATACCGACACTGATCAGCAGCCCATCCAGCGCCAGCAGCGGAAACAACAGCCCGTCGAACACCGCGAGACCGAGGCCGCAGATTTTCCCCGCCGATCTGCGGATTTGCGTGACGGAAATCCAGCCGAGAATCGTTGTGGCGAATGGCGCGGTGACTGCGGACAAGATGAAGACAAAGCACACGAACATCAGCCGCGAGGCAAAGGGGCCGTGATTCTGGAACTCGTGAGTATTCACTTCATGCCAGAGAAACACAGGCGCCACCAGAAAGAACAAGGTCGCCCAAGCTGCGCCCACGATGGCTGGGGGCGAGAAGTGCGGACCCGGGCGAGTCGCGGACATTAGCCCGAGCTGCTCCGGCGTGATGCCCTGCGCTTTGGCCCACGCGGTTGAACACAGCATTTCGCGCTGGAACCTGATCAAAAATGGAAAGAAGCAGAGCCCGACGACAGAACAGCACAAACCCAGCATTACGCCGAAGCCGGACGCCGCGAACATGCCGCCGAACACAGGCGCGAACCATGTGGCGGCATTCCAGATGCCAAACAAAGCCGAATGCAAGGACATTTGCTTTCGCTCCGGCTCCGTCATGTGGGCGCGGATTTCCTGCATCAACGCCCGCTTTTCCGCCCAGCTTAAAGCGGGCTTCTCGTTCTGAACGCCACGTGCGGAGCATTCGTGCGCGAGGGTTTCCACCTGCGTGCGAAATTCGACAGCCGTCTGGTAGCGACGCTCCGGCGTCTTCTCCAGTGCGCGCAAAACAATTTCATCCAGGCGCACGTCAATGTGAACTTTGGTCGAGGGCGGCTGGAGTTGTTTGCCCGGCAGTTCGCCGGTGAGCATTTCGTAAAAAACCACGCCGAGCGAATAGATGTCGGCGCGGCTGTCCACGCGCTGCGGATGGGATTTTTGCTCCGGCGCGCTGTAGCCCGGCGTGCCGACGACGCTTTGCGTGGCGTTGTCCGGCGCGGCGATGTCGGTGGGAGCTTCCCCATTGCCGTTGACCAGCATTTTGGCGATGCCGAAGTCGGCGACTTTCACGCGGCCGGTTTTGTCGAGCAGGATGTTTTCCGGCTTGATGTCGCGATGCACGATGCCGCGCTCGTGGGCAAATTGCAGCGCGTCGCACAAGGACGGCACGATGGCCAGCGCCTCCTCCGGCGTGAATTTGCGGGCGCGCAGCAGATGGCGCAGGTTTGTGCCGTCCACGAATTCCATCAGCAAAAAATAAAATCCGCCCGCCTGCCCGAAATCGTGGATCGTGACGATGTTGGGATGGTTCAGCGCCGCGAGCGCCTGCGCCTCGCGGGTGAAACGCCCGGCGAACTTGGCATCGTTCACCCGCTCCGGCGCCAGGAGTTTGAGCGCCACGAATCGGTTCAAGGTCTTCTGCCGCGCCTTGTACACCACCCCCATGCCGCCGCGCCCGAGACATTCGAGGATTTCGAGCTGCGGAAAATGCGGCGCGATCTGTTCCGGCGGCAGCGGCGGCTGCGCGCGGGTGGCGTCGCCGGAGAAGGCGGTTTCCGTCTTCAAATTCATCGCCATGATGCAATTCGGGCAAAGCCCGTCCGGCGCGTCGGACGGCAACGTCGCCCCGCACTGCGGACATTTCGGCATCGCTTCTGTGTTCATGCCCGTTACTTAAGAACTGGGGTGGGTTTGTTACACGGCATCTGTTTTACTATCGCGCCAAAGCCGCGGCCAGGTGGCGCAATTCGGCCTCCAAATCCGCGCCTTCGGCGAGCGTCTGGGAAATTTCCTCGCGATAGATTTCGCGGAACCGTCTGCGCAACCGGTGCACCGCCACGCGCGCCGCGGCTTCATTCGCGCCGAGTTGTTTTGCCACCGCCGCATAGTCAATCGCGCCGCGGTCGGCCAGCAGGCAGTGCTTGAGCGCGTCGTAATCGCCGGGCTTGCCCGCCGCCGCAAACTCGGCGCGCAGCCGGGCGGTGGTGAGACTGATGAGCGTCAAGGCCCATTGCCGGTCGAATGTTTCCTCGGGCGCGAGCGAATGACTGTCCATCGCAAACCGGCTCTCGGCGAACGCGGTGTCCATCTGCGCGTGCGGACGACCGCCGCCGCGCCTTTGGGCCGAGGCGCGGTCCCATTCGTTGCTCATGAATCTTTTCAGCGCGAGGATGAGGAACGAGCGCAATTTCCCCTTTTCGCGGTCGGCGGAATCGAGCCAGCGTTTTTCGAGCAGGCGGCAGAAAAATTCCTGCGTCAAATCCTGCGCGTCGTGCGGCGATTTTCCGCAACGCCGGACGTAAGCAAAAAGCGGATACCAATAATCGCGGCAGATGATTTCCAGCGCCGCCGCCGATTCGGGCGTCGGCTGGCGCGCGGCCAGCACGACCGACCAGCGCGTCTGGGGAAACACCCGGGGCGTCTCGCTGGAAGGCTCTGCGCTGCTCATGTGGACAAAAATACCAAGAGCAGTTAAGCAAAACGAGACGGTTGTTACGGCGGAAATCAATCCACCACGCCGGCCCTGCCAACCACATCAGAACCGAGACGGCGGAATCACTCCTTCAGCTTCCGCTCCAAAATTTCGCCGACGAGCGCGGGGTTGGCTTTGCCTTTGGAGAGTTTCATCACCTGGCCCTTGAGCGAATTGAGCGCGGCGAGCTTGCCGGCCTTGTAATCCGCGACCGGATTCGGATTGGCGGCGATGGCTTCGTCGCAGAATTTTTCAATCGCGCAGGCGTCGCTGACCTGCGCGAGGCCTTTTTCCTGAACAATTGCGGCGGGCGATTTGCCGGTGTCAAACATTTCGGCAAAAACCTGCTGTGCGGCAGAACTGCTGATGGTTTTGGCTTCCACCAGACCGACGAGTTCGAGCAGTGCGTCGGGTTTAAATTTCAAATCCGCGAGCGAGATTCCGGTAAGGACACGTTCCACCGTGTCCCCATCTTCGCTTTCAGGTTGGGACGCGGTGGAACGCGTCCCAACCAGATTTGCCTCGGCCATCTTTGCCTGCAGATTGTTGATGATCCAGTTCGCCACGGCTTTGGGATTATTCGCCTTCTTCGCGATGCCCTCGAAATAATTTCCGAGCGCGACGTTGCTTTTAAAAACTTCCGCGTCGCCGGCGGGCAGTTGATAATCGCGCATCAACCGTTGCTTGCGCGCCAGCGGCAACTCCACCACACGCGATTTCACGGCACCGAGCCATTCGTCCGTCGGCGCGGACGGCATCAAATCGGGATCGGGAAAATAGCGGTAATCGTGCGCGTCCTCCTTGGTGCGCATCTGCTCGGTGATGCCCGCCACGTCGTCCCAGCGGCGCGTGGATTGAATGAGCTTGCCGCCTTTTTTGACGACCTCGATCTGGCGCGGGATTTCGTATTCCAACGCGCGGCGCACGCCGGAAAAACTGTTCATGTTCTTGATCTCGATTTTTGCGCCGAGTTCCTTCGTGCCGACGGGCCGCACGCTCACGTTCACGTCGCAGCGCACCATGCCTTTTTCCATGTCGCAATCGCTCACGCCGCCCTGGAGCAGGATTTCCTTGAGCGCATTCAGATATTCGTAGGCCATGTCCGCGCTGGTGAGATCCGGCTCGGAAACGATTTCCATGAGCGGCACTCCGGCGCGGTTGAAATCGACGCCGCTGTTGCGCTCGAAATGCGTGCTCTTGCCCACGTCTTCCTCCAGGTGCGCGCGGGTGATGCGGACGCGGGAGGTGGCGCCGTTGAATTCAAACTCGACGAAACCGTTGGCGGTGGACGGCTTGTCGTATTGCGTGATCTGGTAATTCTTCGGCATGTCCGGGTAGAAATAACTTTTCCGGTCGAACTTGGCGAAACGCGGAATTTCGCAGTTGAGCAGATAGCCCGTGAGCACGGTGAGCCGCAGCGCCTCGTCGTTGGGCACCGGCAGCACGCCGGGCAGGCCGAGGCACACGGGGCAGACATTCGTGTTCGGCTCCGAACCAAACGCGTTGGCGCAACCGCACCACATCTTCGATTTCGTTTTTAGCTGGACGTGGGTTTCCAGTCCAATGACGGCTTCGTATTCCATATCGCGCCGGGATTTAGCCACAGATTGAACATGGAGGAAACACGGATTTTCGTAAAACTTCTAAAATCTTTTTCAACATCCCTGGTTTCATACTGAATTGCTTTCAATATGACACGTAGCCCCCTCACCCGCCCTTTGGGCAACTTCTCCCGCACGGGGGAGCAGGATGGGATGAGGGGCGTTCCATCGGGTTACGCCGGTGGATTGGATTGGTCCCCGACGCTCCCATCCGTTTGCCAACGCCGGTTCAGTCCGCCGTCTCCCGGCTGTTCACGTCAGCGGCGGCGTGCCGGCCGCGATATATTTTTCGATGTTGGTGGCGTAGCCGGGGATCAGCGCGTGATCGGCGACGGGCGCACTCAACAACTCTTCCATGTGCTCGAAGCCAACCTCGGTGTTGATCAGGAACGCATTCCAAAAATGCTCGTCGCTGTGCAGCGCGCCGTCTCCGTCAAAGAAGCGGAGCTGGCCGCTGTGGCCGTAAAAATCCGGCGGCAGGTGCGGCACGATGCGCGGCGGCACGCGGGTGACGATGTCCTCGTTGTTGACGAAGCGGAACATGAGGTCGCCAAAATGGCTGTCGCATTGCGCGCAGAAATTCAGGTCGCCCACGCGCGGCTGGCCGAAGGTGTAGAGGCCGTTGACCGGCATCCGCTCCGCGAAGGTGAAGGCGGCGGTGGCCAGCACCGCCAGCGCGCCGCCCAGGCTGTGGCCGGTGATCCAGAGGGACTGTCCGTTGTCCTGAAAACCGCGCACCGCGTCGCGCACCGCCGGCCAGCTTTTCGCCAGCAATTGCGCGAAGCCATCATGCACGGACCCGACGTCCGGCGCGGTGAAGTAGTCCGTGAAGGGCGACTGGCTGATTTCAAAGTCCGCCATCCAGTCGTGCAATTGATCCGGACGGGTGCCCCGGAAGGCCACGACGATGCGGTCATCGCCCCCGAGGACGACAGCTTGGAGGACGGTATTGCTGGGCGCGATCACCGTCACCCGCCCGGTCTTGAATCCCCAGGGCGCGGCTCCGGCCTGGATGCCCGGGACGGAGGCACCATAGGCCAGATTGGCGGCATAGACCAGGCCGCGGGCGTTGGCGATGTTCCATTGCGTGGTCTTGGCGTTGAACTGGCTGAAGGCGTCAGCGGGCAATCCGGGGTTGGCCGGAAGGTTCGCGGGGGCGGGCGGAGGGCTGGCGGGCTGGGGCGGCGGATTGGTTTTGGCAATTTTGGTTTTCATGTTTCAACTCTCGATTGATTGGTGAATGCCATCCAACAGGGTTAGGGCGACCAGGAAAATTGGGAAGTGGGTTTTCATGGTCTGGCAAGAGCCACTACAGCAGGCTGTTGACCAGGATGCCCAGCACGCTCAACGGCCCCTGATCCTCCAGGCCTTCGGTGGCCTTGTCGAGTTTCTGCAGGGTCAGCTTCGCATTCTTGTAGAACTCCTGGTCATTTATTAGTTTGCCGACGGTGCCCTGGCCCTGGTTCACCTTCTGCAAAATCTCCTTCAGGTTGGTCATGGACTCGGTCGTCTCCTGGTAGAGTTTTTCGTCCTTCACCAGCTTGCCGACGGTGCCCTGGCCGGAGTTAATTTGATCCACCACCTTGTGCGCGTCAGCGATGGTGGACTGGATTTCCGTGCTGGCACTTTGCAGGTTCGACACCGTGGTGAGCGCGGAAGTGTAGAGGGTGTCGTCGTAAATGAGTTTGCCGACGGTGCCTTTGCCCTCGGAAATTTGCGAGGAAATGGACTGCAGGTGCGCGATGGTCGCGGTGAGCGGTCCTCGGTTGTCCTTCAGGAAATCGGTGAACGGTCCGAGCAGGTTGTCAATCTTGTCGCCGGTGAAGCTCTTGGTGAGGTTCTCCACGCCGCTGGCGACGTTGTCCAGCTTGGCCATGAGCGCGCTGAGATCGGCCTGCTCGGCGGCGGCCAGCACGGTGGTGTCGTCCGCCGGCGGCGCGCCGGGCGTGCCGAAGTCCACCGCCACGAAGTTCTGCCCCATCAGGCCGGTGAACTTGATCGTCGCCGTGCTGTCGGTTTTCACGCCGGCGGCCTTCTGCACCTTCATGGTGACCATCACCTTGTTGGAGTGGAGGGTGATGGCCTCGACGCGGCCGATTTCGACGCCGGCCATTTTGACGTGGTCGCCGACCTTCAACTCCTGGACGTTGTTGAACAGGGCGGAGACGTGGTAGCCGCTTTTGAATTTCTCCAGGCCGCCGACGATGTCCAGAATGAACACGGCGGACAGGACGATGACGGCAACGAAGATGCCGAGACGGGTTTCAAGCGAGTTTCTCATAAGTTGACTTTAGTTGGGGCGTTTGAAATCGGCGTGCAGAAATTTCTGGACCAGCGGGTCGTTGAGGCGCTGGATTTCGTCCGGCGTCCCGATGCTCACGATGCGGCCGTCGTTGATGACGGCGATGCGGTCGGCCACGCCGAAGGCCAGGTCGCGGTCGTGCGACACCACGATGGTCGTGACGCGGACGCGCGCTTTGAGCTTGAGGATTTCCTCGCCGATGACCACGGCCGAGAGCGGATCCAGTTCGCTGGTCGGTTCGTCGTACAAAATCAACTGCGGCTCGATCACCAAGGCGCGGGCGATGGCCACGCGCTTCTTCATGCCGCCCGAAAGTTCGTTGGGCATTTTGTCTTCCGTGCCTTTGAGGCCGACGACCTCCAGTTTTTCCGCAACCACGCGCGCGATTTCCTTCGGCGGCAGCAACTGGTGTTCGGCCAGGTAGAGGCCGACATTCTCGCCGACAGTGAGCGAGTTGAGCAGCGCGCCGGACTGGAAGACCAGTGCCATGCGGTGTTTGGCCATCACTTCGGGTGACAGGATGGATTCACCGTCAATGAGGATTTCGCCGGCGTCCGGCGCCTCCAGGCCAATGAGATGCTTGAGCAGCACGCTTTTGCCGCTGCCGCTCGGCCCCATGATGACGAAAATTTCGCCGGGCTGGACGTCGAAATCGAGGCCTTTGAGCACCTCCTGGCCATTGAAACTGCGGCGCAGCCCGCGCACCTGGACGCTGACGGCGGTGGAGGAGTTGGAGTTTTCGGCGCTCATCATTTCAGAAGGAGGCGGGTCAGGACGTAATCCAGAATCACGATCAGCACGATGGAGTTGACCACCGCCTTGGTCACGGAGCGGCCGATGCCGCGCGGCCCGCCAATGGTGATGAGGCCCTGATGGCAGGACACGATGCCCACCACCAGACCGAAACAGAAACTCTTGAACACGCCATTGGCGACCTCCTGCAAACCGACGATGTCGCGCAGGTTCAGGAAGAACGCCTGGAAGGAGATGTCCACCCGGCTGTTGGTGGCGGCCACGACCGAGCCGCCCAGCCACCCCGCCAGGATTGAGAAAACCACCAGCAGCGGCACGGCGACGGCGATGGCGATCATCCGCGGCAGCACGAGGTAATGGATCGGGTTGATGTTCATCGTGCGCAGCGCGTCAATCTCCTGGTACACCCGCATCGAGCCGATCTCGGCGGCCATCGCCGAGCCGATGCGGCCCGCGATGAGGATGGACATCATGACCGGCGCGAGTTCCTTGGCGATGGAGATGCCGACCAGTCCGCCGACCGCGCTGGTGAGGCCACGCTCCACCAGGACCGGGCCCGTCTGCAATGCGATCACGCCGCCGATGAAAAACGAAAGAATGCAGACCATCAGCAGACTCGCGTTGCCGATTTCGAAGAGCTGGTCGAGAACCTTCTGACGGTGCCGCCAGGCGACCGGCAGGGCCAGCAGCGTGCGCCAGAACAGCAGCACCATTTCACCCACGTTTTCAAACATAGCGTCGTTTCAATGTGCGCGAACTTAATCTCAAGGCGTGTACTCGGCAAAGGGCGCGTTCACCACCGGCAGGTGGCACAGGCTCACAAACTTGCCCGCCGCGCCGGATTCATACTGAAAAAGACCGAACAGGAGCGAGACTTTTTTCGCGGCCGGCGTGGTGTCGCTCCGGTAAAAATTCCACAGCAGCGACTGGCTGGCGCGGGCGGTCCGGGGATTGGACTCCGACCGCCACAGCGACCACATCGGCGAGTAATCGCGATCGACACTGCGGTTGTTGGGCAGGATCGGCTCCAGCGGCGCGAGAATTTGCAGGCGCGTGTTGCCGTTCAACTCCCGGCGCCAGGTGAACAGCGGCCAAAGGTCCCGGCGGTTGAAGCAGGTGCCGGTTTCCGTGTTTCTCTCCGTCACATCGGAATAAAAATAGAGTCCGATCCGCGTCCGCGACCGTTCCAGCGTGCCGACGCGGACGCGGTTGTACTTGTAGATCAGCCACGGGCAAAACATGCTTTCCAGATTGGTGGTTTGCGCCCGGCTGTAAATCGGCCAGACGCGCGAGGTCGTCTTGCCCTCGCCCCGGGCAAAAACAATCAATGGCCAAGGCAGCTGCCACTCCTTGTATTGTTTCTCCCGGTCGGTGACGTGCGTAAAAAACGGCCAGCCGATGGTCGTGGAATCGCGCGACGGGGAACGGACCAGGCTGAACAGGGGCAGCAGCGCCTGCTGCGTCTGAATATTGGTCGTGCCCAGGCCGTCGCGGTCGTTGGCGTAAATCGGCCACACCACGAAACGGTAGTCATGGCCGCTGATCAGTTCGGCGTCGCCGTAGTCGTTGGTCCGCGTGGTCGGCTCCTTGTGCTCATGCCCGGTCAGCGGCCAGACTTGCCAGCCGTTTAACCCCGGACCGTGTCGCAGGTGGAAGAATGGATACAAGTAATTTTCCGTCTCCACCTCGCCCTTGCGGGTCCGGCCGTAGAACGGAAACATGACCGCGAAAATGTCGTCCTTGAACAACCGGTGCCGGACGTGGCCGTAAAACGGGAAGAACGCGGTGTAATTGTCATTCGTGTTCCCGGAGCGTTGCCGGAAGTAGAGCGGATAAACCGTGAAGCGATGCGTGTTGGTTTCCGACTGATCCTGGCTGTTCGCAAAACTCAGAACCTGCATGAAGTGCCAGCGGGACTCCGTGCCGTAGCGCCGGTAGGTGATGACCGGATAGGCGAAATCCACTTCCGCCGTATCCAGCGCGGCATCGCGCGTGACCGAGAGCAGCGGCGGCAAGGCCCAGAGCTTCGCGGATTCGGTTTCCTCGGAGTAAAACAGCGGCCCCAGCATTTCCGTGCGATGCCCCAATGAAAGCGTCAGGTCAAACTCGTCGAACATCGGTCCCAGCCGCAGAGCGTCCGTGGCCCCGGCAAACGGTCGCGCGGCCAGCCACACGGCGAGACCGAAGATAAATAATTTATTGGAACTGATCATGACCAAAACTGTCGCAATCGGTTGTGGTAAATAGTTCAGACGCAACGGTTCGTCAACCGATGAAAACGGCGGCGGTTCTCAGCCGTCGGCCCGGCGGCCGCCTAAGCTTCGGCGTCGGGGGCCGCTGGACGCGGGCGGTGCAGCACCATCACGTTGCCGACCCGCATGATCAGGTGGCTGGCGGTTTGTTCCGCCAGTTTCGGCGCGAGTTCCTTTTTCTGCTCCTTGAACTCGACGAACTTGATTTTCACCAAGTCATGCTGCGCCAGCGCCGCGTTCACCGACTGGACAAAACCCTCGCTCAACCCCGCCTTGCCGACTTTGAGCATCGGCTCGAGGTGCTGCGCGGCAGCCTTGAATTTGCGAAGCTGCGGATTGTTCAGTGGCTCGATCATGAGCGTGCAGTCTAAACCGGTCCTCCAGCAAAAACCAAACCCAATCCGCTGAATTGAAATCTGCCACCGATATATTCGCCAAAAAAAGATAAGTTGACAGCCAGATCAGTCCTCGATAACAGGACCGCATGAGGACAATGGAATCAGGGGATTCAACACGGCTTTTGCTGAAGCTTGAGGTTTGCACGCTATTGTTATGGGCAGCAGCGTTCCAGACCGAGGCGGCCTCAACCAATCTGCTTTCCCCCTCCGAGGCAGTGACCGTGCGGGACGAAAGTCTGCAGCAACGACTGGCGTGGAATCTGAAAACCCTCGTCGAACCTTATGAGAAAGCGGGACATGCGAATGCGAAATGGGATGAACCAGCCAAACGCGCTCTTACGGAGTTTGCCCGCGTCCGTGCCAAAGTCACGGCCACCAACGAATTCGGCCTTGCCATTATTTCGACAAATGTGGCGCTGGCGGTAGCCGCCGGATGTGACGATCCGATGGTCAAATACCTTTTCGTCCGGTTCACGCTTGATCAGACAAACAGCAAGGAGGTATTTCTCGATAGTTACTGTAAAACCGCGAGGGATATGCGCGAGAGCACCTATCCACCGATTCGAAAGTTCTACTCCGCACTCTGGGCGTTGAGACAGGCCTTTTATGCCTTCGGCACCAATTCCCCCAAGCATTCCTACGGCGGTGAAATGGCGAGGCTGCTCGTCAGCAATCTGCTGCCGGGTCTTAGCGATCCAACCATGCCCGCGCGGGAGGCTTATGACATCGCCAACGAAACCATTGAGGTGTTTAACGGGGACACGAATTACTACCAACAGGTGTACTCGATCATCGGGAAACCGCTGGCGGAAGGCTGGCCAGACGCTTACACGACCTGGCTATGGAAGGGGCGGGCTTGTATTCACCTGGCCTGGACAGCGCGAGGCAAAGGCTGGGCTAATTCCGTCACGGATGAGGGATGGAAACTTTTCGACGAGCGGCTGGCCGCGGCCGAGGAGGCTTTGCAACACGCGTGGAAGCTTTATCCGAAAGACAAGCAGATTTGCCACGAAATGATGACCGTGATGCTCGGACAGGGTGGCGGCCGCCAACGCATGGAAGTCTGGTTTAATCGCGCGATGGAATTGGATCCCAACGACATAGATGCTTGCAAAGACAAACTTTATTATCTGGAGCCCAAGTGGCATGGTTCGGAAGAAGCCCAACTGGCTTTCGGCCGGGAATGTGTTCGCTCCAAAACGTGGGGTGGAAAAGTTCCATTGGCCTTGCTGGATGCCCACGTTTTCATCCAAGGACATCTCGACAAATCCGAACAGACCAATTACTGGAAACAACCCGGAGTTTGGCCGGACGTTCATGCCGCATTCGATCGTTTCTTTGAGCTTAATCCCGATGCCACAAGTTGGTACCACAACTATGCCTGGCACGCCTATCATGCGGAACAATGGGCAAAGTTGAATGAGTTGATACCCAAACTTGGCCCGATCAACTATGATTACTTTGGCGGCAAGCCCGAGTTCGAAAAAATGTTAAAACTGGCCAAGGAACATTCCAACGATGGTGGTGCCGACGAGAAGAAATAATCGCACGGAAGTTTCTGTTTGGAAGCCATTACCTTCTTAACGAATTCCGCTGTTCACACGGAAGAATCGGCAAGCGGCCAGTATTTCACCTGAAGTCTTCTGCTTGGGCATTTTTCCGGCGGAGCAGGTAACTCAGCACCGCTGGCAGGAACAACAATCCCGCGACCATGCAGGCGGCCACGCCGGTGGCCATCACGCAACCCAGGCTGTAAATGCCACGGTCCTGAGCGAGGATCAAGCTGCCAAAGCCCACGATGGCGGTCAGGCCGGACACCAACACCGCCTTGCCGGTGCTGCGCGCCAAAATGCTCGGATGCTGCTCCTCGGCGAAGCGGTTCAGGATATGGATGCCGTTGGTCACGCCAATGCCGATGACGAGCGGCAGGGTCATGATGTTGGCCGGATTCAGCGGCACGTTAAAAAATCCCATCAGCCCGCCCAGCCAGAGCGAGCCGATGGCCACCGGCAGCAGCGAGAGCAGCACCGAGGACAGGTTGCGGAAGTGGACCAGCACCAGCACAACGATCGCGGCCAGCGAATACCATGCCGCTTGTTCGTAGCTTTTCTTCAACACCTCGGTGTATTCGTAGAGTTGCACCGGGGTGCCGGTGACGTTGGGATCCACCGCGCGCAACTGGCTGAGGAATTCCTCCTGGTTCCGCCGCTGCCAGATGTCTGCCTTGGGATAAATCTGGAGCAGAAATTTTCCGCCGGTGCCGATGAACATGTGGCGCAGCGCAGGCGGCAAATCCTCGGCGCGCAGCGGCCCGCTGGTGTCCTGATTCTTCAACGCCTCAAACGTTTCCCGTAGGTCGTCGAACAGCGCCCGCTGGTACAGCGCCAGTTGCCGCGCGGTGGTCTCCCATGCCGGGCCGTCGCCGCGCAGCATGTCCTTGCGCAAATTCGCAATCGCCTCGCGCAGGGAAACCAACTGCGTGCTCAGGGCCGGTTCGTTGGTGCCGACTTCCTCCAGGGCCGCGCCGCAGTAACCGTAAAGGAAGTAGAGCGTCCTGCTCAACTCGGCGATGTCCGCCGGCCGCTCATCCGGCGGATCAAAGTTGAGCGTCGTCAAATCCTGCTTAATCTCCCCCACCAGCCGCAGTTTGGCGGTCTGATCCTCGGTCAAATGGCCGGCCATGGATTCCACCGAACCGACCGTGGGTAGGTTGGTGATCTGCTGTTCCAATTTCACCGCCGCCTCCGCTGAGTCCACAATCGCCGCGGCGAAGAGCAGCGACTGGCCGGAGTGAACCAGTTTGTCGGTGGTCTTCACCGAGGTCAGGTTCGGGCTCTGCATGTGGAGCAGGTTGTAGTCGAAATAAACTTTGTGCAGTTGGGTCGCGGCCAGAACGCAACTCACGGCGATCAGAACCGTCACGATTATCGGCCGGTTCAACCAGATGCCTTCGATTTGCGCGCGCCGGTCCGGCCCCTCGACGAATTTGCCCGCGTGATCGAGCACGTTTTGCTTCCCGCCCAACAGCAGCACCGGCAGCAGCGTCAGCATCGGCACCAGGCAGAGGAGCAGGCCGCTGCCGCAGATGACGCCCATTTCCTGGATGCCTTTGAAGTTCGTCAGGCCCATTGCCAGAAACGCGCCCGCCGTGGTGAGGGCGCCGGTGACAATGCCCTGGCCGGTGAAGACCAGCGCCTTGGTCAGCGCCTCCTGCTCGCTTTTGCCGTGGCGCAGCTCCTCCTCGTAGCGGGTGATCAAATGTACGCCGAAATCAATCGCCAGTCCGACGAGCATGGGCACGAAGGTGATCGTCAGGATGTTCAGATGGCCGATGGTCAGCGTGGCGAACGCCAAGGTGTAGGCCAATCCGACGATGAGGCAAAGGGTGGCTTTGATAGGCCGTCCGCTTTCGTTGTAGCCGTAAATGAAGATCAGCGCGCAGATCACCAGCGCGACGATACTCGCAACGGTGGTGTCTTTCTGGGACTGGTCCGCCTCATCGTTGTCCAGCACCGGTTCGCCGGTGACGCCCACGTTCAGGCCGGGCATTTCGCGCCTCGTTTCCTCCACCAAGGCACGCAGTCGCTGGACGCCGAGCGCGGTGAAATCGTCCTGTTTCTTGGAGGCCTGGTTTGCCGTTTTGGCCGGGGAAAGAGTATCCGGGCCGAATTGGAGCTTTGCGGCCAGCTCGGCTGACGTGAGCGTGCGCGCTTGCAGGGTGAGCAAAAACACGCGCCCTTTGCCGATGGTGATGTAAATGTCGCTCTCCGCGCCGCTGCCGGTGTCAATCAGCGAGGCGATGCCCGGCGACACCGGCCGGCCGCCGAGATGCAGCGCGGTGTCCGCGCCGGTCACGATTCGTTTGAGCGCTGGCAGCGCCTTGACCAGCGAATCCGTTTGTTCGTCCTGCTCGCGTTTGGCGGTGCGAAACTGCCGGTTCACCAGATCAAAGAGCGAAACCAGGTTGGTCGCGTGGGAGAACTCCTCGAGGAACGGCCGGAAATCCCGCAGCATCTTCCGCAGGTCCGCCAGGTCGTTCTCCGAAGCCATGAGCAGCGCCTTTGCGCCGTACATCTTCGGATTTTTCTTGTAGAACAGGTTGGTGAAATAATTCGTTTCCGATTCCAGCTTCGTTCCCAGCCGCTCGATGAACTGGCCGCTCTTCTCCGGGCGTTCGCTGTCCACCACGACGAGCAAATCGTCCTGCTGCGGAAATTCCTTTTTTAGCTCGAGGAAGAAATGCTGGTACTTTTCGTTCGCGCCGACGAGGTTGTCGCGGTTGGTGTCGAACTCGAGGAAGAAAACGGTGTACAGCACGCTGGCGACGAAGAGCGCCACCTGCGACCCGATGATCAGCTTGCGATGGCGGAACACGGCGTGCGCGGTCCAAGTCAGCGCGCGCGCCACCATTGATTCATCGGTCAGCCGTTTCATTTAGTTTCGAGCGGGCAAAATAATCGGAACGCGGGCAGAAACAAAGCCCCAAGCGCCGAATTGAAGACTGCAGAGGCTTGGAGTAGAAGGGGGGAACCAGACAGCCCCAAACCAGCGCCCCACGGCCCGCGTTCAGCGCACCGGCTCCACCGAAACCGCGGTGCCGTAGCACAACACCTCGGTGATTCCCGGCGCGATTTCTGTCGCGTCGTAACGCACGGCGACGACCGCGTTGGCACCCATCTGGCCGGCGTGTTCGAGCATGAGGTTGAACGCGTCGCCGCGCGCGCGCTCGCACAACTCCGTGTAAAGCGAGATGTTTCCGCCAAAAATGCTCTGGATGCTCGCGCCGATGTTGCCGATGACCGAGCGGGAACGGACGATGATGCCACGCACCACGCCGAAAGATTTGACCACACGATACCCCGGCAATTCAAAGGTCGTCGTAGTCAGCGGATGGGTTTGACTCATAAGTCCCGCCATTGAACACCAGGCGCGGCTGCGCCAAAAGCGAAAAGTGGAGCTGTCTTTCCGCTGGCAGCCGGCATAAATTTGGCGGTGCTTACGCGGGTCACAGACATCGGCGTCGGCACCGTGGGGTTGGTGATTGGGCTGGCCACCGGTCCCGTCCGCAGTCCCAGAGCGCCAGATGCTTGAGCGGTGCGGGGATGAGTGGGAGGCGTATGAGGAGTTGACCTTCGGTGGTGGGAACACGCCCTTGACCCGACGCGTTCCGTGACAATCCAGCCGTTCCGCCGACTGAATTTGGCGTGGGCATCCAAGGCCGGGCAGGCTACGTTCTCTGGCGTGAGCGAACTCCAGGGTTTGCAGGTGTGTGCTTGGGCAGGCCACACGACCCGACTTTTGACAACCTGATGCCACCGGCACTTTAGGGCGTCCGCGTTTCAAACAACTAGTTGCCAGGAATTTTATGAATGACGATTTGCAGACACGAATCCAGCAGGCGATGGCCAATCCGCAGAACTTGGGCGAGCTGGCCAACGCCGACGCCGTCGGCACGGTCGGCAACTCGGACTGCGGCGAAATGCTGCGGATGTGGGTGAAGTTCAAAACCGAGAACGGCAAGCAGGTCATTGACCGCGCCACGTTCCAGTCCTTCGGCTGCGAAACCGCCATCGCCGTCGCGAGCCTGGCAACCGAGCTGATTCGCGGCAAAACGGCGGCCGAGGCGCTCGCGCTCAAGACCGAGGAACTGGCCGGCGAACTCGGCCCGTTGCCGCCGATGAAAATTCACTGCGCCCAACTCGTCGAAGGCGCGTTGCGCTCGGCGCTCGAACCGGCGGCTTTGAAATCCAAACCGTCCGCTCCGCCCGCCGCCCAGCCCGCGCTGGCACCGACGTTGCAGGACAGCTTCTCCCAGCCGAGGGAAGGCGTGAAAATCGTTTTTCTCGATCCGAAAAACCAAGACTAGCCCCTACGCAACGGTCTGCACCGGCCATCCGCGAGCACCTGCGTCATGGTTTTTCAAAATTCAGTAAGAGCTATGCCCGCAGTGCGCTTTTGGCACGCTCTCATTTCAAAGTTTGCAGTTTGGTTAATGTTTCAAGCAGAGTGCGAAATTGCGATTGCTCGCTGGCCTGCAAATTCGGCAGCGACGCGGCGGTCGTCGCGATCACCAGCGCCTCGGACTTTCGTTCTTGGGCAATTAGAAAATCCACATACCGGTACACCGCCTCGGGGGAATACGGACACAGCGCCCAGGCCTGGCGAAATGCAAAATCGGCCGCGGCCGCCATGCGCCCCTGTTCGGCAGGACCGGTCGCTTGCCTCATCCGCCACACGTAAATCCCGGCAATCGAACTGCGCAGCTTGGAAAACATTTTTTGCGCGTCCTCGTTCCGGACGAAATCCGGATCGCCGTGGAATCCGGTGAGCTCGTGTTTGGAATAGGCTTTTCCCGCGAACGCCGCGCATTGCGCAACCGTCGTGTCGGATTTAAGCCAGCCGCCCATCATCGTTGCCACTAATTTCTCCCAGTATTTGCGGTCCTGGCCGACCACGTCGTCCGACAGTCGAGGCAGCGGGTGGCGGTTGATTTTCATGATCAACCCGTGCGGTTCGAGGTGCGGATACATCCAGTCGAGCGGGAAACTTTCCTCGACGAAAAATTCGCGGTCCGGATTTTTGTCGAAGATGATTTTGGTCAATCGCCCGTTGATTTCCATCACCGCGACCTGGCCGCTGACCTGCACCTGGTTGTTCACGACCTTCACATCCTCGCCCGGTTTAAGCTTGTTCTCCTGCAAGCGGCTTTGGGCGTCCGCGACGTAATCCTGAAAACACCTCTGAGCATCCTCCGCGGTGGGCGTATAGATTTTTCCACCATACAGACCCCGCACATAGTCGAGATAAGAGCTGTCGGCCAGGGCGTTCTGCGTGAGCAAGAAGAAGGGATCCGCTTTCGCGTGGGATTTGCAAAGCGCCGTGACCACAAACCGCCCCGGGTCCGTGCCGCCAAAATAAATGCTGCCAGGCGGAATGGATTCAAGGATGCCGCGGCCAAAAGCCGTGGCATATTTTTCACCGCACACGTTGAAGTAATAAAGCGCGCCCCAGGTTTCCAACACCGCTTGCCACGCCGGGCCGCGCAAACGCTCGTCCGTTTTGCCGGTGTGCTCGTATTGCCCCGCGTGCTGCCGGAATTCCAGAAACGCATTGCTGACCGTCCGCCAGTCGTTTTTGGCTGCGGCCGCAAAAAAGATTTTGAACTCCGGCGGCACCGCATTCGTCGCGGCCTGCGCCTGTGCCGTCTTTGCCGCGATGAATGATTTCAACTGGGCGGTTACTTCCGGATTTTTCAGCGACCAAGCGACAGTGGGCGATTTTTGCGCGCAGCCGCCCAGGCAAAGGCCGAGGTCGAGAAGGACCAGGCCGAGGAATTTGGTGGTTGAGTTCATAGGTTCCGCCTTTGGACGCGATTCATTCCGTTGTTTTTGTCGAGCGGTTAAGCGTTCTTATTCATAGAGCAGACACCGCGACCAGCCGCATTTGTATAAAAATTGTCGCCTCGACCGTCATTTATGCCACCAAGATTGCCCAGGCCGCAAGCGCCGTTTGTCATGGTTTTGTGAAATCCAGCCGGAGGGCCGGTGCCAGGCGATTCCCCGTCCGCATGGGCGACGGAAGGAGAGCTGGTTTCGGTTTGATTTCGCTTGCACCCAATTCTTCGGCTGCTAGAGTCTGCATTGCTTTTCCACCTGCGTCGGTGGATTTTTTTGTCCCGGCAACCCGAGCAACTTTTGTGAAAATCTTTAGTGGCACGGCCAATCCCGCATTGGCCAAATCTATCTGCGCCTCCATTGACATGGAGCTGGGGAAGTGTGCGGTCAAACCGTTTCCGGATGGCGAGACCTTCGTCAAGATCGAGGAAAACGTGCGCGGCGAGGACGTGTTCATCGTCCAGCCGACTTCGCCGCCGACCAACCACAACCTGATGGAGCTGTTCATCATGATTGACGCATTGCGGCGCGCGAGCGCCAAGCGCATCACGGCGGTGCTGCCGTTTTACGGCTACGCCCGGCAGGACCGAAAGGACCAACCGCGCGTTCCCATCACCGCCAAGCTGGTAGCCAACCTGCTCGTCGCCGCCGGCGCCAACCGCATCCTCACGATGGATTTGCACGCCCAGCAGATTCAAGGGTTCTTCGACATCCCGGTGGATCATCTCTACGCGGCGCCGGTGATTTACGATTATTTGCGGCAGAAAAAACTAACCGACCTGGTGGTGGTCAGCCCCGACGTAGGCGGCCTGAAAATGGCCCATGCTTATTCGCAGACCCTCGAATCCGGGCTGGCCATCGTTGCCAAGCGCCGCACGAGCGCGACCGAAGTCGAATCCATGGCCGTGATCGGCGAGATTCGGGGCAAAAACGTGCTCTTGGTGGACGATCTGACCGAGACGGCAGGCACGCTGACGACCGCCGCCAAGCTCCTGAAAAAGAAGGGCGCGAAGAAAATCATCGCCTGCGTCTCGCACGCCATTTTGAACGATCTGGGCATCGAACGATTGCGCAAATCAGTGATTGACGAACTCATCACAACTGATACTGTCCTTCGCCCTGCGATAGACGGGGTGCACATCACCACCCTGTCGGTGGCGGGATTGCTGGGTGAAGCCATCAAGCGCATCCACGGCAATTTATCGGTGAATTCGCTGTTTGAATTCAAGGGCGCACGCACCAGCTGAGGCTGGAATGCCGGGCCAGAAAATATTTTAAGAACATGAAATCAGTACCATTGAACGCGTTTCCACGGTCGCTCGGACGCCGGGCCGGGTCCAAAAAATTGCGCGCCTCCGGACGCATTCCGGCCGTGATCTACGGCGGCACCGGCAAGCCTCAGAACTTGGAACTCAGCGCCAAGGAATTCGGCGACCTGATCCACCATTCTGTTTCCGAGAACCTGCTCTTGGACCTCGTGGTCAAGGACGATGCCCGCCCCAAGCGCCTCGCGCTGCTGCAGGAAGTGCAGCATCATCCGCTCAGCCAGGGCGTGGTGCATGTGGACTTTCACGAAGTTTCGGAGACCGAGAAGGTCACCATCAACGTGCCGGTGGAAACCACCGGCGAAGCCGCCGGCGTCAAGAACAGCGGCGGCGTGCTCGAACACGTCCTGTTCAAGCTCAAGGTGCGCGCCCTGCCCAAGGATTTGCCGGAGCAGATCATCGTGGATGTGACCGCCCTCGAAATCAACCGGGCCATTCACATCGGTGAAATCCAGGCCCCGGCCGGCGTGGAAATCCTTGGCGACAAGCATGTCCCCGTGGTCTCTGTCAAGCCGCCGCGCGCCGAGGAAGAAGCCACCACCGCCGAAGCCGCGCCCGCCGCTGGCGATGTGGAGATGATCAAAGAGAAGAAGGAAGGCGAGGAAGGTGCCGCACCGACCGCCGGCAAGGCTGGAGAAAAAGCTCCCGCCGCCAAAGCCGGCGAGAAAGCCCCGGCTGGCGCGGACAAGGGCGGGGACAAGAAGGCCGAAAAACCGGCCGAGAAGAAGAAATAATTCGAAGGGCAGTCCGGCGGATTCCGGGCTGCGCCGTTCCCGCGCATGGAGCCTTTGCATCTTATCGTGGGTTTGGGAAATCCGGGCGCGGAATACGCGAAGACGCGCCACAATGCCGGTTTTTGGCTGGTTGAATCGCTGGCCCAGCGCTGGCGGGCCGGTTGGGCGCTGGAAAAGAAATTCAACGCGCGGCTGGCCAAGGCCGAATCGGGCGAACGCAGCGTGCTGTTGTGTGAGCCGCAGACGTTCATGAATTCGAGCGGCGAGGCCGTGGCGGCGGTGGCCAAGTATTTTCGGGTGACACCGGCAGAAATGCTGGTGGCGGTGGACGACGCCGATTTGCCGCTGGGCCAGCTCCGGTTGCGACCGGGCGGCAGCAGTGGCGGGCATCATGGACTGGAGTCCATAGAGCAGCACCTTGGCACGCGCGAGTTTGCGCGGCTGCGGATCGGGATTGGCCGGCTGGACGGCGCGCGGGAAATTACGAATTTCGTGCTCGGCCGGTTTAGCCCGGCCGAAGCGAAGCGGGCCGAAGCAGTTTTGACGGTGGCGGCCGACCAGGCGGAGTGCTGGTGCACCGCTGGCATACAGAAAGCAATGAATCAATTTAACGGAATCGTCACCGATTCCGACAACGAAAGAAAACAGCAGTGAAACGATACGAAGGCTTGTTCATATTGGAAACCGCGGGCAAAGAAGAAGGCATCAAGGACGCGATTGATAAAATCTCGGCCGAGATCACCACCGCCGGCGGCAAGGTTGAAACCGTGCAGAAGATGGAGAAAAAGAATTTCGCGCGCGTCGCCGACAAGCGGCACAGCTCGGGATACTATCTCAACATCATTTTTGAGAGCGAACCGGCGGTCGTGAACCAGTTGAAGACCCGCTTCGCCCTTAACCCGGAAGTCTTTCGCGTGCTGTTCACCAACGCCCCGGTGCCGGTCGCCGCGAAATAACGTCCCCGATCATGGCCAGTTTCAACAAAGTCATCCTCGCCGGCAACCTGACGCGCGATCCCGAATTGCGCTACACGCCCAAGGGCACGGCCATCGCCAAGATCGGCGTGGCGGTCAACCGCACTTGGACGAGCGAAACCGGCGAGAAGAAGGAGGAAGTGACTTTTGTGGACGTGGACGCATTTGGCAAGACCGCCGAGGTCATCGGCCAGTATTTGAAGAAAGGCCGCCCCATCCTCCTTGAAGGCCGCCTGCGCCTCGATCAGTGGGATGACAAGCAAACCGGGCAGAAGCGCAGCCGCCTGGGCGTGGTCATGGAAAGTTTTCAATTTCTCGATTCCGGCAATCGCGGCGCCGAAGGCGAATCCGCACCCGCCGCGCCACGTTCGCGGCCCGCGCCCGCAGCCCATGCCCCGCCGGCTGAACCGGTGGAAGGTGACGCACCGCACGAAGGCGACGACGTTCCGTTCTGATTGGTTTCATACATCACACATTATTTTTCGTATGGCAAAAACTGAAGTTATCCTCACCCACAACATCGTAGGCCTGGGCGGCGAGTCCGACCAGGTCCGGGTCGCCTCCGGCTACGCCCGCAATTACCTCTTTCCACAACACCTGGCCATTCCGGTCACCCAGACCAACAAGCGCCGGCTCGAATCGCTCAAGCAGCGCCGCGCCGAACGCGAAGCCCACGAGTTGAACACCATGGGCGAACTGGCCAAGGGCGTCTCCAAGCTGATCTGTGTCGTCAAGGTCAAGACCGGCGAGGACGGAAAGATCTTTGGTTCCGTCACCACCGGCATGATTGCCGACGAACTCAAGCACCAGTTCGAAATCGCCCTGGACAAGCGGAAGATTCACCTGGAGCACCCGATCCGCACGCTCGGCGAGCACGAGATCGAACTGCGGTTGCACCCGGAAGTGAAGGCCACGCTCAAGCTGCGCGTCGAAAGCACCACGCCGCCGCCGGAAAAACCCGCCGAAGCCGCCGGTGCCGAAGTGAAAAGGACCGAGAAGCGCGGCCATCGCGGCGACATCTACGCGCCGACAACTCCGAAGCCTGCTGCTAGCGCGGAAAAGAAACCGATCGCGGCCAAGGCCGAAAAATCCGCCAAGCCAGCCAAAGCGGGCAAAGGCGAGTAATCGGGTTGCTTAAAACTTAGCCGGCAGGCCAGCGATGGCCTGCCGTTTTTCTTTACCAATCCTTGAGCGGTTGGGGCCGATCCGGTGCCCGGTCCTTGCGGTTGGCGGGCAGCAGCATCTCCTGGTTTTTCTGATCGTCCAAAAGTTGCTTTGCCTGCTGGGCCGTCATCTGGCCGGCTTTGCCCTGGTCCTCCGGTTTCTGGTCCTTGGACTCCTCCCCTTTTTTGGCCGCCTGCGCCTGGGCATTTTTCTGATCCTGCTTCTCCTGGGACTGATCCGGTTTTTGCTGGTCCTTTTGATCCTTCTGGTCCTGCTTTTTGTCCTGCGACTGCTGCTGGTTCTGCTGCTGATTCTGTTGCTGGTTTTGTTGCGATTGTTGCTGTTGCTGTTGCTGTTGCTGTTGCTGTTTGAGCAGTTCGTCCAGTTTTTTCAGTTTGATGTCTTCCGGATAAAATTTGAGCCCCTGGTCCACGGCCTCGCGGGCCTTGGCCAGATTGTTCGTGAGATAGCTCTGCGCGCCTTCGTGGAAAAAATCGTCGGCGGGCGCGAGTTGCGCCCGGACGGTCTGCCAGCAAAAAAACAGCAGGCTAAGGCTGACGAGGTGTCGCAATGTCATCAATGTCCTTCAGTTTTTTGGTGAAATCCTGAAACGGTTTGGCGAGGGGATTTTTGTTCTGGAACAGCGCTTCCATGATCTCCAGCGCGCGATGATAATCCCGGCTGCGCGTGGCCGCATCGGCGGCGGCCTTGGCCCGGCGCGCCAGTTCGCGCAACTGCTCCAGCATCTGGATGTTTCGTTTTACGAATTCGAGGTTGAACTTGGCGTCGGCGTCCTTCGGATCCAGTTTGGCGGCGCTTTCATAAAACTTCACCGCCTGCTCCCACGCCTGCTGGATGTCGTCGATGTTTTCCAGAGTCTGGCCCATCCGGTATTTGGTGTTGCCCAGATTGTAGTAAGCCGCCTGCTGCAGTTTCACATCCCGGGCGGTCAGCACGGCCGTAAAATCCTGCAACGCCGTGTCGTAATTCGTCGCGCGGTACGCCGCCGCGCCGGCGTTAAACACCAACCGCATATCGTTGGTGCGAATCTGCGCCAGCCGTTCAAATTCCTGAAGCGAGTTGGTGAAGTTGCCTGCGCGAAAATCAGCCAGCGCGCTTTTGGGCGACGCGCGCGAAACGCCGGGGCACAGCGTGCAGAGCAGCAGCACCGCCGCGCCCGCCGCCGGAACCACATTGTTTTTCAGCACGGCTTTCGGCTCGCGTTTGCGCTCGGGGAAAAAGATTTCAATCACCAGCAGCAAAATGCCCAGCGCCAGCGGCCAGTGATACCGCTCCTGGGCCCGGCGAATCCATTTTTCCTTCGATTCCGTTTTGGGCAGCGGCGCGAGGCCCTTTTGATAGAGCGTGTCCACGATCGTCGCACCCCGCAGTGGCAGGTAAAAACCGTTCGCTGCGCCGGCGATGTCCTGCAACAGCTTCTCGTTCAGGCGCGACTTGACCACGTTGCCGTTTTCATCGCGAATGAAATCGGTTTTGCCATTCGCGTCGGTGACGCGGATCAGTTCGCCTGCCGCCGAGCCGATGCCGATGGTGAAAATGCGCAGGCCGGCCGCCGCCGCTTTTTTCGCCGCCTCCAGCGCGCCGGAATCCTGGTCCTCGCCGTCGGTGAACAGCACCAGCACGCGGTAGTTGTCGCCCTCCTTGAACGCCTTGCCGGCTTCGGCGATGGCATCGGCAATGGCCGTGCCGCCTTCCGGAATGGTGTTCACATTCAGCGCCTCGACGCTCTGCCGGAAGGCCACGTCGTCAATTGTCAGCGGACATTCCAGAAACGCCGTCCCGGCGAACGCCACCAGGCCGAGCCGGTCCGACTTCGCCTGCTGCATCAGATCGAGCGCGGCGAGCTTGGCGCGCGCCAGCCGGTTCGGCGCGATGTCCTCGGCCAACATGCTCTTCGAAGTGTCAATCGCGACGACGATGTCCAGGCCGCGCTGCGTGGCTTCCTGCCAGTCAAAACCCCATTGCGGCCGCGCCATTGCCAGCAGCAGGCAGAACACGGCGGCGATGACCAGCCCCGCGCGGATTTTTTTCCGCGTCGCGGACACGCCCGCGACCAGGCCGGGCAACAGGCGGGCCGCGATGAATTGCGTCATCAACCTCTCCCGCGCCCGGGCCGCCCACCAGAAAAATCCGATCAGCGCCGGCGGGATCACGAGCAGCAACCACAGGATTTTTGCATTTGCGAAATTCATGGCAGCCTCCGCAACAGGGTTTGCCCCAGCGCCACTTCCGCCAGCAACAGCGCCAGCCCGGCCGAGGCCAGCCACGGAAACAATTCGCGGAACTGGGTGAACTTTTTGATCTCGACCTCGGATTTCTCCAGCTTGTCAATCTCCGCGTAAATTCTCTGGAAATTCTCCGTGTTGTCGGCGCGATAGTATTTGCCACCGGTCATGTCCGCGATCTTTTGCAGCGTGTCCTCGTCCACGTCCACCGGGATGTTGCGGTACATTTTCTGGCCGGTGAACGGGTTGGTGCCGACCGGCATGGGCGCTTCGCCGCGCATCCCGATGCCGATGGTGTAAACCTTCACGCCCAGCGCCTGCGCCGCCTCGGCCACTGTGAGCGGCGCGAGTTTGCCGGCGTTGTTCTGGCCGTCGGTCATCAGAATTACGATCTTGCTCTTGGATTTCAACTCGCGCAGCCGGTTGATCGCCGTGCTCAGGCCGGAACCGATCGCGGTGCTGTTGCCGTCAATCGCGTTCAAATCCAGCCGTTCCAAATTGTGGAACAAAAAATCATGGTCCAGGGTCAGCGGTGCCGCGATGAATGCCTGCGTGGCGAAGGCGATCAGGCCGATGCGGTCGTTGGGCCGTTTCTCGATGAATTTTCTCAGGACGCTGCGGGCCATGTCCACCCGGCTCATGCGTCCGCCGGGCACCTCAAAATCCTCGGACGCCATGCTGCCGGAAAGATCAATCGCCACGGCGATGTCAATCCCGCTGGCCGTGACTTTGGTTTCGCTCTTGCTCAGGCGCGGTTGCGCCAGCGCGACAATGAGCGCCGCCAGCGCCAGCCAGCGCAACGCCGCCAGCACGCCGCCGGCGCGCGAGCGGTTCACGGTGAACAGCCCGCGCACGAGTTCCGTCGAGGAATACACGAACGCCGCCGGCCGGCCGCGCCGGCCTTTCAGCCACGCCGCCACCGGCAGGAGCAACAGCAGCCAGAGAAAATTGGGATGGGCAAAGGCCATTGCGAGATTTTTTATTTACGAGTTACGATTGGGGCTGGCTCGGTTGGCGCCAGCGGTGGCGGCGGTCCCGCGTCTGCCACTTCAGACTCCGAATTTGCCAGATCCTTCGGCGCGGTTTCTTCCACCAGTTTCACCGCCGCGCCGTGCAACTCGCGCAACTCTTTTTCGCGCGGTTCGTATTTGGCGAATTTGACCAGGTCGCAGCTCGCCAGAAAATCCCCCAGGCTCTCCTTCTGTTCCGGCGACAGCAAATCCGTTCCGCTCAACTCGCGCAGAAATTCCTCCGTCGTCCGCTCGGGCGCGTGAAAATTGAAACGCTCCTCCAGATACGCCCGCGCCGTGTCCGATACCGCGATGACGAACGGCTTCGGTTGCGCGATCAGCGCGAGCGCCTCCTCCAGTTTTTGTTTGGCGCGGACATGTGCCGGAATCGGCGGCACAAAAGCGGCCGTTTCCTTTTGTTTCCGCCACCATTTCCAGAATGCGAACAAAATCGCCGCGGCTGCGAGCAAGCCCAGCGTCCACCATAACCACGCGAGGCCGTCGGGTATTTCTATCGGCGGCTTGATGTCGCGGATGTCAGGGATCGCTGGTGTGCCCGAAGGCGATGTTGAGTTGGTGGTCATCCGCGCAACCTCCGTTTTTCGCGCGTCTCAAAAAACCGGCCGAGCGTCGCGCCGTACGGCTCATCGGTGTGCAGTTGAATCGAATCAATGCCCGCCGCGCGAAACTGGCGCGCGATTTCGCCGCGCGATCGTTGCTGCCGCAGCGCAAACGCATCGCGACTGCTGGCGTTGCCGGTGTTCAGCTCCACGAGGTCACCCGTCTCGGCATCCTCCAAAATCAGCCGGCCCAGCTTCGGCAGTTCCAGTTCATAGCGATCCGTGATTTGCACCGCGACGACGTCGTGCTTGCGATTCAACATCCGCAACCGCGTTTGCATCAGTTTTGGCAGCGCGCCGGTCGCGTCCGGGGTGATGAAATCCGAAACCACCACCGTGATCGCCCGATGCGCCGTGACGCGGGCCATGAATTCCAACGCGTTCACCAGATTCGTCCCGCGCCGCTTCGGCTCGAAAAACAGCACTTCGCGAATGACGCGCAAAACGTGGCTGCGGCCCTTGCGCGGCGGAATAAATTTTTCCACCTCGTCGGAAAAAAGTATCAGCCCGACTTTGTCATTGTTCCGAATCGCCGAGAAGGCAAGCACCGAAGCAATTTCCGCCGCCAGTTCGCGCTTCGATTGACCACGCGAGCCGAACAGGCCGGAGCCGCTCACGTCCACGACGAGCATGAGCGTGAGTTCGCGTTCCTCGACGAACTTCTTGATGAACGGATGATTCATCCGCGCGGTG
>Ga0209698_10000365_pt1 | contig 51083 bp, 47 predicted proteins | sample LitLauG_LLR_2012_FD_187203 | JGI IMG/M metagenome (GOLD analysis project Ga0209698, IMG submission 187203) | Freshwater sediment microbial communities from Pennsylvania, USA - Little Laurel Run_MetaG_LLR_2012 (SPAdes) (version 2) | ecosystem: Environmental > Aquatic > Freshwater > Creek >...
TTCCTCCCTATTTGGTCTTGCTCCGTGTGGGGTTTGCCCTGCCCGCGACATTACTGCCGCGGCGGTGCGCTCTTACCGCACCTTTTCACCCTTACCCCGGCGTCGTTGTCCGGGCTTTTGTCATCCTGAGCGAAGGCTCTGGACGTGCCGCGCGAATCGTGCGCGGACGACTCCATCGCGCTCTTGGCCATCCTTGCAAAGCCCTTACAACGACGCCGGGGCGGTATGTTTTCTGTGGCACTTTCCGTCCGCCAGGCTTGAACCGGGCGTCCCGGACGTTATCCGGCACACTGCTCTGCGGAGTTCGGACTTTCCTCTCCTCGCGCCCGAAGGCGCGGGAAGCGGCCGTCCGGTCCGGCTGCCTACACCTCCTAATTATACGATGGAGTGCCAGGGCCTCAGACTTCCGACCTCGGCAGGTAAATGGCTGCGAGAGCAGGTAATTCACTGTAAACTGATATTGCGCCGCCAGCCCCTGACGTCCCAGGTCACGGTGAGTTCCGAGGGCTGAGGTCCGACCCCTGAGGTCTGATTTCGTTCCATGAATTACGCTGAAGCTATCCGCGTGGCCCTGCAGTCGCTGTGGGCAAACAAGCTGCGCTCCGTGCTGACGCTGCTCGGCGTCGTCATCGGTGTCGGCGCGGTCATCGCGGTGGTAACGTTCGTGTCGGGAATCAACGATTACGTCGCTAAGAAGATCTTCAATCTGGGCGCGGATGTGTTCATCGTTGCGAAAATGTCGGCTGTGGAAACCAACGTCGATCATTTTCTTGAAGCCGAGAAGCGCAAGAACCTCGACATGGAGGATTACCAGGCGGTGGTCGATGCCTGCAAACACTGCCAGTACGTCGGCGCCTTGATGCAGGGCGGCGGCAAAGTGAAGCGCAACGAACAATCAATCGACGACACGAATATTCAGGGCATCACTCCGTCGATTGCCACGATCCTCGACACCGACCTGACTTCCGGCCGCATGATCAGCGACACGGATTTGAACAACCACATTCAGGTCGCTGTCGTGGGAACCGACATTGTTGACCACCTACTCGCAGGCGGCGATCCGCTGGGAAAGGAAATCAGAGTCGATGGCTGGACCTATCAGGTCATCGGAGTCGGCAAGAAAAAGGGAAAGACTCTGGGCCAAAGCGCCGACAATTACGTTTTGATCCCCATCACGGTGTATCTCAAGAAGTATGGAGCCCACAATCACAGCATCGGAATTTGGGGGAAGGCATCGGCGACCGGGATTCCGCTGAATCAGGCCATCGACGAAGCGCGGGTTGGGCTGCGCTCGCACCGACACGACCGTCCCGGTCAAGAGGACAGCTTTGAGATTGAGACCAATGCCAGTCTGCTGGGAATCTGGTCGGGACTCAGCAACACATTCTTCATGGCGACGATCGGGATTGCCGCGGTTTCCCTGGTTGTCGGCGGCATCGTCATCATGAACATCATGCTGGTCTCGGTGACGGAGCGCACCCGCGAGATCGGCATTCGTAAGGCGCTGGGGGCGCGGCGCGACGATGTCCTGTTGCAGTTCCTGATTGAGTCAGTGATTCTCGCGCTCATGGGGGGAGCGATTGGCGTTCTTTCTGGCGTAATCCTGGCCAAAGGCGTTACCGCCATTATTGGAATGCCTTCATCGATCAAGCTCTGGGCTGTGTTCGCCGGCTTGAGCGTAGCCGCCAGTGTCGGCGTGTTTTTCGGCGTCTATCCTGCGAGGAAGGCGGCGCGACTGGATCCGATCGTGGCATTAAGATTCGAGATGTAGAGAATTGAGTCATTGAGTGATTGCGTCATTGGGAGATTAAAAGTTCAAAAGCAGTCGGAGCGGCTGTCAATCGCTCAATCGCAAAATCACTCGTCACGAAATTTCCCATGATAGCCAGATCAGAATTCGGTGAAATCGTCCAAATGGCGACCGACACTATTCGCAGCAACAAGCTGCGCTCGGCTTTGACCGTGCTCGGGATCGTGATCGGCGTGGCCGTGGTGATCGGCGTGTCTTCCATCGGGCGGGGCCTCGACGACAATGTCCGCGATCTCGTGGCCAGCATCGGCTCGAATATCGTCTTCGTCTTCCATCTGGAGCCTTTCACTTTCGGGCGCATGAGCGAAGAAATGCGCATGCGGAAGGAACTGACGTTTGAGGACGCCGAGGCGATTCAGGAACTACCGCATGTGAAGTCAGTGTCTGCGGGCATCCGTCTGTTCCGTCCGGAATTTGGCGTCGGCAGCTATGCCGTTAAGTATCAGGACAAGAAGGTGAAGAACACGATCCTTGAGGGAGACACCGCCTCGGTGAAAGATGTATTTGATCTGCCGATGGCCAGCGGGCGGTGGTTTACCGATATCGATGACCAGCACCGGTCCGCCATCGTCGTGCTCTGCTATGACACCCAACATGAACTCTTCGGCGAAGAAGATCCTATAGGGAAAGAGGTCAACATTGAGGGGCGGCTGTTCGAGGTCGTCGGAACAGTAAAGAAGATCAAATCGGTGTTTGGCGGAGGAAAAGATCCGAACGACAATCGCGTGTTCTTTCCGTTAAAGACTTTCAAATCGCTTCATCCCGAGTTGAAGCAGCACTGGCTCAGCGTGAAAGCAACCTCGCATGACGACGTGCCCAAGGCCATCGACGAGATTCGAGAACTGATGCGCCGGCGGCGGAAGGTGGCTTTCGACAAGCCGGATAACTTCGCCGTCTTCACTTCCGATTCCATCACCGACGTGTGGAACCAATTGACCGGCGCGCTATTCATCGGCATGTTCGCGATTTCCAGTGTTGGCCTGGTGGTGGGAGGTGTCGGGGTGATGAACATCATGCTGGTCAGCGTCACCGAGCGCACCCGCGAGATCGGCGTCAGGAAGGCCATCGGCGCACGCAAGCGTGACATCCTCTTGCAGTTCACGCTTGAGGCGATCATGCTGACCATGGTGGGGGGCACCATCGGCATCCTGACCGGAGCCATCATTGTCTGGGTGATTCCCGCAGTCTGGCCTTCGTTGCCGGCGCATCTGTCGATGTTCTGGGTGTCGTTTGGTTTCAGCTCTGCCGCCGGGGTCGGACTCGTCTTCGGAATCTATCCGGCATGGAAGGCGGCCAATCTCGATCCCATCGAATCACTGCGGTACGAGTAGGTGGCCCGCACTCGAGGATGATCCACTCCTTTGGCGCCGCCCAGTTGGCGGTTCTCTTCTCGGCTTGATTCTGTCGGTACTCGAAATGTGAACGTCGTGTACGGCTGGCCAGAAAGCAGAACGGGAACCCATCATGCGCAAGAGCGAATTCGGCGAAATCGTTCAGATGGCGACCGACACGATCCGCAGCAACAAGCTGCGGTCGGGGCTGACCGTGCTGGGCATCGTGATCGGCGTTGCCGTGGTGATTGGCGTGTCCTCGATCGGTCGCGGGCTCGACGACAACATTCGCGATCGCCTCGCAACCGTTGGATCCAACGTTATTTTCGCCTTCCATCTGGAACCGTTCACCTTCGGGCGAATGTCGCAAGAGATGCGGGCGCGCAAAGAGCTGACCTTCGGGGACGCAGAATCGCTTCGAGAGTTGCCTCATATCCGAGCGGTATCTGCAATTCTTCGTTTACTGCGCCCCGAGATCGGGAGCGGCACATACGCGGTCAAATACCAGGCCCGGAAGGCGAAAAACACCATCCTCGAGGGAGACACCTCCTCGATGATGGATGTGGAGGATCTGCCGATCGCCAGCGGCAGATGGTTCAGTGACTTCGAAGACGAGCATCGCTCTCCGGTCGTTGTTCTTTGCCATGACACTGCCGAAGAACTGTTTGGGGACGAAGACCCGTTGGGCAAAGAGGTCAGCGTCGAAGGGCGGTTGTTTGAAGTCGTCGGCACGGTGGGCAAGATCCAGTCGGTATTCAACCGGGGAAGGGATCCGATTGACAATCGTGTCATATTCCCGCTCAGTACGTTCAAAATGCTGCATCCGGAGTTGAAGCAGTACTGGATCGTCGTCAAAGCCACCTCTCACGAAGATATGCCGAAGGCCATGGACGAGATCCGGGAGTTGCTGCGGCGGAGACGAAAGGTTCCGTTCAACAAGCCGGACAATTTTGCAATGTTCACTCCCGAATCGATCACGGAGGTTTGGAACCAGATTACCGGCGGCCTGTTTATCGGCATGTTTGCGATTTCCAGCGTGGGATTGGTGGTGGGCGGTGTGGGAGTGATGAACATCATGCTGGTCAGCGTGACCGAGCGGACGCGCGAGATCGGAGTCCGCAAGGCGGTCGGGGCGCGCAAGCACGATATTCTGCTGCAATTTACGCTTGAAGCGATCATGTTGACGGCGCTCGGCGGAGTGATCGGCATCCTCACCGGCGCCTTTGTTGTCTGGGCCATCCCTGAGGTTTGGCCCTCCCTGCCGGCACGCCTGTCCATGTTCTGGGTCACATTTGGTTTCAGCTCTGCAGCCGGGGTCGGGTTGATTTTCGGGATCTATCCGGCGTGGAAAGCGGCGAACCTTGATCCGATCGAGTCGCTCAGGTACGAATAGACGAGCGTTCGCGCATGATCCATCACATCATCAGGATCCTCCAGGCTGTCGCGATATTCGGGTGCGTCTCCAGTTCCATCTACTACATTTTGTGTCTTATCAGCGCTCGCGCATTTCTCCGCTCGGGAGCGGGCGGGGGCGCCCGCTCAACACACGCAATGCCGCCGGTTTCCATCCTGAAGCCGCTGAAGGGAATCGATCCTGAGATCCATGAGAGCTTCCGCAGCCATTGTCTGCAGGACTATCCCGAATACGAAATCGTTTTCGGCGTCAGTGATCAGGCCGATCCGGCTGTGGCCAGCGTGGAGCGTTTGAAACGGGAGTTTCCGGAGCGCGCGATCCAGTTGGTAGTCTGCCCGAACGTCCTCGGCTCCAACGTGAAGGTGAGCAATCTCGAGCAGATAGTCCAAGTGGCTCATCACGAATGCCTGATCGTCAACGATAGCGACATTCGCGTTGAACGTGACTACGTGCAACGGATCGTTGCACCCCTGGCGGACGAACGGGTTGGGATGGTGACGTGCCTGTATCGCGGAGTTGCGGAATCTACCCTTGGTTCGCGGCTCGAGGCGCTGGGCATCAGTACGGACTTCAGCGCCGGCGTGATGGCTGCGCGGTTGCTCGAAGGCGGGTTGAGCTTTGGGTTGGGATCGACGCTGGCGTTTCGGCGACGAGAGCTGAACCAAATTGGTGGATTCAAGACGATCGTGGATTTTCTAGCTGACGACTACGAACTCGGACACCGGATTGCCGGTCTCGGCCTGAAGGTTGCGCTATCGGATGTGGTGGTCGAGACCCATCTCCCGGCCTACGACTTCGGGGGGTTCCTGGCGCACCAGATGCGGTGGGCGCGCGGAGTACGAGACTCGCGCCTTGGCGGCTATATCGGCCTGGCCTCAACTTTCGGCCTGATGTGGGCGCTTCTGAACCTGCTGGTCGCTGGGGCCGCGCCCTGGTCTTGGATCGTACTCGGATCTGTGCTCCTTCTTCGAATTCTGGTGGCCCTCGCCGTCGGCAAGTCTGTTCTCAAAGACAGCCAACTGCTCAGCCAACTGTGGCTTTTGCCTCTGCGGGATCTCATCGCGGTGGGCGTGTGGGTCGCGAGTTTTTGGGGCCACACCGTGACTTGGCGGGGTGATCGATTCGAATTGAGAAAAGGCCGGCTGATCCGGACGTAGATTCAGGTGCGGGATGCCGGCCCGGTGATCAATTCGACGTGTCCGTCGGCAAAGAGGCGATACCGGCGTCCGCGCCAGGAAATCGTGTTGCCGAAGAATCCCGCAATCCAGAAAATGAATCCGATTAGATCTTCGATCGGCACCAGCGCCCAGTTCAGCCGGGCGCGCAGGGCACGCGCCGAAACCATATAAGCCGCGACTGCGCGCACCGCCAGAGCAACGGGCAGAACCGGCCACCATGCCGGCGACAATGCGCAGACAATCAACGTTAGCGGCAACGGCATGGTGAACAGTTGGCCGATATATCCTGCCGGGCGAGAGCGGCGAGTGCTGCGCGCCCACCGCAGCCGGTGAGCGATATTCTCGCCGAAGGTCGCGCTCCCGATGTGATGTTCAATGACATAAGAGGACAAGATCACGCCGTGCCCAGCCTCGGCGGCGAATTGGCCCATCACGAAATCTTCGGCCAGATAGTCTTTCAACCGCACGAAGCCACCGATCGACTGCAGAACGCGGCGCCGGGCAACGATCGTTGGCCCCACGGCAAATTTCATGCCTTCGAGCATCCGCGCCACCAGGGCCCCGCCCCAAAAGTCCGTATTCATGCCCGTCGCTTCCAGGCGTGACCAGAAGCTTTCTCCGGGAACGGCGCGATAAGGGCAGGTAGCCACGCCGAGCCGCGCATCTTGGAATTCGGCGGCCGCGGTGCGCAGAAGATCCGGAGTCACTCGGATATCGCTGTCGCTCATCACCAACAGATCGTTGGCTGCGACACTCATCATGCGTTCCAGGCTGAAGACCTTTGCATTCGGGTACGGCGGTTCGCCCGTGATGACGAGCCGCGAGGGAATCTTGGAATATTCCTTTTGCAGTCGTGACACCACCTGCACAGCAGGATCGCTCTCGCTGCGAACTGCAAGCAGGATTTCGAAGGATGGATAGTCCTGCTGAAAGAACGTCCGCAAATTCGATTCCAGATCAAGATCCAGTCCGGCGAGCGGCTTCAGGACGCTGATCGGCTCGGCAGCCTGCAGCACCGGAGGGTGAACCCGCAGATAACGCAATGCTGCGACGACTTGCAGAATGCAGTACACGACCGAACCACAGAAGACCGCAAGCACAACGCCCGCCAGAACTTTGCCTGGATGAATATAGAGAAGAAGCACAGGAAGGGCGCATCTTGCGCTTGGGAGCATGGACCGGACCGCCAGTATTATACCGAGCGACCGCGATTCGCAATCACGATACTTAGATCAGTGCGAGTTCGGGCCAGCCGCTGCGGAGTCCAGCGCCTTGCGAATCTTGGATGACAGTTGCCTCAGAGTGTAGGGCTTCTGGAGGAAATTCGTTTCCAAGTCCACCACCTTGTGGTCGAGGAGGGTCTTTCCCGCGTAACCAGAAACGAAAAGGAACTGCGTGTCCGGACGCAGCCGCGCAACTTCTTTCGCCAGGGCGCCTCCGCTCATGCGAGGCATGACAACATCGCTGACCACCAGGTGAATGAATGTATGCTCTTGCGCCAACGACAGAGCGTCGAGTCCGTCCCTGGCTTCGATCACGTTGTATCCCTGCAGTCGCAGAAATTCCGCCGTCGCGCGGCGCACGGCCGCGTCGTCTTCGACCAGCAGAATCGTCTCCGATCCCCCTGCTTTGCTCGGAGATTCAAGCTGCTCGATGTCGCCCGGACGATGCCGCTCGTTCACGCAGGGCAGATAGATTTTGAAGACGGTGCCTGATCCAGCTTCGCCGTAGACCCAGATGAAGCCGTTGTTCTGTTTCACAATGCCGTAAACCGTCGCCAGTCCCAGGCCGGTGCCCTTGCCCAAGGGTTTGGTTGTGTAGAAGGGCTCAAAGATGTGAGGCAAGTCTTCCGGAGGAATGCCCTGTCCGTCGTCGCTTACCGTAATCAGCGCATAGTGTCCTTCCGGAATGACGGCGGGCTTTCCATGGATGTAGTCATCGTCCAGGCGAACGTCGGAAGTTTCGAATTGCAAATGTCCGCCTTGCGGCATGGCGTCGCGTGCGTTGGCCGCGAGATTCATAAGCACCTGCTCGAGTTGAACTGGATCGATTCGGACGCGGCCCACACCCTGGCCGGGAGCAAAAGTGAAATCGATGTCCTCTCCGATTAATCGCGGAAGGGTCTTGGCAATCGTGCTGACCACCGAATTGAGTTCCACGACTCGAAGCGCCTGCGGTTGCTTCCGGCTGAAGGCGAGCAGTTGGCGCGTCAATTCAGCGGCCCGCCGCGCGGCCTGCAAAATTTCTTGAATCTTGGTTTCCAGCGGGCTGTTCTGCGGAATTGAGTCGAGGGCGAGTTCTGAATAGCTCGTGATGATGGTCAGCAGATTATTGAAGTCGTGGGCGACGCCTCCGGCCAGGCGTCCGATCGCATCCATTTTCTGGGCCTGTAGGAGTTGCGCCTCGAGCCGCAGTCTCTCGGTCAGATCGCGGCCGTTGGAAATGAAATGGGTGATCTCCCCGCCGCCATCGCGTATCGGACAGATGCTCTCCTCGACGTAATACAATTCGCCGTTCTTTTTGCGATTGACCATGATCCCGCGAAAAACATTCCCGGCGAGAATGGTCTTCCACATTTCCTGGTAAACCTCGGGGCCTTGCTCCCCCGATTTCATAATCCGTGGCGTCTGCCCGCGTGCCTCGTCGCGGCTATAGCCGGCCAGCGCCTCGAACGCAGGATTCACGTATTCGATGACGCCCTGGCGGTCGGTGATCACAACGGTGTCAGCCGACTGTTCGACGGCCCGCGACAACTTTCTCAAGGATTCTTCCACGCTCTGTTGTTCCAGTTGTAGACAGTGCAGCGCGACCGTGTTGTGAATCGTGCGCACCAGAGTTGCCCCGTCAAGGCGCGACTTGGCCAGGCAGTTCCAGGTACCCGATCCGATGATGTCGGCCACCGTCTTCTCATCGGCATCTTCAGTGAGCAGAATGAAAGGAACCGGCCGACCGTCATGAAGCAGGTCAGTCACCACCCGGACCGCCGCGGCGTCCCCGGCATCGTGTTCGAAGAGCACCAGGCCGTAGGGCCGGTGCTGCATCAGCTCTCTGGCTTCTTCGAGCGAGCGGGCGTGCTCCAGATCGGCCGCGATCAGAGCTCGGTTGCGCTCCAGCATCTCACGAATCAGAAAAAAGTCTTCCTCGTGATTACCCACCAGGAGAACGCGCAAAGGCGCGATAGCCGGTTTTGCTGCCGCTAACACATGGTTACTATCGGAATCTGGGCGAAGAAGTTTAGGGCGCTGCCGATCGAGAACTCCGTAGAACGGGGCTTCTAAGTCAGGACTGGACCGTTTGCGGAAGCCGAATCAATCAGAGTTAGCCTGCTCTTCCGGTTCAAAATAGCCTGTCCCGCCTAGGAACCTATCTCTTGGGTACGCGGGAGCGGTGTCGGGCGGATTGGAATCGTACAGAGACACCTACAAATCTTCGGTAGAGTCCGGTTGTGAGCAATCCGTAGTGAGCGCGACAACATCGCACCAGCCTGCAAGAATCTAACAAAGCCAAGACGTTTAGTTATTACTTGCGGCCAAACCCGGTGCAAGAGGCGAAAAATGCAACAGGAGACGGTTACCACTCCGATGGCCGGTCACTCATTTTGTTCCAGCAATAGAGTCGCTCCAACCAAGCACCTCTCGCCGTGAAAAATAACTGCATTTTTGTTAACTTCTTGGCAATTCCTGCGTCTAACCACTCAAATCCGGTGGACCTCGATTCTTGCGGAGATCGACGGAACGCCACAGCAGCATTGTTCGTATAGAGCGATAAGCGGCTGTCTGCCCGATTGAGGGGAATCGCTCTTGGGGCGTCTGCTTCCGCGACAAACGAGTTCCATGGTGCTCGAGGACAGCGATTCATTGCGTCCAAGCGTTTTCTGGGGGAAGTATGGAGAATGTGGACCGTTCCAACGGCTCTCTCAGGCCGATCGACAGATATGACGTCGGCCACGTGCAGGAAGTGATCCGTCAGGCTCACGATGAACTGCGGCAGCTAATGCAACAGCGTGCTGAGATCATGAAACGAATCGGCACGGTAAAACAGACCATCTCCGGTTTGGCGAATCTTTTCGGGGATGGGGTTCTGAACGAAGAATTGATGGAACTGGTTGACCGCAAGAGTAATGGCCGTCAACCGGGCTTCACCAAGGCCTGTCGAATGATTCTGATGGAGTCCGGCCGCCCCCTGAATTCGCGCGATATCTGCGACTACTTCCAGGAAAAGCTGCCGGATTTGCTGGCTCGCCACAAAGATCCTATGGCGTCAGTGACGACAGTCCTGAACCGCCTGGTGGAATATGGCGAAGCGGAAGCTGTAACCTTAAATGGCAGGCGGGCATGGCGGTGGGTGGCCGACGTGCCCCCGTCGTCATCTGCCGCGAACGGCCAGGTAGGCCTCGTCTCCTAGTTAAGCTGCGTCCCCTGTCGTGGTCCCATCCCCTGCAAGAATATCCCTGCGCTTCAATTCTTAACGATTCGGGCCGTCTTCCGGCGGCAACAACATGCCCTTTTCCAGGTGCCGTGTCACGTGCGCGTAAGAAGCGGCGTGCGGATCGTGCGTCACCATCACGATGGTCTTGTGGAAGTCCTCATTCAGCCGTTTCAGGATTTCCAGAACTTCTGTAGCCGAGTGGCTGTCGAGGTCGCCGGTTGGTTCGTCTGCCAGCAATAGTGTTGGATCGCTGACGATGGCGCGGGCGATGGCCACGCGTTGCTCCTGCCCGCCGGAGAGCTGCTTGGGCAAGTGATCGGCGCGATCCTCCAGGCCGACGAGTTTTAGCGCCGTGAGCACGTGATCGCGGCGCTGCTGTGAATTGAGCTTGGTGAGCAGCAGCGGCAGTTCCACGTTTTCAAACGCGGTCAATACCGGGATCAAATTGAACGTCTGAAACACGTACCCGATGTGTTCGTTGCGCCAGCGGGCAATCTCTGCATCGTTGAAGCGAAAGATGTCCTGCCCCTGCACCAGCAGTTCGCCGGCCGTCGGACGGTCGATGGCGGCAATCATGTTGAGCAGAGTTGTCTTACCCGATCCCGAGGGCCCCATCAGTGCGAGGAATTCGCCCTTGGCGATGTCAATTGACACGTCGTCGAGCGCGATCACTTGAAACGCATCTCGCTTGAATATCTTACTGACGCCGCGAACCTGGACAACTTTCGTGGCAGTGGCAACGTTCGGTTGTGCAACTGTGCTCATGATTGCCCCTTAATTTTGATTTTGTCTCCATCTTTTAAAGTGGCTGGCGCAGTGGTGATGACATTCTCTCCACCCAGCAGTCCATCGACCAGCGCACCGTCAGCGCGCTGGCTCATTACGTGAATCTCTCGCGCCACAGCCCTGCTGTTGTAGGCGATGTACACGATCTTCCTGCCATCGCGATCGCGCATTGCCGTGGATGGCACGAATACGCCTCCAGGATCTTTCGTGTTCTTCGGCTTGTCGTTGGCGAGGAAGCGAACCGTGGCATTCATCTCGGGACGCAACTGAACATCTGGATATTTGTCCGGATTCAGTACCTGCACTTTCACCTGCACAGTGGCCTTCTGCCGATTGGCCTCCGGCGAAATCTGCGCGATCTGGCCGTCGTACTGTTTGTCTGGATAAGCGTCGGTCGTAACGACCGCTTTCTGATCCGGCACCAGCCGGGCGAAATCAGCCTGCGCGATGTCGAGCTCCACTTGCAAATCGTTTAAATCCGCGAGGGAGACGACGGAGCCCTGCGGTCCACCCGCTGCAGCGCTGGCAAACTGGGAGGTGACCAACTCCCCTTTCTCAGCCGTACGATCGAGAATCGTGCCGGTGACCGGCGCGCGAATCACCGTGGCATCCAGTTGCGCTTTGGCGTAATCCAGTTGGCCTTTTGCCTGGGTGAGCGCTCCTTGCGCCCGGGCAAGCTCCTCCGCGCGCGGGCCGATCTTTGCAAGTTGAAACGCTTTTCCCAGAGAGTTGGCGCGCTGCTGGTCAGCCTCGAACTTGGCGGTGGCGTCGTCCAGTTGCTGTTTTGAGACCACGCCACTTGCGGCCAGTTCCCTGATACGGTCCAGCGTCAGCTTGTCGTTGGCGACCGTGGCGCGAGCCTCATCGAGATTGTGTTGTGCCTGCTGGATCTCCTCCGGACGCGAACCGTGCTGCAGTTCATCGAAATAGGCCCGGGCGTTCTCGACGGCGCCTCTAGCCTGCAGGTAAGCGGCGCGGAATTCCTGATCTTCCAGACGAACCAGAACCTGGCCCTCCTTCACCTTGTCGCCTTTTTCGACTCCAATCCATGCCAGGCGGCCGGTGACCTTGGAGTTCACGTTGATCGTGTGATGCGCCACGATGTATCCGGTGGCAGAGAGGACTGTGCCGCCAACGTCATTGTTGCTGGTCTGCGCTGACGCGCGAACCACTTCGACTTCCGGTATCGCCGACGAAAAAGCCCGGTACGCCAGAGTAATGATCCCGAGCAGCACCAGGATGGCAATGCAGCCAAGGATGTAGCGGCGCACCCAGACCGATGGTTCTCCACCGTTGTCGCCTCTTTGCGAGCGGTCGATGCGCAAGCTCTGTAGATCTTCGTGTTTCGTATCAATCGCCATAAGAATTGTTACGGTTTCCGTTGCTCGTAAGTTCGCTTAACTCCGCAGCGCGTTCAGAATATTCTGCCTTGCCGCGTGCCAGGCCGGTGCCAGTCCGCCGACAAATCCCATGATGAGCGCAAAGAGGATGGCCCGCGTTGCGACGGCCGGCGTTATGCGAAGCGCGAACACAACCTCGCTGAATGTCACGGCATTCGATGTTCCTGTCTGCATCCCGTTAAAGGGCAGCATCAGCAGGATGCCCACCAGCGCTCCCAGGAAAGCGATCAGCAGAGATTCGAACACAAACGAAGTAAGGATCGCTGGCCGGGAAAATCCGATAACCCGCAGAGTGGCAATTTCGCGTCCACGATAGGCCACGGCAGCGTACATCGTATTCATGGCGGCGAAGATCGATCCGACCGCCATGATTACGCCGACTACCCAGCCAATCACTTTGATGGGCGTTCCGGAACTGGTCTGTTTCGCGTAGTAGTCGCTCTCCAGCATGCCCTCGAGCTTCAGACGCTGATCGTCGCTGACCCGGTTCTTCAGCGCTTCGGCTGCGATCGGATCCGTGGCCCGCAGATATGCAGATGCGAAGCCACCTTGGCGGTCGAAGTCTGACGCCATTTGATTCACGTCGCCCCAAACTTCCGATTCGTAGGCGGAGCCTCCCGCGTCAAAGACTCCAACCACCTTCCAGGATCCTTTGCCGAACTCCATGGTGTCGCCGAGATTGGCATGCGTGAAGCGGTCACGAATCGACTTACTTACCACGACTTCACGCTGCCCGGTTTGAAACCAGCGGCCTTCGACCAATGTCACAGGTGACTTCTTTCCCGGATCGTCGGGAGTCTGCCGCATCTCCAGTCCGGTGGGCATCATGCCGCGCACCGTCACGTTCACTTCCCCGGTTCCGTCTTTGCGCGGCAGCACAATCACAACCACCCACTCGCCCGAGACTATGGGCTGGCCGTCCTTGCCGGTTGCAATTCCTGGGAGCGTTTTCAGAGTGGGGAAAAGCGCCGCGTCGAATCCGCCCGACAGTTCCGCCTCCGAACCCTTGCGCAGCACTAGCACATTCTTCGGACTACCGCTGCTGACGAAAGCCCGGTCCAGTCCGGCAACCAGCGCCATCAGGAAAATCGCCGTGGTGACGGTGAGCGCGATGCCCAGCGCGGTCATGACGGTGAGACCCTTCCGGAGTATCAGGTTGCGGATGTTGTAGCTGATTGGTATCGCCATAGTCGAAATCTCCACTCACCCAATGTGCCGCAGCGCGTCCACGATGTTCAGCCGAGATACTCTGTGCGCCGGCAGGTATCCGCTTACCACGCCCAGAATAAGGGCGATGAACAAAGACAGCCCTGCAGCGGGCAGATTGACCTTCATGTCGAGCGGAATGCCCAGTCCGATGAAGCGGTGCGTCAACCCTGAAATAACCGGGACCGCCACCAGAATGCCCAACACTCCGCCCGCAAGAGCCAGCGCCACCGACTCGCTGATGAAAATCGAGAGCACCCGTTGCCGCGTGAAGCCGAGCGTTTTGAGCACGGCCACTTCGCGGGTCCGGCTGCGCACTGACATGGCCATAGTGTTGGCAGAGACCAGCATGATCGCGAATACGACGGCTCCGCAAATGCTGAGGATGAATGCCTTCACGTTTCCCAGAGATGCCACGAACCCCAGCTGGAACGCTTTCTCGCTCTCGGTCTTGGTTTGCAGCGGCGAGTTGTGGAACATGTCATCGATCACTTTGGAAGCCGGTGCGACGTTGTCGGCGGAATCGACTTGGGCGGCGTACCACCCCGCCTGTCCCTTGAACCACGGCACCGCTTCTTCGAGATACTTAGAGTTGAAGTACAACGCGTTCTGCGGCGGGTCGCGATGGTAGATCCCGCGAACCGTCAGATCGAGATTCGCGGGGAAAATATTTGCCTGCAACGTGACGCGGTCCCCAATCTTCCATCCATATTTGTTCGCGAGCGTGACGTCGACAATGCATCCCGTGCGGTCATGCTGCCATGCCTTCACCTGCTCCTCGGGAATGATCTTGTCCGACGCGACCCTCAGGTATTCTTCAGGATCGGTCGCCAACTGAGCAAAGAAGTGCTCGGGCCGGTCGTCGATGTAGCGGCCTCCGTACCAGGTAATGGGGGCGATCGCATTAATGCCTTTTACCGCACGAATCTTTTCCCTGTAGTACTCCGGCAGGAAGAACGCCAGCGAGACCCGATCACGGATGATCAACCGCCGCGCTGCCTCGGGCGCCACTTGATCGACGTAGAACGAGCGCCAGATGCAGATCATCATGGTCAGCAGCAAAAGCGAGAAGCTGATGCTGACCATGGTCAGCAAGCTGCGGCGCTTGCTGCGGAACGTATTGCGCACCACGAAACTGCCGAGCGTCATAGATCACCCAATGTGACGGAGTCCGTCCACAATGTTCACCTTGGAGGCGGTGTAGGAGGGCAAAGCAGAGCTGACAAAGCCTACGAGCGCCGAGGCCAGCAAAGCGGACGCCCAAATCGCAGGCGTCATCTTCAGCGGAAAGAACGTAACTTGCATCACGCGAGAAAAGGCGACGACCAGCAGACCGCCCAAACTCGCCCCAATGAATCCTCCGGCGAGAGAGAGAGCTACGGCCTCGCTCACGAACAAACCCAGCACGCCGCGCTTGGTAAAACCCAGCGTCTTCAGCACGGCGACCTCGCGCGTTCGCTCGCGGATCGACATCGCCATCGTGTTGGCTGAAACGAGTAGCGTCGCAAAAACCACAGCCGAGCAGATACTCAGGATGAAAGCCTTGACGTTGCCCATCATGGCCACGAATTCCAATCCGAAGGCTTTTTCACTTTCCGCCTTGGTGGGCTGCGGCGAGTTGCGGAACATATCATCGATCGTGCTGGCGATCTTGCTCACATTCGCCGGAGTATCCGCCAGAATGCTGAACGTGCCCGCTTGTCCCTTGAAGAATGGCACGGCTTCTTCCACGTATTTGGCGTTGAAGTAGATCGATTTGTTGTCCGGGACTGAGTGGAAGATTCCGCGAACGTTGAGTTCCAGATTGACCGGGTAGATGTTCCCCTGGATGAAAATGCGATCGCCCAGCTTCCAGCCGTATTTCTTCGCGAGAGTGTCGTCGACGATCGCGCCCTGCCGGTCGCGCTGCCAGGCTTTAATCTGGTCCTCGGGCATGCTCATGTCGCGATACACCTTGAAAAATTCATCAGGATCGGTACCGAAGCGTGGGAAGAAGTTTTCCGGCTTCTGGTCCTTATAGACTCCCTGGAACCATGAGAGCGGCACCACGGCGACAACTCCTGGAACGGCACGGATCTTCTCGCGATAGAAGCCTGGCAGGGTGAATGTTAATGAAACCCGGTGCCGGACTACCAATCTTTGCGCGGATTCTGCGCTCCCGTCGTCCAAGGCGAAGGCACGCCAGAGCGTCATCATGAACGTGAGCAATAGCAGTGAGCCGGCGATGCTGATTACCGTCAGGATGCTGCGTCGCTTGTTGCGGAATGCGTTCTTGGTCACGAATCGGGTTAGGGTCATGGGTGAACTCCGAGGCAAGCAGGAGACTGACCGCAGGAGGTGGGTACGGCCGACCCCCAACAGAATAGACGATAGCGTTCCATATCGACAACCGCGCCGGACTGCGTATGTAAGGCCTGGAAGCGGCCTCAGTCCGCGATTTCCGTGACGTCTCTATACTTTCCGAGCCCGGCTCCGCTCACAAGTGGAGATCGTCACCGCAACCGAGTGACAAATGTCACCCCAAATCAGACATAACAATTAAAACCGTTGAGACCACCTTGAAGTTACGCCGCCGCCGGCACTGTTGTTAACGAAATTCCCTTCGTGAACCTTCGTGCCCTTCGTGGTTCAAGCTCTTCACAGCGCCAACGCTGAACCGAAGCCGCGTTCGGCGTCTCTAGGCTACACGCCCCTCGTCGGCCGATGGCCCATAGATCGCCGGCACCGAGGAATCATTCAGTCGCAAGTACACGGTCAACTGTCCGCGATGATGCGCCAGGTGGCTGAACACCGACTCGGCGATCATCAGTTGACGGGGATTCTCGCTCACCACGTGTCCTCCTACGACGAATCTCCACGACGTCATCAGATGGTCGTCGTTTGTGTTCTGCAGAGCCTCGCGCGCCTCTGCCACCGCGGCATCGTGCGCCGCCACCAGTTCCTCGCGCTTGCGCCATTCCAGAGGTTTGAATTTCGCAGCGGCTGGCGATTTCAGGTCGAACTCGTCCTGCTTCACCATGCTGACAATCCATGACGGCATAGTCGCGATGAGCGAGGCCAGATAGCCCAGAGCCATCGATTTCGGATGCGGCTTCCAATCGTTGTGTCCTTCAGGGACGCGTTGCAGGGCCGAGCGCGTGTTGCCCGCTTCCCGTTCCAGTTCGGCAAGAAAGAAGTCTGTAAGCTTCATGGTCATCTCCGTTTTCCAAGGGCGATCCGCCTTCATCGTGTGGGCGGAATCGATGCCCGAAACCCTATCAGCACTTGAGGACAGTTTCGGTCCTCGATTCATGGCACAATCATTTCCATGCTGCAGACGTCGGCTCGGCTGCTTCGGCTGCTTTCCCTCTTCCAGGCACAACGCTACTGGTCAGGGGCGGAACTCGCGCGCCGATTGGACGTCACTGGCCGAACCCTGCGGCGCGATGTGGATCGCTTACGCAGCCTCGGCTATCCCGTTCACTCGACGTCCGGCGTCGCTGGCGGATACCAACTGGGAGCGGGCGCAACCCTGCCACCCCTGCTGCTCGACGATGAAGAGGCTGTGGCGGTTGCTCTGGGATTGCGCACGGCGGCGAGCGGTACCGTCAGTGGAATCGAAGAGTCGTCGGTTCGCGCTCTACTGAAACTGGAACAAGTGCTGCCGCCGCGCTTACGAAATCGGGTGGCGGCGCTGCACGGTTCCATCGTCCAGTTGGGCAGCCGCGGCACTGTCGTCGACGCTGGCCGATTGTCCGCGATCGCCGGTGCCTGCCGCGATCGGGAAAAGATCAGGTTCCGCTACCACGATCGCGCCGGCAGTTCCAGCGCACGCATCGTCGAGCCGCACAAGGTGGTCCATACCGGGTATCGCTGGTACCTCGTGGCATGGGATGTCGGGAGAGAAGACTGGCGCACTTTCCGCGTCGATCGTATCGATGGCAAGATCAGGACCTCGACCCGCTTCCAGCCTCGCAAGCCGCCGGAAGGAGATTTCGTGGCCTTCGTCTCGAAATCTCTCTCGCAGGTCCCTTATCCCTGCCGGGCACGAGTGACTCTGCACGCGCCGGTCGAAGTGATCGCGAAGCGAGTGCCTCCGGCCGCTGGGACCCTGGAGGCGACCGGCGCCGGGTCCTGCCTCCTCAAGACTGGATCGCATTCCTGGGAAGCAATTGCAATCCATCTCTTATGGCTCGGGGTTGATTTCGAAGTCCATGAGCCTCCAGACCTGATCGCCTATCTCGCACATCTCTCCGAACGCCTCAGTGCCGTGGTGAAGGCTTCGAGCCCACAGCCCCGCGAGAGCTGACGTAGGAACAGCCGCCTCGGCTGTCCAGCAAAGGCGAAGCCTGAGCCGCGTGTGTAGGGACGGACGCCTTGGTCCGTCCCGCGGGCAAAGCCCGCGTTCGGGCCGCGTATTGCGGCTTACTTTGGTAACTCGAAGCCGCGTACGCTCGGCGATATCCTATCGGTACTCGGTTTCTCGGATGTTCGCCGCCACAAGTATCTGTGCGCGGCGCAGAAACAGCGCGCGTGTGACGGCTCGGGGAGCAAGGAAGCAATGTCTACGAAAATCGGCCACTTCGAAATCCTCAGTGAGTTGGCGAAATCGCCGACGGGCACGGTGTACAAGGCCAACGATCCTGAGAGCAATCAGACAATCGCATTGAAGGCGATCCAGTTGAGTGTGTTTGGCGACCATGCCGACGCGCTGGAGCATGCCCTGCTGGCCGAGGCCGAGAGCACCAACGTGCTCAGCAGTCCCAATATCAGCAAGATCTTCGGCGCGGGAGAAATCGAAGGCCAGTTCTGCGCCGCAATGGAATATGTGCAGGGCAACAGCATCGCCACCATGCTGGCGCGCAAGGAAGGATTCTCGATCTGGGATCTACTCGACATCGGACGCCAGCTGAGCAGCGGCCTCGATCACGCGACCTCGCATAAGCTGGTGCACTATAGCCTCGAGCCCGGCAAGATCATGTGCGGCTGGGACGGCACAGTCAAAATCCTGAGCTTCGGCGTCTCCAGCGTTGGAAATTTCGCGCAGCACGTCAGCCAGGGGCTTCCTTCATTCCTGCACTACATGTCGCCCGAGCAGGTGCGCGGCGAAGCGATGGATGGCCGCTCCAATCTCTACACTCTCGGCGCCATGTTCTACGAGATGGTGACCGAACGCAAGGCCTTCGACCGCGAAGACATACAATCGCTCCGGCAGAGCATTCTGGAGAGCATTCCGGTCGCACCACTCCATGTGAATCCCAAAATCCACCCGCTGCTCAGCAATCTCATAATGAAGGCGCTGGAGAAGGATCCCGCCAAACGCTACCAGAGCGGCCGGGAGATGCTCGATGACCTCGAGAAGTGCAAGGAGTCGAAACCGCTAGCGGCCAAAAAGCCCGAAGCACCCAAAGGAATCGTCGTTCCGGCGAAGACGTCGGCTCAATCGAAGTTTGTAAGCTCGGCGCCACCGAAGGCGCCAGCGCCCGCTGCGGCCCCGAGACCAGTGTCCGCGCCGTCTGGCCCGGCACGTCTCTCTGTACCGGCACCGACTCCTCAGCCCAAGCCGCCGATGGCAGCGCCGCGCGCCTCAGCTCCTGCTGCGACCCAGCCATCAAGGTTGGCTAGACCTTCAAAGCTGGCCATGCCGAAGGCGGCGGCCGCCGCGGCTGGCTTCGGGTCCAGCGAGCCCGCAGTCTCCGTTCCCGAAGCGAAGGTTGCTCCTGCCGAGATTCAGGAACTGGATCTGTCGGACCAGCCTTCTGCCTACATGTCGGCCGCGGTTGCCGATGAGCCCCAGGTGGAAACTTTCGAGCCTCAGTCCGACGAGGTCGGCCCGAAGATCGCCGTCGATCCCATGATGGCCGAGGGTGGGCCGGCAGCGAGTACTGGCACGAGTTTCTCCGACATTTCCGAACTGCCTCCGCTGAAAGAAGTCTATGTCGCGCCTCCTCCTCCGCCGCCGGTGGAGGCTGCACCAGTGCAGCCAGCAATGCAGGCCGTTACGCCTTTTCGGGGCGGACGGAAAGCCGACGAGAAACCCAAAGTGCAGCCGCGCGAAGTTGCGGAAAAGGCCATCAACGAGATCAAAGGCGTTCCGCCAAAGCTGTATATGTACGCATTGGGTGGCGCAGGCATCCTCATTCTGGTCATCGCCCTCGCCGTGACGCTCTACATTCACAGCCTGGGCGACGATGACGCTGGAGCGCCGCGTGCCACGGCTGTCACCGAATCTCCGGCGCAGACCGAGCCTGCACAGCCGCCTCCGCCGGCTCCCAAGGGCGAAGCGACGCCCGCTCCTGCTCCGGCTCAGCCAGAAATCGAGGAACCCGAGGCGCCGGCAGCGCACTCCGCTACTCCATCAAAGTCGAAAAGCGCAAAAAAAAAGGCCACGGCAGCGCCCGTCATCATTCCGGGACAACTCGCCATTGATTCCACCCCGCAGGGTGCTCAAGTTCAGATTGACGGTGCCACCGATCCGAGCTGGGTCACGCCCTTCGCTCTGACCAATATTCAGCCCGGCCAGCACACCATCATCGTCAGCAAGCCCGGCTACTCCACCGATTCGCGGACCGTCAGTATCACCTCCGGGAACCGGGCGACAGCGCAACTTCGTCTGGCGCAACTGATGGCAACGCTCGTGGTCAAGAGCGATCCGCCCGGAGCCAGCGTCTACATCGATGGCCGCGACATGAAAGCGAAGACGCCGGCGCAGGTCAGCGTCGACAAGGGTCAGCACGTGGTCCTGGTCCGGCTGTCTGGCTATCTCGACGAAACTATGAACGGCCAGTTTGCGCTGGGGCAGACTTACAACTTCGCGCCCGCACTGCGGCAATTGGGCAATGTCGACAGCATCAAGACTGTCGGCGGCAAGATGTCGCGTCTGTTCGGCGGGAAAAGCGGTCAGCCCGGCCAGGCAACGCTCTCCATCCACACCCAGCCCAAGGGGGCTCAGGTTGCGGTCAACGAGCGCATGCTGGATAAGACCTCTCCAGTCGACGTGATGGTCGATCCCGGCAACTACGTCATCGACATCACCCTCAGCGGATACGCTCCCGTGCACAAGGTCATCACCGCCAGCAAGAGCGGCAAGTTCGTGATCGACGAAGCCCTGCAAGTGCAGTAGTCAGAGACCACCTGAGCCTGTCTCACAAGGTATTCTGGAAAGAGCACGGCTTTAGCGGTGCCCGTTTAGGACCGTAGAGAGATTCGGGCTTTACAGTTTGCTGAAAACCCTGACTCTTGGTGGCGCAGCGCTTTAAGCGCTGCGATAAAGCCCTTATTTGCAAATGGGGCTTTATCCGCTGAGGGAACGCGCCGTCCTTTTATGACCTACGAAATCGCTATCGACGGCAAGAGCTACCGGCTGGATATCAGCCAGGCGGATGGCCGCTGGTCATGTCGCGTGGACGGGCGCGAAGTTGAGGTAGACGCCGTGCTCGCGCGTCCTAATGTCCTCTCCCTTCGCATCGGCAATAAGGCTTATGAAGTGAAATGCGAGCGTGTCGGCGGGGATGTGCACGTATGGGTGGGAAGCCAGCGTTTTGCGGTGGAGGTGCGCGATCCGAGATCGCTGCGCGGTCGCACTCGCGCCGTCGATGATAAGGGCCCAAAGAAGTTGACCGCACCCATGCCAGGCAAAGTCGTGAGGATTCTTCTGAGTGAGGGAACCGCGGTCGAATCCGGGGCTGGTGTGCTGGTGGTAGAAGCAATGAAGATGCAGAACGAAGTGAAGTCGCCGAAGAACGGAACGATTCAGAAGATTCTGGTCAGTGAAGGAGCGGCGGTCAACGCCGGAGATGTACTCGCCATTGTCGAATAATTCCGCGATTTACTTTTCCGTACCGTTGTTATCTAGGACCTTCTTCGCGTAGTAGTTTTCTACCTTCGCCGAATCCCGTAGAACTTCATAGTAAGCGGCTTTCAGCAACTGCTCGCGACGATCGTGGAGTTGGGAGCGGATGGCCTGCTGTACTCGAGGATCGGAGAGATCGCGCTGGCCGGCCGGTTCCTTGGCTACCAGCTTCACAATGCGAAATTCCGCTATCTTCCGCGACGCGGGATCTACCACAGTGACGATCGGACTGTACTGGCCAGGCTTGAGTTTGGTGATCGTTTCGCGAGTTGCGAGATCGTTTATTCCTTTGAGACCTGACTCAGGAAAAGGACCCAGATCGCCGCCATTGCCCGACGTTTCCGGATTTTCGGAATACTTCATCGCAAGCGTTGCGAAGTCATCCCCACTGTCAAGGCGATTGGCAATCATCTGAATCTTCTTGCGGGCGTCTGCCTCGTTCTGCGCCTTGTCGTTCTGGTTTTGCACCTGCCGGTTTGGTGTCGTCGTCACACTGATCAGCGCCAGATGGTATTGCGCCTCGATCAGATTGAATTCCGCTTTGTGAGCGTTGTAGTAATCGTTAATGTCCTGATCGGTGATATTGATCTTGGAAGAGACTTCCTTGTTCAGGACCTTGTCGACCGTGATGGACCGCCGAATGTCACGTTTGAAATCAGCCACAGTGATCTTGCGGTCCTGCATGTGCTTGTCGAATTCTTCCTGGGTAAATGGCGCCCTGGCCTCATTGAATTTCCGGTCCACTTCCTCGTCGGTGGCAAGCAGGCCGAGTTTCTCTGCGCGGCGCATGAGGATTTCGTCGTCAATCAATTGATGCAGGATCTGGAGCCGCAGGGCGGTTGCCTGCTCTCCCGCGGGGGCCTGCTGCGCAGCAGCGACCTGGTTGTCGTAGTACTTATCGACGTCGGTGCGGAAGATTTTGCGGCCATCCACAGTGGCCATGACATCGCCAACAGGCTTGGAATTACAAGCGGCTAACAGCGCAAGCAGAACGATAACCGCTAGCCCACACGTGGCGTGGGCAATGAGTGAGTTTCTTTTCAGCACGATTTCTCCCGTTGCAAACGGCGACAGATAAAATCCGGAATCGAGGTCGCCCTCTCTTATGACCGGCTATTTTACTTGGATGCTGGCGTCGGGGCCGCCGGGATATGCGCGGGCACCGGCTGCCCAGCATCGCGGAGGGCGGTGTCCAGCGCTGCGCGAACCTCATCAATGGGCACTGCGCCATCAATCTTCTGGCCGTTGATGAACAGAGTAGGCGTCGCGCTTACCCCAAGGGAATCGGCCTCCTTCATTGAGGCCCGCACTTGGTCCTCGTTCTGCGCCTTCAGGCATGCCACTAACTTGGTTGAATCCACGTTGTGCCTTTGCCCCTGGATCATCGCCATCTTGTCCACCACGTCCAGCCGCGCGTCTGGTGTCCTTCCACTGTCCACGACCTGCTTATTGGCGTGGATGTAGTCGGCAAAATCCCAGTAGGCATCGCTGTTTTGCGCTGCCAGACAACCCGCGTCAACCGCAGCGTGGATGGCCCAGGGATGAATCTCCGCAAGTGGATAATCCTTGTAGATGAACGTCACCCGGTCGCCGTATTCCCTGAAAATCTCCGGGAACAGAGTCTCATGCATGCGCGAACAGAACGGGCACTCGAAGTCGTCGAAGTTCACCACCACGACCTTGGCCCCTTTTGCCCCGCGCGAAGGACGTCCGCTCACATCAATTTTGCTCATCAAGTCGGCGTACGCGTCCTTGCTCAGGTCGAATTTCGTTATGCGCAGCATCGTCGCGCGGTCTTTCGAGAGCAGGAACGTATAGTCCTTCTGCTTGCCGCTGTCATCGAGCTTCACAGAGACGCTGTCGTAGCCCGCCACTTCGCTCGCCGGCGTGATCGGCCCCACCGTGACCTTCACCTCTGGGGGAAGGTTATAGAACGCGCGCACCTGGTGCTCGATCTTTCGCGCCAAGTCGGGAGGTGAGGATTGTGCAACACAGCCCAGACAGACCAAAAGCAAAAGGAACAGGGAACGCCGTAAAAGTGTCACCAGGAGCCGCCTCAGAAGCATTCGCTACCACTTGATTATCTCATAGTGGAACCGCGCCTCCCCCGCGCGGATCCGTCCCTTCTTAGAGCAATAACCGCGAAGGGCACAAAGGCGCACGAAGGGAACCCGTCAATGTCCTTTGAGCTTGACGAGATGTTCGGCAGGCAGCAAAGCATTCATCGATCCCGAGCGGAAGCCTTCCAGGTCCAGGGTGACGAACTTGAACCCAAGCTCCTTGAAGATTGCTGCGAACTGGTCCGCCATGGCGGGATTCAGAGCGCGCTCCAGTTCCTCGCGATCGATCTCGATGCGGACGATGTCTCCATGATGGCGCACGCGAAATTGACGAAAGCCCAGGGTGCGGATGGCGTCTTCGCCACGTTCAACCACTTCGAGAGCCTCGCGGGTCACCGGACGGCCGTACTCGATCCGCGATGAGAGGCATGCCGACGCCGGCTTATCCCAGATGCGGAGTCCAGCCTCGCGGGCCAGTTCGCGGATGTCCTGCTTGGTCATGCCCGCCTTCAGCAGGGGTGCAGCCACGTGATGCAGGTTGGCGGCTTGCTGGCCTGGGCGGTAATCTCCCTGGTCGTCCAGGTTTACCCCGTAGGCAATAGTGTCGAAGTTCCGGGTGGCGCGTAGCTCTTCCATCACCGTAAACAGTTCGTCTTTGCACTGAAAGCAGCGTTGCCCGTCGTTCCGCGCATACTCGGCACGGTCGAGCTCAGACGTGGGAATAACTTCCAGGGGGATTGCTTGCTCCTCGGCTAAGGCGATGGCATCGGCCAGATGAGTTCGCGCGAGGCTGGGAGAATCAGCGATGACCGCCAGCATATCCGGCCCCAGGGCACGATGCGTAGCCCAGGCGAGATAGGCGGAGTCGACCCCTCCAGAGTAGGCGACGAGCACCCGTCCTAATCTGCGGAGATCCGCCTGTAGCCGGGAAGCTTTGGCGATCGCGCTGTCCGGGGACTCCATACCACTATGGTACCAGTCCTAGAGACTCAACGAAGGTAGAACTGGCTATTGCTCTTATGCCCTCAGGGAACTTCTAGTAGAGCCGCTCCTGCCGTCTAAGGTTGCCGAACGATACGATGTTCGCCAGGCTGAAGGTGAAGCGGAATAGATTCTCGTTGCGTACATTGGCGATCGCATAGCGCCTGTATTCCAGCGTGATGCCGCAGCAATCCCAATTGTAAGTGGTCTGACCCGTCGCAAACTGGAGCTGTCTGGTTTCCGCGTCGAAACCCAAACTGCTCGCGGCACTGAACCCCCGCCGCGTCAGCCCGCCATAGCCGAGCGCAACGCGAAACTGGTTGAACTTGCAGGTGATCTGGCTCGATTCGGTCGTAGGACCACATTTCCCCCCGCTCAGGCCCGGAGTTGTGTTGGTTTGCGGAATCTGGAGGAAGGCGTCGCCCCCGCCAAGGGTAAATGGCCCGGCGTTGTAGTTCAGCAGCAATGTGCTCGCATTAATGCGGCTGAGTTGAAAATCGTAATCCATGTCCCATTCGGTGTCGGTGTGGCTGCCGGTTGCCACTCGCAACCGCGACACGATTGGAGAGAGATGGCGAGGTTGGGTGATAAACGCGATGCCGGTCAGGTCCTCGGTGGTGGCCAGAACGTTGCGCTGTCCGATCACCAAAGCGTCGCCGAACGTAGGATCCAGGAAATACTTCTGTGCGATCTCCCAGGTCAGGACTTCCCTCACATCGGGCGCTATGACGCAGGGCTGGTTTTGCAGGGAGCGCGGACGTTCCCAGGGTACCAATTGTTCCGGGGCGGCCGCTCCCACTGCCAGGCCCGTCATAGGTGTCTCACATTCTCGAACCGACGATGGACGCCGTTTCGCATACAGTCGCGTTACGACTCCGTATTGGACTTCGTCTGTATTGCTCAGGATGTCACGTTCGTCGAAGTGCAGAGAATCAGCGAAGTTATCGACCCCGGTGACGTAGCTGTATTCGACTCGCGGCTCGATCACATGCTTCCATTTCCTGCCAAGGAATTCCCGGTCGAAAATCTTCTCCAGGGCCGGGGGGCGTATTTCAACCCTGGTTTCGAGCGCCTTGCGGTTCGTCGCATTATCGTTTACGACCCCATTCACATAACGCTCGGAGTAGTAGGTCTCGTGTAGCGTGAGCGCGGGGCGCATTACCCAGCCCTTCCACTGCAGCGGGAGAGAAACCTCAGGACTCAGATCGAACCGTCCCAGAAGATTGCTGGTGCGGAAACCCGGTTCGCTGCGCGAAAGGCCTGCCACCGACGCGTCGAAGGACCAGAACACAGGCCAACGACCGAAGGGGCGCTCCACGCTCGACACGTCGACGCTGGGAGTATGCAGGATGCGGATCGAGTCGAACACCGGTGGGTTCGACAAAACTCCGTTCTGGTCGGCGGTCTGAAAAAAATTCTGGTAGCGCTCTACCGTGCCACCAAAGGAAAATCCTTTGTAGGCTTTCGACAGAAAAAGCTGCGACTTCACCTCGGAGTTGATCGCCTGCGTGTACACTTCGTTGAAGGCCAGTCGAAAGAGGAAGGAACTCAGGTAGTCCACGTTGGAGACGGCTCGGAAGCCATAAAAATTCCCATCGGCGGTGAGGCGTGCCTCCTGCCCGCCCTCGCGTAAGAGTTGCGGTCCGGTGCTGGTGCCGGTTTCAATGCCGCGATCCACCACGCCGAAGTAATTCAAATCCACATACGAGGTGTCGCTGGGTCGCACCCGAAACTCTCCCCGCTGCGACGATCCTCTTTTCGAGAAGTATTCACCCCCGATCGTGCCGTCCATGCTGCGATTAATCGCCCAGTAGAAAGAATCGCCCACAACGTTACCCTTGGTGGAGGAGCGCCCGGCTGTGGGAATAAGAAATCCGGAATGCCGCGCCTCGCGCGCCACGGGGTGGGTTGCGTATGGGAAATAGAAAATGGGAAAGCCATGAAGCAGGAAGTCGCTGTGATAGATGCTGGCGTTCCCTCCAACGTCCACCACCACCTTGTGGGCCTGAAACTTCCAATTGGGATGCGGCAGTTCGCAGGTTGTAATACTGCCGTCGTGCACGACGTAGTGGTCGGAACTGGTCTTTTCGACGACCTTGCCCGTAAAAGCGAAAGGAGCGGTCGAGGTGAGAATCATGCGGCTGCCTTTAAGCTGCAATCCCGTGGTCGCGGTGACGTCGTAGAAGCGCCCCGTCTCGGCGGTCACGTTGTAGGTTCCATGGCTTGCCTTGATGTGGTCATCGGTGGGTCCGCCATCGACTCTGAAGTGTCCGGAGGCTGTCACCTCGCCCGTGTCAGAGTTATAGGTCAGTTCGTCGGCCCGCAAAACGTAGGTGCGATAGTGAATCTCGGCGTTCCCGCGCAGTTTGTAGGTATTTCCGATCATTTCCTGCCTGTCCGCGCAGATAGTGGCCGAGTCAGCATCCTGGACGGCGGCCTGAGCGGAGCAGGCATTGTTCGTGGAAACTGCGGCGTTTTCTTGTCCTTTCTGCGCGGCCGGGCTCCTCTGCGGATCTGTCTCGGTCGGCAACTGACTGGTTACTAGCGCCGCGGCCGGAAGCTGGTGACAAAGAAACAGCGCCGTGATAAGGAAACTAGTGCGTAGAGTCATCGGAAGAAAATCAACGGAAGACCATGGGCCCGATCATAGGCATGTTTTTTCGCTTGTTTGGTTGCGGCATCGTGAACTTAGCACGCCACTGGCCGCGCCGCAAAGTGGCGACAAAGGCTAGGATTGCGATTGGTTCCCTCCCGGTTGCTCGCGAGCAGTAGCTTGCAGGAACAGATTTTCATGATCTGTGAGAAGTGCGGCGAAATCTGCCAATGTCCTATGGAGCCCCCTTCCACCCAACCGCCGGTTCCCAATTCCCCGACGGCCACCGGGACGGAAGCATCGCTGCAGAATTCTGATACTTCGCCGGCCTCAGATAAAGCCTGGCGGCATGAGCTCTCAGCTCGGCTCAACCGTTATCGCTCGCGACGCAAACCGCCACCTCCGCGCTATCCCTCCCTTCGGTTGCCGTTCGGCCCGGCTGCTCCGGCCCTCAGGACTCCGCTTCTGGAAGAGTCGTTATCCGCTCACGGGTTCGAGTCCGCGGCGGACCAGGCATTCGTGGCCGATAGATGCGAGTGCGAACCTTCGCAAGCTCAACCGCAAGAACCAGCATTGCTCACGCAAAGCGAGCCTCTAGAGACTCTCCATAGCACCCAGCCGAATGCCAAGATTATTGAATTCCCCAGGTTTGCGTGGGGACCGCCGCCTCCTCCCCTGGATCAGCTAGCCGAACCTGTGATGGATCTGCCGCGCATTCTGGAAGTACCTGGGGTCGCTCCTCTGCCTCCTGCGCTGGGCGGAATCAACATTGAACCTGCTCCTCTGGAGGAACCAGAGAAGCGTCCGGGAACCGACATTCCCCTGCAGAGCGCTCCCCTTGGCCGGCGACTACTGGCGTCGGTGATCGACGGAGTGATCATCGGAACGGCATCCGCGCTGTTCGTATTCATCTTCTGGAAGATCACGGCTGTGCGCCCGCCGCAGGTTCAGACATTTGCTTTTGCGGCCGGAATCACGGCTCTGTTCTGGGCCGCATACCAGTATTTGTTGATGGTCTACGCCGCCACGACTCCAGGATTGCGCCTCTCCCGGCTCGAACTGACTCGTTTCGACGGAAGTCCAACTCGCCGATCCCTGCGCCGCTGGCGGGTGCTGGCCTCCTACCTTTCCGCAGCCTCGCTGGGCATGGGATACGCCTGGCTCTTCCTCGATGAAGACAGCCTCTGCTGGCACGACCGGATCACCCGCACGTATCTGGCGCCCATAAAAGCCAAACCGCAAGAGTTGAGGCTCAAGTCATACTCCCCGACCAGCGCAAATCGGCGTTGCGGATTCTAACCGCAGAGTTCGCAGAGAAAAACCGCAGAGAACGCCGAGGACGGATTTCTGGATTTGACGCTTGCCGATTTTGGCGCCGCCAGCGTTGCTCTGGTACTCTTACGTGCACCATGCGCTTCCGCAGCATCCTCCTGTTTTTGATTACAGTGCCGAGTTTTGCCCAGGACCCCAGACCGGTTGCCGAACGCCTCGCTGCTCAAAACGCCCTCTTCGACGAGCAGTACGAGTCCGATCTCCGCAATATTCCCGAGCGCGCCACGGCCTTCGGCGACTATCGCTACAACGACAGGCTGACGGACCACTCGCTGGCCGCGATCGAGCAACGACATCACACGGACGTTGACTTCCTAAGCCGGCTGCAAGCGATTCCTACCGCCGGTTTCTCGGATCAGGATCAACTCTCGCACGATCTGCTGGCGCGCTCGCTCGAAATCCGCCTCGCCGACTACGATCTCAAGGAATCCGAGATGCCGATCAATCAGCAAAGCGGCATTCACACGAATCTGGCCGACCTGCCGCTTTCGGTCCCGCTGGACTCGGTCAAGCATTATGAGGATTACATCTCGCGCCTGCATCAGATTCCGCGTGTTCTAAGCCAAGTGACCGAAGTCCTGCGGGCGGGCATGAAGGACAAGCTGATGCCGGTTCGATTTCTGGCGGAGAAAATTCCGACGCAGTGCGAAGGCATTGTCACGGCTGATCCTTTCTTGAAGCCTACGAAGAAATATCCGGCGGAGTTTTCGGCGGAAGATCAAAAGCGACTGACGCAACAGATCACGGACGCCATCAATACGGACGTTATTCCGGCATACAAAAAGTTCGCCGAGTTCATTCGGACCAAGTATGCGCCCCAGGGACGCACGACGCTTTCCATCACGTCTTTGCCCGACGGTCAAAAGCGCTATGAACACGATATTTACGCGCGGACCACGACACATATGTCGCCGGAGGAGATTCATGAGCTCGGGCTGCGCGAGATCGACCGGATTCAAGCGGAGATGACGGCCATCGCGAAGAAGGAGGGCTTTGCCGACCTGGCTTCCTTCCGCGCCTCGCTGAAGACCAACCCTAAGTACATTCCGACCTCGTCCGAGCAAATCCTCGACGACTTCCGTCACTACATCACGCAGATGCAGGCGAAGCTGCCGGAATTGTTCACGCTGCTTCCCAAGTCGCCGGTCACGGTGGAAGCCATTCCGGAGTTTCAGGCGGCCGCCGCGACCCATTACGTGACCGGAACACCCGACGGTAAGCGGCCTGGGCGGGTGGTTGTCGCTACATCGGACTTCGCTCATCGCTCATTAATCGACGATGAGGCAATTGCCTATCACGAAGGCGTTCCCGGACATCATATGCAGCTGTCGGTACAACAGCAGCTGGATGGACTGCCGAAATTCCGGAAGCGTGGGCTCGGGTTCAACGCCTACGTCGAAGGCTGGGCGCTTTATGCAGAGCAACTCGGCAAAGAAGTGGGTTTCTACCAGGATCCTGTTTCCGACTACGGCCGTCTTTCCTCCGAACTCTTCCGCGCGGTGCGCCTGGTGGTCGACACCGGTATTCACGCCAAGGGATGGAGCCGCGATCAGGTCGTGGAGTTCTTCCGCAAAACTGGTGCCGTCGACGAACCTACGATCCAGACCGAGACTGACCGCTATATCTCATGGCCGGCCCAGGCTCTCAGCTACAAGCTCGGACAACTCAAGTTCCGCGAACTGCGGGATAAAGCTCGGAAAGAGTTAGGGCCGAAGTTCGATCTGCGTAAGTTTCACGATGAAATGCTGAATGGCGGCAGTCTGCCCCTCGATTTGCTGGAAGCTCGTACCGACAAGTGGATCGCCGAACAGAAGGGAAAGTGATTTTGCAAGTCATCGAAAGCTAACGGGCGGAGCTCGGTCCGTCCCGGCCTGTGCTATCTTCTAGGTTTATCGTTTCCACGCATGGCAACATCCGTTGAAGGAACTAAACCGGCCGTAAAGGTCTTCGTCGCCACCACGGTGATGCTGACCTTCATTTCCTTCTGGCGGGCCTCCGCCATCGTGCTTTCCGACCTGGCGTCGTCGGCCTACTACGCCGGCGGTGATGCCGAGAAGGTCATCGGCAAGAGCGCTCCCTGGTTCATTCTGGCGGTCATGCTGTTCAGCTATGCCGTCCGGGCTCTCTATATCGAGTCCAGCAGCATGTTCGTCCGTGGCGGCGTGTACCGCGTCGTGAAAGAGGCCATGGGCGGAACCCTGGCCAAGTTCTCGGTTTCGGCCCTGCTTTTTGACTATGTCCTGACCGGTCCAATCAGCGCCGTGTCGGCGGGGCAATACATGGCAGGGTTCATCAAGGACATCGGAATCTACCTGCACCGGCCGTTGAACTTTTCCGACGATCACTTCGCCGCTGGCCTGGCCATTATTGTCGTGATGTATTTCTGGTGGAAGAACACGCAAGGCATTCACGAATCCAGCCAGAAGGCGCTTCAGATCATGATCATCACGACGGTGATGGTCGTGATCCTGATTGTCTGGTGCACGATCACAGTGTTGCGAGCCCCGGTTCAGTTGCCGCCCAGCCCGCTCAGTCCGGCTGGGGCAATTCCGCTGAACAAGGAGTCGCTCGGCTGGCTCAACGGGACCTTCTTCGCGCACCTGACGTGGATCCTGCTGTTCGTCGGCTTCGGGCACTCGGTTCTGGCGATGAGCGGCGAAGAGACTCTGGCCCAGGTCAACCGTGAGATCGAACACCCCAAGCTCAAGAACCTGGAAAAAACGGGTTTGGTGATCTTCCTCTACAGCCTGCTCTTCACCTCGCTGGTCTCGTTTTTTGCGGTGATGATCATCCCGGACAACATCCGGCCCAACTTCTTCGCCAACCTGATCGGCGGCATCGCCATGTACCTGGTGGGACCGACCAGCGTTAAGTTGCTTTTTCACGGCTTCGTGGTCCTGGTGGGCGTCCTGATTCTTGCCGGCGCACAGAATACTTCGATCGTCGGCGCGAACGGCGTCTTGAACCGTGTTGCCGAAGATGGCGTGCTCACCAGCTGGTTCCAGAAGCCGCATAACCGTTACGGCACCAGCTATCGCATCATCAATCTGATTGTCGGCATGCAGTTAGTCACAATCTTTCTCAGCTTGGGCAACGTGTATGTACTGGCCGCGCTCTATGCCTTCGGCGTGATTTGGAGCTTTGCCACGAAGTCGCTGGCGGTGCTCGTGCTGCGCTTTACCGAGCCGGGAAACCGGGAATGGAAAGTGCCCGGTAACATCCAGATCGGCAACAGGGAGATTCCGCTCGGCCTGGCACTCATTTCCGCCGTACTCTTCATTACCGCAATCGTGAATCTGTTCACGAAGTATGAGGCCACGATTGCGGGGGTTCTGTTCAGTGGTGTTTTCTTCACGATCTTCACGGTCTCCGAGCATCACGTCGCCAGGGAACGTCACGGCAAACCGGAGCAACTTGACCAATTCCGCGTCTATGGCAACCAGGAACTGGGCAGCGGAGCGATGGGAGTCCGACCCGGCAACATTCTTGTCGCCGTACGCGACCCCCGTAATCTCTACTATCTGCGCCACATTCTCGGCCACACCAACACCTTGAAGCAGGACGTGGTCGTCATGAGTGCCCGCCTTTACCATCGCGAGCACACCTTCAGCGGCAGCACAGTCTTCGACGCAACTCAGGTCTTCGACCATTACGAGCAGGAATTGTTCACGGCAGCCGTAGCCGTGGCCGAGAAAGAAGGGAAACCGATCCACTTGCTGGTTGTGCCCGCAACCGACGTGTTCGAAGCTATCATGGTAACCGCGCAGCGCCTCGACTCCAGCCGGGTAGTCTGCGGCCTCTCGAACAAGCTTACCTCTGATGAGCAGGCTAAACTCACCGGCGATGCCTGGGAGCGGCTGCCGGAGCCGCGTCCGCGCCTGACCCTGGAGGTCTGCGCGCCCGATGGGTCCGTCCGCGAGTATGATCTCGGACCGCATACACCTCGCATGCGGCCGCAAGACGTCGAACTGATGCATAAGCTGTGGCTCGACATTACCGCTGACCCCAAGTTCGCGGGCGCTCACCACTATCACATCGTGGCCTTGGCGCTCGAGGAGTTGAAGCGTGAGCTCACTACCGAACAACGCGCCCAGCTTCTCGAAAAGCTCCACGAAGAAATGAACCATCCCAACCCGCAGTGAATCTGATCGGGTAAGGAGCGCGTATGGCACGCATCGCTGGTGCGTCCGTCAAACAGGGCGGACCCCTTCGCCGCTTGTTCCTAGGGCTCGTCTATTGGCTGACCCGTCGCCGGCTCGGCCGCGTGATCATGCCCGTACAAGTGACTGCTCATCACGGCAAGATCTTCTGGGGATATCTGCAGATGGAGCAATCTCAGATGAGCAGCAAACTTGTGGATGCGAAGCTCAAAGGTCTGGCCGAACTCCGGGTTGCGACTCTGGTCGGCTGTCCGTTCTGAATTGACATTGGCTCTGCCGTCGGCAGAGAGAGCGGAATCACAGCCGAACAAATCGCGAACCTGAATCGCTATCGGGCTGACTTTAACTTCTCTGACCGGGAGCGGCTAGTGCTCGAGTATGCCGACGCGATGACTCGAGTTCCGGTCGAAGTTTCCGACGCACTGTTCGCGCGTTTGCGGGAGCGGTTCTCCGAGGCGCAACTGGTGGAGCTGACATCTGCCATCGCCTGGGAAAACTACCGCGCCCGCTTCGATCACGCGTTCGGAATTGAAGGCGAGAATTTCACCGAAGGCGCGGTCTGCGCCTTGCCAGTGCGCGAAACGTAACGCCGGCGTCCCGCCGGCTGTCGTGCGGGCGTCTCGCCCTCGCTCCCGGCGGCGCCACGAATGCGACAGATCCAATAAAGAAGCCCCGGCAATACAGCCGGGGCCAGTCTTTCACCGCTCTGAGGTGTACTCAGGCCGGCTTCTCGCTCTTGTTCGACCCGCAGCAGTCTTTGCCGCAATCCTTGCCGGCCTTACGGTCGCACTTCATCCCGTCTTTGCCTTTGCAGCAGTCCGCCATCTTGTCATCCTTCATGCAAGACTTGGCATCTTTGCCGCCGCAGCAGGACTTGTCGTCCTTTCCGGCACAGCAGGAAGCCATCCCTTTGCCATCATGCTTACGCGTGCAGGCGGCATGGGCATCTTTCGAATCAGACGCGGCCGTCTTGTCACAGCATGCGCATTTGGCTTTCTCTGCCGCGGTGCTCGGTTGCGGCGTTGAGGGCGTATTTTGGGTTGCGGTTTGTGCCCAGGAAACGACGGTCAGGGCTACGATCAGCGCTAGAATTCTATACTTCATGACTTCTCCTTGTGAAAAGAATTTGTTGGCGGGCTTCAGCCCTTGGAACGGAGCCAGGCAGACCAAAGAAATTCGCGGCCTGCTCGGGAAATACATCGAGCACAAGAAGCAAAACTCAGATTCGCAGAACCGTGCTTCGTTCGAAAGGAGGCGGGAGGGAACAGACCGCTGAAGTCTCGACAATGCGGCCGCGACCGGGGTAAGGCCTATCCGAAACGAGCGCTAACACCCGTTCCGCACCAGGTCGGACTACCTTGGTCTCGACAGGCATGGTCGACGGGTTGGATGGCACTCGCTTCGCGCAGCACGGATGCTGCTCTCCACAGGGCGTCGCAGAGGAATTAATCGCCAGGAATAGAGTCGGTGAAGTCCGCGGGTGAAGTCCCGGGCAGCAGGAATGATCGTGAGCAGACGAAGCGTCGCGCTGGACGCGTGGTACTGCGCTTGTCTGCAGTGACCCGAACGCAACTGGCACGCTCAACCAGCAGAGCGCAGCCAGCACAACTGACGCGATGGCCCTCTGGATCATTGCAGATCAAGCTTGAACGTAGCAAAGAAAGCGGTCTGTGACCACAATCACAGGGGCTCGTACCAAATCATAAGCGCTAACTTAAGTAGGACTCCTTGCGGCTAGCCGGCGATCCGGGAGCTGTCTCGCGTGGCGCCTCAAATCGCAAGGCCAAAATGGTCACTTTAAGGGATAGCGCGTTTGTCAGGACTGTAAACCGACGACGGCAAGCTTTCGAGCTGTCAGCTTTTACTTTCACTTTTTGGGGCTCTCTTCTAGATCTTTGTAGATGACATGCCCTTCGTGAGCGCACACCTTCTGTTCTCCTAGTGAGAGAGGTGTCACTTTCTCGTTTGCCAGCACAGAGTCGCACCGCATGTAATTCTCAAACCCAGGCGCTGAAAATACGAACACCACGCTGACGGTCTCGGTCCCCGCGTTCTTTACACTTACCCAGGTATTCGCCGGAATGAACACCGTTCCCCCTGCGTGCAGATCGCGTTCCTGGTCTCCAAGGTGAACGTGAACGTTCCTTTTTCGATATACACAATTTCATCCTGCCCGAGGTGCTTGTGCGTTGGAAATTCGTCTCCGGGAGCCATGTCCTCGGTTCCCATAACGAGGTGCTGAGAACCGTTGTTCTTTGGGCTGACCTTGAGCATGAAGTCCCCAGGAGGAGGTTCTCGCCAAATCCGCCGCTCACCCTCATCTTTCTCCAGCAGGAGCGGTTTTGGAGCAGCCTGGGACGTGGTTGCGGAACTGGATTGTGTTGATCGAGTTTGAGAGACGCAAACCGCAACGAGCAGCACAGCTATCGTCGCAACCGTTGTCCTAACTGAATTTGCGTTCATCGCACATCCCCTTTCGTGAGTGGGGCGACACGATGGTATCACTCTCCCTGTGCCGATACTTCGTGGAATTGCGCCCGAGTGATGGGTAACTCCGAAACAATGAAGCCTTATGTTAGCGCTTGTGTTTATGGCTCGTACCCACGTGCATAACAGGTCCTGACGACGGGTGTCCGTCCGGGCCCGGGGCGAACCTAGAATACACTTGCTTTTTCGCTTTCTGTTCGCCAATAATGGCGCATGGCCATCACACGCAGGCAGCGCGAAGTGTATGACTTCATCTCCCGTTTTGTCACCGAACACGGTTACTCGCCGTCGTTTGAAGAAATCGGGCAGGGACTGAAGCTGAGCTCGCTGGCGACCGTCCACAAGCACATCTCGAACCTGGAAAAGAAAGGTCTGCTGACGCGCGACTACAACCGCAGCCGCTCGATCGATCTGCTGCCGCCCAAGGGGAAACTCAAGCAGTCGATGAGCGTGAACTCGGGAGTCGTGCTGCCCCTGATGGGCCGCATTGCCGCCGGCCAGCCGATCGAAGCGATCCAGAATCCCGAAACCATCTCGCTAGCCGACTTTGTTCGTTCCAAGGAGGTTTTTGTGCTCGAGGTGCGCGGTGACTCTATGCAGGATGAAGCGATCCTCAACGGCGATTATGTGCTGGTAGAGAAGGCGAAGGCCGCCCACAACGGAGATATCGTCGTGGCACTGGTGGAGTCGAGCGACGCTACCCTGAAGCGCTTCTACCGCGAAGGTGACAACATCCGCCTGCAGCCCTCGAACGTCAACATGAAGCCGATCATCGTGCCAGCAGCTTCGGTCGATGTGCAAGGAAGAGTGATTGGCGTGCTGCGGAAGTACTGAGAAGTTAGTAGTAGCGGTGCTCAGTCCGCTCTTTCAGTACAGGTGGAAGTCAACCTCCACCGCGATCTCTACCGAGACCGGCTGCCCATCTTTCTCCGCAGGCTTGAAGCGCCATCCCTCCACGGCGCGCACCGCCTGAGCATCGAGTCCGCAGCCTAGAGGACTGAGAACATAAACCTTTGTAGGGACTCCCTCTTGGTTGACGGTCAGCCCGAGGACTCCAGTGCCCTGATACTTCATTCGGCGCGCCAACTCGCTGAACTCCGGCTCTTTATGCAAGGTGACTCTTGGCGGTGAGATACCTTTTGCAACGAGGAAACGCCGGGCAGCGAAAGGTTTCTGGTCTGTAATCGCGGCGGCAATTCCCGATGGATCGTCCTCTGGGGCTCTCACTCCTGGGATGCCCAATATCTCTGAAGCGAAATGGCAATGCTCGTCTTTGCCCGCCAGCCCAGCAGGAACGCAAGGCTTCCAGTAATCGGGAACCAGCCTAGCGAAATCGTCTTTCGCGGATAGAAATATCTTCGCCATGGCGGCCTCGGCCTTATCGGCAGAGGGATGCCGCGTAGCCAAGTCCGCGGCGATCTCCACGACAATGGCTTTGTTTTCGCCAGGACGAACCACTTCGTTCTCAGCAACCCGCAAGGAAAAAGTCTTGTCTAATGAAAGCGTAGACATTCTTTGCGCTTTGATCCTGATCTCGTGGCCTTTCACTCCGATGTCGGTGATCCGTACGAACCCGTCTGACGTCCAATCGCCGGATGGGTTGCGGCTGACCAGAGAGCCGGAGGAGTCATAGCGAAGACGATCCCCCGAATAGAAGCCCCGCAACACCAGAGTTTTGTTTACATGCTGATCGTGTAGTTGGCGATTTAGATCGTCGGAATACGCGAGAGTGGCTGCGACCAGGAACAGAGAAGAGAAGACCAAGAATCGCCGCGGTTGAGGCATAACCGGTACCTCCTCGGACGGATCGCTACGGCATTCTAATCAAGGAACGTCGATGAGGAGCGGACTTGCACTCGACCGCGTACAAAGCGAAACGCCCGGGAACTTTCCCGGGCGCTCCTAGCTAAATGCCACGTGCTATTTGCTGTTACCCGATGTGCTTGTTCAGGGCTTGGGTAATAGCGTCTTTCGGCTTATACCCAACGAGCTGTTCTACCACCTGCCCACCCTTGAAGACGAGCAGCGTCGGGATGCCAGTCACTTTGTAGCGCATCGGAGTTGCGCTATTGGAGTCGACATCCATCTTGCCGATCTTGATCTTGCCCTGATACTCAGTGGCTAGTTCCTCGACGATGGGCGCGATCGCGCGGCATGGGCCGCACCATGTTGCCCAGAAGTCCACCAGAACCGGCTTATCCGATTTCAGTACGTCCTGGTCGAAGTTCGCATCGGTCACTTCGACGATTCCATTTCCTGCCATGTTTTCCTTCTCCTCGTTCCAAACGTTGCGCTACCGGCGGACGCTCCATCGGAAGGCGTTGCCGTATTGGCGATCTGTATGAGTGCTTCCCCTTCGGGATGCTAACTCTTTATCGTAACACTGCAATTGGATGCCGGGGAGAGGGAAAAGTCGCAAGCTGCTGCAGGCAGCCCCGAAGCCCGTGAGACGGAGCCAACCTGAGGAAGTCCTTTCGCGCTATTGGTTTGGGGGTGCCTGCGATGTGCCCAGCGACTTGATGTAGCTGACGAGTTGCCAACGCTGAGGCTCCGGCAGCCTAGACCACACCGGCATGCCCTTGCGCACCACGCCATTGGTCAGCAGCCAGAACAGGGTGCCCGGCGCGGACTGTTGCACTTCCCCGGCGCGCAGGCTGGGCCCCTTCTTGCCGCCATCGGCATTTGCACCATGACACTCGGCGCAATGCTGTTCGAAGAGCTTGGAGCCCGCTGCAACTGCCTCGGGGTCCGATTCGAGCGGGTTTTGGCGAGCCGCGGCTTTTACCGGAGCCTTTCCCAGCTGCGCATAAACCGATTTGTCAGAATTTCCCGCTGCAGGATTGCCCGTTTGTGCCTTGGCGATGCCCGCCAGCAAGAAGGCGGCCAGGACCAAAGCCGCTCCGTTCGTTATCCCGGACCGAATCATCGGTGTCCTCCAAACCAGCTGGCGACGGTCGAACCGAACCCGGAAAACTCCCGCGAAACGCCCCAGCGCAGCAGGAATCGGTGGCTGTTGTCGTTCAGCCCAAGGCCCGGCGACAGTCGCAACGTCCAGTTGGTAGGCAGATTCCAGGCTACAACTGGTGCCAGGTAGTGCGATGTTTGCCAGAGGCCGAAGCTCGCGTGGTCTCCCAGTCCTCCGTACATCTCGACCCCGGCCACAAAATTCTCCCGGCACCAGTTGCAGCGTTTCGCGGATGCTTTCAGTGCCAGAGGACGGCTTACCCCCATGGCATATCCGAATTCCCAGGGATCGCCGCCCGCCAGAGGCTTGGTAGCCAGGGGGTTGACGGCGAAGTTCCATCCGTTCCGCGTGCTCGAAAGCAGCAGCTTCAACTCGATTTCATGATTGTGCTCCTGGCGCAGGATCGCGTTGGGCGTCGCGTGATCGGCTTCGACGTCGTGGCCTTCCACTTCCTTCATGATCTTGTCAGCTTCGCTGATCTGCTCATACTCCACGTACAGCACGGGATTGATGACATGTTCACTCTTCAGCAGCCGTACCCGATTCTCCCAGCGGAATCCGCTGAAAATGGTGCTGTCGCCGAACGTGGTTTGCCCGTCGAAGTAGAGTTCGGTGGTCCACCACGCTGTCGTTCCGTATTCGAGCTCGACCCAATAGGCGTCGAAGTTTGAGCCACCACGCTGGGTGGCAAGATTGGAGAAGTATTCGACCTCAAGGCTGCCTGGCTCCTCGAGGTAGTGATCGTAAGTTACGAAGTAAGGGCTCTCCTGGGCGCGAGCGGAAACTCCTGGCGCGAGAAACGCCAGCACAGACAATACGAGCCCACCATATTGGAAAGAGTGCGGAATTGTTTTCATCGTGAACCAAGGACGCGCACCGTAATCGGTGATATAATATAGTTGCAACTCAGTCGCAACTAGTGCAACTTCCTAATTCTGCCGGAGAAGGAGCATTCCTGTCCAGATTCGGCAAAAGAATCCGTTGCATTCTCGTTGCGACCAGTTGCGACAGCCTTGGAGTCATCGCATGCCGTTGCCTCAAACTGAAATGCCGGGCCGATTGCAGGCCCACTTTGCCGAGCGTGGAATCCGGATGACCCAACAGCGCCGCGCCATCCTCAGCGTGATGGAAACGGCGAGCAAGCATCTTGACGCCAGCCAGATTCTCCGCAAGGCACAGAAGCTCGATGCCACGGTCGATCGCAGCACCGTCTACCGCACGCTGCGACTCCTGAAGCGGCATGGATTGATCGACGAACTCGACCTGATGCACATCAACGGGGAAGGCCACTACTACGAGCGACGCCTGGGACGCGACCACATCCACATGGCTTGCCTCCGCTGCGGCAAGATCACCGAGTTTGTGAGCGACAGCTTTGAGAAGCTCAAGCAACAGGTCGAAAAAGACTGCCGCTTCCGGGTGCTCATCTCTCGCCTTGAGATCGGCGGCTATTGTTCAGCGTGCCGGGGATCGCAATAGGAGTTATGGAGATTCGTTTTCTGACTGCCGACGATGCCGGCGAGTGGTCGAGGCTGCGGCTCGAGGCGCTCGAGCACGATCCCGCCGCGTTCAGTTCATCGGTCGAAGAGCATCAGGCGCTGCCGATCGAGGAAGTAAGGAAACGTCTCAGCGCGAATCCCAATTCGTTTGTGGTAGGCGCGTTCGAGGAAGGACGCCTCTTCGGCATGGCCGGCTTCCACCGCGAGACTGGCCCGAAAACGCGTCATAAGGGGCGAGTGTGGGGCGTGTATGTGTCCGCTTCAAAGCGAGGGCAGGGATTGGCTCGCCGCATGATGAAGGCCTTGCTCGAACGCGCCGCCGGAATCGCCGGCCTCGAACAAGTATTGCTCTCAGTTACCAGCACGCAGACAGCTGCTCTTGCTCTCTATCGCTCGCTCGGATTGGAGCCATTCGGCACAGAACCACGGGCGCTGAACATCGGCGGGGAATTCGTCGACGAGCACTATCTCACTTTGCACCTGAAACGCACGAATGAGTGAAGCGGAATTCGCGCGGGCGCCAGGAAGCAGCACAAAAGGAAAAAGCGCCCTGACCTTTTCAGTCCAGGACGCCTCGGCAGCCCTCCCCCAGAACTGCCAAACCACGATTGGATAGTAGAAGTCCGTCATTACTGTGTAAACGTCACTTTGGTAATGGAAACTGCGCAGGGCTAACGCCAGACCTGACCAAGGTAACCCTTGCGGGAAGAACGAGATTCCCTAACGCTTCTGCCACGTCTGACCCGCATCCGCGGTAGTCCATATTTCGCTGGAAGACGTCACGATTCGACCGTTCTGCGGGTCGGCAAACTGCAGGCTCACGATATCGTCAGTCAGCACTATTCCCGACCACGAGGGCACAACCTGCAACCAATGCCCTCCCGCATCAGTCGAGTGATAGAGGTGTCCTCCGGATCCTCCCGCCCACACGTCCGGACCGTTGGCTGATACCGCCCGGAAGACGAACGGCACCTGTTTCACGTCCGCCTTATCCTTGGCGAGCGCCTTTTCGCGAGAGGTTTTCATTGCTAATTGCAGATTTACTCCACTCCCGGCTCCCGTCGCGCCGATCACATCGACATCCTGCCAACTTTTGCCCTGATCCAGAGAACGCTGCAGACCGCCCATCGCATTGATCGACCAGCGTGCACTCTCCGGTGCCAGGGAAGCCGTCTGCGAGAAGTTGCTCCCATTGATTGTCGAAATGTTGTCGGCGTCTGCGAGTTGGGGTTTCGGGGCATTCGCGCTCGGCGTCGCGTCGGCCGGCTTGGCCCTCGCTACCTCGGCTCCTGCGTTGCCTCCACTTGGCTGGAGGACCGTGAGCGATTGACCGTGCACAGAGAGAGTTTCGAGGTCTTGAGCTTGCTTGTTGGCGGTTGCTGGTCCGCCAATATTCGCCCCAGCTGTCGGTGCAGACGCCGGTACGGAGACAACTACCTGATGGGATGACTGCTGCCTGCCGGTCGGCGTGGGCGCCGCGGGAGCAGGTGCCTGCGATTGAAACGCGTAGGAATTGTTATTCGCATTCGCGTTTAGGTTCTGCTGCCATTGTTGCGCCGGCGGCTTGGGGCCGTGTGGCAGCGCTTGAGGTCGCAGCATACCCCTGGTGCTGCTACTGGTGTCCAGCCTTTGGTCTCGAACGGGTGGCTGCATCTTGGCGAACTGCGCTAAACGGTCAAACTCCTTGTTTGCTTCTTGAACAGGCTTGCCTTTGACCTGGCCATCCAAGAATTCGGCTCGCGGAGTCTTCTTTTCCTCGTTTGTTCTTGCCGCTTCCGGTGCGGCGGCCACCGGTTCGGCCTGATTCTTCGCCTCGTTCGCGATTTCCTGCGCCCGCGACGCGTCGTACGAAGCAACTGTCTTTGAATGCGAGCTACCGCGATACCGCAGGACCCCGAAAGATCCAACGACAATAACACCCGCCGCCACGAGCCCCCAGCGCAGCCGAGGCCAGGTAAGCCACCTGCCTGGAAGTGGACGAATCACCGGAATGGTGGGTTCCTCAGCAGGGAGTGAGAGCGCAAGAACCTCCCGGCACTCGGCACACCGAGCCACATGCTCCAGAACGTGGTTTCGCTCGCGTTCCGGCAGGGAGCGTTCCGAGAACGCCGTCAGCACATCCGGGTCGGGATGATCGACCGCGACCGCCGCAGCCTTCAGCCGTTCTCCAACGATTTTGGGTACTCTCTCCATCTCACTTACCAGCGCCGCCGTCCGGCGGCTGTCCCGCGGGCGACTCGCCCACGCCGGCTGGGGACACCCCAGCCTCGTGTTTTCACCTAACCTTCGCCTTCGGGAACCCGAGCCTCGACCCTCTTTTCTGAGAACGCGGAAGGCGGCGTTTCTTGCGCCAGACTGCGCCGAATATCCACTTGCAGGTCACGCACATCGACCTCCAGGGATTCTTCCGCCTGCCGCCGCGACATGCCACCTTTGGTCAGCGCGGCAACGATCTGTTTCCGTAGCGACTTGGCCAGTTTGTCCAGCTTGCGGCTGATGGTGGACTCGTGCACACCTAAAATGCGCGCGATCTCAGCTAATGTCCGGCCATCCAGATAATACGCGGTTAGGACCATCCGATCTTCTGCGAGAAGCCCCGCCAGCACCTCGTCCGTCGCGCGGGCGAGTCGATCATCGGTGGTGGTCACAGGCGCCGGATCAGGAGCACGAAACTGGACGCCCTCTTCCGACTCCTCATCGAGGCTTACCAGCCGCTTGGTGCGGCGGTAACGGTTCACGAATTCCTGCGCCAGGACCGTACGCAGCCATCCTTCCAGCGATCCCCGCCCGGTGTACGAAGCCAGTTTTGAAACACGCTGGCCCTCGCGCGTCGTGGTGCCGTACAGATCCGCGTAGAGTGTATCGGCCAACTCGCGCGCAGCGGAGTCTTCGCGCGCTATCCGCAGGGCAGACAGATACAGCTTCTCCCGGTATCTGGTCAGGAAGATCTCCCAGGCGGAGTTTTCTCCTGCCGCGCAGGCGCGGGCCAAGGCCAGTTCATCGATTCGCAGGTTCAGGAAGAAGCTGCGCGCTTCATCTTCTGACGCGGCGTACTTAGCCCCGACTTCACAGAGAATTGCCGAAAAGGATTCGCGGGTCAGGCCAATTCGTTCGCAGCCGGCCTTGGCATGCAGTTCCGCCAGCATCTCGCTTACAACGGACTGCACAGCCGAGTTGGACTTAGACGAACTCATGGCGCTACTAAGGACTTAGACACCCTCCGTGCCAGTGTTCGACCAAACTGGGCGCCCCACTTCTGGCCGAATTTGCCAGAAGTGAGTGTTCACCGGCTAAATGACAGCCTGCGCCTTCCTGCACTCTTGGCAGGGGCACACTTCGCGCAGAAACTTCCACGAGTAAATCCCCAGGTCGTGGTTGTCGTTCCAGGAGAACTTGATGGCATACCTCCCCACGCCCTCGGCCGAGAGTGGCTTGGCGGTCGGCTTAAAGATTAGCAAGGCCCCCGGCGCGGCAGTCACCGGATCACCCGGACGGCGCCCGGTCTTGCCCCGCTCTTCTTCGCACATCGCGCACGGACAGGCATCCCGCAGATACACGAAGCCGTAATGCGACACATGCCCGTCCGACCACTCGATATCCATCCCGGCCCCGGTAGTGAGATGCACCTTCACCGACTTGGGATCAGTTGCGGGGGCAGCCGATTGTAGCGGGGACTGCATGGGATAAGTATCGCATAGGGACGACAGGGAATAGCGGTTGGATTCGGGTAGCGGACTCCCCAGCGCTGCCGAATTGTCATCAACGCAGCGCCCAGACCATCACGGGAATACCGGGTCCGTGCCGGGCTTGCACATCCCGTGCCTTCGGCACTGCGCCGATGAACGGGGCGAACTTGTCAGCTACTGAAAGGCAACGACAGGTCAGTGACAGACATCACGAAGCCCATGGTCCAAGTTCGAATTGGGAACAGCTCCGGTCAACCCGTCCGGGACGGATGCGCGAGACAGGCACACCCAACCATTAGCCCGGCACCGTTGCCGAATCCATTCAACTTCCTGTAAAATCTAGGTTTGCCCTACAAGATCTGAACTTTCTGGGAGCAGCAGTCCAATGGCACAACAATGTGATATCTGCGGCAAGAAGCCGCAAGCGGGAAACCGCATCAGCCACGCCCACAACGTTACCAAGCGGCGCTGGAACATCAACCTGCGTCCGGTGCACGCCAAGGTCAATGGGCAGGGAAAGCGGATCCGTGTCTGCACGTCCTGCCTGCGTAGCGGCAAAGTCGTGAAAGCCTAAAGCTGGAACTCCACCCGCAAAGCTGATCGGAATCCACAACGCTGCTGAGGGAGCAGTTTGCCCGGGAATCGTTGTTTGTTCGACGCTTCGCTATTCCTTGGCCGGCGCCGGAGTCACGGCAGCCGGAGCCGGAGTGACGGCCAGCAGTTGAACGTCGAAGATCAGCGTGGCATTGGGCGGGATAATGTTCTTGTAGCCCTGCTCTCCGTAGGCAAGTTCCGGCGGGATGCGCAGCTGCCGCTTGCCGCCCACCTTCATTCCAACTACACCTTCGTCCCACCCTTTGATGACGTTGCCTGCACCCAGCGTGAAGCTGTAGGGCTGGTGCGCGTCCACGGAACTGTCGAATTTCTTTCCCGTTGTAAACCACCCCGTGTAGTGCACCTTCACGTGATCGCCGCTCTTCGCCTCGTCGCCTGTGCCGACCTTGATGTCCCAATACTGCAGCCCGGAGTCGGTTTTCACGCCATCGCCAGTGACCTTCGTGGGAGCGTTCGTGTCGGGAACGCGTACCGGAGTCGTTCTGTGATTGGAAGTCTGCGCGGCGATAGCGAATGCTAACGCCATGACAATTCCACAAATCTTGATGGATTTCATGTTCTACTCCAGTGCGATCGCATCGATTTCGACCAGCACGTCTTTCGGCAAGCGCGAGACCTCAACGGTCGACCGCGCCGGCGGCGCCGAGCTGAAATACTTGCCATAGACAGAGTTCATCGCGTTGAAATCGTTCATGCTTTTGAGGAATACTCCGCAACGGACGACCTTCCCGAGTCCGCTACCGGCGGCTTCCAGGATCTCCGACAGATTCCGCAAAACTCGATCCGTTTGAGCGGCAACGTCTCCGGTGATCACCTGCTGCGTGGCTGGATCGATAGCTACCTGTCCAGAAACGAAGATGAATCCGTTGGCTTTGATGGCCTGCGAATAGGGGCCAATGGCTTGAGGAGCATCTTTTGTAGAAATGATTTCGCGCATAAGGAATGTCGGTCCGGACCAAGATTAACACGCGATGCCACTAAGGGAACGCGGGACATCAGCACGCGGAAATCGGAAGCTTGTTTGCAGAGGCGTCAGTTGCTCTGATGCGGTCCCCACTTTTCGACCATGGTGCGGCGGCCTTCGAAGCGATTCTGGTACCAGCCCCGTATGCTGAACTCATTCAGCAGGGTGCACTCCTCGCCGTCCGGTCCGAACACATCGACGGCTTCATTGGAGTGTGCTGCGAACTGCGTCTGTCCACTGTGCTGCACCATGGGCACACCAATTCGGGAATTCACATATTTCTGTACTTGGTTGAATTCCGGTGCACGCATATGCCGCTGGTTGTGCAAAGCATCCACGATCGCAAGATTGACCCGGACATTGTCTGCGTCAACGATATCGTACAAGTCATAATCGCCATGGATGTACTTGCGCACACCTCCCGTCTCGGCGCGGCACAGCGTGACGCAACCGAAATGCCGCGACTTCGTATCGCGGTCGACGGAATATCCCGAATTTGGATCCTGCAAGACGTCTTGAAACTTTTTCCACTGCGAGAGAGCATCCGCGAGTCTGCCACCAAAGGCTCTCTGATGCTCGTTCGGATCAACGACCAGACCTGCTGTCTGGTAACGGCTGTCATAGCTGAAGTCGGCCGTCTTGGCCTTGCAGTCCATGGGCTTGGGAGTGTAGTTCGGCAAACCGATATATGGCAGCGACTCCCGGTTCGTCCGGCGAACCAGGATCCAGAACTTAAAGTGGCGTGCCGCATCGGCAAATACCGCCTTGTCTCGTTGGCGAATCGCGCCCATATGCCTCTCCTTCTCTTGAGCAATCCCGCACGCCGTTTCGCAGGCGCAACATTGTAACCCCGAAGACTGTTCGCCAGCCTGTAGTTCTATCAATCTAGCGTTGGAACAGCAACTGCGCGGGAAAGCGAAGTCTAAATCTTCTGCAACCTCTGCACTTCGTGCACTCCGGGAATTTTTCGCAAACCAACGATGATCTGCTCCAAGTGCTTCAAATCCGAAATATCGAGCACGACTTCGACACTGGCCTGGCTGTTCGCCGTATGGGCGGCAATGTTGCGGATATTGCTCTTCGCGTCCCCAATCACGCCGGTGATACTTTTCAGCATCCCGAATCGATCATCGCAATAAACCGTGAGCTTCACCGGGTATGCGGTTGGAGTGGTGTCGTCGCGTGCCCACTCCACATCGATCTTCCGCTCCGGTTCGTACAGGAGATTCGTGACATTCGGACAGTTCACCGAATGCACCGCCACGCCCTTGCCGCGCGTTATGTAGCCGACAATGCCTTCGCCGCGGATCGGGTTACAACATCGCGCGCGATAGACGAGCATGTCTCCTTGCCCGCGAACCGTGATCGCGTTGTGGTCTCCGAAAACACGCCGCACGACGCTGGTGAGACCGCCGGACTGCGACGTCAATCCCTCGGATTCGATATCGCCGACAATCGAAGGAGTGGCTCCGGCGGGCAGTAGCCTGGCCAGCACTTGTCGTGCCGAGTATTTCCCGTAGCCGATCCCTGACATGAGGTCGTCGGCCTTGCCCAGTCCATAGCCCGAAGCGACCTTCAACAGGTCTTCGTCTTTGATCTCTTTCAGCGCGATGCGATACTTCCGCGCTTCCTTCTCGATCAGCTTGCGGCCAATTTCAATCGCCCGCTCGCGCTGATGGACGTTGAGCCAATGCTTGATTTTGTTGCGCGACCGCGAAGACTTGACCAGCCCCAACCAGTCCCGGCTGGGCTTATGCCCCGGCTGCGTAAGAATCTCGACGATGTCTCCCGAATGCAGCTTGTAGCGTAGCGGCACCATGCGCCCGTTCACTTTGGCGCCAATGCACGTGTGCCCGACTTCTGTGTGAATCGTGTACGCAAAGTCGATCGGGGTAGCGTCGCGCGGCAGCACCACTACCTTGCCCTTCGGCGTGAATGTATAGACCTCTTCGGGGTACAAATCGACTTTCAGCGTCGACAAGAACTCATTCGGATCGCTGACGTCTCGCTGCCACTCCACCACCTGCCGCAACCATGCCAACCGCTGCTCGTCCTGCGCCGACACCGGACCATCTTTATATTTCCAGTGCGCCGCGATGCCCTCCTCCGCCATCTTGTGCATCTCTTCGGTGCGGATCTGGATCTCGAAGGGCGTGCCGTCCTCGGTGATCACCGAAGTGTGCAGCGACTGATAGAAATTCGGCCGCGGCATCGCAATGAAATCTTTGATTCTCCCCGGCACCGGCCGCCACAGGTTATGAATAATCCCCAGCACCGCGTAGCAGTCCGGCAGCGACCGCGTGATCACGCGCATCGCACACAGATCGTAGACTTGATCGACCGAAATCCGCTGCCGCTGCAGCTTCTTGTGGATGCTGAACACGCGCTTGATGCGGCTCTCGACCCGTGCTTGAATGCCGGCCTCTTTCAGCTTGTCGCTGATGGTCCCCTGCATCTTGGCGAGGAACTCCTCACCTTGCTTGCGCCGTGCATTGACGGCTTTCTCCACCTGCTCGTAGCCAAGAGGATCGAGGAAGCGGAAGCCCAGGTCCTCCAGTTCTCCGCGAATCTTGCCCATGCCCAGCCGGTGCGCGATCGGCGCATAAATCTCCAGCGTCTCTTCGGCGATTTTGTGCTGGCGGTCGGGTTGAAGGTGCTCCAGCGTCCGCATGTTGTGCAGCCGGTCGGCCAGTTTGATCAGCACCACGCGGATGTCGTCCACCATCGCCAGCATCATCTTGCGCAGGTTCTCCGCCTGCTGCTCCTCGCGGGTGGCAAAGTCGATTTTGCTGATTTTGGTGACGCCCTCGACGATGTGCGCGACCTGCTCGCCAAACTCCTTGCGAATGTCGGCGATCGTGACCGAAGTGTCTTCGACCGAGTCGTGCAGCAGACCCGCAGCAATCGCCACCGGGTCCATCTTCATTTCGGCGAGCACCAGGGCTACTTCAAGCGGATGAACTAGGTAGGGCTCGCCGGACGCGCGGGTTTGGCCGTCGTGGTGCTTAAGGGAATAGTCGTAGGCCTTCTTGACGATCGACAGATCGTCTTGGGGACGGCTCTCCTGCATGCGCTTCATCAAGTCGCGAAACTTGGTCAGCGTGAGGGCCGTCGTAGCAATCTGTTGGCGCAGGCTCGCCATGATGGATTATACCCGCCGGGGAAGAGGGCTCCGCAAAGGGCGGTCGGGACGCTGCTTCGATTATACCCGCGAAACGGAACTGCTTTCCCTTCAGCGACTTCTCCAGGGATCGGCGGCGAATGACCGGAGTAATTTGCCCGCGCGTCCGGGCCGCCCTAGGCTCAAGGGAGCAGCCTTTTCTCTGAGGTGATCCATGTTACCGCGCTGCATCCGTGGCCCCCTTAAGGCATTGGTATTCACCTCGATTCTCGGCTTTTCGCTCGCCGTCGGCGTCACCGCTCAGAGCGCCCCGCCCGTCACCTCCGGCGAACAGATTCCTGTTTCCGGTCGCCCAGTCCCGGCGGATTACGGACGGCTCTCCGAACACAACCGGGAGTGGGTCGTGACGCAGCCGCCGCAGATCCAGGCGGAATTCTTGCTCGGCGCAGCGATCAATCACGACCGCGGCGCCACCGACATGATCAATAAGATGGTCGACGACTGGCATGGCAAGCTGCACTTCACCAATAAGATTGATGACCTGCAGCTGACCGCGCTTTATTCCAACGATCTGCGGGTGAGAGCCGCCGCTATCGAGATCAACCTCGCCGTCTACAAAATCTCGAAGACGGATGAGGACGCCGATCACTTGATGGCGGAGGCCGAGAAATCCTCAAACTGGCGTCCGTTTGCCATGTGGGAACTCGGCATGTTGGCCAACCGCGGCATCGAACTGGAGAAGATCCACGAATTTCTTCGCGCCTACATCCACGATCCTGACGAGAAGACGCGGCACTGGACGGTCGAGGGCCTCGCGCACCTGGGAACCGACGACACCATCAAGGATTTCCTCGACGTTTTCCGCAATGATCCTTCCCTCGAAGTGCGCGAACGCGCGGGATGCAGCCTGGCCAAGTCTGGCATGCTGACCCGCGAGCAGCGCATGCTGGCGGTTCCTGGCCTGATCGATCTGGCCTATGACCCCTCTCTCGACAACACCACCCGCTCGTGGGTCTATCAGGCGTTGCGTGAGATCACGAACGAGCACTTAGGCAACGATCCCGCAGCATGGAAGAACTGGTTCAGCACCCAAGGCGCGAAACGGAGTAAAGAGTTCAAACAGGGCGACCAGTGGTCGGTGCTGGGAAACAACTAATTCGCTGAGTTCCGAAGATTCTCCCCGTCTGAGCTCGGTATCGTCCGGCGCCGTTTCAAAAAGTCCAACTTGGCTTTTCCGGTCAGGAAATTCAGCCCATTCATCAAAAGAGAAACACGACTGAGCGCCGAGTGACTCTGTTAAATTGAGACTCGTGGGGAACCTCTCAATGGCTCGCATCCTGGTGAGCGGCTCGTCGGGCCTGGTCGGGTCCGCGCTGATGCCTTCGCTGAAGGGCGCGGGGGCCCGCGTCGTGCGGCTTGCTCGCCCGGGAACGGTACAGGGTACCATCGACGAAGAGCACATCCCCTGGAATCCAGCCCAGCCCATTTCGCCCGATACTGTCTCTGGTTTCGACATGGTCATCCACCTCGCGGGCGAGAGCATTGTCGGCCGCTGGACGGCAAGCAAAAAGGCTCGGATTCGCGACAGCCGCATCCCCGCGACCACCAACCTGGCCCGGGCTTTGGCCCAAACCAAGATCAAACCCCAGATTTTTGTCTCCGCCTCGGCGATCGGCTATTACGGTAATCGCGGAGACGAATTGCTCACGGAAGAAAGTAGCTCCGGTTCGGGTTTCACCGCTGACCTCGCACGCGAATGGGAGTTGGCTACTGCGCCTGCCGCCGACGCCGGCATCCGCACCGTGACCATGCGGATCGGAATTGTGATGGCCACCGCTGGCGGTGCACTGCCTAAAATGCTGCCGGCATTCAGAATGGGTGTCGGTGGAAAGCTTGGGGACGGCCGGCAATGGATGAGCTGGATCGACCTGCAGGATGTGATCGGCGCCATTCAGCACATTCTGCGGTCCGATTTGCTCCACGGCCCGGTGAACCTCGTAGCACCCAAACCAGTCACTAACGCGGAGTTTTCCAAAACACTGGGCAGCGTCCTGTCCCGCCCTGCCGTCTTCCCCGTTCCCGCCTTTGCCGCCCGCCTAGCCTTCGGAGAAATGGCTGAAGAGCTTCTGCTCGCCAGCCAGCGCATAGAACCGACCAAGCTGATCTCATCGGGATACCCATTCCGCTTCCCGACACTGCAGCAATCGCTGGAATCGCAGAAGTTGTAGCTCGGCGACGTCCATGTAGGCCAATAGGAACTATGTGGGGACAGCCGCCTCGGCTGTCCGGCGGCCCTGAAGTATCGGGCCGCAGGATGTTAATCTCGCGGCAATGCCTGAAACTTTTTCCCGATCTCCCCACTCCAATCCGTCAGTTGCAGAGTTTCGATTGAAGATGGGGGGCCGAATGCAATCTTCCACTCACCTAGCCCTAGTTCTGTTGGGATCACTTCTGGGCGTCACAGCCTGCAATGCCAAAGCAAGTCCAGCCGCTGCGGCCGTGCCGGCACCAGCGGTCGACGCCCCGCGTGCATCGGTACCTGGCCAGCAGACGGCTGTTCTTTCTGGCGGGTGCTTCTGGGGCGTGCAAGCGGTCTTCCAGCACGTCAAGGGAGTGGTAACCGCGACCTCCGGCTACGCTGGCGGAAAGGCTAAAACTGCGGAGTACGAACTTGTCAGTACCGGCGAAACCGGCCACGCCGAGTCTGTCCAGATCGTCTACGATCCCTCGCAGATCACTTACGGCGAACTGCTCCGAATCTTCTTCTCGGTTGCCCATGATCCCACGCAACTCAATCGTCAGGGCCCGGATGAAGGCGCGCAATACCGCTCGGCAATCTTCTACGCCAATGATGAACAGAAGCGCATCGCGCAGGCATACATCGCTCAACTCGACCAGGCAAAGGTGTTTTCCCGCCCGATCGTTACGCAGGTCGCGCCGCTCGAAGCCTTCTATCCGGCTGAGGCTTACCACCAGAATTACGCGGCCTTGCATCCCAATCAGCCGTACATCGTTTTCAACGACGCGCCCAAAGTGGCGCATTTGCGCCAGTTGTTTCCCGATATCTACCTAGGAAAGTGAACGAGGTTCCGGGGGATATCGATCTGCACTGCAGATTGGGTGAGTCTGTCTGAGTTAGCTAGCGCACGTTTACAGAATCGTGAGTCTCCGCGGGCACGTACTTCACCGCCGCCGTCCGTTCCAGCTTGTCCCAGGCGAACTTGCGTCCCTCCAAC
>Ga0209698_10000366_pt1 | contig 51009 bp, 48 predicted proteins | sample LitLauG_LLR_2012_FD_187203 | JGI IMG/M metagenome (GOLD analysis project Ga0209698, IMG submission 187203) | Freshwater sediment microbial communities from Pennsylvania, USA - Little Laurel Run_MetaG_LLR_2012 (SPAdes) (version 2) | ecosystem: Environmental > Aquatic > Freshwater > Creek >...
ACACGGGAGGGCGGCAGAGGTGAGCGGCGGCGGCAGGGGAATTGATTATATTGACGCCCCCGCCGGACCCTGGCGGTCCGGTGGGGGCGAAATTGACGCGGCAGTCCGCAAAATGCGACAATATTGGGCTTCGCTGGGCAGATTGGAAACAAGGGTTCGGGCCATGTTCGCAGTGATCAGGACGGGCGGCAAGCAGTATCGGGTGAGCGCGGGCGACCGCCTGAAGGTCGAGTCGCTGCCGGTTGCGGTCGGCCAGCAGGTGCAGCTCTCCGAGGTGCTGGCGCTGGGCGAGGGGTCGCAGGTCCGCGTGGGCGCCCCGCTGGTGCCCGATGCATCGGTCACGGCGACCGTGCTGTCGCACGGACGGCACGCAAAGCTGCGCATCTTCAAGATGCGCCGCCGCAAGCACTTCCAGAAGCACGCCGGGCACCGGCAGAATTTCACCGAGCTGCAGATCGACCGGATCGCCTGATTACGGACTGATTCCAGATGGCACACAAGAAAGCAGGCGGCTCGTCACGCAACGGCCGCGACTCGCAGCCGAAAATGCTCGGCGTGAAGGCCTACGGCGGCGAATCCGTCACCGCAGGCAGCATCATCGTGCGCCAGCGCGGAACGCGCGTGCACGCGGGCGACAACGTCGGCGTGGGGCGCGACCATACGCTGTTCGCGCTGGTCGACGGCACCGTCCGCTTCACCGTCGGCGGCCGCCAGAACCGCCAGCGGGTCAAGATCGTACCGCCGCAATCGCAATAGCGCCCCGGACCGGCCCTCGCGGCCGCGCAGCGACGCGGGCGGTCGGTGCTAGTTGCCTGCGCCCATGAAATTCGTCGACGAAGCTCGGATCGAGGTGATCGGCGGCCAGGGAGGCAATGGCTGCGCCTCCTTTCGCCGTGAAAAATTCGTTCCCAAGGGCGGACCGGACGGCGGCGATGGCGGGCGCGGCGGCGACGTGTGGGCCGTGGCCGACCGCAACCTGAACACCCTGCTGGACTACCGCTACACGCGCCGCCACCAGGCCGGCGACGGCGAGCACGGCACCGGCTCCGACTGCTTCGGCGCCGGCGGCCGCGACATCACGCTGCGGGTTCCGGTGGGCACGCTGGTGTTCGACGAGTCCAACGGCGCCGTGGTCGCCGACCTGGCGGTGGACGGCCAGCGCGCGATCCTGGCCGCCGGCGGGCGCGGCGGCCTGGGCAACCTGCATTTCAAGTCCAGCGTCAATCGCGCTCCGCGCAAGCGCACGCTGGGTGCGCCGGGGGAGTCGCGCAAGCTGCGGCTGGAGCTGAAGATCCTGGCCGACGTGGGGTTGCTGGGAGCGCCCAATGCCGGCAAGTCGACGCTGCTGGCGGCGGTGTCGAACGCCCGTCCCAAGGTGGCCGACTACCCGTTCACCACGCTGTATCCGCACCTGGGCATGGTGCGGATGGACCACGGCAAGGGCTTCGTGCTGGCCGATCTGCCCGGCCTGATCGAGGGGGCCGCCGAGGGGGCCGGCCTCGGCCACCAGTTCCTGCGGCACCTGGCGCGCACGCGGCTGCTGCTGCACGTGATCGACGCGGCGCCGTACGACGACACGGTCGACCCGGTGGCCCAGGCGCGCGCGATCGTGGCCGAGCTGAAGCGCTACGATGCCGGCCTGCAACGCAAGCCGCGCTGGCTGGTGCTGAACAAGATCGACGCGCTGGCGCCCGAGCACCGGCAGCAGCGCGTGGCCGAGCTGACCCAAAGCCTGCGCCGCCGGCTGCGCACCAAGGCGCCGGTGTTCGCGGTGTCGGCGGCGACCGGCGAAGGATGCCGCGAGCTGATGTGGGCGGTGCAGCAGTTCGTGTCGAGCGCGCAGGCCGCGGCGCCGGCCGAGGCGGCCGACGTGCGCTTCGAGCCGGCGGCCGCGGACGCGCGATGAGCGGATCCGGCTCGGCGCTCGCATCGGCGCGGCGCGCCGTGATCAAGGTCGGCAGCTCCCTGGTGACGAACGAGGGGCGGGGCCTGGACGCCGATGCGATCGCGCGTTGGGCGGCGCAGATCTCGGCGCTGCATCAAATGGGCAAGCAGGTGATCCTGGTGTCCAGCGGCGCCATTGCCGAAGGCATGCAGCGCCTGGGCTGGGCCCGGCGCCCCCAGCAGATCCACGAGCTGCAGGCCGCCGCCGCGGTCGGGCAGATGGGCCTGGCGCAGGCCTACGAGTCGGGCTTCGCCGCGCACGGGCTGCGCAGCGCCCAGGTGCTGCTGACGCACGCCGACCTGGCCGACCGGGCGCGCTATCTGAACGCGCGCTCCACCCTGATGACGCTGCTGGGCCTGCAGGTCGTGCCGGTCATCAACGAGAACGACACCGTGGTGACCGACGAGATAAAGTTCGGGGACAACGACACGCTGGCCGCGCTGGTGACCAACCTGGTCGAGGCCGACGTGCTGGTGATCCTGACCGATCAGGCGGGCCTGTTCAGCGCGGACCCGCGCACCGATCCCGGCGCGGTGCTGATCGGACAGGCCCAGGCGGGCGACCCGGCGCTGGAGGTGATCGCAGGAGGCAGCGGCAGCGTGGTCGGCTCCGGTGGCATGCTGACCAAGGTGCTGGCGGCCAAGCGCGCGGCCCGCAGCGGGGCATCGACGGTGATCGCCAGCGGGCGCGAAGACGACGTGCTGGTGCGGCTGGCCGGCGGCGTGGCGATCGGGACCGAACTGGCGCCCCGGCTGCCGGTGCTGACCGCGCGCAAGCAATGGCTGGCCGACCACCTGCAGCTCAAGGGCCGGCTGACGGTCGACGCCGGCGCCGCGCGCGCGCTGCGGCGCGAGGGCAAAAGCCTGCTGCCGGTGGGCGTGGTGCAGGTGGACGGCGAATTCGCGCGCGGCGACGTGGTGTCGTGTATCGGGCCGGACGGGCAGGAGGTGGCGCGCGGCCTGGTCAATTATTCGAGCGCCGAGGCGCGCCAGATCGCCCGCAAGCCCACCGGCGAGATCGCCGCAACGCTCGGCTTCATCGAGGAGCCGGAGCTGATCCACCGCGACAACCTGGTGGTCCTTTAGCGGGCGGCGCACCCTCTGCCTGTGCGGCCGGGCGGTCAACGGCTGGCGACCGATCGCCCCTCGCCCGCGCAAGCGGGAGAGGGCAGGGGGAGAGGGCGTACGGCTCTCAGGACTTGCGTTGATCGCCGCGGAACGCGTACTGCGACAGCTCCGTCAGCGCCTGCTGGTACACCGCGCGCTTGAACTCGATCACCGCGTCCTGCGGAATCCAGTAGTCGTGCCAGCGCCAGGCGTCGAATTCGGGCTTTTCACTGCGGCGCAGGCAGACGTCGCATTCGCGACCGACCAGCCGCAGCAGGAACCAGATCTGCTTTTGCCCGCGGTAATTGCCCCGCAGGTCGCGTCGGATCCACTGCTCGGGAACCTCGTAACGCAGCCACTCCCGCGTGCGCCCCACGATCCGCACATGTTCCGCGTTCAGCCCGATCTCTTCGTACAGCTCGCGGTACATGGCCTGCTCGGGGGTTTCGCCGTGCTTGATCCCCCCTTGCGGGAACTGCCAGGAGTGCTGCTTTGCGCGTTTTCCCCAGAATACCTTGTTGCTGTCGTTGAGCAGGATGATGCCGACATTCGGGCGGTAGCCTTCCTTGTCCAGCATGCCATCACCTGAAGCTATATCATCTGCCGCCGATTATAGGAGCCGGCCGGCGCGGCTCAAACGCAGTCCGTGCGGCCCGATCGGCCGGCTTATTTCGAAAATGCCTCGCCCATGAGAGCTTCCCGCTTTTTCATCTCGACGCTGAAGGAGGCGCCGGCCGACGCCGACGTCGTCAGCCAGCAACTGATGCTGCGCGCCGGCATGATCAAGAAGCTGGCTGCCGGAATCTACACCTACATGCCGGTCGGGTTGCGCTCGATCCGCAAGATCGAGGCCATCGTCCGCGAGGAGATGAACCGCGCGGGCGCAGTCGAGCTGCTGATGCCGGTGGTGCAGCCGGCCGAGCTGTGGATGCAGAGCGGGCGCTGGGACAAGTACGGGCCGGAGCTGCTCCGGCTGAAGGACCGGCACCAGCGCGACTTCGTCATCCAGCCGACCTCCGAGGAGGTGGTCACCGACATCGTGCGGCAGGAAATCCGCAGCTACCGCCAGCTGCCGGTGAACTTCTATCACATCCAGACCAAGTTCCGCGACGAACGGCGGCCGCGCTTCGGCGTGATGCGGGGGCGCGAGTTCACGATGAAGGACGCCTATTCGTTCGATCGCGACCTGGACGGGGCGCGCCGCAGCTACGATGCGATGTACGCGGCCTACGAGAAGATCTTCACCAGGATGCGGCTGCGCTTCCGGGCCGTCGCGGCCGACACGGGCGCCATCGGCGGTACGCGCTCGCACGAGTTCCAGGTGACCGCCGACACCGGCGAGGACCAGATCGCCTTCTGTCCCGACAGCGATTTCGCCGCCAACGTCGAGCTGGCCGAGGCGATGCCGCTGCTGCCCGCACGTGTCGGCCCGCTGCAGCCGATGCGCAAGCTGGCCACCCCGGGCCAGCAGCGCTGCGCCGACGTGGCCGCGTACCTGGGCGTGCCGGTCGAGCGGACGGTCAAGGCGGTGGTGCTGGCGGTCGAGGCCGCGGACGGCGGCGACAGCGCCGCATCCCGCGGCCCCGAGATCTGGATGCTGCTGGTGCGGGGCGATCACGATCTGAACGAGATCAAGGCCGGCAAGCTGCCGGGCCTGGAGCGCGGCTGGCGCCTGGCGAGCGAGGCCGAGATCGTGGCCCACTTCGGGTCTCCGCCCGGCTACCTGGGCCCGGTGTCTCCCAGCAATCCGGTGCGCGTGGTGGCGGACCGCACGGTGGCCCGGATGAGCGATTTCGTCTGCGGCGCCAACGAGCGGGGCTTCCACCTGGCGGGCGTGAACTGGGGCCGTGATCTGCCCGAGCCGAACGCCGTGGCCGATATGCGCAACGTGGTGGCGGGCGACCCGTCGCCCGACGGCAAGGGCGTGCTGCAGATCCAGCGCGGCATCGAGGTCGGTCATGTGTTCCTTCTCGGGTCCCTCTACTCGGACAGGCTCGGCGCGACTTATCTGGACGAGGCGGGCCAGACACACCCGATCCAGATGGGCTGCTACGGGATCGGGATCACGCGCCTGCTGGGCGCCGCCATCGAGCAGAACCACGACGCGCGCGGCATCATCTGGCCCGGTCCGATCGCCCCGTTCGAGGTGGTGATCTGCCCGATCAATTACCAGCAGTCGACCCCGGTGCGCGAGCACGCCGAGCGCCTCCACCAGGAGCTGTGCGACGCCGGCGTCGACGTGCTGCTCGACGACCGCGGCGAGCGCCCCGGGGCGATGTTCGCCGACGCCGAGCTGATCGGAATCCCGCACCGGATCACGGTCGGCGAGCGCGGTCTGAAGACGAACCAGCTGGAGTACGCATCGCGGCGCGAGCTGGCCCCTTCGATGATTCCGGTTGCCGATGCGGTGGCGTTCATCCGCGAGCGGCTCGATCGCTGACAGCGGGCGGGCCGCCCGCCGCGCGATCGTCGGCGCGGCCCTGGCGCTGCCGTGGGCGCTGGCCTGGCGAGGCGCGCGCGCCGGCGCGCAGGAATACGAGCCGCTGGCCGACTCGGTGCGCACCGCGCTCGCGGCGCGCATCGCCGATACCGCCCCGCCGCAGCGCAAATTCGATCGCGTCGAGGACCGGATCGCCTACGTGGACTGGCTGGCCGAGATGTCGCAGCGCCTGGCCACCCAGGAACCGGATTACCGCACGCGGGTCGACCTGTTGCGCACGCTCGACTACGAGTGCACCCGCGCCGGCCTGGATCGCCAGATGATCCTGGGGCTGATCCAGGTCGAGAGCGCGTTCCGCAAGTACGCGATTTCAGTGGCCGGAGCGCGCGGGTACATGCAGGTGATGCCGTTCTGGGCCTCGCTGATCGGCGACGGCGACGCGCGGCGCCTGTTCGACATGCGCACCAACCTGCGCTACGGCTGCGTGATCCTGCGCCACTACCTGGACGGCGACAAAGGGGACCTGTTTCGCGCTCTCGGACGCTACAACGGCAGCGTCGGCCGGCCGGAGTATCCGCAGGCCGTGCTGGCCAGGTGGCACGGCCAGTGGAACTACCTGCCGAAGATCAGACAGGTGCGTTGACCGGTGCGTTCGCGCAACGCGATGGCCACGACCGTCCTGGGCGGGCGGCGCGGGCCGTGACTACCTTCTGAAGGTCCGCCAGGCGCGTTGATCCGTGGCGGTGGGCTGCGCTCCGAACTGCGCGGCCCACCACAGCGCCAGCACCAGGCCCGCGATCGTGACAGGGATCGCGAGCAGCAGCGCCATGCCGGCCTGCCACAGCGCTCCCATCACGAGGTACGACGCAATGCTGATGCCCATCGGCAGCGCCAGAACTTTCAGCTCGAGCGCGGGCTTGTATTGAATGGCGTCCGCGCGGATCGCATTCAAATTCGAGCGAGTCATTGTCGCCTCCTCGCGAAGACGGTAAGGCCAAGTTCTCGAAGCCGAAATCACATGAGGGCGTCAGGCACGCGCGCGCGGATACCGCCTGTTCGTCTTGACGCGGCATTCGAATGACTTCGCGCGACCTGGCAAATCCTATCGGCGCGGTCCGCCCGGCAGACCGCCCATGGCGCCCAGCGCCCGCATCATCTTGCCGATGCCGCCCTTCTGCATCTGCTTCATCATCGCCTGCACCTGCTCGAACTGCGCCAGCAGACGGTTGACCTCCTGCACCGGCACCCCCGAGCCCGCGGCGATGCGGCGCTTGCGGGATGCCTTGATCAGCTCGGGCTTGGCCCGTTCCACCGCGGTCATCGAGTTGATGATGCCTTCCAGGCGTCGCACCTGGCGGTCCGCGTCCTGGGTGTTGACGCTTCCGGCCGCCTTGGCGATCTGGGCCGGCAGCTTCTCGAGCAGGTTGCCGACCCCGCCCATCCGGCGCATCTGCACCACCTGTTCGCGAAAGTCGTTCAGGTCGAAGCGGGCCCCCGACCGCAGGCGGCGGGTCAGCCGCTCGGCCGCGTCGACGTCGATCGACTTGTGCACGTCCTCGACCAGCGCCACGATGTCGCCCATGCCCAGCACGCGGCCCGCCATCCGGTCCGGGTCGAAGCGCTCCAGTCCATCGAGCTTTTCGCCCACCCCGGCGAACTTGATCGGCTTGCCGGTGACGTGACTGACCGACAGCGCCGCGCCTCCGCGCGCGTCGCCGTCGAGCTTGCTGAGCACGATGCCGGTCAGCGGCAGGCGCGCGGCGAAGGCCGAGGCGGTGTTGACCGCGTCCTGGCCCAGCATCGCATCGACCACGAACAGCGTCTCGACCGGCGCGAGTTCCGCGTGCAGCTGCGAGATCTCCTGCATCATCGGCTCGTCGACGGTGGTGCGGCCGGCGCTGTCGACCAGCAGCACGTCGAAATAGTGGCGGCGCGCGTGCGAGAGCGCCTCGCGCGCGATCGCCGCCGGCGCCATCGCGGCGTCGCTGGCGAAGCACTCGGCGTCGGCCGCCGCGCTCACCGCCCGCAGCTGCTCGATCGCGGCCGGCCGGTAGACGTCGGTCGATACCGTCAGCACCTTCTTCTTGCGCTCGGCGATCAGCAGGCGGGCCAGCTTGCCGCAGGTGGTCGTCTTGCCGGCCCCCTGCAGGCCGGCCAGCAGGACCACGGCCGGCGGCTGCACGGCCAGGTTCAGCTCCCGCTGTGCGGCCGGCACGTCGGCACCCATCAGGCGCGCCAGCTCCCGGTGCACGATGCCCACCAGCGCCTGTCCCGGTGTCAGGCTACCGGCCACCTCCTGTCCGAGCGCTCGCTCGCGCACCCGCGCGATGAAATCGCGCACGACCGGCAGCGCCACGTCGGCCTCGAGCAGCGCCAGCCGCACTTCGCGCAGCATGTCCTGCGTGTTCGATTCGGTCAGGCGTGCCTGGCCGCGCAACTGCTTGGCGATGCGTGCCAGTCGGTCGGTCAGTTGGTCGAGCATCCGGATCGGTGCCGAAATCGGCCGTGGTATAAGAAAGTTGCCATGACAGGCCCCGAATTCTACGGTTTTGCGGCTTTTTGCACCGCGTTGCTGTACCTGGGGATCGCCGCGCTCAGCTGGGTCCAGCTACGGGCCGAGGTGCCGGCCGAACGCCGGTTCGGCCTGGTGGCCGCGCTGATGCTGCCCGCGCTGGTGGGGCACGCGATCGCGCTGGGCGGCGCGGTGTTCGGCCTCGGCGGGCTGCGATTCGGATTCGCGCACGCGCTGTCGGCCACGCTGCTGATCAGCGGCGCGCTGCTTTGGATCGAGGGCTTCTTCGTTCCGCTGCGCGGCCTGTACCTGCTGGTGGCGCCGATCGCCGCAGTGACGGTGCTGCTGCCGCCGTTCTTCCATGGGGTTTCGCTCGCGGCCGAGGGCTCGTCGCTGGCGCTGCGGCTGCACCTGAGCGTGGCGATCCTGTCGTACAGCATCCTGACCGTGGCCGCGCTGCATGCGTTGCTGATGGCGCTGGTCGACCACTATCTGCACCAGCCGTCGGCCGACCCGGGCCGGGGCCTGGCGCGCCTGTTCGCCCGGCTGCCGCCGCTGCTGGCGCTGGAGTCGCTGCTGTTCCGGCAGATCGCGGTGGGCTTCGTGCTGCTCAGCGCGACCCTCGTATCGGGCTCGGTCTTTTCGGAGGAGCTGTTCGGCCGGCCGCTGCGGTTCGACCATACGACCGCGCACAAGATCGTGTTCGCGCTGCTGTCGTGGGCGGTGTTCGGCGCGCTGCTGGCGGGGCGGGTCGTGTTCGGCTGGCGCGGCCGCAGCGCGCTGCGATGGACCTTCACCGGTTTCGTGATGCTGCTGCTCGCCTACGTAGGAAGCCGCTTCGTGGTCGAGGTGCTGCTGGGCAGGGTGGGCTGATCGCGTGGGGCGCCTGCTGTTCTGGATCCTGTTGGCACTGGTCGCCTATGGCGTCGTGAAGAGCTGGTCGCGCCCGGCCGCCAGCCGGCCCGCGGGCGGCCAGCCCTCCGAGCCGATGGTCCGCTGTGATGCGTGCGGGCTGAACGTGCCGCAGTCCGAGGCGCGCGGCCGCGACGGCAAGTGGTACTGCAGCGGGGAGCACCTGGAGCGGGCGCAGCCCGGCCGCGACGATGCCTGAACGCGCCGGCGCCGATGCGGGCGCGCCCGATCGGCCGGACTCCGCACCGCCGGGCGGCCGCGGCCAGGGGTTCGTGAACCTGCTGCGGCCGGCGGAAGATGCGCCTCCCGAAGCGGCCTGGCCGACGTTGCAGACCTTCGAGCTGGTGCGCGTGCTGATATCGACGGCGCTGCTGCTGTCCGTGATGATGTTCGGCGCGCCGGTGACCGGTCACGAGCTGGGCACCGGTCCGGGGCGGCTCGCCGGCCTGCTGGGGGCGTATTTCGCGCTGTCCATCGCGCTGCTGGCCTGGACCCTGATGAGCCGCAGCCGGATCGGGCTGCAGATCTGGGCGCACCTGGCGGTCGACCTGCTGCTGATCTCCCTGCTGGTCGTGCTGGGCGGCGGCATACGTGCCGGGGTGTTCATCCTGTACCTGCTGCCGCTGGCCGAGGCGTCGCTGGCACTGTCGAGCCTGGGCGCGTTTTTCGTCTGCTCGCTCGCGTCCCTGGTGCTGCTGGGCAACGAAGCGCAGCACGTGCTGGGTCCGGAACCCGGGGAAGCGCAGCTGTTCCAGGCCGGGGTGGTGGGCGCGGCGCTGTTCGGGATCACCGCGCTGCTGCGCCTGCTGTCGACGCGGCTGTCGCGCCAGGAGCAGCTGGCGCGCGTGCGCGGCCGCGAGCTGGACAGTCAGCTCCAGATCAACCGGCTGGTGATCTCGCAGATGGATCAGGGCGTGATCGTGGCCGATGCCAGCACGCTGGTACGGGCCAACAACCGGGCGGCGCGCTCGATGCTGGGATTCGATCCGGACGCGCATCTCACCGGCCGGCGCCTGCTGGAAATGGACTCGGCGCGCGAGCTGGCAGACGCCTTCCTGAACTGGCTGCAGTCGCTCGAACGGGGCGCCGCGACCGCGCAGTCGGACATCGTGATCAGGGGGCTCGAGGAGGGGATCGCCGGCGCGCAGCGACGCCTGCGCGTGCGCTTCGCGCGACCCGATTTCCAACCCTCCGGCGAATACGTGATCTTCCTTGAGGACCTGCAGGCGATCGAGGAGCGCGCGCAGCGGCTGAAGCTGGCCGCGATGGGTCGTCTGACCGCCTCGATCGCCCATGAGATTCGCAATCCGCTGGCGGCCATCAGCCAGGCCGGACAGCTGCTGTCCGAGGACGTGCGCGATCCGCTGCACCAGCGCCTGGCCTCGATCGTGCGCGAGAACACGCAGCGCCTGAACCGCCTGGTCGAGGACGTGCTGCGCGCGGCGCGGCGCGACCCGCCGCTGTCGGACGAGCTCGACCTGTCGCAATTCTGCGCGGCCTGGCTGGGCGAGTTCGTGCGCGACCGCGGCCTGGCCGCGGACGCCATCCGGCTGGCAGCGCCCCCGGGTCTGGCGGTTCGCTTCGAGCAGAACCAGCTGCGCCAGGTCCTTTTCAACCTGGTCGACAACGCGCAGCGCTACTGCTCGGGCCGCCCGGGCAGCGTCGAGATCCGGGCCGAACCGGCGGGCGAGCGGGCCACGCCGGTCTGCTTGTGGGTGTTCGACGACGGGCCCGGCGTGGCGGCCGCCGACCGCGCGTCGATGTTCGAACCGTTTTTCACCACACACACGCGCGGCACGGGCCTGGGGCTGTACCTGGCGCGCGAGTTCTGCATGGCCAACGGATTCGACCTGTCCTACGGCGCCTGGCAGCCGCCGGCGGGGCCGCCCCGCTTCGGGTTCTGCCTGCGGTTCGGCCCGCCCGAGGCCCGGCGTGACGAGGCGGCCGATTTCATGGATACACTGCCCGCCAGATGAATCCGGCCCAGGGCTCCGCCACGGAGACGCCCACGCGTCCGGGCGCGGGCTCGCCCCGGGCGCCGGCCGTGCTGGTGGTCGACGACGAGGCGGACCTGCGCGACCTGCTGTCGCTGACGCTGGTGCGCATGGGTCTGGACGCCGACAGCGCCGGTTCGGTGGCGCGCGCGCGCGAGTTGATGGCCGGGCGCGCCTATTCGCTGTGCCTGACCGACATGCGCCTGCCCGACGGCTCCGGGCTGGACCTGGTGCGCGAAGTGCACGGCCGCGGCGGCCCCAAGATCGCCGTGATCACCGCCTTCGGCAGCGCGGAAAACGCGGTGGCGGCTTTGAAGGCGGGTGCTTTCGACTACCTGACCAAGCCGGTCGACCTGGATCAGCTGCGCGTGCTGGTGCGTTCCGCGCTGCGCGGGCTGTCGGCCGGCGGCAAGCAGGCCGACCCGGAAGCCGCGCCCGAGCAGGGGGCGCTCGGACGCCTGATCGGAGAGTCCGACTCGATCGTCCAGTTGCGCACGATGATCGCGCGGCTCGGACAGAGCATGGCGCCGGTGGCGATCTTCGGGGAATCCGGCAGCGGCAAGGAGCTGGTGGCGCGCGCGATCCACGAGGCCTCGGCGCGCCGCGACATGCCGTTCATCGCGGTGAACTGCGGCGCCATCACCGAGAACCTGATGGAAGCTGAATTCTTCGGATACCGGCGCGGTGCCTTCACGGGGGCCGATCGCGACCGGGACGGTTTCTTCCAGGCGGCCGCCGGCGGCACGCTGTTCCTGGACGAGGTCGCCGAGCTGCCGCTGGGCATGCAGGTGAAGCTGCTGCGCGCGATCCAGGAGCGCCGCGTGCGCAAGGTCGGCGCCACGGCCGAGGATCCGGTCGATGTCCGCATCCTGTGCGCGACCCACCAGGAGCTGCACAAACTGATCGCGAGCGGGCGCTTCCGGCAGGACCTGTTTTACCGCCTCAACGTGATCGAACTGCGCGTGCCCAGCCTGCGCGAGCGGGTCGGCGACATCCCGGCCATCGCCGCCTCCATCTTGCAGCGGATCGGCGACCGCTCCGGCCTGGCGCCGACCCGGCTGTCCGATGCGGCCGTTAGCGCGCTGCAGCACCGTCCATTTCCAGGCAACGTGCGCGAGCTGGAGAACGTCCTGGAGCGCGCGCTGGCGCTGGCGCCTGGCGAGGAGCTGCAGGCCCAGGACCTGCAGCTTCCGGTGCCGGACGCGCCGTCGGACGCGCCGCAGGCCGCGCCCCCGACCGAAGCGGCGGACGCCTCCGCCAGGGCGGAGGCGGCTGCCATCGGCCTCGACCAGGGCGTGCCGACCGATCTGGAAGCCTACCTGGGCGCGGTCGAGCGCGATGCGATCCGCGCCGCGCTGGCCCGCACCGGCCACAACCGGACCGCCGCAGCCCAGCTGCTGGGCATCTCGTTCCGGCAGATGCGCTACCGCATGCGGCGCCTGGGTCTGAAGTAGCAGGAGGCCGCCGCATGCGCCGGGCACCCCGGACGCCGCAGGCGCGATTCTCGATCGATGCGGCCGGCTGGGTGCCGGCCGCGCGCCGGCTGACCTCGCCGAACCGCGACGCGCGGCCGCCCGACGCGCGCATCGAGCTGCTCCTGGTCCACAACATCAGCCTGCCTCCCGGTGAATTCGGGACCGGGCAGATCGAGCGCCTGTTCACGAATCGGCTCGACCCCGACGCGCATCCGTATTTCGCCTCGCTGCGCGGGCTGCGGGTGTCGGCGCACTTCCTGATCGCGCGCGACGGGCGCCTGACCCAGTTCGTCGCGTGCACCGAGCGGGCCTGGCACGCCGGCGAATCCGTGTTCGAGGGCCGCACCCGCTGCAACGACTTCTCGCTGGGCGTGGAGCTGGAAGGCACCGACACGCTCGCCTACACCGACCACCAGTACGAGGTGCTCACGCGGCTGGCGCGCACCTTGTTCGCGGCCTATCCGCTGCGCGCGGTGCGCGGCCACAGCGACGTGTCGGCGCCCCGCAAGACCGACCCCGGAGCCGCTTTCGACTGGCGGCGCTTTGCGGCCGCGCTGGATGTCGGCGGGGCCGTCTTCGCGCCCGGGCTGCTGGCCTAGTTGGCTCCTTTGTCCGTGCGAGCCGGGCGCTTCGGCGGCCAGGGCCGCCTTCGCTGGCCCGTTCTGACGGCCTGGCCTGGACCGCGTTCGCGGCGGGGCTTCCGGGTCAATCCGTTTTACGCGCGACCGCGGCCCCGGTTGCGGCCAGGCACTCCGTGCTGCCGTGCAAGAAATTTTGATCTTGCTCCGTTGCGCGCGTTCCCATAAGATGGCCCACAACACTTTGTAAGAAACGCCAGTGGCACCACAACATCTTGTATTCGCAACGGACGGCGTGCCGCACGCGGGCGGCTGCGGCGGCCGCTTCCTACCGGTTGTGGTCGACCCGGCCGACGCGCTCAAACCGTTTGCGCCGCCCGCCGGCGCGTTGCTCAGGGGGATCTGAAATGCAGCCAACCACTCGCCAGGATGTGACGGCCACGGTGCAGCGGCTGCCGGTCGCGGGCGGCGCGCCGGCCGACTCGCGCCTGGAGCGGCCGCGCGCGAGTTCGCTGGCCGATTGCCAGGTGATCCGCCGCAACGGGGCGGTGGTGGCGTTCGAGCCCAACAAGATCGTGGTCGCGATGACCAAGGCCTTCATCGCGGTGCGCGGCGGGCAGGGCGCCGCCTCGGCGGCGATCCGCACGCAGGTGGAGGCCTTGACCTCGTCCGTGGTCGTGGCCCTGTTGCGGCGGCAGCCGGCCGGCGGGACCTTCCACATCGAGGACATCCAGGACCAGGTCGAGCTGGCGCTGATGCGCGCCGGCGCGCACGACGTGGCCCGCTCCTACGTGCTGTATCGGGAGCAACGCGCCCAGCAGCGGGCCCGGCAGCGCGACGAGCAGCCGGCGCGCGAGGCCGAGCTCACCGTGGTCGACGGCGAGCGCCGGTTCCCGCTGGACCGCGCCGCGCTGCGGGGGCTGATCCAGTCCTCCTGCGAAGGGCTCGATGCGGGCGTGTCGGCCGACGCCGTGCTGAATGAGACGCTGAAGAACCTGTACGACGGCGTGCCGCTGGCGGAAGTGCACAAGTCCGCGATCCTGGCGGCGCGCGCGCTGGTCGAGACCGATCCCGACTACGGCCGCTTGAGCGCCCGGCTGCTGCTGCACTCGATCCGGCGCGAGGTGCTGGGCGAGGAGGCCGACCAGGCGGCGATGAACCAGCGCTATGCCGACTATTTCCCGCGCGGCATCCGGGTCGGAATCGAGGCGGGGCGCCTGGACGAGCGGCTGGGCCGCTTCGACCTGGCCCGGCTGGCCCGTGCGCTGCGCCCGGAGCGGGACCTGCAGTTCACCTACCTGGGACTGCAGACGCTGTACGACCGCTACTTCCTGCACCACGACGGGCGGCGCTTCGAGCTGCCCCAGACCTTCTTCATGCGCGTGGCCATGGGGCTGGCGATGAAGGAGGTCGAGCCGGAAGCGCGCGCGATCGAGTTCTACGAGGTGCTTTCGCGCTTCGATTTCATGTGCTCGACCCCGACCCTGTTCAACTCCGGAACCTGCCATCCGCAGCTTTCGTCCTGCTACCTGACCACGGTGGCGGACGATCTGGACTCGATCTACGAGGCCATCAAGGAAAACGCGCTGCTGGCCAAGTACGCCGGCGGCCTGGGCAACGACTGGACCCCGGTGCGGGCGCTCGGTTCGCACATCCGGGGCACCAACGGCAAGTCGCAGGGGGTGGTGCCGTTCCTGAAGGTGGTGAACGACACCGCAGTCGCGGTCAACCAGGGCGGCAAGCGCAAGGGGGCGGTGTGCTGCTACCTGGAGGTCTGGCACCTGGACATCGAGGAGTTCCTCGAGCTGCGCAAGAACACGGGAGACGACCGGCGCCGCACCCACGACATGAACACGGCCAACTGGATCCCCGACCTGTTCATGAAGCGCGTGGCGCAGGACGGCCAGTGGACGCTGCTGTCCCCGAGCGACTGCCCGCAACTGCACGAGCTGACCGGGCGCGCGTTCGAGCAGGCCTACCAGGAGCTCGAGGGCAGGGCCGAGCGTGGCGAGCTGAAGGTCCATCGCAGGCTGCCGGCGCGGCAGCTGTGGCGCAAGATGCTCAGCATGCTGTTCGAGACCGGCCATCCCTGGATCACCTTCAAGGATGCCTGCAACCTGCGCTCGCCCCAGCAGCACGTGGGCGTGGTGCACAGTTCCAACCTGTGCACCGAGATCACGCTGAACACCGGCGACAGCGAGATCGCGGTGTGCAACCTGGGTTCGGTCAACCTGCCGGCCCACCTGACGCAGGACGTCGACGGCCGCGCCTGCCTGGACCACGACAAGCTCAAGCGCACGATCCACACCGCGATGCGGATGCTCGACAACGTGATCGACATCAATTACTACGCGGTGGACAAGGCGCGCAACGCCAATTTCCTGCACCGCCCGGTCGGGCTGGGGGTGATGGGCTTCCAGGACTGCCTGTACCGGCTGGGGATTGCGTACGCGTCGCCGGCCGCGGTGGAGTTTGCCGATCGCAGCCAGGAAGCCGTCTGCTATTACGCCTACTGGGCCTCCACCGAGCTGGCGGCCGAGCGGGGCCGTTACTCCTCTTACCCCGGTTCGCTGTGGGACCAGGGCATCCTGCCGCAGGACACGCTGGCGCTGCTGGCGGCCGAGCGCGGCGGCCACGTTGAGCTGGACGCCTGTGCCAGCCTGGACTGGGAGCCGCTGCGCGACCGGATCCGCCGCTTCGGGATGCGCAACTCCAATTGCGTGGCGATCGCCCCCACCGCGACCATCTCCAACATCGTGGGCGTGTCGGCCAGCATCGAACCGACCTTCCAGAACCTTTTCGTCAAGTCGAATCTGTCCGGCGAGTTCACCGTGGTCAACGAATACCTGGTGCGCGAGCTGAAGTCGCTGGGCATCTGGGACGAGGTGATGGTGGCCGACCTGAAGTACTTCGACGGCAACCTGGCCCGGATCGACCGGGTCCCGGCACCGGTCCGGGAGCTGTTCGCCACCGCCTTCGAAATCGACCCGACCTGGCTGGTTGAGTGCGGCGCGCGTCGCCAGAAATGGATCGACCAGGCCCAGTCGCTCAACATATATATGGGCGGCGCTTCCGGCCGGCGCCTCGACGAGCTGTACCGGCTGGCCTGGATCCGGGGTCTTAAGACGACCTACTACCTCCGGACGATGGGAGCGACCCACGCCGAGAAGTCCACCAGCCGGGCCGGCCAGCTGAACGCGGTGCCCAGCGATTCCGACGAGACGGGCGGGGCCGTGTGCGCCCTGAAGCCCGGCCAGGCTGGATTCTCCGAGTGCGAGGCCTGCCAGTAGGGCGGGCTTCGATTCCGACCGCCAGACGGCAGGAGCCACGACCGATGCTTTCCTGGAACGAAACCGCCGATCCCGCAACACCGGAAGGGCGCCCGTCCGACCCGCGCGAGGCCCGGGTCGCATCCTTGCCGAGATTCCCGACCAAGCCGATCGCGCCGGATTTCGCTTGGGCCGAACGCGACGCCGGCCGCACGCTGGCCGGCATGGCCCAGCCGGGCGCGCTGCAGCCGGCGGCCGAGCGGCCCACGCAGGGGCGCGTGCGGGCGGAGGACAAGCGCATCATCAACGGGCACACCGACGTCAATCAGCTGGTGCCGCTGAAGTACAAATGGGCGTGGGACAAGTACCTGTCGGCTTGCGCCAACCACTGGATGCCCCAGGAGGTCAACATGGCGCGCGACATCGCGCTGTGGAAGGACCCGGGCGGGCTGACGGAGGACGAGCGGCGCGTCGTGAAGCGCAACCTCGGGTTCTTCGTCACGGCCGACTCCCTGGCGGCCAATAACATCGTGCTGGGCACGTACCGCCACATCACCGCTCCCGAATGCCGCCAGTTCCTGCTGCGGCAGGCCTTCGAGGAGGCGATCCACACCCACGCCTACCAGTACATCGTCGAGTCGCTCGGCCTGGACGAGGCCGAGATCTTCAACGCCTACAACGAGGTGTCGTCGATCCGCGCCAAGGACGAGTTCCTGATCCCGTTCATCGACACCCTGACCGATCCGTCCTTCCGGACCGGCACGCCCGAGACGGACCAGGCGCTGCTCAGGTCGCTGATCGTATTCGCCTGCCTGATGGAAGGGCTGTTCTTTTACGTCGGGTTTACCCAGATCCTGGCGCTGGGGCGCCAGAACAAGATGACCGGGGCGGCCGAGCAGTACCAGTACATCCTGCGCGACGAGTCAATGCACTGCAACTTCGGCATCGACCTGATCAACCAGATCAAGCTGGAGAACCCGCGCCTGTGGACCCCGGAGTTCCGGGCCGGCATCCGGGAATTGTTCTCGCAGGCGGTCGAGCTGGAATACCGCTACGCCGAGGACACGATGCCGACGGGGGTGCTCGGGCTGAACGCGCCGATGTTCAAGGGCTACCTGCGCTACATCGCGAACCGGCGCTGCCAGCAGATCGGCATCGAGCCGCTGTTCGACGCCGCCGAGAACCCCTTCCCGTGGATGAGCGAGATGATCGATCTGAAAAAGGAGCGCAACTTCTTCGAGACGCGCGTGATCGAGTACCAGACCGGCGGCGCGCTGAGCTGGGAATGATCGAATTGGCGGCGCAATCCGGGTGAATGCGTGCGTTCAACAACGAGAATTTTTGCGAATCACGCGAAAACTTTGCAAAAATATCTTGCGATGTTGTGCGATTCAGAGTTACAGTGCGGCCTGTATTTGGTTGCTCGATCGAAACGATCGATCACTGAATTGAACTCGGACAGTCACAGTAGACGGGTCACCGCCAGCAGTCAGGAACCCAAACCAATCGAGACGCACGGGTCTTGCGGGAGCATTTCTCCCCGAAAAACCGTGACCTCCGGCAGCATCCCGTCCCGCTCCGGTTCCACCGACTCCCCACCGATACCCAGCGCCGGCCCCAGGCCAGCGCTCCCCGCGCGCGCCGCACTTTCCCCTGCGCAGCGCGCGCATCGCGCCGAATTCATCAGCGTCAGCGGCCACCGCTTTGACCGTTCCGCGCTTCGCTCGGATATGCGCCATTCAAAACGCATTTCTGGGCATGCCGCGGCGACAGAGCATCCGCATGCGCCGATGAATCGCTCGGTCCGCCGCACCCGTGGCGACCGGGTTTGTCTTCATCCTCACGTAACTCTTTAGGAGATCTACCATGGCAACGAAGAAGAAATCGGCGAAGAAGTCGGCCAAGAAATCGGCGAAGAAGTCCTCCAAGAAGAAGTCATCTAAGAAGAGGTCAGCTAAGAAGTCGGCCAAGAAGTCCGCCAAGAAGTCGGCCAGGAAGTCCGCCAGGAAAGCTGCTAAAAAAAAAGTAGCTAAGAAGGCGAAGAAGGCCAAAAAGGCGAAAAAGGCCACGAAGCGTGCCCCCCGGAAGCCGGCTGCAAAGCCGGCCGCTCCGGCGGCACCAGCCGCTCCGGCCGCTCCGGCGGCCACGGCAGCTCCGGGCGCCAAGACCGCGCTGAATCCAGCCGCGGCTTGGCCGTTCCCTACGGGCAGCCGGCCATAGCGGCTCACGGCGAACCTTGAGGCGTCGCACCGCGACGCCTCTTTTTTTGTGCGCCCTGCCAGCCGCCGTCAGCCGGCTGGCTCCGTCATCGATCAGCAGAGGCGACCAACCGGGCGGTCTCTACGCTTCTTCAAAATTCCAGACGGAAGCCGGCGGAACGTTGAGCCAGACGCGCGCGGTCAGGCGGCCGCGCAAATCCAGATCGGGCAGCGGCGATCCCAGGCCGTAGGTGTACTGGATGAAGCGGCCACCCTCGGCCAGGAGCCGCAGGCTGCGGCGAACGATGCGATCGCGGGTCGCCTTGGGCAGCGTGAGAAGCGGCAGGCAGGAAACCACCGACGAGGCCGAATGGATGCCCAGGGGAGCAAGCAGCTCGGTCAGGTGGAGGGCGTCGCCCTGAAGTACGCGCAGCTGCGGGAAGCGCCGACGCAACAGCGCACACAGGAACGCATCCTTTTCGATGACGATCAGGCGCTCCGGATCGATTCCCGTCTGCAGCAGCGCCTTGGTGACGCTGCCGGTTCCTCCTCCCAGCTCGATGACCGGCTGGTCCGAGGCCAGATCGATCTGGCTGGCCACGGCCCGGGCCAAAAATGGGCTGGAGGGAACCACGGAGCCGACCTGCCGGGGCGCCGCGAGCCACCGAGACAGGAACAATGCCCCTTCCCATTCGGCGCTGGCAGCGCTCAACCAGGACGACAGACGGGTGTCTGCCACCACAACGCCAGTTGCGCGGTTCCTGGTTGGTTTGACGGCAGGGAGCAAGCCGGCACCTTGTCCGGCTCACCGGACCACAAGGGTGGGAGGAGCGATGATATCGGAGGCAAAGGACCGGGGTCGGCTTTCCATCGATCGTCCGGCGGCGACCCGGCCGCTACAATCGGCCCGATCCGTCTCGGAATGCCGTGATGTCGCTGCTGCTGGGAATCGTCCACCTGCTGCTGAACACCGCCGCCGCGCTGCTGGGCGGCGCATTGCTGCTGCGGGTGTACCTGTCCTGGCTGCGGATCGCCGGCCACAACCCGCTGTATCAGTTCTCCTGGGCCCTGACCGAATGGCTGGCCAGGCCGTTTCGCGCGCTGCTGCCGGCGCGCACGCGCATCGACTGGGCGTGCGTGGCGGCGGCGCTGACGGTGGCGCTGGTGTTCGTGTTGCTGTTGCGGCTGATCGGGGCCGGGGCCCTGTCGGACTGGTCGCTGCTGGTTCCCCAGGCGCTCGGCCTGGTCGTGCACTGGGCCCTGTACATGTTGATGGTGCTGGTCACCATCTACGCGCTGCTCAGCCTGGTCAACCCCCACGCGCCGCTGGCGCCGACCTTCGACCTGTTGACACGCCCCCTGCTGGCGCCGTTCCGGCGCGCGCTGCCGCTGGTGGGCGGCTTCGACCTTTCGCCGGCTGCCTTCATGCTGCTGGTGCTGGTGCTGTTGACGGTGCTCGACTGGGCCCGCCTCTAGGCCGGCCGCGCGCTCACCACGGCCTGTATCCGAACGCTTCGAAAAAGCGCTCTTCGATCTGCGCCCGCGAGGGTGCGTGCCGCTGCGCCCCGGACTGTTCGATTTTCAGCGCCCCCATCACGGAGGCCAGCCGTCCCGTGGTCGGCCAGTCCAGGGCGTGCGCGATGCCGTACAGCAGGCCGGCGCGGTAGGCATCGCCGCAGCCGGTGGGATCGACCACCTCGCGCGCCGGCGCCGCCGGAATTTCCACGATCCGGCCGTCGGCATGGATCCGCGACCCCTGCGCGCCCAGCGTGACCACCACGGCCTTCAGGCCACGCGCCAGGGATTGCAGGTCGGAGCCGGTCTTGGTGGCCATCAGCTTGGCCTCGTAGTCGTTCAACGCCAGGTAACGCGCGCGCTCGACGAACCACTGCAATTCGTCCGCCTGGAACATCGGCAGTCCCTGGCCCGGATCGAAGATGAACGGAACGCCCGTTTCGCTCAATTCCCGGGCGTGCTGCAGCATGCCTTCGCGCCCGTCCGGGCCGAGGATCGCCAGCTCGAGGCCGGCTGGATCGATCCGGTTCAGGTGCGAGTGCGACATCGCCCCCGGATGAAACGCGGTGATCTGGTTGTCGTCCAGATCGGTCGTGATGAATGCCTGCGCCGTCAGCGTGCCGGGCACCTGGCGCACGAACCGGTGGTCGATGCGCCAGCGCCGCAGGTGATCCAGGTACGGCTGGCCATCGTCGCCGATCGTGGCCATCGGCACCGGTGAGCCGTCCAGCAGCGCCAGGCTGTAGGCGATGTTGCCGGCGCACCCGCCGAATTCCCGGCGCAGCGTCGGCACCAGGAACGACACGTTCAGTATGTGCACCTGGTCGGGCAGGATGTGGTCCTTGAAGCGGCCCTGGAACACCATGATCGAGTCGAAAGCGAACGATCCGCAGATCAGGGTCGACATGGCGGCCTTTACAGATAAAACGGATAGAGGACGAAGCCCGAGGCATTGAGCCCGCGCGCCTCGAACACCAGCCGCACCGACAGGTCGGAACCGGGCGCCAGGCCCTCCTCGATCCGGGACGAGGGCTCTCCGTTAGCGGCCAGGTAGTCGACCGGCAGGAACACCTTGCGCGCGATGGTCCGGTTCTGGGTGTCGGTCAGCGTGACTTCGATGGCCGGCAGCGCCATCGTGAAAGGGGCCCGGCTGCGGATGGCCGCATTCAGCTCGATCACGTCGGTGCCGGGTATCGCGGCCAGCTCCGAGCCCACGATGGTCAGCAGTTCCGCGTGCTCCGGCCAGGTGACCGTGCAGCCGTACGCGTGGCAGGCGCTCACCAGCAGCGGCCGCAGGGACGGCCACGTCTGCAGCGCGCTGTCGCGCAGCGCCAGCAGGATCTGCAGCGCCGCCAGCAGCGCCAGCGGCACGCAGGCGGCTGCGAGCACCCGGCGCAGGCGCCGCTCGCGTTGCTGATCCTCGGTCGGCAGGAACGACGGGGCTTCGGCTTCTTCCTCTTCGACCGGCGCCGGCTCCGCCTCGTCCTGTTGGGTCAACGCCGCGTACCCGGCGCTGCCGCCCGGCCGGTTATCGGCGCGCGAACGCGCGGCGGCGCTGGAGCGGGAGGAGGCGGAGTGCAGGAACGGTTCGATCCTGGGACCGGACGGTTGCCCTTCCCGCGCGGCGTCTTCGCCCTGCGCTTCGGGCACGCCGAACAGGGTCGGCACCGACAACTCGGCGCCGAACTCGTCTTCGCTGATCGCGGCGCGCCGCTCCACGCGGGGCGCCCGCGCGCTGCGGGGCACCGGAGCGGCCGGCGCGGCCGCCCGCGGCGTCTCGCGAGGCCGCGCCGGACGGTTGACCGCCGGCTGCGCCACGCCTGGGCCGGGCAGCGCGGCCCCGCCGATGGGCGCGTCGGCGCGCTCCGGCATCAGCGCCTGGTCCTCCACGTAGCTTAGCCCGCCGATGGCGTCGAACACGTGGCGGCATTCGCCGCAACGGACCAGTCCGCCACGCAGCTTCAGCTGGTCCGCGATGACGCGGAACAGCGCGCGACAATGCGGACAGCGCGCGGCCAGCGCCATGATCAGGGGCCCGCGCGCCGGCCGGCCAGGCAGACCCAGTCGTCCTCGCTGCCCCACACGGCGAGCCTCAGGTGCGGATCGGCCGCGCGGTAGGCGTCGACGAGTGCATCGGCCTGGCGGGCGAGCACGCCGGCCAGCACGATCGAGCCGGAAGCGGCCAGGTGCCTGGCCAGCACCGGCGCCAGCAGCATCAGCGGACCGGCCAGGATGTTGGCGATGACCACGTCGAAGCGGCCGTTGGGGCCGTCGGAACTCAGGGATCCGGGCAAAGTGTAATCGGCCCGGACCTGGTTGCGATCCGAGTTCTCGCGGGCCGCCCGCAGCGCCAGCGGGTCGACGTCGACACCGGCCACCGAGCGCGCGCCCAGCCGGGCCGCTGCGATCGCCAGGATGCCCGAGCCGCAGCCGTAGTCGAGCACGCGCGCGCCGGGCGGCATGTCCAACTGCAGCCACTGCAGGCACAGGCGCGTGCTGGGATGCGTTCCCGTCCCGAACGCCATGCCCGGATCCAGGCGCAGGTTCAACGCCGAGGGCTCGGGCGGATCGATCCAGGACGGCACGATCCACAGGCGCCCGATCCGCACCGGGCCGAATTGCGCCTGGCTTGACCGCACCCAGTCCTGCTCGGCGACCCGTCGCACCGCGACGATCGTGGGCGGCTCCCGCTCCAGGCGGGCCGCCGCCAGCGACGCCACCTCCTGCGCCGTGCGGTCCGACGCCAGCAGCACGCGCAGCCGGTTCGACGGCCACAACCCGGCCGGTTCGTGCCCCGGCTCCGCGAAAATCGGGTGTTCGGATCCGCTCTGCGCGCCGGCGTCCTCCACGCTGACCGACAGCGCGCCGGCCTGCAGCAACGCGTCCGCCAGCGCCTCGGCCGCTTGAGCGTCGGCCAGCAGCTCGAATTCGATCAGGCCGGATGCGGGCTCGCTGACCTCAGGAGCGGGGTGCGTGGATGGCGGCCAGTCGGTTTTCAAGGTAGTGGATGCTGGTGCCGCCCTGGATGAACTTCTCGTCGAGCATCAGCTCGCGATGCAGCGCGATGTTCGAAAGGATGCCCTCCACGACCATCTCGGACAGCGCGATGCGCATGCGAGCAATCGCCTGAGTGCGCGTATCTCCGTAGCAGATCACCTTGCCGATCATCGAATCATAGTGCGGCGGAACGAAGTAACCCGCGTAGGCGTGCGAGTCGACCCGCACGCCGGGGCCGCCCGGCGGGTGCCAGGCCGTGATGCGGCCCGGGCTGGGCGTGAACTTGAACGGATCCTCCGCGTTGATCCGGCACTCGATCGCGTGTCCGCGCAACGTGACGTCGCGCTGGCGCAGCGCCAGCTTCTCCCCGGCGGCGATCCGGATCTGCTGTTGAACGATGTCCACGCCGGTCACCATCTCGGTGACCGGATGCTCGACCTGCACCCGCGTGTTCATCTCGATGAAGTAGAACTCGCCGTCCTCGTACAGGAACTCGAACGTGCCGGCTCCCCGGTAGTCGATCTTGCGGCAGGCTTCGGCGCAGCGCTCACCGATGCGCTCGATCAGCCTGCGCGCGATTCCGGGCGCGGGCGCCTCTTCCAGCACCTTCTGATGGCGCCGCTGCATCGAGCAGTCGCGGTCTCCCAGCCAGACCGCGTTGCGGCTCTGGTCGGCCAGCACCTGGATCTCGATGTGGCGCGGGTTCTCGAGGAACTTCTCCAGGTATACGGACGGGTTGCCGAAGGCGGCCTGGGCCTCCTGGCGGGTCATCGCCACCGCGTTCACCAGCGCCGCCTCGGTGTGGACCGCGCGCATGCCGCGCCCGCCGCCGCCGCCGGCCGCCTTGACGATCACCGGGTAGCCGATCGAGCGGGCGATCTTGACGATGTCGCGCGCCTCGTCGGGCAGCGCTCCCTCGGATCCGGGCACGGTCGGCACCCCGGCTTCGACCATCGCCTTCTTGGCCGTGATCTTGTCGCCCATCAGGCGGATCGACTCGGGGCGTGGCCCGATGAACACGAAGCCGCTGCGCTCGCAGCGCTCGGCGAAATCCGCGTTCTCCGACAGGAAGCCGTAACCCGGGTGGATCGCCTCGGCATCGGTGACCTCGGCCGCGCTGATGATGGCCGGCACGTTCAGGTAGCTGTCCTTGGCCGGAGCCGGACCGATGCAGACCGATTCGTCGGCCAGCTTCACGTACTTGGCGCCGGTGTCGGCCTCGGAGTGAACGACCACGGTGCGGATGCCCAGCTCGCGGCAGGCCCGCTGGATACGCAGCGCAATCTCGCCGCGATTGGCGATCAGGATCTTTCCGAACATCGGCCAGGCGGGCTACGCGATCACGAACAGGACCTGGCCGTATTCGACGGCCTGGCCGTTTTCGACCAGGATCTCCTTGACGCTGCCGGCCACCTCGGCCTCGATCTCGTTCAGCAGCTTCATGGCCTCGATGATGCACAACGTGTCGCCGGGCTTCACGGCCTGGCCGACCTCGACGAACGGCTTGGCGCCCGGCCCCGGGGACCGGTAGAAGGTTCCCACCATCGGAGACTTCACCTCGTGGCCCTTGGGTTCCTCGGGCGCCGGTGCGGCGGGCGCGGCACCCGTGCCGGCGGCTGCCAGCGGGGGCGCGAGCGCCGAGGCGGCGGGTGTCAGCGGCGCGCCGGCCGGGGCCTGCCCGCCCGACTTGACGATTCGCACCTTGTCCTCGCCCTCGGTGACCTCGAGCTCCGCGATCCCGGACTCGGCCACCAGGTCGATCAGGGTTTTCAGTTTCCGCAGGTCCATGTTCGTGGTGGTCCGGTCGGGGTTCCTGCCCGCCGCCTCATCCCGCCGGTGGCGCATAGGTCGCGGCGAACTGGAGCGCCAGGCCGTATCCGACCGTCCCCAGGCCGACGATCGAGCCCACCGCCAGGTCCGACAGCAGCGAGCGATGGCGGAATCGCTCGCGCCGGTACACGTTGGAGATATGCACCTCGACGAACGGGATCGCCACCGCCGCCAGCGCGTCGCGCAACGCGACGCTGGTGTGGGTCAACCCCCCGGCGTTGATGAGGATGAAATCGGTGCCGTCGGTGCGGGCCGCGTGCACGCGGTCGATCAGGCTGCCTTCATGGTTGCTCTGGGCGAACTGGACCCGCAGCCCGAGCGCGGCGGCGCTCTGCGTCAGGTCGCGCTCGATCTGGCCGAGCGTGACGTTTCCATACTGCGCCGGCTCGCGCGCGCCGAGCAGGTTCAGGTTCGGACCATTTATGACGAGGACAACGCGTGCCACGCGAGTTTTCGCCCTTGGCTCCCCCGACACAAAGGCAGCAGAAGGCGTCAGTTATTCGTATGAAGGCGCGAATTGTCTACAATTCGGGCCGATTTGTCCAGCCGGAAGATTACCGGGGACAGGACTATCGGGCGCGGTGCTCGGTCACCCAGCGGCGCAGTTCGCCCGGCGGGATCCGGCCCGTATGCTCCTCCAGGATCTGACCGTCCGGTGAGATCAGCGCAGTATAGGGCAGCACCGCCTGGGCGTTGCCCAGGCCCTGCGCCAGCAGCATGCCGTCGAATCCGGCCACCAGCAGCGGAAAGCGCAGGCGGTGCTCGCTGCGGAAATCGCGGATCTTGTCGGCGTCATCGACCCCGATGCCGATCAGCGCCACCTCGCCGCCGCCCACCTGATCGGCGAATTGCTGCAGCTCGGGCATCTCCTCGGTGCAGGGGGCGCACCAGGTGGCCCAGAAGTTCACGATCAGCAGCTTGCCCTGCCACGCTTTCAGGGGACGCGGCACGCCGTCGGCATCCGGCAGGTTGGCGGCGAACAGGCGCATCGCCGCCGGGTCCGGCCCCGCCGGTGTGGCGCGCCGCCACTTCCACGCGCCCACCGCACCCGCCCCCAGCGCCACCGCGACCGCCAGCGTGGTCACCAACCGGCGCCGTCCACCGCGTTCACTGCCCTCTCCCGCTTGCGGGAGAGGGGTCGGGGGTGAGGGCGCTCGATCGGTCATGTCACCCGGTCGCCCCACCCTTGGGATCTTGCGTCTCCGCCAGCAACCGCTCCACCATCGCCACGCTCGCTCTGCCGGACCGCTCGACCGGGTGCAACTCCGGGTCCTTCGGCCGTCCGCTGGGAGCCACCCGGAGCGCGACCGGGTCCATCACGCTGAGCGTGACGCTGACGTCGTCCTGGATCGAACTGTCGGGCGGAGCCGGGACCAGGAACTGCAGGATCTCCTGCGTGGTCTCCGCGTTCGGGCCGCCTTCGCGAACGTCGAACGAGACCGAGCGGTCGAGCAGCAGAATCTCGACGTCCTTGGCGCTGTCGGCGTACAGGTTCAGGTGGATGCCTGAATGATCGGTCGCGGTGCCGTTCAGAACGGCGCCCACCAGGTGCGGGTTGAAGTCGGCCAGCCGGCGCATCCACTGCAGCGCCAGCCGGCGCAGCCCGGCCAGTTGCAGCGGCTGGCGGTCGGCGGCGAACAGGCGCAGGTAGCGCCGCAGCTCCGACTCGACCAGCGGATTGTCCGGCATCGCGTTGCCCGCTCCGCCCGCATCGCCCAGCACCTCGCGCGCAGCGCGGCGCTTGGCGGTCGCGTAGTCGCACCCTTCCTCCGCGATCCAGCGCGCGGCGGCCGCGGCGATCGCCGTCTTCAGGTCTTCGCCCCGGGGCAGGCCGCGGACGGGATTCTGGGTCATCCGGTGTGTCTTCAAAACGTGCCGACAATGCTACATTCACGCGCTGCAGCAATCCGGGTGGATTCGACCCTCGCGGTCAGCGGCCGGGCGGCCGCGGTGACCGCGCCGCGGCCCTTGCCCGGGCCACCCGTCGAGGCCGGTGCACGACCGCCGCGGCGGCGGCGGCCCGTGACTTCCGGCACTTTCAACGGCGCGTCCCGACAGCAACAGGCGCTTATGCATTTGCACATTCTCGGCATCGGCGGAACCTTCATGGGCGGGTTGGCGCAGCTCGCCAAGGCGGGCGGACATCGCGTGACCGGGTGCGATGCCGCAGTGTATCCGCCGATGAGCGAGCAGTTGCGCCTGGCCGGCATCGACCCGATCGAAGGCTTCTCGGCCGACCAGCTGGTGTTGAAACCGGACTGCTTCGTGGTCGGCAACGTGGTCACGCGCGGCAACGCGCTGATGGAGGCCATCCTGGACAGCGGCGCCGCGTTCGTGTCCGGCCCGCAGTGGCTGCACGAGAACGTGCTGGCCGGGCGCGACGTGCTGGCGGTGGCCGGAACGCATGGCAAGACCACGACCGCCTCGATGCTCGCCTGGATCCTGCAGCACGCCGGCGCCTCGCCCGGCTTCCTGATCGGGGGCGTGCCGGTGGATTTCGGCACCTCGGCCCGCCTCGGCCAGGGGCCGGCGTTCGTGATCGAGGCCGACGAATACGACACCGCCCTTTTCGACAAGCGCAGCAAGTTCGTCCACTACTTTCCGCGCATCGCGGTGCTGAACAACCTGGAGTTCGACCACGCCGACATCTTCCCCGACCTGGCCGCGATCGAGACGCAGTTCCACCACCTGGTCCGCTGCATCCGGGCGAGCGGTCGCGTGATCGTCAACGGGCCCGACCCGGCGCTGGCGCGCGTGCTGCAGCGGGGCTGCTGGAGCGTGGTGGAGCGCTTCAACGATCCGGCCGGCTGGCACGCCGCCCGCATCGAGGAGGGCCTCGCGCATGAGTTCGACGTGCAGGCGGGCGCGGTCGTGCACGGGCGCCTGCGCCTGGCGCTGGCCGGCGAGCACAACCGCGACAACGCGCTGGCCGCCATCGCCGCGGCCTGCGCCGCCGGGGTCGAGCCTGCGCGTGCGATCGAGGCGCTGCAGGCGTTTTCCGGCGTGCGGCGGCGCCTGGAGGTCGCGGGCGTCGCCCTGGGCGTGACCGTGTACGACGATTTCGCCCATCACCCGAGCGCGATCGCGCTCACGCTGCAAGGCTTGCGGCGCCGCCTCGCCTCGCCGGGCGCCGCCCCGCGCCTGCTAGCGGTGTTGGAGCCGCGCTCGAACACGATGCGCCTGGGCGCGATGCGGCAGGCCCTGGTGGACAGCCTGCGCCTGGCCGATCGCGTGTTCTGCTACGCGCCGCGCGAGGGGCGCCATGCGGTGGCGTGGGATGCGGCCGAGGCGCTGCGCGAGGTGCAGGGGGCCAGCGTTGCGCACGAGCTGGAGGGGCTGGCCGCCCAGGTGGCGGCAGCGGCACGACCGGGCGATCACGTGGTGGTGATGAGCAACGGCGGCTTTGGCGGCATGCCGCGTCGGATCCTGGAGGAGCTGCAGCGGCGCGCGCAGTCGCGGCTCGTCGGCGGGTGCGGATGATCCTGTATCTGCACGGCTTCCGCTCGTCGCCGCGCTCCCGCAAGGCGGTGCAGATCCGGGCGGCGCTGGCCGCTCGTGGGCGCCCGGGTGACTTCGCCTGCCCGCAGCTGCCGGTGTCGCCGCGGGCGGCCGTGAACGTGGCTCTGGCATCGGCCGCGCTCGAGGATCCGGCCCGCCTGACGCTGATCGGCAGCTCGCTGGGCGGGTACTACGCGACCTGGCTGGCCGAGAGCCTCGGCTGCCGGGCCGTGCTGCTGAATCCGGCCGTGACGCCGGCCCGCGACCTGGCGGCCCATCTGGGGCGTCAGACCGTGTTTTTTTCGGATCAAACGATCGAGCTGACGGCGGATCATCTGGCTGAGCTGGGTGCCCTCGAGGTGGCGCGGATCACGCGGCCGCAGCGTTATTTCCTGGTCGCGGCAACCGGCGACGAAGTACTGGACTGGACCGCGATGGTGGCCCGCTACGCGGGGTGCCGGCAGCGGGTGATCGAGGGTTCGGACCATGCGCTGTCCGACTTCGATCGCTACCTGGGCGAGATTCTCGATTTTTGCGATGCACTGGACTGAGAAGGTCAAGCGATGAAACTGAAGGGCAAGGTTGCGGTCATCACCGGCGCGGCGCAGGGCATCGGCTATGCGACCGCGCGCAAGTTCCTCGACGAGGGCGCATCGGTCGCGCTGGTCGACCTGTCGGTCGATGCGTTGCAGGCCGCGCGCTCCCGCCTGAGGGTCAACGGCGAGATCGTCGAGTCCTTCGCGGTCGACGTGACGCGGCGCGACCAGCTCGACGAGATGGTCGGCCAGTTGCGCAGCCGCCTGGGACGGATCGACATTCTGGTGAACAATGCCGGCATCACGCAGGATGCGCGGATCCAGAACATGACCGACGAGCAGTTCGACCGGGTCATCAACGTGAACCTGAAAGGCACCTACAACAGCAGCAAGGCGGTGCTGGCGCCGATGCTGGAGCAGGGTTCGGGCGTGATACTGAATGCCTCCAGCGTGGTGGGGCTCTACGGCAACTTCGGCCAGACCAACTACGCGGCGAGCAAGTTCGGCGTGATCGGGTTCGTGAAGACCTGGGCCCGCGAGCTCGGGCCCAAGGGCATCCGCTGCAACGCCGTGTGCCCGGGGTTCATCTCCACCCCGATCCTGGAGTCGATTCCGCAGCGCGTGCTGTCGCAGTTGACCGAGCGCGTCCCGATGAGGCGGCTGGGGCGGCCGGAAGAGGTGGCGAACGTGTACGCGTTCCTGGCTTCGGACGAGGCGAGCTACATCAACGGCGCCGTGATCGAGGTGGCCGGAGGCCTGACCGTCTGAGGCGGGCCGGCTGCAGTCGTCATCCACCTGGCGTCATCGACTTGTCGTCATCGATTTGACCGTGGCATCGATGCATCTGCTGTTCGAGGACGAGGGCGAGCTGAAGGTCGGCTCGGTCCTGTCGGCGACGGAAGCCTCCTTCCAGGTCGAGCTGCCCGGGGGCCGGCGCGCCAAGATCAAGGCCGCCAACGTGCTGCTGCGCTTCGAGCGGCCCGGCTGCGCGCAGCTGCTCGAGCAGGCGCGCCACGAGGCCGGCGCGCTCGACCTGGATTTCCTGTGGCAATGCGCCCCCCAGCAGGAATTCGGCTACCAGGAACTGGCGCGCGAATACTTCGGCCACGCGCCGGCCGCAGTGGAGGCGGCTGCCATTCTGCTGCGGCTTCATTCGGCGCCGGTGTATTTCCATCGCAAGGGCAAGGGCCGCTTTCGCCCGGCCCCGCCCGAGGTGCTGCGCGCGGCGCTGGCGGCGCTCGAGCGGCGCCGCCAGCAGGACGAGCAGCGCGCCCAGTACGCTGCCGAGCTGCTGGCGGGGCGGCTGCCCGAGGCGATTCGCACCCAGGGCGCGGGCCTGCTGCTGCGACCCGACAAGAATTCGCCCCAGTACAAGGGGGTCGAACAGGCCGCGCACGAGCTGAAGACGACCGCGCTGCGCCTGCTGCTGGCGCGCGGCTCGATCGCTTCACCGTACGCGTGGCACCTGGACAGTTTTCTGGCGCGTTGGTTCGCGCGCGGCACCGGCTTCAACCCGGCTCCGGCCGGGCCCCCGCCGCACGATCCGGCCCTGGCGCTGGCGCCGGTCGAAGCATTCTCGATCGACGACAGCTCGACCACCGAGATCGACGATGCGTTTTCCGTCTCGCGCGGCCCCGACGGGCGCGTACGGGTCGGAATCCACATCGCGGCGCCCGCCGCGGCGATCGCGCGCGACGATCCGCTCGACCTGGTGGCCCGCGCGCGCATGTCGACCGTCTACGCGCCCGGCCTGAAGTTCACCATGCTGCCCGAGGCGTGGATCGGTGCCTTTTCGCTGGATGAGGGCCGCACCGTGCCGGCGCTTTCACTGTACCTGGAGCTGGATCCGGAAGGAACCGGGGTCGCGTCCGCCGTCACCGTGCTGGAGCGGGTCCGCATCGCGGCCAACCTGCGGCACGACGAGCTGGCGCCGCTCGCCACTGCGCAGGCCCTGGCCACGCCCGATCCACCGCTGCCGTTCGGTGCCGGTCTGGCAACGCTGTGGCGTCTGGCCGGAGGCCTGCAGAAGCAACGCGAAGCCGCGCGTGGACGACCCGAGACGGCCGGGCGGGTGGATTACACGTTCGAGCTGCAGGGTCCGGGTGAACAGGCGCAGGTGACGATCCGTCCCAGGCTGCGGGACGCGCCGCTGGACCGCATCGTGGCCGAATTGATGATCTACGCAAATTCGCACTGGGGTCGCTGGCTGTCCGAGCTGGGCGTGGCCGGCGTGTACCGCTCGCAGTCGGCCGGGCGCGTGCGCATGTCGACCGCGCCGGCGCCGCACGACGGGCTGGGGGTCGCCCACTATGCGTGGACCACGTCGCCGCTGAGGCGTTACGTGGATCTGGTCAATCAGCGACAGCTGCTGGCCGCGGTGCGCGGCCAAGCGCCGGACTACGGGCGCAACGACGCCCAGCTGTTCGCGATCGTGTCGTCGTTCGACGCCGCGTACGACGCCTACGGCGAATTTCAGCAGGCAATGGAACGTTACTGGTGCCTGCGCTGGCTCGATCAGAATGCGGTCAGGCGCTGCCGCGCCACGGTGCTGCGCGCCGAGCTGCTGCGGCTCGACGGTCTGCCGCTGGTGGTGCGCGTGCCGGGGCTGCCGGCGCTGGCGCGCGGCCGCTGCGTGGAGCTGGAGATCCTGGGGCGCGACCTGCTGGACCTGTCGCTGGACGCGCGCCTGCACCGGGTGCTGGAGGCGTCCAGCGACGACGGGCTCGACGAGGACGACGCGGCGCTCGATCCGGCGCGTTTTGCGCAGGCCGCCGAGGCGCCGGCCGCGGAGCCGCCGGCGCCGCAGGACGGCGCCGACCGGGCGGTCGCATGAAAAACGGTGCAGACTTTCGGACGTTTTGAGCAGGTGGCGGATGCAGTCGATCCAATCCTGGTTCGGTGATCGCGTTCTGATGGCGGCGTTGATGGCTTCGGCCGGAGTGCACGCACTGGTGCTGGCGGTGCGTTTCGTCGACCCCGATCTGCTGCGGGCGCGCAAGACCGACCCGGCGCTGGAGATCGTGCTGGTCAACGCCAAGACGGCGATGGCGCCGACCAAGGCGCAGGCGATGGCGCAGGCCAACCTGGAAGGCGGCGGCAGCCAGGAGGAGGGGCGGCGCTCCTCGCCCCTGCCCAACATGGGACAGGAGCGCAACGGCGACACGATGGAAGTCGAGCGCCAGACGATCGAGCGCCTGGAGCAGGAGCAGAAACAGCTGCTGGCGATGGTGCGCAAGCTGAACAAATCGACCACCTACCTGATCGAGCCGCGCAAGCAGACCACCCAGGGCGACGAGCATACGCAGCCATACCGCCAGCAGCTGGCGCGCATGGAAGCGGAGATCTCCAAGGAGATCTCGGACTACCAGCAGCGGCCGCGCCGGCACCATTACATGCCGAGCACGTCGGAATACCGCTTCGCCCGTTATTTCGAGGACTGGCGCGCGCGGGTCGAGAAGATCGGCAACGAGAACTACCCGGAGGAGGCGCGCGGACACATTTATGGGACGCTGCAGATGACGGTGGTGATCGATCGCAACGGTACCCTGCTGGACGCGGTGATCGAGCGTTCGTCCGGTTCGCCGGTGCTGGACCGCGCCGCGCGCCGAATTGTTAAGCTTGCTGCCCCTTACCCGCCGTTTCCGCCCGAGATCGCGCACGATACCGATCTGCTCGAGATCACACGCACCTGGATGTTTACCAACGATCAGTTCGGGATGCGCACCGTCGGGGATGCGGCGCGCGGGAGCCAATGACCGTGGGCAAGCTCGACCGCTACGCCGTCGTCGGCAATCCGATCGCGCACAGCCGTTCGCCCGACATCCATCGTCTGTTCGCCCAGTCCACGCGCCAGTCGATCAGCTACGAACGCCTCGAAGGTCCCCTGGACGGCTTCGAGGAATTCGCGCTCGGGTTGCGCGATGCCGGCTACCTGGGGCTGAACGTGACCATTCCGTTCAAGCTGGACGCGTCCAAGCTGGCCGACACGCTGACCCCCCGGGCGCGCCTGGCCGGGGCTGTGAACACGCTGAAGTTCGACGGCGACACGATCTACGGCGACAACACGGACGGCATCGGCTTCGTGCGCGACATCACGTCCCGGCTCGAGTTCACCGTGGCACGGGCTGCGATCCTGGTGCTGGGTGCCGGCGGCGGCGTGCGCGGCCTGATCGCCTCGCTGCTGGAGGAAAAGCCCAAGTGGATCGCGGTGGCCAACCGCACGCACGGCCGGGCCCAGGAACTGGCCGACGAGTTCGGCGTGGAGGCGATCCGCCTGGACGAAATCCCGGCCGAGCACTTCGACCTGATCGTGAACGGGACTTCCAGCAGCCTGAACCATGACGCGCCGGCGATCGACCCGGAAACCTTCGACGACTGCACGCTCGCCTACGATCTCGTGTACGCGTCCGAGCCGACCCCGTTCATGCGGCTGGCGCAGCGGGGCGGGGCCCACAAGGTGACCGACGGACTGGGCATGCTGATCGAGCAGGCGGCCGAGTCGTTCCTGTTCTGGCGCGGCGTGCGGCCGGACACGGCGCCGGTGTACCGGGAGTTGCGCAAGATCCTGGAACAGTCCCGCACCGACGCCGCCACGTGAAGAGCGTCGACCTGGGGCGCTGGCTCGGCCGGGCCTTGCTGCTGCTGTTGATCGTGCTGGCGTCGGTCCAGGCCTGGTACCTGGGCTGGATCGTGTACTGGCGCTGGCACAACCCGCAACAGACCTCCTTCATGCGCCAGGCGCAGGAACGGCTGACCGCGCGCAATCCGTCGGCGCGCCTGAAGCAGCAGTGGGTCGCTTACGGCGCCATCTCCGGCAACCTGAAGCGTGCGGTGGTGATGGCGGAGGACGCGCGCTTCCTGTCGCACGAGGGCGTGGACTGGGAGGCGATGGAAAAGGCCTACCAGCAGAACCGCAAGCGCGGCCGCACGGCGCGCGGCGGCTCGACCATCTCGCAGCAGGTGGCCAAGAACCTGTTCCTGTCCGCGCACCGCAGCTATCTGCGCAAGGCGCAGGAACTGTTGATTACATGGATGGTGGAGGCGGTCTGGAATAAGCGCCGCATCCTGGAGGTATATCTCAACGTGGCCGAGTGGGGCGACGGCGTGTTCGGCGCACAGGCGGCGGCGCGCCATTACTTCGGGGTGGACGCCGCCTCGCTGTCGCCCGAGCAGGCGGCCGGGCTGGCGGCCATGCTGCCGGCCCCGACGCTTTTTGATCATCACCGCGATGCCCCGTTCCTGGTCCAGCGCACCGATTCGATCCTGCGTGAGCTGCCTGCCGCGCAGATCCCGTGAGCCCGCAGTCGGTTCAACGCAGGCGTTGCGCACCGCTGCATGGACCGTTGCGCAAGGTGGGAAATGGCTCTCCCGACCCGCGCATATACTCGGCCGCTGCACGATCCGCGCAGCGGCCACCCGGCACCGGGCGGATCGGAACTGGAGTTCCTGTTGCCGAAACCGCCCGTGACGGCCGCCGCCCCGCCGCCGCAGACCGCAACCCGCTACACGACGGTTGCGGTGGTCCTGCACTGGCTGCTCACCATCGTCATCGTGGTGGGCTTCGCGATCGGGCTGCAGATGTCCGACGAGCCGCCCTCGCCGATGCGCGTGCGCTGGATCAACTACCACAAGTGGATCGGCATCACGATCCTGGGACTTTCGATGCTGCGGCTGCTGTGGCGGTTTTGGCACCGTCCGCCGGCGCTGCCCGAGACGATGCAGCGGTGGCAGCGCACGGCGTACCGGTGGGTCCACCGCCTGCTGTACCTGCTCTTCTTCATCGTTCCGGTGGCCGGCTGGGCCTACAGCTCGGCGCTCGGATTTCACGTGGTCTGGCTCGGCCTGGTCCCGCTGCCGGACCTGGCGCCGAAGGACAAGGCCCTGGCCGATGTGCTGATCGAGGTGCACGCCACGCTGGCCTGGACGCTGGCCACGCTGGTGGGCCTGCACGTGCTGGCCGCGCTGAAACACCAGTTTGTCGACAAGGATGGGCTGCTGTGGCGCATGTGGCCGCGCGGCGATGCGCGCAACCCGGCGCGCTGACGGAGTTTCCTCACCCCCTCAGGAGTTTTCCCATGCAGCATCCCGTTCGAGTCGCCTTGGCGCTGCTGGCTCTTGCCGGCGCGGCGGCTCAGGCCGAGCCGATCACCTACAAGCTGGACCCGACCCACACCTGGGTCACGTGGGAGGTCAGGCACTTCGGCACTTCGACCTATCGTGGCCGCTTCGACAAGAAGGAAGGCGAGGTGACGATCGACCGGGCCGCCAAGACCGGCAAGGTGACGCTGACGATCGATCTGACCTCGGTGGACACCGGGGTGGAACACCTGAACCACCACCTGCAGGAGGCCGATTTCTTCGATGCCGAGAAGTACCCCACGGCCACGTTCGTCGGCCAGGAGTTCCGCTTCGACGGCGACGGGGTCTCGCAGGTGAGCGGCCAGCTGACCCTGAAGGGCAGGACGCAGCCGGTCACGCTGAAGGCCTCGGGCTTCAACTGCTACCAGAACCCGATGCTCAAGCGCGAGGTGTGCGGCGGCGACTTCTCGGCGACCATCCAGCGCAGCAAATGGGGCGTGAGCTACGGGGCGCCGTTCCCGGTGGGCGACGATGTGAATCTGCTGATCGAGGTGGAGGCGATCCGCCAGTGACGGACCTCTTCCTTCTCCCGCTTGCGGGACAGGGGGCGGGGGTTCTTCTCAGCGTATCCGGCGCACCATGAACTCTTCCTCGATGTTGTCCTTGTAGTAGCTGACCGGGGCGGCGCTCGACAGGAAACGCCGCGCGATTTCCGCGCCGACCCCGCTGTGCTGCACCACCGAGCCGCTGTCGAACTCGATTTCCAGCACGCGCGTCGACGCGTCGTAGCCGGCCGAACGGATGCCGCCGCGCCGGATCGGTTTGCGTTCGATCGTCACAGGCCGAGCTCCTGCCACATCGCGTCCACCCGCGCCACCACCGCGGCATCCATGGCGATCGGCCGGCCCCAGGTGCGGTCCGTCTCGCCTGCGACTTTGTGGGTCGCATCGATCCCCATCTTGCTGCCCAGCCCGGCCGTCGGACTGGCGAAGTCCAGGTAGTCGATCGGGGTGTTCTCGACGATCACGGCGTCGCGCGCCGGGTCGACCCGGGTCGTGACCGCCCAGATCACGTCGCTCCAGTTGCGTGCGTCGATGTCCCCGTCGGTGACGATCAGCAGCTTGGTGTACATGAACTGGCGCAGGAAGCTCCAGACGCCGAACATCACGCGCCGGGCGTGCCCGGGATACTGCTTGCGCATCGTGATGACCGCGATCCGGTAGCTGCATCCCTCGGGCGGCAGGTAGAAATCGACGATCTCGGGGAAGGTCCGGCGCAGGATCGGCACGAACACGTCGTTCAGCGCGACCCCCAGCACGGCCGGCTCGTCGGGCGGCCGCCCGGTGTAGGTGGAGTGGTAGACCGGATCGCGCCGCATCGTGATCCGTTCGATCGTGAAGACCGGGAAGCGCTCGACCTCGTTGTAATAGCCGGTGTGATCGCCGAACGGGCCCTCCAGCGCGGTCTGGTAGCCGGCATTGGCCGCGCTCACCTGGCCGTCCCGGTTGGCGGCATCGGGCAGGATCGCACCCTCCAGCACGATTTCGGCCGATGCCGGGACCTCCAGGTCGCTGCCCAGGCAGCGCGTGATCTCGGTGCGCGAACCGCGCAGCAGCCCGGCGAACTGGTACTCGGACAGCTGGTCCGGCACCGGCGTGACCGCCCCCAGCACGGTAGCCGGGTCGGCGCCGAGCGCCACCGCGATCGGGAACGGCTCCCCGGGCCTGGCCAGCCGGTGGTCGCGAAAGTCGAGCGCTCCGCCCCGGTGGGCCAGCCAACGCATCGCCACCTTGTTCGGCCCCAGCACCTGCTGCCGGTAGATGCCCAGGTTCTGCCGTTTCCGGTGCGGGCCGCGGGTCACCACGATCCCCCAGGTGATCAGCGGCGCGACGTCTTCCGGCCAGCAGGTCTGCACCGGCAGCCGCGCCAGGTCGACGTCGGTGCCCTCCCACACGATCTGCTGGCAGGCGGCCCCGCGCACGCTGCGCGGACTCATGTCCCACAGCGCGGCCTTCAGCGTCCCGACCTTGCCCAGCGCATCGCGCAGCCCGGTGGGCGCCTCCGGCTCCTTCAGCGCGGCCAGCAGCTCGCCGACCTCCCGCAGCCGCTCCGGGCGATCTCCCCCCATCGCCAGCACCACGCGCTGCGAGGTGCCGAACAGGTTGGTCAGGACCGGAATCGAATGCCCGGCCGGCCGCCGGAACAGCAGCGCCGGGCCGGACCCGGCCAGCACGCGCCGGCTGATCTCGGTCATTTCCAGCCGCGGCGAGACTTCGTGGTCGATCCGGACCAGCTGGCCTTGTTGCTCCAGCGCCTGCAGGAAATCCCTCAAATCGCTGTACTGCATCGCTGTATCTGATCACCTAATGTTGCCATGCACCACATCTCTTCATCATATGATTCACTCATATACTATCGGGATCTATCGCCTACATCACTGATTTTTCTATAACTACACACATCTGCCAGAAAGAATCTCCTGAAATTACAATGACCCTATATTTTGCCCACTGGAAATTTTGCAGTGCAAGAATGGGTATCTTAATTGACGGGTCCTTGTGAGAGGGTAGAATCCGGTCTGACGAATCGTTCCGTGTCGGGTGCGGTTTGGCGCCACCGTCTGATCTGTTGGAGAGGGCGGGCTGACGCAGCTGGCCCCGGCGCGAGGGACCGTACCCCGGTCCTGGCTGGTTGTTGTGGGTCGACCCGGCGGTGAGCCGCGGTCGGACATGTGTTCGGAGAGCCGGTTCGCCGATCGATGGCGAGCGGACTCGAAAAAGCCGGATGTAAGCGAGCGCCCACATTCACTCTAAATCCGGGCGTTTGAACTGCCGCGGGAGGTTTTTTCATGGGTAACTCCAAGGGCAGCAGGATCCGCCAGAGCATCGATTGGGTGGAGGCTGCAGCCGATCTGGCCGGCAACGGCCTGACCATGTTACGGCGACTGTCGGAGGCCGTGGGCACATTGACGGTGGTGGCCGGGGTGGCGATCGTCACGATGCCCACCCTGCGTGAATCGACCGTGCAGACGGTGCGGTCCTGGTTCGCGGCCGACTCGTTCCTGTCGGACTCCGACACGGAGGGCGACAGCGGCTCTGCTGCGGCGCCGGCCGCGCGCGATACGCTGGCCGAGTCGACCCGCTGGGTTCATCTGGAGGCGACCGAGGCGTCGGTCGCCCAGTACCTGTCGCGCCGCTACCACGTGGCCGACGAAGCGGTCCGCCCGTTGGTGCTGGCGGCGCGCGAAGCGGGACGCGAGTCGCAACTGGACCCGATGCTGATCCTGGCCGTGATGGCCGTCGAATCGAGCCTGAATCCGTTCGCGGAAAGCCCGGTCGGCGCGCAAGGCCTGATGCAGGTGATGACCAGCATTCACGCCACGCGCTTCGGCGCCGGCGGCGATCCGCCCAATGCGCTCGAGCCGGTGGCCAACATCCGGATGGGCTCGGCGATCCTGAGCGACGCGATCCGGCGCGGCGGTTCTCTGGAGCGCGGTCTGCAGTTGTACGTCGGTGCCGGCAACCTGCCCGACGACGGCGGGTACGCCGCGCGCGTGCTGTCCGAGCTGGGGCGCCTGAAGATGGCTGCCCACGGCAACGTGGCGGCGGCGCTGGCCGCGGGGGCCCCGCAGGTGCGCAGCGACGGCAAGACAGCCGGCAGCGCGGCACCCGGCCCCGGCCGCTCAACCACCGTCACCGAAAGCGCCTCGTCCTCGTAGCGGTCCTTCCTCTCCCGCAAGTGGGAGAGGTTGCGCGCTTTTCTGCCTCTCCCGCTTGCGGGAGAGGGCGGGGGCAGGGCGCCATTTACCGGCCGAGGTGCGCGCGCATCCGCGCCATCGCCTCCCGCAGATTCTCCATCGAGGTCGCGTACGACAGGCGCACGTAACGTTCGCATCCCGACTGGCCGAAGTCCTTGCCCGGCACCAGGCACACGCCCGCCTCGTGCAGCATCCTGCGGGCGAACTGGGAACTGTCCTCGCGGCCGCCGCCCTGCTTGCGGGCCAGCTCGCTGATGTCCGCGTACACGTAGAAGGCGCCGTCCGGCACCACCGGTATCGCAAAGCCGAGCTGCTGCAGCGCGGGCAGCAGGAAGTTGCGCCGCTGCCGGAACTGCTCGCGCCGCTGCTCGTAAATCTCGAGGCTGGCCGGATCGAAGCAGGCGAGCGCCGCGTGCTGCGCCACGGCCGATGGGCAGATGTACAGATTTTGCGAAAGCCTCTCCAGCGTCGCGACCCACTCGCGCGGCGCCACGATCCAGCCCAGGCGCCAGCCGGTCATCCCGAAATACTTTGAAAAGCTGTTGATCACCGCCACGCGCTCATCCAGCGCCAGCGCGGTCGCGGGCTCGCGGTCATAGGTCAGACCCTGGTAGATCTCGTCGACCACCACGAAGCCGTCCCGCGCCAGCACCCGATCGCACAGGCGGCGCAGCTCGGACGTTTCGACCGTGGTCCCGGTGGGGTTGGACGGCGAGCCGATCAGGACCCCGCGCGTTTGCGCCGACCAGGCCGATTCGACCGCCGCGGCGCCGAGCTGAAAGCGTTCGGCCGGGCCGCACGCGATCAGGCGCGAGCACGCCCCCAGCGTGGAGATGATGTGGCGGTTGCACGGGTAGGACGGGTCTGGCAGCAGCACCTCGTCGCCGCAGTCGAGCAGCGCCGACAGCAGCAGCACCAGCGCGGCGGAGGCCCCGGCCGTAACCACGATCCGATCGGGCTCGACGTGCAGTCCGAAGTGGTCGCGGTAGTGGCGGCTGATCGCCTCGCGCAGCGGGGCGATCCCCAGGGCCGGCGTGTACTGCGAGCGGCCCGCTTCGATCGCGACGCACGCGGCCTGCACGACCGGCTCCGGCGCGGTGAAGTCGGGCTCGCCGATGCTCAGGTGCACGATCGAGTGGCCGGCACGCTCGAGGCGGTCGGCTTCCTTGACCAGCTCCATCACGTAGAACGGAGCGATCTCGTCGCTGCGCCGCGCGAGCGCTGGAACGGACATGGGACGATGCAGTGGCTGCGCTAGGGGCAGCCGGGAAAGTGGGTGTGAGCGCCCACTATCGCATTACGCGCAGGCAAAAAAAAAGCCTGTCGACCGGAGCGCACCCAAATTCGGCTGAGGAGGGAGGGAGGAGAGGCACCGAGTTGGGGCTTATAGCGCTCAGGCCTTGCGACAGGCTTAAGAGAGCTTTCATGTGAGTGTACTCACGTCATCTGCAAAGTCAAGTCTCGTCTTGGACAAATTGAAACTTTCTGCATGAACAACAGGGATTGTTGCACACCGCTCCCCTGGATAGGGGGCGGAAACCCCATCAACCTACTCCGAACAGGGGTCTGTAAGTGCCGGCTGTGACCGCTGGGGTGGGTCCCCGGGATTCCATTCGATAATGCGGGTCTGCACGGGAGAGGTCGTCGATGTCGGACCAGCAAGAGACGGATCTGAGCCGTTCGGCCCTGGACTATCACGAGTTTCCCAAGCCAGGGAAAATCTCGATCACGCCGACCAAGCAGCTGACCAACCAGCGCGACCTGGCGCTGGCGTACACGCCGGGCGTGGCCGCAGCGTGCGAAGCGATCGCGGCCGACCCGGCGACGGTGGCGCGCTTCACCGCGCGCGCCAATCTGGTGGGCGTGATCACCAACGGCACCGCAGTGCTCGGGCTGGGACCGATCGGGCCGCTGGCGGCCAAGCCGGTGATGGAAGGCAAGGCGGTGCTGTTCAAGAAGTTCGCCGGCATCGACGTGTTCGACCTGGAGGTGTCCGAGCGCGATCCGGACCGGCTGGTCGAGATCATCGCGGCGCTGGAGCCGACCTTCGGCGGCATCAACCTGGAAGACATCAAGGCGCCGGAGTGCTTCGCGGTCGAGCGCAAGCTGCGCGAGCGGATGAAGATCCCGGTCTTCCACGACGACCAGCACGGCACCGCGATCATCGTGGGCGCCGCGATCCTGAACGGGTTGAAGGTCGTGGGCAAGGAACTGGACGCGGTCCGGCTGGTGTGCAGCGGGGCCGGCGCCGCGGCGCTGGCGTGCCTGGACCTGCTGGTCGAGTTGGGCCTGCCGCGCTCGAACGTCTTCGTGGCCGACATCGAAGGGGTCGTGTACGAGGGCCGCACCGTGCTGATGGATGCGGAGAAGGCGCGCTACGCGCAGCGCACCACCGCGCGCACGCTGTCGGACGTGATCGGCGGTGCCGACATATTCCTGGGCCTGTCGGCCGGGCGCGTGCTGTCGCCGCAGCAGGTCGCGCGGATGGCGCCGCGCCCGCTGGTGTTCGCGCTGGCCAATCCGACGCCCGAGATCCTGCCGGAGGAGGTGCGCTCGGTGCGGGATGACGCGGTGATCGCCACCGGGCGCTCGGATTATCCGAACCAGGTCAACAACGTCCTGTGCTTCCCGTTCATCTTCCGCGGCGCGCTCGACGTCGGGGCCACCACCATCACGCGCGATATGGAGGTGGCCGCAGTGCACGCGATCGCCCGCCTGGCGCGCGAGGAAACGAGCGACGTGGCCGCCAGCGCCTACGGCTCGGCGCAGCCCACCTTCGGCCCCGAGTACCTGATACCGAAGCCGTTCGATCCGCGCCTGATGCTGCGCATCGCGCCGGCGGTGGCGCAGGCCGCGATGGCGAGCGGCGTGGCGACGCGGCCGCTGGGCGACCTGGACGCCTATCGCGACCAGCTGCAGCAGTTCGTCTATCACTCCGGCACGTTCATGAAACCGATCTTCGCCTCGGCCAAGAAGGGCCAGGGCGCGGCGCAGCCCACCCGGATCGTGTTCGCCGAAGGCGAGGAGGAGCGCGTGCTGCGGGCCGCCCAGGTGGTGATCGACGAGGGGATCGCGCGACCGGTCCTGGTCGGGCGGCCTCAGGTGATCGGGCGGCGCCTGGAGCGGTTCGCGCTGCGGATGCGGCCGGGCGCCGACTTCGACGCGGTCAATCCCGAGCAGGATCCGCGCTATCGCGACTTCTGGCAGACCTATCACCGCCTGGCGGCGCGGCGCGGCATCACCGAGCACTACGCGCGCGTCGAGATGAGACGCCGGCACACGCTGATCGGCGCGATGCTGGTGCACAAGGGCGACGCCGACGGCTTGATCTGCGGCACCTTCGGCACGTTCGGACTGCACCTGCATTACATCGACCTCGTGATCGGGCGCCGCCCCGATGCGCACATCTACGCCGCGATGAACATCCTGATGCCTCCGGGCCGCCTGATCGCGCTGGCCGACACGCACGTGAGCCTGGACCCGACCGCCGGGCAGATCGCCGAGATCACGCTGATGGCGGCCGAACAGCTGCGCCGCCTGGGCATTTCGCCGCGCGCGGCGCTGATATCGCATTCGAATTTCGGCACCAGCGACGCCCCCAGTGCGCTGAAGATGCGCGAGGCGCTCGCGCTGATCCGCGGCCGCGACCCCCAGCTCCCGGTGGACGGCGAGATGCATGCCGACTGCGCGGTGGATGCGGCCATCCGCCAGTCGCTGATGCCGTTCTCGACGCTCAGCGGGGACGCCAACCTGCTGGTGTGCCCCGGCCTGGACGCGGCCAACATCGCCTACAACCTGCTGAAGACCATTTCCAGCAGTAACGTCGCGATCGGTCCGCTGCTGCTCGGGTGCGCGCGCCCGGTGCACGTTCTGACGCCCTCGTCGACCGTGCGCCGCATCGTGAACATGACCGCGTTGACCGTGCTCGAGGCGCAGTCCGCGCGCACCTGACTCCTTGCAAATCTCCGCCAACTGGCCCGACCGAATCTCCCCTCTCCCGCCTGCGGGAGAGGGGCGGGGGTGAGGGCGCGCTGAGCGCGAACCCGCGCCGATGCCCGACCGCCACGACCGCGTCCGCCTCCGCACCTCCCCCGCCGCGCTCATCCTGACCGGCGGCGGCGCCCGCGCGGCCTACCAGGTGGGCGTGCTGAAGGCGGTGGCGGCCCTGCTGCGCGACGCGCGGCGGGGCCTGGACCCGAGCATCGCGCAGGGGCACAACCCGTTTCCGATCCTGGTGGGCACGTCGGCCGGCGCCATCAACGCCACCGCGCTCGCCTGCCGCGCCGACAACTTCCAGGAGGCGGTGGCCCAGATGGTGCACGTCTGGGAGAACTTCCGCGCCGAGCAGGTGTACCGCTCGGACCTGATCGGGGTGATCCGCACCGGCGCGCGCTGGCTCACGCTGATGTCGGTCGGATGGCTGGTGCGCCGTTCGCTCAGGGTGCGGCCGCGCTCGCTGCTCGACAACTCGCCGCTGCGCGCGCTGCTGATGCGGATGGTCGAGCTGGAACGGTTGCAGCGCGGACTGGAGCACGGCCACCTCAAGGCGCTGGCGGTCGGCGCCTCCAGCTACAGCTCGGGCCGCCACGTGACGTTCTACCAGGCGCTGAACGACTACCAGATCCCGAACAAGATGCAGCGCCTGTACGTGCGCTGCGGGATCCACATCGACCATCTGCTCGCCTCCAGCGCGATACCGTTCATCTTCCCGGCCGTCGCGCTGGATCTGGCGCTGACCGGGGTCGGGGGTGTGGAGCAGTTCGGCGACGGCTCGATGCGCCAGCTCAGCCCGATCAGCCCTGCCATTCACCTGGGGGCCGAGCGCGTGCTGGTGGTCGGGGTCGGCCAGATCGGCCACCCGGGGCTGCTGCCCGGCGTGGACGGCGAGGCCTATCCGACGCTGGCGCAGATGGCGGGGCACGCGATGAACAGCATCTTCCTGGACTCGCTCGCCTCGGACATCGAGCGGCTGGAAAAGATGAACCAGATTACGGCCACGCTGTCGCCCCAGGAGCGGCTGGCGGTCGGGCTGCGCGTGGTCGAGACGCTGCTGATCTCTCCGAGCGAGCGGCTCGACGGCGTGGCCGCGCACTACGTGGCCGCGCTGCCGACCCCGGTGCGGGCGCTGCTCGAGGTTCTGGGCGCGCACCGCGGCGGCGGCTCGGGCCTGGCGAGCTACCTGCTGTTCGAGGCGCCCTACACCCGCGCGCTGATCGACCTGGGCTTCGGCGACACGATGGCGCGGCGCGACGAAGTGATGCGATTCCTTACCGAGCGGCGCGAGCCCAGTCCCAGCCATGCCTCGCGCGTGGTCGTGCTGTGAACCCGCCGCTCTGCGCCCCTGTCCCGCTTGCGGGAGAGGGGCGGGGGTGAGGGCGCCGGGCGTTCAACTGAACTCCCCGTTGATTGCAAGGCACGCAGCCGCCGCAGCCAGGCCGGCCGTCTCCGTGCGCAGCACCCGCGCACCAAGCGCTATCGGCGAGAACCCAGCCTGCGCCGCTACCCCCAGCTCGGCCGCATCAAACCCCCCCTCCGGTCCAACCGCGATCGCGACCCGCTGCGCCGGCAGCGGTGCTGCCGGCAGGCCGACCGCCGCCGCCGGATCCAGGATCCACTTCAGGTCCGCATCGCCGGCCTGCGCCAGCGCGCTGGCCAGCGAGGCGGCTGCCAGCACCGGAACGGGCCGGTTGCGGCCGCACTGGCAGCACGCCGCGATCGCCAGCTCGTGCCAGTGCTGCAGCCGGCGCTCGCGCCGGGCTTCGTCCAGCCGCGCCGTGCTGCGCGACGCCCCGGTGACGATCACGCGCGCCACCCCGATCTCGACCGCCTTTTCGATCACCCAGTCGATTTTGTCCGCGCTGGCCTGCGCCTGGATCAGCGTGATGTGCAGGCGCGCTTCCCGCTCGACCGGATCGAACGCGGTCACCTCGGCGTGCACCTCGCCGGGCTTCGCAATGCGCGCAGCGGCCAGGCGCGCGTGGTATTCGCCGCCCGCTCCGTTGAACAGAACGATCGGGTCACCGTCGCGCAGGCGCAGCACCGTGCGCGCGTGGTGCGCCACGCTGGCGGGCAGCCGGATGCGCGCGTCGACCGACAACGGCTGCTCGACGAAGAACCTGGGTCCGGCCACGCTGCCGGGTCAGGCGGCCAGCCGCGCAGCCTTCGGGATGCCCGCCGCGCCGGCCGCGGGGCCGGTGAGCTCGCGCACGAAGTTCGGCAGCACGAACAGCGCCCCGTGCACTTCGGCGTTGTAGTACTGCAGGCCGGCCAGGCCGCGCTCGCGCATGCGCGCCGCGATCAGCTCGCTGGCGGGCGCGCGCGGATTGGCGCTGTCGCCGGCGACCGCCAGGCACCACAACGAGCCGTACAGCGGGATGTACAGCGCCATCGGGTGCACCTGCGGGAACACCTTGCGCAGGTTGTCCGCGTTCTTGCGCACCGTCGCGGGCTGGAACACGGGGGACCCGAGGTGCAGCGTCAGCATGCCGCCCGGATTCAGGATCGAGCGGCACATCCGGAAGAACTGCTCCGAATACAGGTGGAACGCCGGAGTGTCCGGATCGGTCAGATCCAGCACGATCAGGTCGAAACGCTCGGTGGTTGTCCGCACGAACTCGAAGCCGTCGCCGATGCGCACCGTCAGGCGCGGATCGTCGAACGCGCCGCCGTGGATCGACTGGAGGAACCGCTTCGATATGTCGATCACGGCCTGGTCGAGCTCGGCCATCACGATGCGCCGCACCGAGGGGTGCTTGAGCAGTTCCTCGGACGACCCGCCGTCGCCGCCGCCGATCACCAGCACCGACTGCGGGTTGGGATGCGTGAGCATGGCCGGGTGTGTCATGCACTCGTGATAGAAGAATTCCTCGCCCTCGGACGTCATCAGGCGGCCGTCCAGCCGGAACAGGCGCCCGAATTGCGGCGTGTCGTACACCTCGATGCGCTGATACGGCGACTGCAGCGCCAGCAGTCGAGCGCGCGCGGTGAAGCCGTAGCCGGAGCTGGCGTTCAGCCAGTCGAAGATGATGCGGTCGGAGGCCACGGCTTCCGGCGCATCGCCGCCGGAGGCCGCCGCGGCTGCCTGCACGGAGGCGGCCAGGTCTCCGCGCTCGATCCGGTTCACGGTCTGGCTCGCCGGCCGGAATGCCATCATCAGCGTGTCGAACAGCTGCTGCGCCTTGGCGCAGTTGTCGCTGGTGAAGTTGCACACGTAAACGTCCAGCGTGACGCCGCGCCGCTCGGGCCAGGTGTGAACCGCCAGGTGCGATTCGGCGAGCAGCAGCGCGCCGGTGATTCCGCCCGGTTCGCCGTCCGCCGACGGAAAGACGTGGAATTTCTCGTCGACTACGGTGAGCCCCGAATCCACGGCGGCGTCACGGCACAGCGTGGAAAGCGTCGGCAGGTCCGTCAGGAATGCGGCCGAGCAGCCGCAATCGAAAAGATCACCGGTCAGGTGCAAGCCTTGCATCTTCATCCCCCTAGCAGGTCCGCCCAATCGACCTGAATTACGGTTGTGACACCGCAACCCATCGGTTCGGGATCCGTTCGCTGGTGCGCGGCGCCCGGGTCTGTGCAGTGCACGTGGCACTGCGTCGATTGGCTCTGGCGGGGATGAAGTGCCTGAAGCTTTCAGGCAGCCCGTTACTTGCCGTGTTGTCCGAACCGAAACTTCGAGCGCGATCTTAGAGCAAAACGGCGACGAATGAAAGACTTGGCTCGATTCACGGGACCGCGGACGCGCGCCGGGAATGCCACATATCAGCGCCGATGCGAGCGCCTCTCGTCTGGGACCAGCCCGGTCAAGGCCCGCTTGATAAAATGGGCGTTTCCCCGCTGACATCCGCACATCCGATGACCGCATCCGTTCCCAACGTCGCGCTCGAGCGCGACATGTGCAACGCCATTCGCGCGCTCGCGATGGATGCGGTCCAGAAGGCGAATTCCGGACATCCCGGCATGCCGATGGGAATGGCCGAGGCCGCCTATGCGCTGTGGACGCGGCACCTGCTTCACAACCCCGCCAATCCGAAATGGCCCAACCGGGACCGCTTCGTCCTGTCCAACGGTCACGGCTCGATGCTGCAGTACGCGCTGCTGCATCTGACCGGATACGACCTGCCGATGTCGGAGCTCGCCAACTTCCGCCAGCTGCACAGCCGCACCCCCGGCCACCCGGAAGCGGGGCTGACGCCGGGGGTGGAGACGACGACCGGGCCGCTGGGCCAGGGGCTGGCCAACGCGGTGGGCATGGCGCTGGCCGAGAAGCTGCTGGCAGCCGAGTTCAACCGGCCCGGCTTCGACCTGGTCGACCACCGCACGGTCGTGTTCCTGGGCGACGGCTGCCTGATGGAGGGCATCTCGCACGAGGTGGCCTCGCTGGCCGGCACCTGGAAGCTGTCGAAGCTGATCGCGGTCTACGACGACAACGGCATCTCGATCGACGGCGAGGTGAAGCACTGGTTCTCCGACGACAGCGCGATGCGTTTTCGCGCCTACCACTGGAACGTGATCGGGCCGATCGACGGGCATGACACGGCGGCGCTGGACATCGCGCTCGACGAGGCCGGGCGCTCCGAGCGGCCGACGCTGATCATCGCGCGCACCGTGATCGGCAAGGGCTCGCCCAACCGGGCCGGCAGCGAGAAGGCGCACGGGGAGGCGCTGGGCGAGGCCGAGATCGCCGCCACCCGCCAGGCGATCGGCTGGCCGCATCCGCCGTTTCACGTACCCGACGAGGTCTACAAGGCCTGGGACGCGCGCGCCGTGGGCGCCGACCGCGAGCGGCTGTGGCGCCAGCTGTTCGAGGAGTACGCGGCCAGGTATCCGCGCGAAGCGGCCGAATTCACGCGGCGCATCGCGGGGGATCTGCCCCCGGAATTGCCCCGCGTCGTGCACGACGCGATCGCGGCCGCGCAGGCCAAGCGCGAGTCGGTGGCGACGCGCAAAGCTTCGCAACTCGCGCTGGAGGCGCTGGCCGAGGTGGTGCCCGAACTGATTGGAGGCTCGGCCGACCTGACCGGCAGCAACCTGACGCGCTGGAGCAAGGCGGTGCCTGTGCGAACCGGAACCGAATTCGTGCCCGGTCGCCATATCAACTACGGCGTGCGCGAGTTCGGGATGAGCGCGATCGCCAACGGCATGGTCCTGCACGGCGGACTGATCCCGTTTTCCGGGACCTTCCTGACCTTCTCCGACTATTCGCGCAACGCGTTGCGGATGGCGGCGCTGATGAAGATCCGTTCCATTTTCGTCTTCACGCACGACTCGATCGGGCTGGGCGAGGACGGCCCGACCCACCAGGCGGTCGAGCATGCCGCGAGCCTGCGCCTGATCCCGAACATGGACGTGTGGCGGCCGTGCGATACGGTCGAGACGCTGGTGGCCTGGGCCGCGGCGATCGAGCGGCGCGACGGACCGAGCAGCCTGCTGCTGTCGCGCCAGACGGTCGCGTTCCTGCGCGCATCGACCGACGTGGCGGCGATCCGGCGCGGCGGTTACGTGTTCAGCGAGGCGGACGCAGGCATCGCCAAGGCCAGGGCGGTCGTGATCGCCACCGGCTCCGAAATGCCGATCGCGATGCGGGCGCAGAAGGAACTGGCGGCCAGGGGCGTTCCGGTGCGGGTGGTATCGATGCCCTCGACCACCGTGTTCGACCGGCAGGATGAAGCTTGGAAATCCGGCGTGCTGCCGGAGGGCCTGCCGCGGCTGGCGATCGAGGCGGGCGTGACGGATTTCTGGTGGAAGTACGTGCGCGCCGCCGGCGCGGTGCTCGGCATCGACCGTTTCGGCGAGTCGGCGCCCGCCCCGGCCGTGTACGAACATTTCGGGCTGACCGCCCTCAACGCGGTGGCGACGGTCATCACTCTGGTGCAGGGAAGGAAGGGAAAATGACGATCAAGGTCGCAATCAACGGTTATGGCCGCATCGGCCGCAATGTGCTGCGGGCGCACTACGAGGGCGGCGGGAAGCACGACCTGCAGATCGTCGCGATCAACGACCTGGGCGATGCCAGGATCAACGCCCACCTGACGCGCCACGACACGGTGCACGGTCCGTTCAACGGCTCCGTGAAGGTCGACGGCGACGCGCTGGTGGTCAACGGCGACCGGATCCGGGTGCTGTCGGTGCGCGATCCGTCCCAGCTGCCCTGGGCGGCGATGGGCGTGGACGTGGTGCACGAGAGCACGGGACTTTTCACCACCAAGGAGAAGGCGGGCGCCCACCTGAAGGCCGGAGCGAAGAAAGTGATCATCTCGGCGCCCGGCGGCAAGGACGTCGATGCGACCATCGTGATCGGCGTGAACGACGCGGTGCTTAGAAAGGAGCACACCGTCATCTCGAACGCCTCGTGCACGACCAACTGCCTGGCGCCGCTGGTCAAGCCCCTGCACCAGGCCATCGGGGTGGTCAACGGCCTGATGACGACCATCCACGCCTACACCAACGACCAGGTGCTCACCGACGTTTACCACGAGGACCTGCGACGCGCGCGCTCGGCCACCCAGTCGATGATCCCGGCCAAGACCGGCGCGGCCGCCGCGTTGGGGCTGGTGCTACCGGAGCTGGCCGGCCGCCTGGACGGCTACGCGATCCGGGTGCCGACCATCAACGTGTCGATCGTCGACCTGTCGTTCATCGCCGCGCGCGACACCACGGTCGAGGAGATCAACGGCATCATGAAGGCGGCCGCCGAGGGGCCGCTGCGGGGCATCCTGGCCTGGACCGACGAGCCGCTGGTGTCGGTCGACTTCAACCACAACCCGCACTCGTCGGTGTTCGACGCCACGCTGACCAAGGTCTCCGGCCGCCTGGTTAAAGTCAGCAGCTGGTACGACAACGAGTGGGGCTTCAGCAACCGGATGCTGGACGCCACGGTCGCATTGATGAACGCCCGCTAAGCCCGACCGCCCATCGAGAGCGAAGGCGGCCTCCTCGATCAACGAAGTTGAGCCCGATCGCCCCTCGCCCGCGCCAGCGGGAGAGGGGAGGGGGTGAGGGCGCGAGAGCGCTCAAAATGCGGAAGCCGCTCAATCGAGCGGCCTCCTTGCAGCCGTGTGGGCTGCGTGGCTCCGGCATCGCGACCGCGAAGGCCGCGCCGCCGTGGCATTCCCGCTGCAGGCCTCCCGGCCTTCAGCCGCGATCTCAGTGAATTTCCAGGCGCTTGCTCGTAGCGGAAGCCCGTTTCGGCAGCGTGAGGGTCAGCACGCCGTTTTCATACACGGCCTCCGATCCGGCCTCGCTGACCTCCACCGGCAGCTCGAGGCTGCGCGCATAGCTCGCGAAGCGGCGCTCGGAGTGCAGCACTGTCTCGCCTTCCTTGATTTCCTTTTCCTCTTTCACTTTGGCGCAGATCGAAACCCGGTTGCCTTCGACCGACACCTCGATATCTTCCTTCCTGACTCCGGGCAGGTCGGCCTTCACTTCAAATTTGTCCCCTTTATCGAGCACGTCCATCCGGGCGCGCACCATGGAGGGCGTATCGGTCCCCCTTGCGGCGGGCATGAAGGTAGGGAAAGCCCACGCGTCATTGAAGAAGTCATCAAACAGCGGGCCGAACAACTCGCGACGTGTCAGCGGTGTCATCAATGTGGTAGCCATATATACCTCCTAACTGGTACCTGTTGCATGCCGCCCGAACCATTTCCCAGGGCGGCCCTTCACTCCAGAATATGGGCCGCGGTGAGGCCTGATTCAAGAGCCCGGGCGATTGCATTCGGACGTGCATTGACGCGGGTCAATCCAGTCGCTAGGTCGCGCGAATGCGCATCGTTTCGGTGCACCCTCTCATCTGGTTCGAGTTGGTTTTGCGATCCGAAGAAATCGACCTGCACCCAACTGTGTTGAGCACTCGCTGGGGAAGGGCCGTCGCGAGTTGAGATTAGTCAAACTCCTTCGCGCGGTGTCGAAAATCGGACGTATACCCACTTGCACACGGCCCACCCCGTGTTTAGGATCATGTGAAGGGTAATCCGGATGAATGAAAAGTCGGATACCCCCAGTCGTCAGGCGAGAAGAACGGCCAATAGGGCGTGAGGTAGCGATGGGCAGGGCGTACGGGAAGATCGCTGCGGCCGTAGCGCTGCTGGCGATTGCAAACGCAGGCGGCGCCGTTACGCGTGGCGCGAACGAAGCCAGGCCAGGTGTCAGCCAACCAACCCAGGACGTGCAATCTCCGGTGTCCAAACCGGAAGGATGGTTGATCTTCGCCGGAGCGATCGTGGTTGGCCTCATGGTGCTGCGCCGTTTCGGCGCCGAGGACTTCACGGACAACTAGCAGGCTGTTGAAATTCTGAGATTTCGGAAGGCCATAGCTATCGTGAAGCGGCAGGCCGGCCAACAGTCAGGACATCGGGCAGCACGCCGATCTCA